>Ga0157366_1000002_pt1 | contig 202265 bp, 175 predicted proteins | sample AttbisABBM1_FD_113149 | JGI IMG/M metagenome (GOLD analysis project Ga0157366, IMG submission 113149) | Fungus gardens microbial communities from leaf cutter ant in Botucatu, State of São Paulo, Brazil - Atta bisphaerica ABBM1 | ecosystem: Host-associated > Fungi > Mycelium > Unclassified ...
CGATGTTGCCGGCATCGAAAGATGCAACGTAAAAGAATCGGTGGAGCGGTAGTTCAGTTGGTTAGAATACCTGCCTGTCACGCAGGGGGTCGCGGGTTCGAGCCCCGTCCGTTCCGCCACTTATTTAATTATGCCTGCTTTATTAGCAGGCATAATGTTAAGCGAGATTTAGGGGCGTAGCTCAGTTGGTAGAGCACCGGTCTCCAAAACCGGGTGTCGCGAGTTCGAGTCTCTCCGCCCCTGCCATATTAAGAACCCTTTGCGAAAGCAAAGGGTTTTTTTTTACCTATTATCCCTTTCCTTAGAGCGCTATCGTTTTGGAAAAGAGCGCATCGGCTGCTCTATGCCGATGTTTATCTGAGCCGAGTTGCTCCATAGCCTTTCGATCTTTACCCCCGCAGACCTCCTGATTCTTCTACCATTTTGCATTTTCTTCTCTCAGAAGGCGATGGGCGGCTTTTGGCATGATAGACAGCCAAGACCACGGTGGCGGCTTTTAAGGCCGCCATAGCGCTTTAGGCTGCGGTATTTAAAGGTATTTTAAGTAATTGCCGAATCAAAGGTTGTTGATCGCTATTTTGCAACCAGACGGCATACAGTGGGCGGATAATCGGCGGGATCTCGGTGGCGGTCACCAGCTGTGGGTACTCTTTTTCCCAATGGCTGGGCAAGAAAGCGCATCCGCCCGTGGTTTCCAACAGCTGACGCGTCAGGTGAGCGGAGGTGGTGGTAAGCACCGGTACGTTCTCACCTTCCAACATGCGGTTTTCCTGTTGGTGAAAGTCGGCTCCCCATTCCAGCTTGATGTAGGGCATTGGGGCCTGTTTGTCACGATAAGCGGATGAGAACAGGCGTAATGAGAAATTGCTCAGCTGCTGACTGGCCAATTCATCCATCTTCGGCGGTTCAGTGGTGATCAGTAAATCGAGCTGCCTTTCATGCAGTTGTTTTACCAAAGAGTGCCTTAATGCCACCCTGGCTTCTAGCTGCAGCGCCTCGCGTTGTTGATAGAGTGCTTGCAACCAGGGGGTCAGATAGGCCTCCCACAACGAAGCGGTAGCGCCGATCGACAACTCGGTGTGTTGCAGCGAACGCACGACTTCCTTCTTCGCCAACTGCCAGGTGTTCATCAGACTCTCGGCATAGGGCAGAAGCCGCTCGCCGGCAGGCGTCAGGCGGATGTTATTGCGATGACGGGTAAATAAATTTGCGCCCAACTGGTTTTCTAGCTGACGGATGCGGAAACTGACCGCGGACTGTGTTAAGTACAAAGATTCTGCGGCTCTGCCAAAGTGACGCGTTCTACTGACCTCCAAAAAGGTTTTCAGTAATTCGGTATCCACACCTATCTCCAAAAAAATTTGTCGTTAAGATTTAAATGTTTTGTTTTACACGCTGTCAAGCCTATCTAATACTCCGCGCCATAAACAGCACGGCCATAAGAGAATTAGGAGCGTGTCAGATGGCGGATAGCTTCACCACGACCAATCGTTTTTTTGATAATAAACATTACCCTCGCGGGTTCTCCCGTCACGGCGATTTCACCATTAAAGAGGCGCAATTGCTAGAGCGCTTCGGCTACGCGTTTAACGAGTTGGACTCGGGTAAACGCCAGCCGGCCACTGAAGAAGAACAGCTGTTCGTCGCAGTGTGCCGCGGTGAGCGCGAAGCGGCTACCGAGCAGGAAAAAGTATGGGCTAAATATCTGGCGCGCACACGTCGCCCGAAGAAATTCCATACTCTGTCCGGCGGTAAACCGCAGGCTGACGCAGTAGAAGATTACAGCGACAGCGAAGACTAAAGACGATGGGGCCTGCGGGCCCCATTTTCATTCCAGACTGCGATGCAGTTGTAACAGCAGACGGTCCATACTGCGATAGCCCAGCGCTTCGCTGAGGTGGCGTCTGTCGAGCTCAGCATCTCCCGCCAAATCCGCCAGCGTGCGCGCCACTTTCAAGATGCGCTGCCAGGCGCGGACCGATAACCCCAGCGTGTTTAATGTCGCTTCCAAAAACTCGGCGTCTGCCGCCTGCAAAACGCAATCTCGTTCCACTTCGCGGTTGCTCAACAGCGCGTTGACTTTACCGGCGCGTTCGAGCTGCCGGGCGCGTGCCTGCTGCACCCTTTTCCGTACTTGTTCGCTGCTTTCTCCCTGGGTTTTCCGATGACTGAGCATACCCGGCGGCAACAACGGCACTTCAATAGACAGATCGAAACGGTCGAGAAACGGCCCTGACAGCCGGGCCAGATAGCGCAACACCTGCTGCGGTGAGGCGCGATTGTGCAACCCCTGATAATGCCCTGTCGGGCTGGGGTTCATTGCTGCGATCAGTTGCACCCTGGCGGGGAAACAGACCTTGGCATTGGCACGTGAAATCACGATCTCGCCGGATTCCAATGGCTCACGCAGCGCATCCAGTACCTTACGCTCGAATTCCGGCAGTTCATCCAGAAACAGCACGCCGTTATGTGCCATCGAGATCTCGCCCGGCCGCGGCAGTGAGCCGCCGCCGACCAATGCCGCCATCGAGGCGCTGTGGTGCGGTGCGCGAAACGGCCTCTGGCGCCATGGTAGCGCGGCGGGAATGTGATGCTGCAAGCTGGCGACCGCCAGGCTTTCCAGCGCCTCAGTCTCCGTCAGCGGCGGCAGTAAGCCCGTGAGACGGCTGGCTAGCATGGTTTTACCGGTGCCCGGTGGGCCAATAAACAGTAGGTTATGCCCGCCGGCGGCGGCGATCTCTAATGCCCGCTTGGCCTGTTCCTGGCCGATGATGTCGCGCAGGTCGGCGTTTTCGCACGAGTTGTTCGTATCGGGGGGCGTGGCCGCCACCGGCAGTTCGCCTTGGCCGAGCAGAAAAGCGCAGACTTCCAGCAGGTGTTGGGCGGTATGGGAGTGCGACTGCGCGATCAGGCCGACTTCGGCGGCGTTGTCCGTCGAGAGGATCAGTTGCCGCCCGGCATCAGCCGCCGCCAGTGCCGCCGGGATCGCTCCCCTGACCGCGCGCAGTGAGCCGGAAAGCGCGAGCTCGCCAAGAAACTCGTAGCGCGCCAACGGCGCGAGGGGCAATTGCTCGGAGGCGGCGAGGATCGCCAGCGCTATCGGCAGATCGTAACGCCCGCCTTCTTTCGGCAGATCGGCGGGCGCCAAATTGACGGTGATGCGCCGGGCGGGAAAGGTGAAACCGTTGTTGATCAGGGCGCTGCGCACCCGATCGCGCGCCTCTTTTACCGTGGTTTCCGGCAGGCCGACCAGCGTCAGGCCGGGCAGGCCATTGCTGATATGCACCTCCACCGTTACGGAAGGGGCCTGAACGCCGATGATGGCGCGGCTATAGATTAACGCCAGTGACATATCGCTCTCCTTGCTGAGGACGACATGATGCGTGATTCATCCTGGCATTGCGCGGCCTTGTTGGTGATTTTTCTATGAGTTTCGCAGCCTAATCGCAGATTTTCATCGAAGTAATTGAGGTGGTGCGAGCCGCCTCGCAACCTGCGGCAATACCCATTAACAATTCGCTGAAGGCTGCAACATATTAGCGGCCCATACGCATTGCAATCATAGGGTTAACGGGTGTATTTAACAATTGATTAAAAGAAAAATCACTTCTTTAACAATCTCCGACCGCCGCCGCATTCTGCCCGGCAGCCGCTAAACCTCCTGACTTCGTACTCTACGGTAGGGATAACACTATGTTTGGTTGGACCCCGCTGCAACGCAACGCGGCAATCGCCAGCTTTTCAAGCTGGACGCTCGACGCTTTCGATTTTTTCGTGCTGGTATTCTTACTCAGCGACATCGCGCAATCCTTTCACGTCGGTCTGGAACAGGTCACGTTGGCGATTCTGCTCACGCTGGCGGTGCGCCCGATTGGCGCGCTGATCTTCGGGCGTGCGGCGGAAAAGTATGGCCGCAAGCCGATCCTGATGTTGAATATCGTCTTTTTCTCGGTGTTTGAGCTGCTCTCCGCCGCTGCGCCCTCGCTGACGGTCTTCTTGCTGTTGCGGGTGTTGTACGGTGTCGCGATGGGCGGCATCTGGGGCGTGGCGTCGTCGTTGGCGATGGAAACCATACCGGACCGCTCACGCGGTCTGATGTCGGGTATTTTCCAGGCCGGCTATCCGTTTGGTTATCTGCTGGCGGCGGTGGTGTACGGCCTGCTGTTCGAAACGGTCGGCTGGCGCGGCATGTTCGTCATCGGCGCGGCGCCGATTTTGCTGCTGCCGTTTATTTATTATTGCGTGCAGGAGTCGCCGGTGTGGCTGGCGGCGCGTGAACGCAAAGAGAGCACCGCCTTGCTGCCGGTGTTGAAGAGCCACTGGAAGCTGTGCTGCTATCTGGTGCTGCTGATGGCGGCGTTCAATTTCTTCTCCCACGGCACGCAGGATCTGTATCCGGTATTTTTGAAGGTTCAGCACGGTTTTGACCCTAAAACCGTCAGTATCATCGCCATTAGCTACAATATCGCGTCAATTATCGGCGGTGTTTTCTTCGGTTCATTGTCGGAGAGGATCGGCCGCAAAAAAGCGATCATCATTGCCGCGCTGCTGGCGCTGCCGGTGATCCCGCTGTGGGCCTTTTCCAGCGGTTCGCTGATGTTGGGGATCGGCGCTTTCCTGATGCAGTTCATGGTGCAGGGCGCCTGGGGCGTGGTGCCGACCTACCTGACCGAGTTGGTGCCGGCCAACACCCGCGCGGTGCTGCCGGGGTTTGTGTACCAACTGGGTAACCTGATCGCCTCGATCAACGCCACGCTGCAAGCCACCATCGCCGAGCATCATGGGCATAATTACGGCCTGGCGATGGCGATCGTCGCCGGTACGGTGGCGGTGGCGATCGCCCTGTTGGTGTTCTTCGGCAAGGATACGCGCGGCAAGGCGATCACCGACGCGGTAGAAAATCCGGGTATGCGCGCCAACGTGTGAAAGAGGGGCGATTTGCGAGAGGTATGACCAGATTGCGCCGAATAATAACGCAAAAAAAGTGTTGTCATGTCGCGCGCGGCTGTGGTACCTCTGTAAGCATTAGTTCTGAATGAGCACAGTGAACAAACCCATTATGAAAGCCTTTGCCCAAGTGATTAGCCTAGTCGTGATTAGCGTGGTGGTGATTATTATCCCACCGTGCGGGGCTGCACTTGGACGAAGAAAGGCTTAGCAAACAAGCCGGAATCGCAAGAGAACCCCCGCACCGTCAGGTCCGGGGGTTTTTTATTGGCAAGAGAAAAGTGGAGCAAGGGGCAGAACATGAAAAACAGAACAAAATACTGCAGTTGTCGAAGTAAGGCGGGGAAATAACCATGAATGGCGCTCAGTGGGTAGTTCAAGCGTTGCGTACGCAGGGGGTGGATACCGTATTCGGCTATCCGGGCGGGGCAATCATGCCGGTGTACGATGCGTTGTATGACGGCGGCGTGGAACACCTGCTGTGCCGCCATGAACAGGGCGCCGCCATGGCCGCCATCGGCTACGCCCGCGCCACCGGCAAAGTCGGCGTTTGCATCGCCACTTCCGGCCCCGGCGCCACCAACCTGATCACCGGCCTGGCTGATGCGCTGCTCGATTCTGTTCCCGTTGTCGCCATCACCGGCCAGGTGGGTTCCGCGCTGATCGGCACCGATGCCTTTCAGGAGATCGATGTTCTCGGCCTGTCTCTGGCCTGCACCAAGCACAGCTTCCTGGTGGAGTCGCTGGACGCCTTGCCGGGCATCATGGCGGAAGCTTTTGCCATCGCCGCAAGCGGCCGTCCCGGCCCGGTGCTGATCGATATCCCGAAAGACATCCAGCTGGCGCAGGGCGACTTGCACCCGCATCTGATGCCGGTCGACGAAGCGCCGGCGTTCCCGGCGGCGGCGTTGGCAGAGGCCGCCGCGCTGTTGGCGCAGGCGCACAAACCGATGCTGTACGTCGGCGGCGGCGTGGGCATGGCGCAGGCGGTGCCGGCGCTGCGTGAATTTATCGCCGTGACCCGCATGCCGAACGTCGCCACCCTGAAGGGGTTGGGCGCGCCGGACGCGCAAGACCAGCTGTACCTCGGCATGTTAGGCATGCATGGCGCCAAGGCCGCCAACCTGGCGGTGCAGGAGTGCGATCTGCTGATCGCCGTCGGCGCGCGTTTCGATGATCGCGTGACCGGCAAACTGAACGCCTTCGCACCGCACGCCAAAGTGATCCACATGGATATCGACCCGGCGGAAATGAGCAAGCTGCGCCAGGCGCATGTGGCCCTGCAGGGTGACTTGAAAACGTTGCTGCCGGCGTTGCAGCGCCCGCTGGACATCGCGGCCTGGCAGCAGCAGGTGACGGCGCTGAAAGCCGAGCATGCCTGCCGCTACGATCACCCCGGCCAGCCGATCTACGCGCCGCTGTTCTTGCGCCAGCTGTCCGCCCGCAAGCCGGCCAACAGCGTGGTGACCACCGACGTCGGCCAGCACCAGATGTGGAGCGCGCAACACATGACGTTCGAACGCCCGGAGAATTTCATCACCTCCAGCGGTCTCGGCACCATGGGTTTCGGCGTGCCGGCGGCGGTAGGGGCCCAAATTGCCCGTCCGCAAGATACGGTGATCTGCGTCTCGGGCGATGGCTCCTTCATGATGAACGTGCAGGAACTGGGCACCATCAAGCGCAAACAGCTGCCGCTGAAGATTGTGCTGCTGGACAACCAGCGTCTTGGGATGGTGCGCCAATGGCAGCAGCTGTTCTTCGACGGCCGCTACAGCGAAACCAATCTGTCCGATAACCCCGATTTCCTGATGCTGGCCGCCGCTTTCGGCATTCCCGGCCAACGCATCAGCCGCAAGGATCAGGTGGAGGGCGCGCTCGAGGCGCTGTTCGACACCGAAGGCCCTTATCTGCTGCAGGTCTCTATCGACGAGCTCGAAAACGTCTGGCCGCTGGTGCCGCCGGGCGCCGGCAACGAAACCATGTTGGAGGAAATATCATGATGCAGCATCAACTCTCGATCCAGGCGCGTTTTCGCCCCGAAATGTTAGAGCGCGTATTGCGGGTCGTGCGTCATCGCGGCTTTCAGGTTTGTGCTATGAATATGGTTTCCCCGGCCAACGCCGACAGCATCAATATTGAATTGACCGTTGCCAGCCCGCGCCCGGTCGCCCTGTTGTCATCTCAATTAAGCAAACTGATGGACGTCTCCTGCGTCGAGATCCAGCAGCCAACATCACAACAAATACGCGCCTGAGGCGCCGAGAAGGATAAATAACAATGACTAAGAAAGCCGATTACATTTGGTTCAATGGTGAGATGGTTCCTTGGGCCGAGGCCAAAGTGCACGTGATGTCGCACGCGCTGCACTACGGCACGTCGGTATTCGAAGGCGTGCGCTGCTACGACTCGCACTTGGGGCCGGTGGTGTTCCGTCATCGCGAGCATATGCAGCGCCTGCATGACTCAGCGAAAATCTACCGCATGCCGGTTTCGCAAAGCGTCGACGAACTGATGGAAGCCTGCCGCGCCACGCTGCGCAAGAACAATCTGGTCAGCGCCTACATTCGCCCGCTGGTGTTCGTCGGCGATGTCGGCATGGGCGTCAACCCGCCGGCCGGTTACAAAACGGACGTGATTATCGCGGCGTTTCCTTGGGGCGCTTACCTGGGTGAAGAGGCGCTGGATCAAGGTATCGATGCGATGGTCTCCTCCTGGCACCGTGTCGCACCCAACACGATCCCCACTGCGGCCAAGGCCGGCGGCAACTATCTTTCCTCCCTGCTGGTGGGCAGCGAAGCGCGTCGCCACGGCTATCAGGAGGGCATCGCGCTCGACGTGCACGGCTACATTTCCGAAGGGGCGGGCGAGAACCTGTTTGAAGTGAAAGACGGCGTGATTTACACCCCGCCGTTCACCTCTTCGGCGCTGCCGGGCATCACCCGCGACGCGATCATCAAGCTGGCGAAAGATATGGGCTTTGAAGTGCGTGAGCAGGTGCTGTCGCGCGAATCGCTGTACCTGGCCGACGAAGTGTTCATGTCCGGCACCGCGGCGGAAATCACGCCGGTACGCAGCGTGGACGGCATTCAGGTCGGCATCGGCAAATGCGGCCCGGTGACCAAACAGATCCAACAGGCGTTCTTCGGCCTGTTCAGCGGCAAGACAGAAGACAAATACGGCTGGCTGGATCCGGTAAATCCGTAACGAAAAGACAGACAGATAAGAATATCCAGGCGGTTCGTTCGCCGCCTGTCATAAATACATTTGGAGTGAAAAGAGCATGCCTAAGTACCGTTCCGCCACCACCACCCACGGCCGCAATATGGCGGGTGCCCGCGCATTGTGGCGCGCGACCGGGATGACCGACGCCGATTTCGGCAAGCCGATCATCGCCGTGGTCAACTCCTTTACCCAGTTCGTGCCGGGCCACGTGCATCTGCGCGATCTGGGCAAACTGGTCGCCGAACAGATCGAAGCCTCCGGCGGCGTGGCCAAAGAGTTCAACACCATCGCGGTGGATGACGGCATCGCCATGGGCCACGGCGGCATGCTCTATTCCCTGCCGTCGCGCGAGCTGATCGCCGACTCGGTCGAATACATGGTGAACGCCCACTGCGCCGACGCGATGGTGTGCATCTCCAACTGCGACAAGATCACCCCGGGCATGCTGATGGCGGCGTTGCGCCTGAACATTCCGGTGATCTTCGTCTCCGGCGGCCCGATGGAGGCCGGCAAGACCAAACTCTCCAACCAGATCATCAAGCTGGATCTGGTGGATGCGATGATCCAGGGCGCGAACCCGAACGTCAGCGACGCCGACAGCGAGCAGATCGAACGTTCCGCCTGCCCGACCTGCGGCTCTTGCTCCGGCATGTTCACCGCCAACTCGATGAACTGCCTGACCGAGGCGCTGGGTCTGTCGCAGCCGGGCAACGGCTCGCTGCTGGCCACCCACGCCGATCGCAAGGAACTGTTCCTCAACGCCGGCAAGCGCATCGTCGAGCTGACCAAACGCTATTACGAGCAGGACGACGAGAGCGCGCTGCCGCGCAATATCGCCAACAAGGCGGCATTTGAAAACGCCATGACGCTGGATATCGCCATGGGCGGCTCGACCAACACCGTACTGCACCTGCTGGCTTCGGCGCAGGAAGGCGAGGTGGACTTCACCATGGAAGACATCGATCGCCTGTCGCGCAAAGTGCCGCATCTGTGCAAGGTGGCACCGAGCACGCAGAAATATCACATGGAAGACGTGCACCGCGCCGGCGGCGTGATCGGCATCCTCGGCGAGCTGGATCGCGCCGGCTTGCTGAACCGCGAGGTGAACAACGTGCTGGGGCTGACCCTGCCGCAGACGCTGGAAGCTTACGACGTAATGCTGACCCGCGACGAAAGCGTCAAGAAAATGTACTCCGCCGGGCCGGCCGGTATCCGCACCACGCAGGCATTCTCTCAGGACTGCCGCTGGGATTCGCTGGACACCGACCGCAAGGAAGGCTGTATCCGCACCCGTGAGCACGCTTACAGTCAGGACGGCGGGCTGGCGGTGCTGTACGGCAACCTGGCGGAAAACGGCTGCATCGTCAAAACCGCCGGTGTCGACAAGGAAATCCTCACCTTCCGCGGCCCGGCCAAAGTGTATGAAAGCCAGGATGATGCGGTAGACGCCATCCTCGGCGGCAAAGTCGTGGCGGGCGACGTGGTCGTTATCCGTTACGAAGGGCCGAAAGGCGGGCCGGGCATGCAGGAAATGCTTTACCCAACCACCTACCTGAAATCGATGGGGCTGGGCAAGGCGTGCGCGCTGATCACCGACGGGCGTTTCTCCGGCGGCACCTCCGGGCTGTCCATCGGCCACGCCTCGCCGGAAGCGGCTAACGGCGGCCTGATCGCCCTGGTGCAGGACGGCGACATGATCGCGATCGACATTCCTCATCGCGGCATCCAGCTGGATGTCAGCGAGCAGGAGTTGGCGGCGCGGCATGAGGCGGAACTGGCGCGCGGCGATGCGGCCTGGACGCCGAAAAACCGTGAGCGTCAGGTGTCCTTCGCGCTGCGCGCCTACGCCTCGTTGGCCACCAGCGCCGACAAAGGCGCGGTGCGCGACAAGAGCAAACTGGGGGGATAAGCGGCATGGCGGTATCTCAACCCCTACCCAGCGCCCCCTGCGGCGCGGAATATCTGCGAGCGGTACTGCGCTCGCCGGTCTACGAGGTGGCGCAGGTCACCCCGTTGCAGGCCATGAGCAAAATTTCTTCCCGCCTCGGCAACACCATTTTGGTGAAGCGCGAAGATCGCCAGCCGGTACACAGCTTCAAGCTGCGCGGGGCCTATGCGATGATCGCCGGGCTGGACGAAGAGCAGAAGGCGCGCGGCGTCGTGACGGCTTCGGCCGGCAACCACGCGCAGGGCGTCGCCTTCTCCGGTAAACGGCTGGGCATCAAAACGCTGATCGTGATGCCGGTGTCCACCGCGGACATCAAAGTGGATGCGGTGCGCGGTTTCGGCGGCGAAGTGTTGCTGCACGGCGCCAATTTCGACGAGGCCAAGGCGAAGGCGATCGAGCTTTCCCAACAGCAGGGCATGACCTTCGTGCCGCCGTTCGATCACCCGACGGTGATCGCCGGGCAGGGCACGCTGGCGATGGAGCTGCTGCAGCAAGACGCGCATCTGGATCGGGTTTTCGTGCCGGTCGGCGGCGGCGGCTTGGCCGCCGGGGTGGCGGTACTGATCAAACAGCTGATGCCGCAGATCAAAGTGATCGGCGTCGAAGCGGAAGACTCCGCCTGCCTGCGCGCGGCGCTGGATGCCGGCCATCCGGTGGATCTGGCGCGCGTCGGGCTGTTCGCCGAAGGCGTGGCGGTGAAACGCATCGGCGACGAAACGTTCCGTCTGTGCCGTGAGTATCTGGACGACGTGATCACCGTGGACAGCGACGCCATCTGCGCGGCGGTTAAAGATCTATTCGAGGACGTGCGCGCCATCGCCGAACCTTCCGGCGCGTTGGCGTTGGCGGGGCTGAAAAAGTACGTCCAGCAGCACAACATTCAGGGAGAGCGTCTGGCGCACGTGCTGTCCGGCGCCAACCTCAACTTCCACGGGCTGCGCTACGTTTCCGAGCGCTGTGAACTGGGCGAACAGCGCGAAGCGCTGCTGGCGGTGACCATTCCGGAACAGCAGGGCAGCTTCCTCAAGTTCTGCCAGCTGCTCGGCGGTCGCTCGGTGACCGAATTCAACTATCGCTATGCCGATGCCGACAACGCCTGCATTTTCGTCGGCGTGCGTCTGACGCGCGGCCACGCCGAACGACGGGAGATCATCGACGAACTCAACGCCGGCGGTTATCAGGTGGTGGATCTGTCGGACGATGAGATGGCCAAGCTGCACGTGCGCTACATGGTGGGCGGGCGTCCGTCGAAGCCGCTGCGCGAACGGCTGTACAGCTTTGAGTTTCCGGAGTCGCCGGGCGCGCTGCTGAAGTTCCTGCAAACGCTGGGCACGCACTGGAACATCTCGCTGTTCCACTATCGCAGCCACGGCACCGACTTCGGCCGGGTGCTGGCGGCCTTCGAACTGGCGCAAAGCGAGCCGGAATTCGAGCTGCACCTGCAGGCGCTGGGCTACGATTGCCACGACGAAACCGACAACCCGGCGTTCCGCTTCTTTTTGCAGGGGTGAGCCGGATTGATAAGCAACCGTGACGCGTTAGTCAGTTTATAGGTTGCATGGTTGTGATTTTGTCGTGCATTTTTATACTGCCAAGACTTCTGACGTATAGGGATGCACGACAATGAAAACCGCTTTTTCTACGCCGTTCGGTTCTCCCGAAGACGATTTGACCAACGCCGAATTTGCCCGCCTGTTGGGCAATGCCGGGGTACAAGAGTTCTATCGCGATATTAATCTGCAAGCCTTGCAGGACTCGCTGGACTGCAGCCTCGCTTTTCATGGCGTGGGCATTATTTTTTCCGACGGGCAAAACTCATTTTTAGTCCGCCCGACGCAGCACACCGGTTATTCGAACGCTTCGCAGGTTACCCACGTGGTCATCAGCAAAACGGTGGCTCATACCTCGCGCGTTGCCGCGACCAATACGCTGTCGGAAGCGTTGAGCAAACCCAGCGTCAGCAAAGAGTTGGCCTCGGCCGCGCTGTCGTGCGGAACGCTGCTGGTATCGGTATTTTTACTGGCGTCGGGCAGCGTCGCCGTGCCGTTTACCGGCGGCACCAGCTCCGCGGTGGCTTATCTGGGCTATGCCGGCATGGCCGCCAGCGCGCTGCAGTGCGGCAATGGGCTATACCGCGTCAACAAGCTTTATGACGGAAAAGGCGATGAATTGGCTCAGCTCGACTCTGAGCAGTGGTATATCGCCACCAGTACCGTGCTCGATGTGATCTCGCTGGCCAGTGCGGGGGCCGCCCTGAAGGAAGCGACGATGACCTACCGCGCCATGCGCCGCATTTCGGCGCGCAAGGCGACAGAATGGCTGAAAAGCATGCCCCGCAGCGAAAGGAAGCGGCTGACCGAAAACATCATTCGGGCGGAAAACCCGGGGATTTCCAATAACGTCTTGAAAGAGATGGTGAAGAACGGCTTATACCCGAAGCGCTATCCGACGGAAGCGATCCAAAATGGGCTGCGTCAACAATTGCATTCGGCGCTCAATAACTCATTGACGTTCGTGGGCAGCGGCATCAGCGGCACCCTGTCTGCGCCGGTGAATGTGAAAACCACCGGGCAGTATTTTGTGGGCATTATGCAGAAATTGCCGCAGATGGTGAGGTAATGGCGGACTGGATGATTAAACGCCTGATCGCGCAGGGCCGGGAGATGGAAAGCCAAATCGCGGCGCGCGATCGCGCACTTTTCGCCGGCGTGGATGCGCAGCTTGAGCAGCATTTCCTGACGCCGGGGCAGCGGCTGTCACCGCCGGGCGTCGGCAACGTCATGTTGCTGATGGTATGCCTGACGCTGGGGCTGGCGGGCGTGATGGGCCTGGCCACGGACGTGGCGGCCGCCTGGAGCGGCAAAACCTCTGCCGCCGTTCTCATGGGCAGCGGCGCGATCGTGGCGGTGTGGATGACGCTGATCCTGTTCCAACTGGTGCAGGGTAAAAACAGCGGGGTGGTATTGCTGCAATATTACCTTGGCATGCTCGGTCTGTGTTGCCTCGGCGCCGCGGCGGCGTGGGCGGCGGGCATGACCGGCATCGCCACCGGCGCCCTGCTGCTGGGGGGCGCGGTTGGCGGGGCGCTGTTCAGCAACCGGGCGGCGTTCTACCTGTATGTCGCTTATTTCCGCACGCGTCGGCGCGTGTTTATCAAACGCCGTTGGCAGAGGGAAGATCTGCGCAACACCCGATAAACCGTCAGAACGGAAAAACTTATGACGCAACCTTTCTCCGGCTTTAGTCAGCAGGGCCTGAATTTCCTGCAGCAGGTGCGGATCGAGAACGATAAGGCGTGGTTCGACGGTAACCGCGATATCTACGATCGCGAGCTGCTGGCGCCGTTTCGCGCGCTGGTGGAGCAGCTGGCCCCCGGCATGCTGGCGATCGATCCGCAGTTCGAGATTCGCCCGGCGATCGGCAAAACGCTGTCGCGCATTCATCGCGATACGCGGTTTTCTCACGACAAGTCGCGCTACCGCAGCCGCATGTGGCTGACGTTCAAGCGTCCGAGCAAAGACTGGAAAGATGCGCCGGTCTATTTTTTTGAACTGGGGCCGGACATGTTGCGCTATGGGCTCGGCTACTACAGCGCCAACAAGCCGACCATGGATCTGTTCCGCCATACGCTGAAACAACGGCCGCAGCCTTTCCTTGAGGTGGCCGCCTGCTGCCGGCCGCCGTTCGAGCTGGTGGGCGAAAGCTACAAGCGCCCGCTGGTTAAGGACCAGGCGGCGGAGATCGCCACCTGGTATAACCGCAAGTCGTTTGCGGTGATGGTGACTGACAGCGAAGTGGAAAAGCTGTTCAACGCCGATCTGGCGCCGCTGCTGGCCGGGGCGTTTTTGCAGCTTGAGCCGCTCTACCACTGGCTGATGCAGGTAGAGGCGATGAAGCAGGTCGATCCGGCTGATCTGTAACCCCGCGTCAGCGGGGATGCAGCAAGCGCCAAAAGGCGTCGATCAGCGGATCGCTGAGGCGCTTTTTCTGAACGCAGACCCCCAGCTCGAAGGGTTCGACCATCGAGATGTTATCCAGCTGCGAGATGCGGTTGCGTACCGGCTCCGGGCTGTTGTCCACCACCACGCTCGGGATCAGCGCGATGCCGCAGCCCAGGGCGACCATCGACACGATGGCTTCGTGGCCGCCGACGGTGGCGTAAATCAGCGGATTGCTGATGCGGTGGCGGCGGAACCACAGCTCGATGCGTTTTCGCGAAGGGCCGTGTTCCGGCAGGATGAACGGGATCTCGGCCCAGTCGGGCTTGTCGGCAAATGCCTGGCTGCGTACCGCGCAGGGCAGCGCTGGCGCGATCAGCACCAGCGGGATTTCACCGATTTTGGTGAACGCCACGCTGGCGGGCAGCGTTTCCGGCCGGCCGGCGATGCCGAGATCGGCCTCGTTGGACTGCACCTTGTCGACCGCGTCGGCGGCGTCGCCGGTGGTCAGCTTAATTTCTACCAGCGGGTGCTGCGCGCGGAAGCGATCGAGGATCGGCGGCAGGTGGCTGTAAGCCGCGGTCACCGAGCAGAACAGCCGCAGTTCGCCGCTCAGCGAAGGGCCGTGCTGGCCGAGCGAGTGCTTCAGCTGCTGATATTGCAGCAGCGTTTGCTGGGCGAATTCTTTCAGCTGTTCGCCGGCGTCGGTGAGCTGCACGGTGCGGTTATCGCGCAGGAACAGCGGCTGTCCGAGGATCTCTTCCAGCCGCTGGATCTGGCGGGAGAGCGTCGACGGGCTGACGTGCATCGCCTTGGCGGTGCGCCCGAAGTGATGGCTTTCGGCCAGATGCAGGAACAGCTTTAAATCACGTAAATCCATATCGATACGCTCGCAGTGAGAGTGTTGCATAAATTGCAATACCACGTTCTCAATATATCAATTTGAGCAACGCATTTCCTGTTATACATTGAGTTTAACGAATCTCCGCACAGACAGGGCGGGGAATGAAAATAACAATGCAAGACAACATCAAACCGGAGTACCACCATGGCTAACTATTTCAACACATTGAACCTGCGTCAGCAGCTGGCGCAATTGGGTAAATGCCGCTTTATGGCGCGCGACGAATTTGCTGACGAAGCCGGCTACCTGAAAGGTAAAAAAGTGGTGATTGTCGGCTGTGGCGCCCAGGGGCTGAACCAGGGGCTGAACATGCGCGATTCCGGTCTGGATGTCGCCTATGCCCTGCGCAAAGAAGCGATCGACGAGAAGCGCGCTTCCTGGCGCAAGGCGACCGAAAACGGCTTTAAGGTCGGCACCTACGAAGATTTGATCTCGCAGGCGGATCTGGTGGTCAACCTGACCCCGGACAAGCAGCACTCTTCCGTGGTGCGTGCGGTGCAGCCGCTGATGAAAGACGGCGCGGCGCTGGGTTATTCCCACGGCTTCAACATCGTTGAAGTGGGCGAGCAGGTGCGCAAAGACATCACCGTGGTGATGGTCGCGCCGAAATGCCCGGGCACCGAAGTGCGTGAAGAGTACAAGCGCGGCTTCGGCGTGCCGACCCTGATTGCGGTGCACCCGGAAAACGATCCGAAAGGCGAAGGCATGGCGATCGCCAAGGCCTGGGCGGCGGCGACCGGCGGCCACCGCGCCGGCGTGCTGGAGTCCTCCTTCGTCGCCGAAGTGAAATCCGACCTGATGGGCGAGCAGACCATTCTGTGCGGCATGCTGCAGGCGGGTTCGCTGCTGTGCTTCGACAAGCTGGTTGCTGAGGGCACCGATCCGGCTTACGCCGAGAAACTGATTCAGTTCGGCTGGGAAACCATCACCGAAGCGCTGAAGCAGGGCGGCATCACGCTGATGATGGATCGCCTGTCCAATCCGGCCAAGCTGCGTGCCTATGCACTGTCCGAACAGCTGAAAACCATCATGGCGCCGCTGTTCCAGAAGCACATGGACGACATCATCTCCGGCGCTTTCTCCAGCGGCATGATGGCCGACTGGGCGGAAGACGACGTGAAATTGCTGACCTGGCGCGAAGAGACCGGCAAAACCGCGTTCGAGAATGCGCCGCAGTTTGAAGGCAAAATCAGCGAGCAAGAGTACTTCGATCACGGCGTGCTGATGGTGGCGATGGTGAAAGCGGGCGTTGAGCTGGCGTTCGAAACCATGGTCGATGCCGGCATCATCGAAGAGTCGGCTTACTACGAGTCGCTGCACGAGCTGCCGCTGATCGCCAACACCATTGCGCGCAAACGTCTGTATGAAATGAACGTGGTTATCTCCGATACCGCAGAGTACGGCAACTACCTGTTCGCCAACGCGGCGGTGCCGTTGCTGAAGGACTTCATGACCACCCTGCAGGCGGGCGATTTGGGCAAAGCCGTGGCGGGTACGGCGGTGGACAACGCGCAGCTGCGCGACGTGAACGAAGCGGTGCGCAGCCATCCAATCGAAAGCGTCGGCCGCAAACTGCGCGGCTACATGACCGACATGAAACGCATCGCCGTCGCGGGCTGATTTTCCGCAAGATAAAAAACGAAAAGCCGGCTGCAATGCCGGCTTTTTTATGCCTGCGGCGGCGCGATCAGTTGCCGTTCAAGGCCGCGCCGGATCGCGTGTTTGGCGTTGGCAACCCCCAGCTTGCGCACCGCATTGCCGATGTGAAACTTCACCGTGCCGGTTTTGATCCCCAGGATCAGCGCGATCTCATTATAGGTTTTGCCCTGGCTGGCCCAATAGAGAATTTCCCCTTCGCGCGGTGAGAGCCGATCCTTTCGGCTCGCCTCGGCGCAGGCCAACGCAAGCGCGTGCTGGTGGGTATCGACCAAGACCATCTGCAGGCCGGCCCTTTCTTCCTCCATTAGCTGCCGCAGTTCGGCGTCATCGGCCGCCGTCGCGCTGATAGACAAGATCGCCAGGTTGTTGTCGTGATCGTGCAAAATAAAGCTGCAGCCGTGCACGATGTCGTATTCCCGCGCCTGGCTGAAGATCTTCCGGTAATGCCGATCCTCGGTGGTGAGGGCGGTATCGTGCCACATAAAGGGCGCACAGCGATTATGGGCGGCGCGCACGACGGGATCGATGCGCTGATAGCGATTGGCACTGTAGATGTCCAGCCATTCTTGCGGGTAGCTCGATACCAGCAGATGGCGGTCGGGATGGTGTTTGTTGAAGGTCAAGTAAGCGTATTTGAATTGGCTGAAGGCCTGTAGCCGGCCGTCAAGATGCAGTCTTGCGGCGACGGCGTTGGCGAATGTGACGGCCATCGGTAACCTCCCTGTCGTTCGGCGGTTCAGCCCGACCTGCACCAAAGTCCAGCTAGTCAGCGCGGCGGATTGAAATTTATACTCGGCTAATAAATTCAAAAAGTCGGCAATGCCAAGACCCGAGCTTAGCAGCTCTGGGTGTAAATAAGCCAACGCCAGGGAAATTCTTTCAATCATCCTCTTATCAATGCGTCTGGGATCCATTGCGCAGGCGGCGGGGTCACCTCGCCGCCGCTTTATTCGCTGCGCGGGCATCGCCGCTGCGGGAATGATGGCGCCGCGATGCTGGATCACCGTCGCGGCCAGCCGGTGGCCGCGCTGCGCCGCCTGCTGGGCGCTGCCGCCGTTCAGGCGCACCGCCAGGTAGCCGGCGCTGAAAGAGTCGCCTGCTGCGGTGGTATCCACCACGCGCTCCGGCGGCAGCGCGATCGCCGGCACCTCAAGCCGCTCTCCCTCCACACTGAACACCAGACAGGCATCCGCGCCGCGTTTGATGACGATCTCGCCGACGCCGAGCGCCTGCGTGCGAGCTATCACCTGTTCGATCGGCTGCGCTCCCCACAGCAACGCTTCGTCATCCAGCGTCAGAAAAGCGATGTCGGTACAGGCCAGCACCTCGCGGTAGGCCTGCTGCGTTTCCTCACGGCTTGACCACAGGCGCGGACGGTAGTTGTTGTCGAAGATCACCTGGCCGCCGTTGGCGCGACAGCGGCGCAGCAATGTCAGCAGCTTCGTGCGGTCGGCAGGCGCGAGGATCGCCAGGCTAATGCCGCTGAGGTACAGGTAATCGAACTGCGCTAGCCGCGCGCACAGTGCGTCGGCCTGCGCTCCAGCAAGCCAATAGCGGGCGGCGGCGTCATTGCGCCAATAGTAGAAAGTGCGTTCGCCGGCGGCGTCGGTTTCGATCACGTACAGGCCCGGCAGCTTGTTGTCGAACTGTTGAATCAACCCGGTCTCGATCTTCTCCTGCCGCCAGGCCTGCAGCATCTCGCCGCTGAAGCTGTCGGTGCCGAGCGCAGTGACGTAATGCACCTGCAACGTCTGTTTCGGCATTTGGCGGGCGAGGTAGACGGCGGTGTTGAGGGTATCGCCGCCAAAGCCGCGCGTCAGCTGTGCGCCCTGCTGTGACAGTTCGATCATGCATTCGCCGATCACGGCGAGGTTTCGGATAGTCATCGTCAATAAGCCCTGGCTAAAGAAGAAGCAACAGCCACCAGTCTCCATGCAAGGTGGTAAGGGAGTCAATAAATTAAAACAGTGTTTTAATTTTTTATGATCGCGATCGGGCAACGCCGACAGGGTGAAAAGGAAAGCGTGCGGCAATTCATGCTTAAAGTTTTACGCGGCGCGGCCGATAAGCTGGGTAAAGAAACAGCGGCAGCGCTCTCACTTCCCCGCCACGGCGATAGTACCGATGATAACCAACCTGATCTCGGGTCTGCTGGCGCCCTGTTTTGCCCTCTATGCCTGCGCCAAATCGCGGCGCTACTGGCGGCAATGCCGGCGCTTGTATACCTTCCAGCCGATTTATCGCACCAGCGGCGCGCTGTTGGCGGTGGAACTGCTGACGGCGGTGTATCACCCGAATGAGCCGGACAAGCGGCAATCCCCGGAACATTATTTTGCCTCGCTCGGCGTCGCCCAGCGTTTGCGGGTGGTTCAGGAACAGCTGGCGCTGTTGCAGCGCTGGCAGGCGTTGTTCATCCGCCACGCGGTGATGGTGTCGGTCAATATCGACGGCATCGCGCTGCAAGCATTGCAGCGTCACAGCGCGTTGCAACGACAGATCGCCGAGATGCCCTATCTGCGCTTCGAGCTGGTGGAGCACGCCGCAACGGCATCAAACCGCCCGCTGCAGCAGATTGTCGGTGGCGAGCGGCTGTGGCTGGACGATTTCGGCAGCGGGCTGGCCAACTTCTCCGCCGTTGGCGCCTGGCGGTATCAATACATCAAGGTGGCGCGCGAATTGTTCACCTTGCTCAAACAGTCGGAAGAGGGGGTGCAGCTGCTCGGCACTCTGATCAAGATGATGAACCAGCACAGCGACGGGGTGATCGTCGAGGGCGTGGAAACCGAGCAGGAGTGGCGCCTGGTGCAGCGTTCCGGCGCGTTGGCCGCGCAGGGCTACTACCTTTCCCGCCCGGCGTGTTTTGAAACGCTGCACAGCGTGCCGACGCTGTTCGCCGCGCCCGGCGCGCCGGCGTGAACTCCGGCCTATCCTCAGCTAGGCTTAAACGGGGCTGCTAACTCCTTTTCCTTTCATTCGGCAGCCCGATTTATGCGCTGAGGGAGCCGCTATGACAAGAACAGGAAAGGTTTTCAGCTGGCTGGGCGGCATTGTGCTGCTGCTGATCGTCGCACTGGCGATCTTCATCGCTACCTTCGACTGGAATCGACTCAAGCCTACCATCAACGACAAAGTGTCGGCCGAACTGCGGCGACCGTTCGCCATTCGCGGCGATCTGGGCGTCGACTGGTCGCGCAATCCGGATGAGGGCGGCTGGCGCGCCTGGGTGCCCTGGCCGCATATCCATGCCGAAGACGTGTGGCTGGGTAATCCGAAAAACATGCCCGGCGACAGCATGGTGACGCTGCAGCGCGTCGACGCCAGCATTGCGCCGCTGGCGCTGCTGGGTAAAGAGCTGCTGATCCCGCGCATCTGGCTGAAGCAGCCGAATGCGTCGTTGCAACGCCTGGCCAACGGCGACAACAACTGGACGTTTGACCTGCCCGGCGGCCAGGATCCCAAGCAGCCGCCTTCCGACTGGTCGTTCACCGTTCACGACATCGTGTTCGACAAGGGACAGATCGCCTTTAAAGACGCCACCCTGAAGGCGGATTTCCGCGCCGTTATCGATCCGCTCGGCAAACCGCTGCCGTTCAGTGAAGTGACCGGCAAACAGAGCGGCGGCAAGAGCGCTACACCCGACTATGTTTTCGGCTGGCAGGTGAAAGGTAAATATAACGGCGAACCGCTGAGCGGCAGCGGCAAGATCGGCGGCATGCTGTCGCTGCAGAGCGCCGATTTGCCGTTCCCGCTGCAGGCCGACGTGCGCTCCGGCAGCACCCGGGTGGCGGTGGCGGGCACCTTGTCCGATCCGCTGAACCTCGGCGGCCTGGACGTGCAGCTGAAATTTTCCGGCGAAAGCCTGGGCAACCTCTATGGCCTGACCGGCGTGCTGTTGCCGAACACGCCGCCGTATGCGACCGATGGCCATCTGATGGCTCGTCTGCATCAGCCGGGCGGCGCCGTGTTCGAGTATCAGAAATTTGACGGCAAAATCGGCGACAGCGACATTCACGGCCGCTTGAAATACGTTGCCGGTAAACCGCGGCCGACGCTGAGCGGCGCGGTGAGCTCCCGGCAGCTGAGGTTGGCGGATCTGGCGCCGCTGATCGGTGCGGACTCCAACGCCGCCAAAGCCGGGCGCGGTGAGAAGAGCCGCCAGCCAGCGGATAAGGTGCTGCCGGTCGAACCGTTCGATACGCAAAGCTGGCGCAAGATGGATGCGGACGTGAAGTTTGCCGCCGCGCGTATCGAACGCGGCAGCGATTTGCCGCTGAGCGATCTGGCCACGCACCTGAAACTGGACAATGGCGAACTGCGCCTGGATCCGCTGCGCTTCGGGATGGCGGGCGGTAGCCTGAACGCCGTCGTGCGCCTCGACGGCGGCAAAAAGCCGATGCGCGGTCAGGTAGATATGCATGCGCGCAAACTCCAGCTCAAACAGCTGTTGCCTAACGTGGCGGCGATGAAGCGCAGCCTTGGGCAGATGAACGGCGACGCCAGGCTGACGGGCAGCGGCAATTCGGTGGCCGAGCTGCTGGCGACCAGCAACGGCGACCTGCGCCTGTTGATCAATAACGGGGTGATCAGCCGTAGCCTGATGGAGATCCTCGGTCTGAACGTCGGCAACTATCTGGTGGCGCAGCTGTTCGGTGACGACGTGGTGGGCATCAACTGCGCGGCGGCGGACGTCGGCATCCGCAGCGGCGTCGCCGCGCCGCGGCTGTTCGTGTTCGACACCGAAAACGCGGTGATCAACATCACCGGCAACACCAACCTCGCCACCGAACGGCTGGATTTGTCCATCGATCCGGAAAGCAAGGGGATGCGCGTGCTGACCCTGCGCTCGCCGCTGTACGTGAAAGGCACCTTCAAGCACCCCGACGCCGGGGTGAAAGCCGGGCCGCTGATCGCGCGCGGCGCGGCGGCGGTGGCGTTGGGGGCGGTGCTGACGCCGGCGGCGGCGCTGCTGGCGCTGGTCTCGCCCAGTGAGGGCGGCGAGGAGAACCCGTGCGGGCAGATCCTGCGGGAGATGAAAGGCAAAAAATAATCAGGCGTGCGGCGGCGGCGTGAGCAGCCGGCAATCGTGATCCTGGATCTCTTCCGCCGAGGCCAGGGTAAACGGCAGCAGGCTGCGCTCGGTCGCCAGCAGCAGGAAATCGCCGTCCGGCAGCGCAGTCATCGCCAGGCCGAAGCTGCCCATGCGCCCGTCGGCGCGCGGCAGACCGGAAGCCAACAGGCGGAAGGCGCCCTGTTGTTCCAGTTCGGTGGGGGTCACCCGTCGCCCCAGATAGTCATGCCCCAACAGGCCGCCAGGCAACGGTTGCCATTGCTCGATAAAAGCGGGGCCGATCTGCGCCAGCCGCTGTTTTACCGCCGGCAGCAGGCAGGAGATATGAATGTGCAGCTGGTTTTGCGTGCGGCCATATTCCGAGTTGATTGCCAGTGAAATATCGCCGTCGTCGATCGGTTTGCCATAACGTTCCGCCATCACGTGGCGCGCGCGCCAGGCCTGGGCGAAGAAATTCGGCGTGGCGGCGTCCAGCACCGCCGGGCTTTCGATACCGGTGATTTTGGCGCTGGGCATCAGCAGGTATTGCAGCGGCCCGTTGCGATCTTTAAACACCACGAAGCCGGCCGGCACATCCACCTGCGCGCAGGGCGCCGGGTTGTCATGCGCTTGCTGATTGGGCAGACATTGCTGGCTGACGATGCGCCACAGCGCATCGGGATGGTCAGGCTTCAACCCGTAATAGAGCGCGATGGCGAGAGCCGCCAGCAGCGCCACGCAGACAAATACCCCACGACGCAAAGACATCGGCCGATCCTGTTACCGAGAGAAACGTCCAGCATAGCCCGGTTTTATGACAGGAAACGAACAACGCGTGCGGCCCCCCGCAGTGAGGGGGCCGCAGGGGATCACAGCGACTGGTGGCGGGTTTCTTTCATCAGCAGCAGCGCCAGCAGCGTCAGCCCGGCCATCGCCGCCAGGTACATGCCGACGTAGAACAGCCCGTAGTGGGCCGCCAGCCAGGTGGCGATATAAGGCGCCACGGACGCGCCCAGGATCGACGCGACGTTGTAGGAGAACGACGCGCCGGTATAGCGCACTTCGGTCGGGAACAGCTCCGGCAGCAGCGCGCCCATCGGGCCAAAGGTCAGCCCCATGATGCTCAGGCCGCACAGCAGGAAGCACATCACCAGCGCCTGGTTGCCGGAACCCAGCAAGGTCGGGAACAGGAACGCGAAGCCGATCATCAGCAGGGTAATGGCGATCATGGTCTTGCGGCGGCCGAACGCGTCCGCCAGCAGGCCGGCGATCGGTACCATCACGCCGAAACCGATCACCGCCACCATCAGCATCCACAGGAAGCTGTTGCGGGAGTAACCGAGGCCCAACGGCTGCGGCGCGGTGCCGTAGGTCATCGAATACACCGTCATCAGATAAAACAGCGTGTAGGTCGCCAGCATGATGAAAGTGCCGAGGATGGTGGCTTTCAGATGCTTGCTCAGCAGCGTGCCGAGCGGCACTTTCACCTGTTTGCCGGCCTTGGCCGCTTTGGCGAACACCGGCGTTTCATGCAGCGATACCCGCACGTACAGGCCAATCAGCACCAGCGCCGCGGAGAGGATGAACGGCACGCGCCAGCCCCATTCCATAAACTGCTGGTCGCTCAGCAGCCACGAGAGTAGCAGGAAGGTGCCGTTGGCGAAGAAGAAACCGATAGGCGCCCCCAACTGGGGGAAAGAACCGTACAGCGCGCGCTTTTTGGCCGGCGCGTTCTCCGTCGCCAGCAGGGCTGCGCCGCCCCATTCGCCGCCCAGCCCCAGGCCCTGCCCAAAGCGCGCCAGCGCCAGCAGGATAGGGGCGAAGATGCCAATGGTTTCATAGCTCGGCAGCAGGCCGATCAGCACGGTGGAAATCCCCATGGTCAGCAGCGAGGCGACCAGCGTGACCTTGCGCCCCACGCGATCGCCGAAGTGGCCGAACAGCGCAGAGCCGATAGGGCGCGCAACAAAGGCGACGGCGAAGGTGGCCAGCGACTGCAGCGTCGCGGTGGTCGGGTCGCCCTGTGGGAAGAAGATATGTGGGAACACGATCACCGCGGCGGTGGCGTAAATGTAGAAGTCGAAGAACTCGATGGCGGTGCCGACCAGCGAGGCGACGATGACTTTCCCGCGGGAGTTCACCGGTGTGGACGCGTCGTCGGCGTCGAGTGGGGGTGCGATGGTGGCTTGCATAATATTTCTTATCGTTGGAGGGGTAAAAATCCATCTTAGTGACAGCATTCGGCCTTTTCAACGCGGGAACTGGGGGCACCGCCGTCGCTAACCGGTTAAAAAGACTAATGTTTTATCTGGCTTCTTTTCTGTAGCGTTAAACGTTGAGAAATGGGTTTCGTGCAGAGGTAATGGCTGTAAAAGCGACAAAGAAAAGTGACTTGGCAGTTTGTTATGCTGGTTTTTCGAATGCCACACCGCATGATTTAGAGGGATTGACTGGTTTTTTAGTTGATAACCAGAGGAAAATGCCGGTGTGTGCGACAACACCGGCACGATTGCATGGCTTCAGCGCGCCGGCGGCTCGCGTTCCGGCAACGTTTTGTCGCCTTGGTAATCGGCGGTGGCGATCCAGGCGGCGCAAAACAGCGTCAGACGGGCGAAGAAGTAGAAGAACGCCATCAGCCCGATCACCGAGCCGAAGGCCGCGCCGGAAGGCGACTTCGCCACCTGCGGCAGCGTCATCGTCATCACGAACTTGATCACTTCAAAACCGATGGCGGCGAGCAAGGTGCCGCGCAGCAGCGCTTTTTTCTTCGGTTTGTGGCGCGGCAGCATCCAGAAAATCCACAGGAACAGCAGATAGTTGGCAAAAATCGAGATCGACAGCGCAATCGTCGTCAGCGCCGGCCGCAGCCATTCGATGCCGTCCAGCCCCAGCGCGTTGACGATCGCCGCCTGCGCCGACCCGGCGACCGAGGTCAGCGACAGCGTAATAATCAGCGCGACCACCAGGCCGGTCAGCGAGATGAAGTCGCGGGTGTACTTGAAATAGATTTTCTCCTGATCCTGCGGATTGCGCTCCCAGACATCGCGTGACTGCGCGCGGATCGCTTCGCGCAGGTTGCCCATCCAACTGATGCCGGAATAGAGCGCCAGCGCCAGACCGGTCAATCCCACGGTGGTGCGCTGCTGAATGGCGGTGTTGACGGTATTCTTCAGCGTGCTGGCCAGCGTCGGATCGCTGATGCTGCCGACGATCCGGTTGATCAAGCGGGTCAGCAGATCCGGGTTGGAAGCCAGCACGAAACCGGCGGCGGCGAACGACACCATCAGGATCGGGATCAGCGAGAGGAATGAAAAGTAGGTGATGGCGGCGCCGAACTGGCTGCCCAGCCGATCGTTAAAGCGTTCGGCGGCGCGCAGCAGGTGCGCCACGCTCGGCCAGGCTTTGATGCGTTCAATCAGACGTGAAAAACCGCTGATGCGGCGGTCGAGCGTCTCATGGCCGGTCTTGATGGCGATAAGCGGCTTCGGCGGCGTGTCTTGTGCGGGCTGGCGGCGTTCCTGGTCTGGTCCTGTAGGCATTACTTCACGATTTCCTTAACGTTAAACGGCATGTATCCGCGTTGATTATAGCCAAAGCGCCGCGGCGTTTTGAGCGCCGGGGCGGCAAACGGTCAATTTCCGAGCTTAACGCGTTAGCGCCCGGCATGAAATGCCGGGGATGGCGCGATAGGTAAAATTCCTATGAAAACCCCGTGGCGCCTCGGTTTTTTTCACTTCCCTACCTCCAATTTTTATCTGTTTCGTCGGCGAGAAAGCGTTTACTCATGATGTGGCGCCACGCGTTGCCGAGCGCCGCGCCGCTGCAGCCGTAGGGGCTGGAACGGTCTCACCCGTCATCAACAGAAAAACTGGAAGGTCCTATGAAATTGCTTAATCACCCCACCTGTCGTCCGTTTACCGAAGCGGGCAATCTGTCGCAGATCTCCGCCTACTATGAAGAGGGGCGGCACATCATGTGGATGCTGCTGCGCGCCGCGCCCCTGCTTCAACCAGGCATTGATTGAAGACATCATGACGCTGGCGCAGGCGGCGAAGGAGTCTTCGCTGCGGTTCGACTTCTGGGTCACCGGCTCGCTGGTGCCGAATATGTTCAACGTCGGCGGCGATCTGCAGTTCTTCGCCGAAGCGATCAAAAACCGCAAGCGCGAGGCGATGATGGCCTACGCGCGCGCCTGCATCGACTGCGTGCATGCGGCGGCACGCGGTTTCGACACCGGCGCGATCAGCATTGCGATGGTTGAAGGCAGTGCGCTGGGCGGCGGTTTTGAAGCGGCGCTGGCGCACCATTTCGTCTTGGCGCAAAACAATGCGCGCATGGGGTTCCCGGAGATTGCGTTCAACCTGTTTCCCGGTATGGGCGGTTACTCGCTGGTGGCACGCAAGGCGGGCATGCGCTTGGCCGAGGAGCTGATTTGGGGCGGCGAGTCGCACACCGCAGAGTGGTTCGAGAGCCGCGGGCTGGTAGACCAGCTGTTCCAGCCCGGCGACGCCTACCTGGCGACGCGCACCTTCATCGATACCATCCGGCCGAAGCTCAACGGCATGCGCGCCATGCTGCGGGCGCGTCAGCGCGTGTTGCAGCTGACGCGTTCCGAGCTGATGGACATTACCGAAGATTGGGTGCACTCGGCCTTTACCATTGAGGAAAAAGACCGTGCCTACATCGAACGGCTGGTGATGTTGCAGGATCGCCATACCCTGAACCTGCGTCGTGCCGGCTAACGTTAACGCGCCCGCCTCATGCGGAGGGTGAGCGCGGGTGATAGGACTGCAGCCAATGCTCCAGCTGTTCCGGGAGCATTGGCCGCGCGAACAGAAAGCCCTGTTTTTCGTCCACGCCGACCTCGTCGAGGAACTGGTTCTCGCTCTCGGTCTCCACCCCTTCGGCGATCACGCGGAAGGCCAACGCCTCCGCCGCCGCGACGATCGCGCGTACCAGCGATTGCGATACCGGATTGAAATTCACCCCGCGCACGAAGCTTTTATCCAGCTTGATGGCGTCCAGCGGAATACGCGCCAGCTGCGCCAGCGACGAATAGCCGGTGCCAAAGTCGTCGAGATGCACCTGCGCGCCCAGTTCGCGCAGTCGGGTGATCAGCGCGCGCGCGCGGTTCTCGTCTTCAATCAGGCTGCTTTCGGTCAACTCGAAGTCCAGCAGACAGGGGGCCATGCGGTGACGGTGCAGCACCCCGAGCAGGTCGTTGACGATGCCGTCGTCGGCCAGCTGACGGGCAGAGAGGTTGACCGCCACCCGCAGATTCAATCCCTGCTCTTGCCATTGCGCCGCCTGCCCGGCGGCGGTTTGCAGCACCCATTGGCCCAACGGGCCGATCAGGCCGGACTCCTCGGCATAGGAGATGAACTGCAGCGGCGGGATCAGGCCGCGCTCCGGCGAATCCCAGCGCACCAGCGCTTCCACGCTGTGCACTTCACCGCTGCGCGCGTCGATTTTCGGCTGGTAATACAGCACCAGCTGATTTTGCTCCAGGCCTTTGCGCAGATTGGTATCCAGCCACATGTATTCGGCGACGCGCTTGTTCATCTCCGGCGAGAAGACGGTATAGGTGCGTTTGCCGTGCTCCTTGGCGACATACATGGCGGTATCGGCGCTGCGGATCAGGCTGTCGAGATCGTTGCCGTGCTCCGGGCACAGCGCGATGCCGATCGAACAGCCGGTATACACCTCAATCAGACCGATGCGAAAAGGGGTCTTCAGCCTGTCGATGATGCGCTGCGCCAGCGTTTGCAGGCGCTCGCGATCGCTTTGCGGCGCCAGCACCAAAAATTCGTCGCCGCCGAGGCGGGCGAGCACTTGATCCGGGCTCAGGCAGCCGAGGATCGCCAGCGCGACCTCGACCAGCAGCCGATCGCCGAACATATGGCCGTAGGCGTCGTTGACCTTCTTGAAGTTGTCGAGATCGAGGTAGACCAGGCCGAAACTTTCTTCGCCGCGCGTGGCGATGGCGTGATTGATCTTGTCCTGGATCGCGTTACGGTTTGGTAGGCCGGTGATGAGATCGGTGTTGGCCAGCACCCGTAGCCGCTCCTGCGCGCGGCGTTCTTCGGTGATGTCGGTACCGGAGCAGATAAGATACACCTCGTTCTTGCCGCTGCCGCTGTGCACGAACTTATTGCGGAACAGGAACAGCCGTTCGCCCTTGACCGTTTTTACCCAGCGTTCCACCTCATAGGACGAACCGTTGCGGAAGAAGCCGGCGATGTTGCGCCGCGAAGCGGCGGCTTCTTCCGGACTCATAAACAGCTGGAAAACGTTTTTGCCGATCACCTCGTGTTCGTGCAGTCCGGTGTACTCCTCGCTCAGTCGGTTGAAGCGCTGGATGCGGCCGTGCTGATCGACGATTACGATCACCGAGTTGGCTTCGGACACCACCTGCTCGGCGAAGGAGAGGCCGTGCACCAGGTCGCGCGCCACGGATTGGGTGTCGCTGAAGGCGGAAGCGGTGCCCGCCCATTCGAGGTTGTTGACGCGGCGCCCGACCAGATGCAGATGCAGCGGTTCACCGGCCAGCGTAATGGTCAGCTCAAGGCTGGCGGTCACGCCGGTCAGACGGCGGATTTTCGCCGCTTCCATGGCGCTGAGCGCCACCGCGACATGGGTTTTGCCCTTAACGGCGGACAGCTCCAGGGCGTTGCTGTCAAACGCCAGCCGCCAGTGGGGGCTTTGGGTGCCGAAGTGAGCGCTAAGAAGCTCAGGGCCTTGGTCTGCGGGCATGACGATTCCTCAAAAGAGCACGGGCGGTCGGCCGGCACAGCTCCGGGCAGCCTGTTGGCCCGAAAGCGATCGCCGTACGCATCTGTGCATCATATAACAGGTTTTCACCGGCGGGGCGGGTGATGGAAACTATTATATAAGCAATGATTAGTTTTGCGGTGTAAACGTCGCCCGGCGGCCGCTTGCCTTAAAGTGTAGGAGAACATCGGATCGTGTGATGCTTATTGATTTCCCCTGCTATCGGAAAATGGTTGATGCAAGGTTGCCGTGCAGGTGAGTAAATTATAGCGGTGAGGGGAGAGCGGAAAAATAACTCCACCGGGGGGATTTTTGCCGAGAAATTAAAATTTCCATCAAATAAACGCCATCTTCATAGTTTTCTCATAATTGGTGAATAAATCCGAGACGGGTTTTAAAAAGTTTACACACCCTCGCATTACTTGAAATTTATCAGCCTATTATTATCTCCGACAACGAATGAGCCTGTTAACGTACAGCGCTCCTGATGAAGAAAATTTTTAAGGAAATGATTATGCGTAAATTGACGGCTTTATTTATTGCTTCCACGCTGGCTCTGGGTTCTGCTTCCGCGGCGTTCGCCGCCGATACGGCGACGGCCCCGGCGGCGGATGCGGCGCCGATGAAAATGATGCATCACAAGGGTGAAGGCAAAGGCGGCCCGTTCGCCGGGCTGAACCTGACCGAGCAGCAGCGCCAGCAGATGCGCGATATCATGAAAGAGTCGCACCAGAAGCGCGGGCCGGGCATGAAAGAGGAGCGCCAGGCGCTGCACAATCTGGTCGCTTCCGACAGCTTTGACGAAGCGAAGGCGAAGGCGCAAATTGACGCGATCGGCAAAGCGCAATCCGAACGCATGCTGGCACGCGCCAAAGCGGAAAATAAAATGTATAACCTGCTGACGCCTGAGCAGAAAAAACAATACAATGAGAATTATCAGAAACGCGAGCAAAAGATGATGGACCACATGAATAAAATGAAGGAGCAGATGCCCTCCGGTCAGTAATATCCGCTCACGGTAAATAATAAAGGGCCAGGCTATTTGTCTGGCCCTTTTTCTATTTGGCGTTATCGCCGGCAGGCTTTGCCGTGGGGCTCATCATTCTCCGCCGACAATGTGCCGGAACTGTTCGGCAACGGCCTGCGCAAAGCGCGAGTCGTTAATATGATAAGGCGTTTTTATCAACCGGCGTTTGCCGGTGGCGTGCACCGTTTCTTCCAGCGCTTGCGTAAAGGCGGCCAGCGCCAACGGATCCCAGAACGGTTGACCGGGCGCATCCAAAGCCGATACGCCGCCCGCCGGGATAACGAAACGCACTTCGCCCGCGCAGGCGTTGATTTTTTCGCCCATCCAACGCCCCATTAACGCATTCTCCCGTGCGCTGGTGCGTACCAGCGTCACTTGCGGGTTGTGATGGTGACGCAGACGGTTGGCATAGCGAGCCGGCACCGTATTCGGCGCGCCGAAGTTGATCATGTCTATCGCGCCGCAGGAGAGCACGCACGGGATGCCGGTACGCGCGATGGCACCGAAACGATCCGCATTGCAGGCCAGCATGCCGCCAAACAGGTAATCGGCCACTTCGGTGGTGGTCAAATCGATGGTGCCGTGCAGTTGGCGGTTATCGATCAGTTTTTCCAACGATCTGCCGCCGCTGCCGGTCGCATGAAACGTCAGACAATCCCATTGCGATCCCAGCTCGGCAACCAACGCCTGAACGCAGGGCGTGGTGACGCCAAACGTCGTCAGGCCGATCGCGGGTTTGTTGTCGTGATAGTCGACGGCGGCGAAGTGCACTGCGCCGGCTATCTGGCGCGCCGCGTTGCTCAGCACCCGTCGCGAGATGCGGTTCAGGCCCGCGAGATCGGTGACCGAATACAGCATGTTGATATCGCTGGCGCCGACATAGGCGGAAACGTCTCCCGCCGCCATGCTCGAGACCATCACTTTCGGCAGGCCGATCGGCAGCTGCTGCATGGCCGGCGTGATGATGGCGGTGCCGCCGGAACCGCCCAGGCCAAGCAAGGCGGCGATATCGCGGCGCGTCAGGATAAAACGTTCGAAAGCGGTCGCCATGGCGGCGATCGCCTGGCCGCGACTGGCGCAGAAGACCGCGTCGGCGCCTGCCGGATGGTGGCGTGCGACGTCCTCTGGACCGATATCGGCCGGGGAGTCAAACGGCAAGCGACGAGTGGAAAGATCGACGGTTCGCGTGGGTAAATTCAGGGCAGCGATCAGCCGCCGTACATACTCCAGCTCTTGTCCTTTCGTATCTGCTGTGGTAGCAATATAGACAAAATTTGAAGTGTCTTTCATGTATCTTCCTAGGGTGTTTCTAATTTTTATTTAAAAATCATTTTGTTATATTTTTATAGGGTGCCCTGGTGTTGGCGTTTAAATTAAATTGATTAATGTATTTATATAATGAGACGACCGTATCATTTTTGCAAGGGCAGCTCAGTGCAAAATGGGACTCCTGTCTCATTTTTGAGCTTTTCAACGTGGCCGGCGCTTTGCCGGCAGCCCGTCGACAGAGGCGCATCCTCTGTTGCGCAAGCGTGTGCAGATGCATGAGGTTTATGTGCCGATAGATGCCTTTCCCACCCCGTTTGATCCTTCACTGACTTCCACCCGGGCAAAAACCTACCGTTTGTTGCTGGCCAGCGCGATGACGCTGTATGACGAAGGGGCGTTTCCTTCGATCACCGAACTGGCGGCGCATGCGCAGGTATCGCGTGCGACGGCCTACCGCTATTTTCCGACCCAGAGTGCGCTGATTAGCGCCGTGGTGGCGGAAAGCCTGGGGCCTATTCTGGAATGGCGCCCGCAAGACGATGACGCCCTGAAACGCATCCAGCAGTTGCTGACTTTCGCCTATCCTCAGATGGAGCGGCACGAGGGAGCATTGCGCGCGGCGCTGCAGCTCTCTTTGCAACAGTGGGCGCACGCGACGCCGGGCGAGAAATTCGTGCGCGGCAATCGCAAGCGTCTGTTGGCACTGGCGGTAGAACCGCTGCAGGGCAAACTGCCGCCGGGCTCTCTGCAGAGAGTGATTCATGCTTTCTCGCTGATTTACGGCTCGGAGGTGTTTCTGGTGCTGAAAGACATCTGGGGGCTGGAGCTTGAGAGCATTCAGGACGTCACGCAATGGATGGCCAAAGCCATTCTGCGTCAGGCGGAAGAGGACGCGACGAACTGCAAAAAAACATCAGCAGGATAATCCAATTTTTGCCGATGACCGAGTGAAAAACCAGCATAATTCACTGAGTGAATATTGGCAAAAGTTATAATTAGAAGTGATAAAAGACGCCTGTTAAGCACTTTTCAGGCGGCCGCACTCTTGGTGTCTCCCTGGGTTATATTTTTATTTATCAGTAGATTATAATTTATCCCTTCACGTGTTATCGCCGTTTCGATGCCGGCAAACGTCATTGTCATTTCTTATCGGCACTGGCCTGATTCACCCTTGAAACATTCTCTCCTCCCTCCTGATTGCCGGATGACACATTAAGCGCACTTGAGATTGTTGTGCTTTATTTATTTGGTGTTACCAAACTGTTACACAAAAAATCTTATAAAACATTTGCAAACAACAACGGACGGTATCTGGGATGGAGAAGAAACGTAGAGGAGTCAAATCCGCTCGGGCGGCCTTCGGCTGGCCTGAAATCGGAGTTCATCGCGCACAATGGAGCGCGATGCTGATCTGCCTGACGGCGATCGGCGGGGCGCAGGCCTCCAGCTATATAGAGAACGGCAAAGCGGGCGATCCGGCCAGCTGGCGCAGCAGTGAGTTCAACGCGGAATGGGGGCTGGGGGCGATCCACGCCGACCAGGCCTACGCCGCCGGTTATACCGGAAAAGGCATCAAACTTGGCATTTTCGATCAGCCAGTCTACGCCAAGCACCCGGAGTTCGCCGGTGAGAATAAGGTGATCAATCTGGTTACCGAAGGCATCCGCGAATATACCGACCCCTATATTCCGGTGAAAAAAGGCGACGCTTTCCGCTATGACGGCACGCCGAGCGTGGATTCCGATGGCACGCTCGGTTCGCACGGCACCCACGTGGGCGGCATCGCCGCCGGCAGCCGAGACGGCGGCGCCATGCACGGCGTGGCGTTCAACGCACAGATCATCAGCGCCGAAAACGGCGATCCCGGCCCGGAGGACGGCATCATCCTCGGCAACGACGGCGCGGTGTACCAGGCCGGTTGGGATGCGCTGGTGGCCAGCGGCGCGCGCATCATCAACAACAGCTGGGGCATCGGCATTACCGAAAAGTTTGATGAGGGCGGTTATGACCCGGCGTATCCGCATTTCACAGTAAACGATGCGCAAAAGCAGTTCGATCAGATCAAACAGATCCTCGGCACCAAGCCCGGCGGCGCCTATCAGGGCGCGATCGACGCGGCCCGCAGCGGCGTGGTCACCATCTTCGCCGCCGGTAACGACGGCAATCTGAATAACCCCGATGCCATGGCCGGTCTGGCTTATTTTGTGCCGGAGATTGCACCGAACTGGCTGTCGGTCGCCAGCTTGCAGGATCCGACCAATAGCGGCGATTACAGCATCAGCACCTTCTCTTCTCGCTGCGGTTACACCGCCAGCTTCTGCGTCTCGGCGCCGGGCACCCGGGTATACAGCTCGGTAATCGAAGGCACCAGCGTAGAGAATCTGACAACCGGCTACGCCAAATACAGCGGCACCTCGATGGCGGCGCCGCACGTGGCCGGCAGCGTTGCCGTGCTGATGGAGCGTTTCCCGTATCTGAATGGCGCACAGGTGGCGGAAGTGCTGAAAACCACCGCCACCGACATGGGCGCGCCGGGCATCGACGCGCTCTACGGCTGGGGGATGATCAACCTGGGCAAGGCCATCAACGGCCCGGGCATGTTGGTGACCGCCGAGGATATTCCCGAAGAATTCCGTATTCCGGATCCGACGGGCGTGGCTTACGGCCCGACCCAGTTCGTGGTGGATCTGCCGGGCGTCGGCGCGGTGCTGGACAAAGGCAAACCGACCGAGCGCGTCTGCAGCGATGTGCTGTGCGGCCTGGATTTCTGGAGCAACGACATCTCCGGCCACGGCGGCCTGACCAAACAGGGCATCGGCACGTTGGTGCTGACCGGTAACAACACCTATTCCGGCCCGACGCTGGTCAATCAGGGGCGGCTGGCGATCAACGGCTCGGTCACCTCGGCCGTCAGCGTGCAGAGCGGCGGCATCGTCGGCGGCAGCGGCACGGTGGGTTCGCTGACCGCGCGTAATGGCGGCACCGTGGCGCCGGGCAACTCGATCGGCACCCTGAACGTGGCCGGCGACGTCAGCTTCGAGCCGGGGTCGCGCTACGCGGTGGAAGTGGGGCCGAACGGCCAGAGCGATCGGATCCAGAGCGGCGGAGCGGCGACGATCGGCGGCGGCGAGGTGGCGGTCACGCTGGAGAACAGCCCCAACCTGCTGACGCAAAGCGAGGTGCGCAGCCTGCTGGGCCAGCAGTACACCATCCTGAGCGCGCAGCAGGGGGTGAGCGGGCAGTTTGACGCGGTGGCGCCGAACTACCTGTTCCTCGGCACCGGGCTGAGCTACCAGCCGACCGGGGTGACGCTGAGCGTCGGGCGCAACGGCACAAGCTTCGCCAGCGTGGCGCAGACGCCGAACGAACGGGCGGTGGCGGCGGCGGCGGATGCGCTGGCGGCGGGCAACCCGGTGTACGAGAGCCTGCTCAGCAGCGGTACGGCGGGCGAGGCGCGGCAGGCGTTCCGTCAGCTGTCGGGGCAAATCCATGCGGACATCGCGTCGGCGCTGGTGAACGACAGCCGCTACCTGCGTGAGGCGCTGAACGGGCGTCTGCGTCAGGCGGAAGGGCTGGCGAGCTCGTCGGCCATCAAGGCAGACGAGGACGGCGCCTGGGCGCAGCTGCTGGGGGCGTGGGACCATGCGTCGGGCGACGCCAACGCCACGGGTTACCAGGCCTCGACCTACGGGGTGCTGGTGGGGCTGGACTCGGCGGCGGCGGCCGACTGGCGGCTGGGGGTGGCGACCGGTTACACCCGCACCTCGCTGCACGGCGGCTACGGGTCGAAGGCGGACAGCGACAACTACCACCTGGCGGCGTACGGCGACAAGCAGTTCGGGGCGTTGGCGCTGCGCGGCGGGGCGGGCTACACCTGGCACCGCATCGACACCAAACGGTCGGTGAACTACGGGATGCAGTCGGACCGCGACACGGCGAAGTACAGCGCGCGCACCGAGCAGCTGTTCGCGGAAGCGGGCTACAGCGTGCAGGGTGAGTGGCTGAACCTGGAGCCGTTCGTCAACCTGGCGTACGTGAACTTCGAGAACAACGGCATCGCGGAAAGCGGCGGCGCAGCGGCGCTGCGCGGCGACAAGCAGCACACCGACGCGACGGTGTCGACGCTGGGGCTGCGTGCGGACACTGAGTGGCAGGTGAGCGCGGGCACGACGGTGGCGCTGCGCAGCGAGCTGGGGTGGCAACACCAGTACGGCGGGCTGGAGCGCGGCACCGGGCTGCGGTTCAACGGCGGCAACGCGCCGTTCGTGGTGGACAGCGTGCCGGTCTCGCGCGATGGCATGGTGCTGAAGGCGGGGGCGGAAGTGGCGGTGAACGAGAACGCCACGCTGTCGCTGGGTTACGGCGGGCTGCTGTCGCAGCACCATCAGGACAACAGCGTCAACGCCGGTTTCACCTGGCGCTTCTGACCTTCAACGGCGATCTCAAGGACAACGGAGCCGGCATGCCGGCTCCGTTTTTATTTGCGGCTGCGGGGTGAGTCCGTATGATGGCGCGGCGCCAGGGCAATAAAAAACCGGGACCCTGACGGATCCCGGCTTAAAAGTGGGTAAAACAGATTAGCGCTAAAGGCTCAAGCCCCGTTTTGCTTATGCAGTCCAAGCGATGTGAGCATCGTCTCAGTAGCGGCAACGGAACAAATTTTCCCTGGTGTTACTATGGTTATTATTAAAAATCGTGCTGGTGTTATTTTTTATAGTGTATTGCTGTATGTCTCTTTTGATACCATGTTTGACGATACAACATGGTATGTCAAGCAACGTTTTTAACGCATAATTGCATGGGATGCTAGTTTTAGGTGTGGCTTTTTCAGCAGAAATAATCAAAACGACTGATAAATCAGTAAAAAAAATCGAAGGAACAAATGGATAACAATCATCAAAAATTCGATTCACAGTCGATTGCCAATCGGGTCAGGGAGCTGTTTTTACATTACGGGATTGGAAAACGTCAGCATGCCCGCGAACTCAGCCGCATCTTGGATCTGAGTTTTTCACATGCGCACCGCAAACTGAAAGGGCAAAGCCCCTGGACGCTGGAACAGATCAACAGCGTCGCGGCCGCGTTGGGAGAAACGCCGGCGGCGATCGCCGATTTGAGCGCCGAACACGAGACGGCCGAGCCAAACATGGCGCGCGATGCCATCTTTTTCGTGGCGGGGGTGGCGATGCCCTGCGTCGGGCACATTGGCGACGAACTTCCTGCCGGGCGGCCGGCGGAGTTTGTGGCGCTGCGCGTGGAGGGGCAATGGCATATCTATCGCGCCGATGAGGCGCCGGCAGGCCTGCGTTACGGCGTCGAACTGATAGAAATCCGGCCTGGTTACGGCGATGACGAGCGGTTGAGCATCGCGGTATTGGACGATTCGCATCAGGCGGCCGATGAGCTGGCCAAGTACCTCGGCGGCTGCGGTTTCAACGCAGTGGCGTTTTACGATGTCGACAGCTTCTGCCAAGCGTTGCAGCAAAGCCTGTTCGACGGTTACGTGGTGGATTGGCTGATCGGTGAGGAAACGGCGGATCGCTGTATCGCCACCATCCGCGCCTCCGACAACCCGGACGCGCCGGTACTGGTGCTGACCGGCGAACTGGGCACCGACCGACGCGAGTCGGAGATCGCTCAGGCGATGCGCGAGTACGATGTGCTCGGCCCTTATGAAAAACCGGTGCGGCTCCATGTGATCGAAGCCGCACTGCAACGCTGTTTTAATCTTTAGCGGGGAACACCTCGGCCAGCGCGCTCGACAGCGCATCCAGCCGAACCGGTTTCATCAGGTAGTTATCGAACAGGGCGCGCTGATCCGCCGTCAGCTGCTCCGGCGTATAGGCGCTGATGCCGATGATTGGCACATGGCGGTTGGGGCCGCGACGATTGCGCAGCTGCCTGGCCAGGGCGGCGCCGTCGATGCCCGGCATCTGCAGATCCAGCAACAGCGCGTCGTAAGGGCGTCTGAGCAGTTTCTGCAACGCGCGTTCCGGCGAGTCGCACAGTTCGTGCTGGTAGCCCAGTTTGTCCAGCAGCGCCGCAAAGGCGTCACCCACCGACTTGTTGTCATCCACCACCAGCACCTGCTGCGGCTTCTGCTGCAGAGAGGTATTGGCGGCGGCGGGCTCGTCGGCGCGCTCTTCTTCACTGATCTGCACCGGAATGCTGACGATAAAGGTGCTGCCTTTCTTGATTTCGCTGTATACCGTGATGGTGCCGTTGAGCAGCGTCACCAGGCCGTGCACGATCGCCAGCCCCATCCCCACGCCGGCATACTGTTTAGTATGCGACTGATCCAACTGGGTAAAGGGTTTGAAGATCTGATCGAGCTGGTCTTTTTCAATACCGATGCCGGTGTCGGTCACTTCGATGATCAACGCATTGCCGCCCGGCTGGCGGCGCAGGCAGCTGTGCAGCGTAATGCTGCCGCTTTCGGTGTATTTGTAGGCGTTGGTCAGCAGGTTGACGATAATCTGCCGGATGCGCAGCGGATCGGAGTGCACCAACAGGTGGCTGCACTCCACTTCGCAGCTCAGTTTGACCTGCTCTTTGCGGGTCAGGGTGGCGATTTCGTTGGCGGTTTCCGCGATCAGCTTCTGCGCGTCGAACGGCACGATGCGCAATTCCATCATGCCGCTGTCGAGGTGCGCGTAGTCGGTCAGATCCTTCATCTGGCTTTCGATTTGCTGCGCGGCGGTCTCCAGCCGCTGGAAGGTGTCCGCATGCTCCGCTGACACTCGGGTGTTCACCAGCACGTCGATGGCCGACATCACGCTCTGCAATGAGGTGCGCAGCTCGTGGCCGATGGCGCCGAGGAAGGCGTTTTTGGTGCGTGTCGCTTTCTCCGCCTCAATGGCCTTGGCCTGCTGGCGAATGGTCAGCCGCTGCTGGCGGAACACGATCAGGGTGATGGCGATCAGCGCGATCACCGAGAACATGACGATCACCAGCCCATAGAAAATAATGTGCCGTTTCTCGATGTAATCCTCATAGGCCGCGGTGCGCTGCTTCACCTCGGCATGGTCGGTCAGGTTGGCCATTTCGATGGCGTAAGGCTTGATGGCCTTCATGGCCGCGAAAACCTGGCTGAAGTCGATTTTCGGGTTATCCAGCAGCTTATCGATGCGATCCATCTGCAGGCGCATCTGCTTGACCACTTCCGGGTAGCCCGGCTCGGCGTACAGCGGTTGCGTGGATTCGGAGACGGTTTCCAGCACGTAAAAGCGCGAATAGAGGATTTCGAACCGCAGCCGCAGGTTGTCGCTGTCCACCTGTGCGGCATGGCTTTGCTGCTCGACCAGCGTGTCGAACTCCGCCAGCTTGATGGAGAACTTGGCGATAGACCAGGAGTAATTCTCCTGCGTGCCGGCGATGGCATACAGCCCTTTTTTCGACAGGGTGGCGCTGTAGTAATAGAGCGTGACGGTCGAAGCCACTAAAAACAGCGCGGCAAAGATGGCCGGGATCGCCAGCCTGCTGCCGTTCTTAAAGGTCGTCAGCTTCATTTGATCACGATCCTGTCGACTTGCCAGATAAAGCGTGAATTGTACAACGGCGAGTTCAGTTCAGGCCCGGCGGCGTCGCGCGGGTAAACCAGGAACAGCGGGCCGAAGTTTCTGAGCTTCAGCATTTCCCCGTCCATCCTGTAGGCCAGGATCATGTTGTATTTCTTGACGTCGGACAGCGGCACGTCGATGTAATAATCGTTCAGCGCGTAGAAAGTCAGCGTCTCGCCCTTGGCGCCGACGCGCTCCAGGATATCGGCCACCGAAATCCCTTCAAATTTTCTCTGTGGCGTCCAGGACGTGGAGGTGGTGATGCTGCGCACCGGCATCGCCAACAGCTGCTTATCGGTGAACAGATAGCTTTTTTTGACCGGGTCGGTCACGTTGTCGATCTTGCCCGCCACTTCCAGGGTAAAGCTGAGCGCGCTGCTCTGGGCGATAATCAGGGCCAGGCAGGCCATCGCAAGGGTTTTGCATAGTTTGAACAGCATCGGTGTTCTCCAGAGGCGCGGGGAGGTTGTATCAGTCCCGCTAATTTATCAGGCAGAATAATGGCAGAAAAAGCAGGCGGGTGCGAAGGGAATAGTAAACCGCACAAAAAGAACAGGCCGGTGTTTACCGGCCTGAGAATGGGCTAACCGCAGCGGTTAGCGCATGGTGACAAACTCTTCCGCCGCGGTCGGGTGGATCGCCACGGTGTTGTCGAAGTCCTTCTTGGTGGCGCCCATCTTCACCGCTACCGCGAAGCCCTGCAGGATCTCGTCCATGCCGAAGCCGATGCCGTGCAGGCCGACGATTTTCTCTTCTTTACCCGCGCACACCAGCTTCATGCGGCACGGCTGGCGGTGCTGCGTTACGGCGCTGTACATGGCGGTGAAGGAGGATTTGTACACCTTCACGTTGTCCGCGCCGAATTTCTCGATGGCTTCCGGCTCGGTCAGGCCGACGGTGCCGATCGGCGGGTGGCTGAACACCACGGTGGCGATGTTGCTGTAGTCCAGGTGCTCGTCCGGCTTGTTGTTGAACAGGCGCTCGGACAGGCGGCGGCCGGCAGCCACGGCGACCGGGGTCAGCTCTACCGCGCCGGTGTTGTCGCCCACCGCGTAGATGCCTTTGACGTTGGTGTTCTGGAACTTATCGACGTCGATGTAGCCTTGTTCGTTGGTTTTCACCCCGGTGACGCCGAGGTTCAGGTTGTCGGTCGCCGGTTCGCGGCCGATGGCCCAAATCAGGCAGTCAACGGTGAATGCGTTACCGTTTTCCAGCTGCAGCGTCAGGCTACCGTCGGGGTTCTTGACGATCGCTTTCGGCACCGATTCGGTGTGCAGGCTCGGCCCTTCGGTGTTCATCACTTCCACCAGGGTTTCGACGATCATCGGATCGAAGGTGCGCAGCGGCGCGTGCTTGCGCACGAACAGGTGCGTTTCCGCGCCCAGCGCGTTCAGCACGCCGGCGATCTCCACGGCGATATAGCCGGCGCCGACTACGGCGACGCGCTTCGGCATGGCGTCCAGCTCAAAGAAGCCGTCGGAGTCGATGCCGTATTCCGCGCCCGGAATAGCCGGATGGCTCGGGCGGCCGCCGGTGGCGATCAGGATGTGGTCGGCGGTGATGGTCTCGCCGTTCACTTCCACGGTGTGTGCATCCACGAAGCGCGCGAAGCCTTTGATCACGTCGACCTTGTTCTTGCCCAGCACGTTATCGTAGGAGTTGTGGATGCGGTCGATATAGGCGGTGCGGTTGGCGACCAGTTTTTTCCAGTCGAAGGCGTTGACGGTGGTGTCGAAGCCGTAGTCCGGGCCGTACTGATGGATGGCCTCGGCGATCTGCGCCGCGTGCCACATGACTTTTTTCGGTACACAACCCACGTTTACACAGGTGCCGCCCAGCTCTTTGGCTTCAATCAGCGCACACTTTTGGCCGTACATGGCTGCCCGGTTGATCGATGCGATACCGCCGCTGCCGCCGCCAATTGCTAGATAATCGTAATGTTTCGTCATCTGGGATTTCCATGAGTTGTGAATTTGAAGAGGGTAAGAGTTTAACGCCTGTCCGGGGTTTGTCGCAAAGATTGCGTCGATGGCTGCGATAGGTGGACGCAGGGCGCGGCGAACCGCGCCCTGCTGGGGATTATTCCGGTACCACCCAGTTGACCAGATGGTGGCCGATGCCCGACGGCACCAGCACCTTGTGCAGCCACGGCAGCACGTTTTTCATCTGCTGTTCCAGCTTCCACGGCGGGTTGATGACGATCATGCCGGAGGCGGTCATGCCGCGCTGATCGCTGTCGGGTTTCACCGCCAGCTCGATCTGCAGGATGCGGCGAATGCCGGTGGCTTCCAGATCGCGCAGCATGCGTTTGATCTGCTGGCGCATCACCACCGGGTACCACAGCGCGTAGGTGCCGGTGGCGAAACGCTTGTAGCCTTCCTGAATGCCTTTGACCACGTCCTGGTAATCGGTCTTCATTTCATACGGCGGGTCCATCAGGATCAGGCCGCGGCGCGACAGGGGCGGCAGCTGGGATTTCAGCTGCTGATAGCCGTCGGCGCGCTGCACTTTGGCGCGCTCGTCTTTCTGGAACTCGCTGCGCAGCAGCGGGTAGTCGCTCGGGTGCAGCTCGGTCAGGTGGATTTTGTCCTGCGGGCGCAACAGTTGACGGGCGATCAGCGGCGAGCCGGGATAGTAGTGCAGCGTCCCGGAACGGTTGAAGTTGTGCACCACGCTCATGTAGGCCGCCAGCTCTTCCGGCAGATCGTCGCGCTGCCACAGCAAGCCGATGCCTTCCAGGTATTCGCCGGTGCGCTCGGCGTGTTCGCCGCTGAGCTGATAACGGCCCGCGCCCGAGTGGGTATCCAGATACAGGAACGGCTTCTCTTTTTCCTTCAGCGACTCGATGATCAGGCTTTGAACGGTGTGCTTGAGCACGTCGGCGTGGTTGCCGGCGTGGAAACTGTGGCGATAACTTAACATGACGGGTGGCGGTTCCTTGTGCTCCGCAGACGGAGCATTCAATGCAATAAGGCTTATAATCTGCACAGTATAAACTGTCTGGCCGGGAAAAACCGGACTCCGTTGCCGCAGACGTTAACAGAAAGGGACAGGACGATGAGCAAACAGGCGATTTTGGCGAATTACCCCGACGCGGCGCGCTGGGCGTTCGGCGACGGCCCTGCGTTAGCCGACGAACTGCTGCAGTTGGTGCTGAGCGGGGAAAAGACCGCCACCTGCAGCTCCTATGCGAGCTATCGCCGGGAGCAAACGCCGCGGATCGGCGATTACAGCATCGTTCTCGATGGCCGCGGCGAACCGGCCTGCGTGATCCGAACCCTGGCGCTGCGCCTGGTGCGCTACGACCAGGTGACCGCCGAGATGGCGGCCAAAGAGGGCGAAGGCGACAAAAGCCTGGCGTTTTGGCGCCAGGGACATCAGGCGTTCTTTACCCGCGAGGGCACTTTTGCGCCGGACATGTGGCTGGTGTTCGAAGAGTTCGAACGGGTTGAAACGCTGTGAATCACAAGGAGAAAAGATGAGCTGCATTTTTTGCGACATCGTGGCGGGCAAGGCGCCGTGCCATAAAATCTGGGAAGACGGCGACCATCTGGCCTTCCTGTCCATCTTTCCCAACACCGACGGTTTCAGCGTGGTGATCCCCAAGGCGCACCACCCGAGCTACGCCTTTGAGCTGCCGGACGAGGTGCTGAGCGCGTTGATGACGGCGACCAAACGGGTGGCGCAGCAGCTGGATCGCGCGTTTGAGGATGTCGGCCGCTGCGGCATGGTGTTCGAGGGCTACGGCGTCGACCACGTGCACGCCAAACTGATCCCGCTGCACGGCACCGCGTCGCTGGAACAGTGGCGGCCGATCGAAGCGACCTCGCCGAAGTTTTTCACGCGTTACGAGGGCTATATCTCCTCCCACGATGCGGCGCGCGCCGACGACGAACAGCTGGCGGCGCTGGCCGCACGCATCCGCCAAAGCGCCATTTAAGGCACGAACGATCAACGCCGGGCATTGATTTTCCTGCTGCCTGGCTCCATGTTAGAGATTCATACGCATTTTAAGGCTCGCCCGTGCGGCGGGCCCCAACGCTAATCAGGACTGCCCTATGACAAATCCGTTGCTGACCCCGTTTTCCCTGCCGCCTTTCTCGGCGATCCGCCCTGAAGATATCGTGCCAGCGGTGCAATCCGCGCTGGCGGACTGCCGCGCTGCGGTAGAGCGCGTGGTCGCGCAGCCGGGCCCGTTCACCTGGGACAATCTGTGTCAGCCGTTGGCGGAGTCGGACGATCGCCTGTCGCGCATCTGGTCGCCGATCGGGCACCTGAACTCGGTGAAAAACAGCCCGGAGCTGCGTGCCGCCTATGAGCAGGCGCTGCCGCTGCTGTCCGAGTACGGCACCTGGGTCGGCCAGCACGAAGGGCTGTACCAGGCCTACCGCAGCCTGAAAGAGGGCGCGGCGTTCGAGGCGCTGAGCGTGCCGCAGCGCAAGGCGGTGGACAACGCGCTGCGCGACTTCGAACTGTCGGGCATCGGCCTGTCGGCGGACAAACAGCAGCGCTACGGCGAGATCGTCGCGCGCCTGTCCGAACTGGGTTCTACCTACAGCAACAACGTGCTCGACGCCACCATGGGCTGGAGCAAACTGATTACCGACGAAGCCGAGCTGAGCGGCCTGCCGGAGAGCGCCCTGGCGCAGGCCCAGGCGATGGCGCAGGCCAAAGAGCAGGACGGCTGGCTGCTGACGCTGGACATGCCGAGCTACCTGCCGGTGTTGACCTACGCCGACAACCGCGCGCTGCGCGAAGAGATGTACCGCGCCTTCGCCACCCGTGCCTCCGATCAGGGGCCGAACGCCGGCAAATGGGACAACAGCGAAGTGATGGCGGAAACGCTGGCGCTGCGCCACGAGCTGGCTCAGCTGCTGGGCTTTGACACCTACGCCGACAAGTCGCTGGCGACCAAAATGGCGGAAAGCCCGGAGCAGGTGATCGGCTTCCTGAGCGATCTGGCCAAGCGCGCCCGCCCGCAGGCCGAGCAGGAGCTGGCGCAGCTGCGCGCCTTCGCCAAACAGCACTATGGCGTGGACGAGCTTGAAGCCTGGGACATCACCTATTACGGCGAAAAACAGAAGCAGCACCTGTTCTCCATCAGCGACGAGCAGCTGCGCCCGTACTTCCCGGAACAGCGGGTGGTGGAAGGGCTGTTCGAAGTGGTGAAACGCATTTACGGCATCACCGCCAAAGAGCGTAAAGACGTGGAAACCTGGCATCCGGACGTGCGCTTCTTCGATTTGTTCGATGCTAACGGCGAGCTGCGCGGCAGTTTCTACCTCGATCTGTACGCCCGCGAAAACAAACGCGGCGGCGCCTGGATGGACGACTGCGTCGGCAGCCTGCGCAAGGCCGACGGCACGCTGCAAAAACCCGTCGCTTACCTGACCTGCAATTTCAACCGTCCGCTGGGCGACCAGCCGGCGCTGTTCACCCATAACGAAGTGACCACGCTGTTCCACGAATTCGGCCACGGTCTGCATCACATGCTGACGCAGATCGATACCGCCGGCGTCTCCGGCATCAACGGGGTGCCGTGGGATGCGGTCGAACTGCCGAGCCAGTTTATGGAAAACTGGTGCTGGGAGCCGGAAGCGCTGGCGTTTATCTCCGGCCACTACCAGAGCGGCGAGCCGCTGCCGAAAGCTATGCTCGACAAGCTGCTGGCGGCCAAGAATTACCAGGCGGCGCTGTTCATCCTGCGTCAGCTGGAGTTCGGCCTGTTCGATTTCCGCATGCACTTCGAATACAGCCCGGAAAAAGGGGCGCAGATCCTGCCGACGCTGGCGGAAGTGAAGAAAATGGTGGCGGTGGTGCCTTCGCCGAGCTGGGGCCGCTTCCCGCATGCCTTCAGCCACATCTTCGCCGGCGGCTACGCGGCGGGTTACTACAGCTACCTGTGGGCGGAAGTGCTGTCGGCCGACGCCTACTCGCGCTTCGAAGAAGAGGGGATTTTCAACGCCGAAACCGGCAAATCCTTCCTCGACAACATCCTGTCGCGCGGCGGGTCGGAAGAGCCGATGGCGCTGTTCAAACGCTTCCGTGGCCGCGAGCCGCAGCTGGATGCTATGCTGCGCCATTACGGCATTAAAGGATAACCCGACACGTGAGCGTGTGTTTATTGTGTGAAGCAGGCGCCGATCCCGGCGCCTTGTCTGTTTTGGCGCAGCGCTGGCGGCTGACGTCCGACGACGACGCGCCGATGGCGCTGGTACTGACCCCGCAGCGGCTGGAGCTGCGCAAGCGCGATGAGCCGAAGCTCGGCGGGATCTACGTCGATTTCGTCACCGGCACCATGGCGCACCGGCGCCGCTTCGGCGGCGGCCGCGGCGAGGCGGTGGCCAAAGCGGTCGGCATCAAGGGCAGCTACCTGCCGGACGTGGTGGACGCCACCGCCGGGCTGGGGCGCGACGCCTTCGTGCTGGCGGCGCTGGGCTGCCGGGTGCGGATGCTGGAGCGCAATCCGGTGGTGGCGGCGTTGCTGGACGACGGCCTGCAGCGCGGCTATCAGGATGCGGAAATCGGCCCGTGGCTGCGCGAGCGTCTGACGCTGCTGCACGCCTCCAGCCTGACGGCGCTGGCGGATCTCAGCCCGCGCCCGGAAGTGGTGTATCTCGATCCGATGTTTCCGCACAAGCAGAAAAGCGCGCTGGTGAAGAAAGAGATGCGGGTGTTCCAATCGCTGGTGGGCAGCGACGATGACGCCGACGGCCTGCTGGAACCGGCGCGCCGTTTGGCGACCAAGCGCGTGGTGGTGAAACGCCCGGACTACGCGCCGCCGCTGGCCGACGTGCCGGCGCACGCCGCCACGCTGACCAAAAGCCACCGTTTCGATATTTACATGCCGCTGTAATGTCAGCCGGGCCCGCCGTGTCGGGCCCTCAGTTTTCCTCCCGCAAACTTTTCCCCACGCCGCCGCCCGGATGCACCGCCAGCAAGGCGTCCTTATCATAGCCGCTGCGCGCCATCAGGCAGGCGCAGGCGGCGTCGAAGATCGCCAACACCAGCACAATGGAGGTGGTGGCCAGCATGTTCAGCGGATCTATCTCCTTTTGCACCCCGGTGGCGATCGTCAGCTGCGCCGCCTGGGCGATGGCGGAATGCGGGTTTTCCGTCACCGCGATCAGCGTCACCCCCTTGGCCTGCAGCGTCGGCAGCAGGCGGGTCAGCTCGTCGGAATTGCCGCCGCGCGAGATCAGGATCAGCAGATCGTCGGCGCGCAGAAAACCCAGATCGCCGTGCGCCGCGCCGGTGGCGTCGAGGTAGACCGCCGGCCGCTCCACGCAGGCCAGCATATGGGCTATCTTGCGCGCCGCAATCCCCGAGGTGCCGACGCCGGTGACGGCGATTTTACCGTGGCAGCCGGCCAGCAGCCCCAGCAGCCGCTGCCAGGTGTGTGCGTCGAGGCGTTCGCCCAGCTGCGCCAGTTCCTGGCTGTAGGTTTGCCAGCCCTGTACGGCCTGCCGCCATTCCTGCTGCATCACGCTTCCTCCTGCATCAGCCGGCGGTATTTCATGTGGTCGTTGTACAGCTCGTGGAACACCCGGTATTTGCGGTCGTAGTAACTTTTTATCTGGTTGGTCTGCGGCGTAACCGTCTTGCCGATGCGGCTCATGGCGCTCATCGCCTCCGGCAAGGTGTCGAACACGCCGGCTGCCACGGTGCCCATCATCGCGCCGCCCAGCAGCATCGCTTCGCTCTCCTCCGGCAACAGCATGGCGCAGCCGGTGGCGTTGGCGTGCTCCTGCACGAAGATCGGGTTCTTGGTGCCGCCGCCGCTGGCCATGATGGTATCAATGCTGTAGCCGCTGTGGTTCATGGTTTCGATGATGTGGCGGGTGCCGAGCGCGATGGCCTGAATGGTGGCCAGGTAGTGCAGCGCCATGTCCTCCGGCGTGCGCGACAAGCCCGGTCAGGATGCCGGTCAGCGTCGGGTTGGCGCGCGGCGAACGGTTGCCGTGGAAGTACGGCAGCATATGAATATCCTGCGTCAGGAAGGCGATGTTCTCCGGCTCGCCGGCCATGCGGCGCAGAATGGCGTTCAGCACCTCATAGATGGTCTGCCCCTGGGTTTTCGCCTGCGTCAGCAGCTCCGGATAGCACGGGTGCGACTGGATGACGTGGTCGATCAGGGCGCCGGTGGCGGACTGGCCGCCTTCGTTCAGCCAGTATTCCGGCAGGATCGCCGAGTAATACGGCCCCCAGACGCCGCCGATAAAGCGCGCGGTGCGCGACATCGCCATGTGGCCGGTGGAGGTGCCGCCGATCAGCGCGACGCGGCGGTTGAAGTCGGCCACCTCACCGGAGACGCCGGTGGCACCCAGCGTGCCGAGGGTGCCGGCGTGGGCGTCGATGATCGACACGCTCACCGCCGTGCCGGCGATCAGTCCCATCTCGCTGGCGGCGCGCTGGGTCAGGCCGTGGCCCAGCGGCTCGCCCATCATTTTGACGTCGCTGCCGATCTTGGCCGCGTCATGTTCCAGCACGTCTTCCAGCCCGATCTGCTGGAAGTAGCTCTTGTCCCAACGCTGTTCGTGGCCGAGATAGGTCCACTTGCACACCGTCGAGCACAGCGAGCGGGTGGCGTCCTGGGTGGCGCGCCAGGTGAGAAAGTCCGGCAGATCGAACAGGTAGCCGGCGTTGGCCCAGGTGGTGGGCATGTGCTGTTTCAGCCACAGCAGTTTCGGCGTCTGCATCTCCGGCGAGATAATGCCGCCGACGAAGTCCAGCACCCGGTGTTTGGTGGCGTTGATGCGCTCGGCCTGGGCGATCGCCCGGTGATCCATCCACACGATGATGTTCTGTTCGGTGCGGCCGGAGGGGCTGACGGTCAGCGGCTTGCCCTCTTTATCCAGCACCACCAGCGAACAGGTGGCGTCGAAGCCCAGCCCCTTGACCTGAATCGGGTTGATGTCGGCCTGGTTGACCGCGTCGCGCACCGCATTGCACACCGCCTGCCAGATGTTATCCGACGACTGCTCGACGAAATCCGCCTTCGGCCGGTACAGATCGATGGCCCGGCTGGCCTGGCCGACCATGCGGCCATTGAGATCGAATACGCCCGCGCGCGCGCTTCCGGTGCCCACATCTACGCCAATAAAATAGCTCGCCATTATTTTCTCCTAAAGGTTGTGCCTCGCCATTGCCCGTGAGCGCCGCTGGCGGTCATTTAAGCGCGAAGCAAGGCGTGAGCCGTGAAGTTTGGTGGGCCCAAATAAGCGGTGAATAACGATGCTGCGCGCTTAAATGGCCCCAGCCCGAAGGGACGCGCCCCAACATTCCGCTTTCTGCGTTGTCAGGTTTGGACATAGACCCGCTATGCCCTGCACCTTCCGCCTTGATAGCGGAATGTCGGGTCTGCGTCGGCGCCACGTTCAATGACGAGGCGCAACCTAAACTTTTCGATTCTGTAACGCGATAAACAGGATCAGCACGCCGCCCCACAGGGCCATGGTCAGGTAGCTGCTGACCCCCAGCAAATTGAGGCCGCTTTCCAACATTTGCAGCACGATCAGCGCCAGCACCAGCCCCAGAATGCGGCCGAAACCGCCGTCCGGGTTAATGCCGCCCAGCACCGAGGCCAGAATGGTCACCAGCAGATAAGATTCGCCGTAGCCGGCCTTGGCCGAGTTGAACTTGGCCATCATCAACAGCGCGGCGCCCCAGCCGAGCAGCGCCGACAGGATATACACCGCAATCTGCACTCGCGCGGTGTTCACGCCGCTAAAGCGGGTGGCCTGTTCGTTGGAGCCGATCAGGTACAGGCTGCGGCCCAGCGTGGTGTGCTCCAGCAGCAGCCACAGACCGACCGCCACCAGCAGGAACAGGATCAGCGCCACCGGCACGCCGAGCACGGCGCCGTTGCCGAGAAATTGAATCGCCGCCGGGAAGCCGGAGATCACCGCGCCGTTGGACAGCAGGATGTTCAGGCCGGTGATCAGCGTCATGGTGCCGAGCGAGGCGAGGATCGGCGAAACGCCGATCCAGGCTACCAGCACGCCGTTGAGCGTGCCGATCGCCACCGCCACCAGCAGGCCGGCCAACAGCGCCAGCGCCAGGAACAGCGGTTGGTCGGGATGGCTGACGATGATCGCCGCCATCACCAGTGAACAGGCGTTGGCGCCGGCGATGATCGACAGGTTGATGCCGCCGGTCAGCATGGTGATGCCCATGCCGAGCGCCAGCAGGCCGAGGATCGGCAGCTGCGAGGCGATCGACTGGAAGTTGCCGAGGCTGAAGAAGCGCGATCCGAGCAGCCCGGCGAACAGCAGCGCCACCGCGATGATGATCGCGCCCTGCAGGCGAATGATCCGATCGTTTGGGATCAACCGAGTTAACTGCGTCATGTCAGATCTCCTTGAGCAGCTTGCGTTTTTCGTTCCAGGCGGTGGTGCTGATGCTGATCAAAATGATCGCGCCGCTGAATACCTGGTGCCAATAGGCCGAGACGCTGAGCAGCGTCAGCCCGTTTTGCAGGAAGGCCAGCAGCACCACGCCGAGCAGGGTGCCGGTCAACGATCCGCGGCCGCCGCTCATGCTGGTGCCGCCCAGCACCACCGCCGCCAACACCGTCAGCTCGAAGCCGAGCAGCGAGTTGGGCGCCACCGACTGGGTGATCTGCGCCTGCACCACCGCCGCGACGCCGGCCAGAATGCCCATATAGCCGTAGACGCAGAAGTGCAGTCGCAGCAGGTTCAACCCCAGGCGCGACGCCGCGTCGCGGTTGCCGCCCATGGCGTAGATCTGGCGCCCCAGCCGGGTGCGATTCATCAGCACGCCGGTGACGACGATGGTCGCCAGCAGGCACAGCAGCGGCAGCGTCAGGCCGTAGTCGTAGCCGTCGGCGCCCTGGAACGAGAACCAATTGATGCCGTTCATGAACCAGTCCGGGAAGCCGTACAGCCAGGTGCCGTTGGTGGCGTACACCAGCAGGCCGTAGAACAGGTTAAGGGTGGCGATGGTGATGATGATCGCCGGCACCTTGAGCCAATACACCAGGAAACCGTTCACCAACCCGAGCAGCAGGCCGACGCCGATCGCCAGGGCGAACGCCAGCGGGAAGCTGCCGCCGTGCTGGATCACCCAGCTGGCCATCACGTACTGGGCGATGGCGGTGATCGCCGGGAACGAAATGTCGATGCCGCCGGCGATCAGCACCACGAACAGCCCGCAGGCCAGGATGCCGAGAATGGCGTAGCTGGTGGCGACGTCGGTCAGGTTGCCGAGCGTCAGAAACTCATCGGTGCCGGCGCTCAGGCCGATTGCCAGCAGCAACACCAGCAGGCCGAGATAAAACTCGTGCCGCCCGGCCAGGCGGGCCAATAATGACTTATCCATTCACCACCTCGGCGATCTGTTGTTCGGTACTCTGGTGCGGCGCGAACTCGGCGATCAGCTCGCCTTTGCGCATCACCATCACCCGATGGCTGTTGTAATAGGCTTCCGGGATCTCGTCGCAGATCATCAGCACCGCCATGCCCAGTTGCGCCAGATCGCGGGCGATCTGGTAGATCCCCTCTTTGTTGGCGATGTCCACGCCGACGGTGGGCGAGTCGAGGATCAGGATCTTCGGCTGGGTCGCCACCCATTTGGCGATGGCGATGCGCTGGGCGTTGCCGCCGGACAGGGTTTTCACCGGCAACGCGCTGTCGGACACCTTGATGTTCAGATCGCGGATCAGCCGGTTAACCAGCTCGGTCGCCTTGGCGTGATCCAGCAGCCCGAGCGAGGTATGCAGCCGATCGAAGACGGTGACGATGGTGTTGTCGTAGATCGATTGCTCCATGATCAACCCCTGCGTCAGACGATCCTCCGACACATAGCCGATGCCGTGGCGCACCGCTTCGCGGTTGTTGTGCAGCTGCACCGCCCGGCCCTCGATGCGGATCTCGCCGCTGTCCGGCCGCGTCATGCCGAACAGGCTGAGGCACAGTTCGGTGCGGCCGGCGCCGAGCAGACCGACGATCGAGACGATCTCGCCGCCGCGCAGCGCCAGATTGACGTTGCGGTATTTCTCGCCGCGGCTGAGGTTGCGTACCTCGAGCAGCGGCGCCTGTTCGGCCGGCGGCAGCGGGCTGTAGTGGAAGCGTTGGCCTGTCATCAGGAACGCCAGTTCATGGCTGTCCAGTTCGCTGGCTGGCCAGGTGCCTACCAGCTTGCCGTCGCGCATCACGCTGATGCGATCGGCGACTTCCATCACTTCGTCCAATCTGTGGCTGACGAATACCACGCAGATGCCGGCCGCCTTCAGCTCGTTGACCACCCGCAGCAGGCCGTCGACCTCCTGGCGGGTCAGCGAGGCGGTCGGTTCGTCCATGATAACCAACCGCGCCTCGGCGGCGATGGCGCGGCAAATCGCCACCAGTTGCCGATCGGCGATCGACAGTTTTTCCACCTTTTTATCGGGATCGATGCGCACGCCGACCCGCGCCATGGCGTCCAGCGCCGTCTGGCGCATCACCCGCTTGCGCACCCAGAAGCGGCCGCCGGGCAGGTAACGGTGGATGGCGATGTTTTCCGCCACCGTCAGGTTAGGGAACAGCGACAGGTCCTGGTAGATCACCTGTATGCCGTAATAACCGGACAGCTGCGGCGTCAGGGCGTGGAAGAGTTTGCCTTCCAGCGAAATATTGGCGCCTTTTTCCGGCTGATAGACGGCGGAGATGATTTTAATAATGGTGCTTTTGCCGCAGCCGTTTTGCCCGGCCAGGCAGTGCACTTCGCCTTTATTCAGCGTCAGGTTGATCTGGTCTAATGCCAGCACGCCTGGGAATCGCTTGCTGATATTCTCCAGGGTGATAAATGCGGGGGAGGCTGTCATAACGTTAACCTGTGCTTGCGTAGCGGCCGAAGCCCTGGGCGCAGCAAGCTGCGCCCCTACGAGGGTTTAACTACTTTCCCGGTGTGGCGAAATTACGCGAAAAATCAGAATCCGAGCGATTGGGCGTTGTCTTTGGTCACTTCCAAAATCTTATTAAACCGAATCACTTTGTGTTCCATATCGACGTCGGCTTTGCCGAGGCCCTCGATCGACAGGTCCTTATTCACTTCTTTGCCCTGCAGCAGCTGGTCGGCCACCGTCACCAGCGCATAACCGGCGTCTTTCGGATCCCACAGCAGCGCTTTCTTGATGTCGCCGCGCATCAGGTAAGGAGCGGCCTGCGCCGGCATGGCGATGCCCACCACCGCGATCTTGTCCTTGGCGCGTTTCTTGGCCACCGCCTGGCCGGCGCCGATCGGGCCGAGCGAACCGAAGCCGATGATGCCCTTCATCTGCGGATAGGTTTTCATCAGATCCAGCGTGGTGGCGTAGGATTTGTCGATGCTTTCCGCCACCGGCAAGCGCGAGGTGACTTCAAACATGTCCGGGTATTTTTCTTTCTGGTATTTGATGGCGGAGTCGGCCCAGGCGTTATGCAGCGGCACGGTCAGCGAGCCGACGTAGATGGCGTAGCCGCCTTTGCCGCCCATGTCTTTCGCCAGCTCATCGACGTTGGCCTGCGCGTATTTCTCGCTGTCGATGGTCTCGATGTCCCACTGGCCGATTTGCTGGTCCGGGGATTCATGGGTCAGCACCACGATGCCTTTGTCGCGCGCTTTTTTCAGCACCGGTTCCAGTACCTTGGCGTCGTTCGGCACCACGATGATGGCGTTGACGTTCTTGGCGATCAGATCCTCAATCACCTTGACCTGCGCGGCCGGATCCGGCGTAGAGGGGCCGGTCTGGTAGGCGTTGACGTCGAGTTTTTTCGCCGCTTCGTTGACGCCCACTTCCATGCGGTTGAACCACGGAATGCCGGTCACTTTAGCGACCACGGCAATCTCATACTTATCAGCGGCGAACACAGGTGTTGTCGATAACATGCACGCAGAAACCACACATGCATTTAATAATGCGAGGTTAAATTTCATTAGCTGTACCTTTTTTTATCTGTAGGGGTGGCGGTTTTTCCACCGCTGCAGATTACAAAGGAATGGAAGAGGGGGCGTAGCTGAAGTTAATGAAATGTGATCTGCGCACATTTAAGTAAAATGTTGGCGTATTTAGTGTTAAATAAATGTTTAATTATTTGGTGGTGGTAAATTTACTACTGATTAAGAAGCAATAAATAACCTTTTATTAACTTTTATTTAACGCATTGGCATCATTTTGATGGCGGGAAAGCATAAAAAAATGCCGGCGCAGAGGCCGGCATTGAAGCATTTAATCGATGTGTGAACAAGATCACCTTTGCGCCCGATTACAGCACGCCCTGCGCCAGCATCGCCTCCGCGACCTTGACGAAACCGGCGATGTTCGCGCCGTGAACGTAGTGGGTTTGCTTGCCTTCGCCGCCGTATTCCACGCAGGCATGGTGAATATCCGCCATGATATGTTGTAAACGTACATCCACTTTCTCTGCCCGCCAGCCGATGCGCGCGGCGTTTTGCGCCATCTCCAGCCCCGAGGTGGCGACGCCGCCGGCGTTGGCCGCCTTGCCCGGCGCGAACAGCACGCCGGCGTCGAGGAAGGCGTCGGTGGCCTGGATGGTGGTCGGCATGTTGGCGCCTTCCGCTACCGCCTTCACCCCGTTGCGGATCAGCGCCTGCGCCGCCTCGAGATCCAGTTCGTTCTGGGTGGCGCACGGCAGGGCGATATCCACCGGCACGTTCCACGGCTGCTGGCCCGCCAGATAGGTCAGGCCGCGCTCACGGGCATAGTCCGCCACCCGGCCGTAACGCTGGTTTTTGATCTCCGCCAGGTGCGCCAGCTTCTCGGTAGTGAAGCCGTCTTCGTCCACCAGGGTGCCGCCGGAATCTGATACGGTGATCACGCGCGCGTCCAGCTCCAGCGCTTTCTCGATGGTGTACTGCGCCACGTTGCCGGAGCCGGATACCGCCACCCGCATGCCCTCAAAGCCCAGGCCGTGGCGCTGCAGCATGGCGTCGGTAAAGTACACCAGGCCGTAGCCGGTCGCCTCGGGGCGGATCAGGCTGCCGCCGAAGGAGAGGCCTTTGCCGGTAAACACGCAGGCGGTGTTGTTGGACAGTTTCTTCATCATGCCAGCCATAAAGCCGACTTCGCGGCCGCCGACGCCGATGTCCCCGGCCGGCACGTCGGTGTCCGGGCCCAAGTGGCGATACAGCTCGGTCATCAGCGCCTGGCAGAAGCGCATGATCTCCCCCTGGCTTTTGCCCTTGGGATCGAAATCGGAGCCGCCTTTGCCGCCGCCCATCGGCAGGGTGGTCAGCGCATTCTTGAAGGTCTGCTCGAAGCCGAGGAACTTCAGGATAGACAGGTTCACCGATGGGTGGAAGCGCATGCCGCCCTTGTAGGGGCCGATGGCCGAGTTGAACTGCACGCGGAAGGCGCGGTTGACCTGCACCTGGCCGCGATCGTCCACCCAACTGACGCGGAACTGAATGACGCGTTCGGGCTCTACCAGGCGCTCCAGCAGCGCCTGTTCGCGATAGCGCGGATTGCGTTCGATAAACGGCCACAGCGAGGTGAATACTTCGCGCACCGCCTGCAAATATTCCGGCTGGTGGGGGTTATGGCGTTGTAACGAGGACAGGAAAGACTCTACCGATACGGCATATTCCATGGATAACTCCTTTTCGCATTAAATTTCCCCCGCTATTTCTTATAGATATGGGTATAGGCGATGCCCGGGGGAGGATGTTGTGTCTTTAGCGACTATATCATCGGAGGGCGGTTGATTATCAAGCGATTAATCGGCGTGGCGGCATGAAAAACGCCCGCAGGGCGCGGGCGTTGGGCAGTTAAGTTAGCAAGCGCTTACTTTATTCGTCTTCTTCGTCGCGCAGCGGCACGATCAGCATATCGATGTGCACGGTATTGATCAGCTGGCGCGCGGAAGACATCAGCTTGCTCCAGAAGTCCTGATGGTGGCCGCACAGCACCAGATCCATATCGTATTTCTTGATGGCGTCCACCAGCACCTGCGCCAGATCGCCGCTGCCGCTCAGGGTCTCGGTGATCGGGTAGCCGGCGTTTTGTGACAGCTCGGTCAGCGCCTGATGGGTTTCTTCGGAGATGCGTTTTTGCATATCGCCGAGATTGACGTCGATCAGGCCGGTATAGAGGTCGGAATAGTTGACATCGACGTGGATCAGAGAAACTTTGGCGTTATACGGCCGCGCCATAGAGACGGCTTTTTCTACCAGGATCTTGCTTTCCGGGGATAGGTCTACCGCGATCAATATGTGTTTGTAAGCCATAAGAATACTCCTTCCATAAACATGCCGATTAAAAAGGGTTAGCAGGGGTTCCGTGTACCCGCCTGGCGCTTTTGGTTCCATAGTATCATTCGGATAACGCAATGATATGTTGGGGCGATCACACTGCGCCGCATCGAAAATCTCTGCACACGATACCTTTTGTTGTACACCCGCGCGGCGTAAAAGCCTATGAGTTATGCGGGTTTTAACGGTCTGACCGCTTGAATTATAAGCGTTATTAAACAAAGTATAGCGCTAAATGTGCAATCAGCGCTCCAGATGCGGCTGCAGCAGGCTTTCAAACCACTCATGAAACACCGCCAGGCGCCTTGAGCGCTGGCGGCGATGGGGGTAGATCAGGGCGATCGGCATGGAGGCGGCGCGGTAACCGGGCAGGACTTCCACCAGTTCACCGGCGTCGAGCAGGTGTTGTACGTCGTAGCGCGGGATTTGCATCAGCCCCAGCCCGGCGCGGCAGCAGGCGATATAGCTTTCGGCGTTGTTGACTACCACCCGGCTGGGCAGTTCGAGCCGTTGCGTATGGCCGTCGCCGGTCAGGTATTCCCAGGGGGATTCGCGGCCGGTTCTGGGCGAGGCGTAGCCGATGCTCCAGTGCCCCTCGGCGAGATCGCCGGGGTGGAGCGGATGACCGAATTCGCTCAGGTAGGTGGGGCTGGCGCAGTTGATCAGCGCGATATGGCCGAGCGGGCGCATCACCAGGCTGCTGTCGTGCAGATCGCCGACGCGCACCGCGCAGTCGACCCCTTCCTGCACCAGATCGATAGCGCGATCGGCGGAGCCGAGCGCCAGCTGCAGGTGAGGATGGCGCCGCAGCAAGCCGGGCAGCGCCGGCGCGATCAGCCGGCGGGCGATGCGGCTCGGCACGTCGACGCTGAGCCGCCCGGAGGCCTGCCGCTGGCTGGCCTGAAACGACTGATCGATGTCTTCCACTTCGGCCAGCAGCGGGCGCAGCCGCTCAAGCAGTTGTTCGCCGTCGGCGGTCAGCCGCACTTGCCGCGTGGTGCGGTGCAGCAGCCGTACGCCCAGTTGCGTTTCCAATTGCTGCACGGCGGCGGACACCGAGGCGCGCGGCACCTCCAACGCATGGGCCGCCCGGATAAAGCTGCCCATTTCCGCCACCTGTACGAATACGCGGTATTGATTGAATCTGTCCATCTCGCTGACCTGCTGTTCCTTGGCGCCGTTTCTGACAGTAGAGTGTAGCCGCATGGCGCGGTTGCGTGCGAGCTGGTGCGGGGGCCTCTCCGCCCCCGTCGAACTTATTTGGTGGTGTAGCCGCCGTTGATCAGAATGGTTTGGCCGGTTATCCACCAGCCGTCGCTGACCAGATGGCGGATGAACGGCACCACGTCTTCGATATCGGTCAGGCCGGTTTGGCTGAACGGTGACAGCGCCGCCGCCGTTTTGTGGTAGGCCACGGCGTCCGCGCCTTCCGCCGGGTAGAAGAACGGGGTATCCATCGGGCCGGGGCCGACCGCCGTCACGGAGATGCCACGTTCGCCGAACTCCTTGGCGGCGGCGCGGGTGAAGTGCTCCACCGGCGCTTTGGTGCCGGCGTAAGCGGCGTAAAACGGCGTGAAGGCGCCGAGCAGCGAGGTGACCAACGTGCAGATTTTACCGTTGTCGTTAAGGTGCTTGCCCGCCTCTTTCAGGAAGAAGAACGCGGTTTTGGCGTTGACCGCGGTCATTTCGTCGTACTCGGCTTCGCTGATGTCGATCATCGGCTTTTTCAACACTTTGCCGACGGTATTGATGGCGATATCCGGCTTGCCGACGGCGGCGACCGCGTCGGCGAACAGCTTCTCGACCGCGCCCGCGGTGGTGAGATCGGCCTGCAGCGCGACGCCTTGCGCCCCGGCGGCCTGAATGGCGGCGACGGTTTTTTCCGCTTCGGCTTTGGAAGCGGCGCTGTTGTAGTGGATCACCACCGCTTTGGCGCCTTGTTCAGCCAAATCGCGCGCGATCAGCCCGCCGAGGTTCTTGGCGCCGCCGGCGATGAGGACGGTTTTTCCCTTGATTGAATGGTTTGCCATAACAGTTTCCTTGGATGAGCGTAACGGAAACCTGAGTCTAGCCAGCGTGGGGGGAAAGATCAGCGGCGCGGTGCGGGATAGACTATCCAGAAAAGCGACATAATCGAAACGGACAGTTATCGCTTATAACGCCCCGGCAGGTGACTTTTCGGTACAGGGCGGTAAATTTTATCCACTGCTCAGGCCAGTTTGCGTTTCATTAACCTACAATGATGGATATGGGCCTCACCATTTCTCCTCTGAGTAGAACCATGCCGTGCAAATCTCTCTGTGCGGTGCGGCAACGTCTTTGGAGGCGGTGGGTTATGGGCGTGGCCCGAGCAGGCAAAAAAAGGGGATGAGAGCGGTAAGCTCCAGCAGAGTATCGGGTAATGAGGTAGGGCGGTTGGACCCGGCGGATGGCCGCGGATAACAACGCCTTGAGGGGGTAATCATGATCAGTACCGTCGCGCTGTTTTGGGCCTTATGTGTGGTGTGTGTGGTAAACATGGTGCGGTATTACTCTTCTCTGCGCGCGTTGCTGGTGGTATTGCGCGGCTGTGACCCGTTGCTGTACCAATACGTCGACGGCGGCGGCTTCTTTACCGCCCACGGCCAACCCAGCAAGCAACTGAGGCTGGTGCGCTATATCTTCGCGCAGCGCTATGTCGAGCACCACGATCCGGAGTTTATTCGCCGCTGTGAGCGGGTGCGCGGGCAGTTTATGCTGACCTCGGCCCTGTGCGGCCTGGTGGTCATCAGCTTGATAGCGCTGATGATCTGGTATTAATGCCTTCCTGTTTCCCTTGATGCAGGCAAAAAAAAGGCGGCCCTGGGCCGCCTTTTTCGTGGTGCTTATCGCTTAGATCAGCTTCAACGCAATCCAATACAGCGCACCGGAAAGCAGAATCGAGACTGGCAGGGTCAGTACCCAGGCCAACAGGATGTTCTTCACGGTTTTGCTCTGCACGCCGCCGCCGTCCACGATCATCGTCCCGGCAACCGCCGAAGAGAGGACGTGGGTGGTGGAGACCGGCATACCGGTATAACTCGCCACGCCGATCGACAGCGCCGCGGTCATCTGGGCCGATACGCCCTGAGCGTAGGTCATGCCTTTCTTGCCGATCTTCTCGCCGATGGTGGTGGCCACGCGCTTCCAGCCCACCATGGTACCGAGCGACAGCGCCAGCGCGACGGCGACGATGATCCACATCGGCGCGTACTCGACGGTCTGCAGCAGATCCTGACGCAGGTTCTTCAGGAAGCGCTGGTCGGCGGATGAGGTTTCCGGCAGCTTGGCGACTTTATCCGCCGTGTCGGTCACGCACATCAGCAGGCGGCGCAGGTGGCTGCGCTGGTCAACCGTCAGCTGATCGTAGCTTTGCAGGTTGGTCAGCATGCCCTGAGCCAGCTCGATCGCCGGCATGGCGCGCGAACTGTCGCAATGGAACTCGGCAGGCTTGCCAGACGCAGCTTCGTCATCCGGGCTTGGCACCAGCGGCGTCAGCGACACCGCGTCGCCGTGCTGCTGGTAATATTGCTGCAGGTGGGTCACGGCATCACGCGTACGGGTGATGTCATAACCGGTTGCATTCATATTGACCACGAAGCCGGCCGGCGCAACGCCGATCAGCACCAGCATGATAAGGCCGATGCCTTTCTGGCCGTCGTTGGCGCCGTGCGAGAAGCTGACGCCAATCGCCGACAGGATCAGCGCGATACGGGTCCAGAACGGCGGCTTGCGTTTGCCGTCGACCTTTTCACGTTCCGCAGGGGTCATGTGGATACGCTGGCGTTTCTTGGTGCCACTCCAATAGCGGCGCAAGGCGAACACCATCACTCCCGCCACCATCATGCCGACCAGCGGCGAGAACAGCAGAGAAAGGAAAATGCCAATCATTTTCGGGACGTTAAGCGCATCCACCACCGAAGTGTGGGTCATCAGGGCGTTGGTTAAACCGACACCGATGATTGCGCCTATCAGCGTATGGGAACTGGACGCCGGCAGACCGAAATACCAGGTGCCGAGGTTCCAGATGATTGCCGCCAACAGCATGGAGAAGACCATGGCTAATCCGTGTGCTGAACTGACGTTCAACAACAGATCGGTAGGCAGCAAGTGGACGATGGCGTAAGCAACACTCAAACCGCCGAGCATTACGCCAAGAAAGTTGAACAAACCTGCCATCACGACCGCAAGTTGCGAGCGCATGGCGCGGGTATAAATAACTGTAGCGACCGCATTGGCCGTATCATGAAAACCGTTGATGGCTTCATAAAACAACACGAACAACAATGCGAGAATTAACATCAGGCCGGTATGGAAATCCAGGCCAGCGAACAAATGCAGCATAAGCGTTACGCCAGTTTGTGGACATGAACGCCGCGCATTATCAGTGACAACCGGGGCCGGGGAAAAGGAAAATATGACGTTTTTTTGATTTGGACATGACGAAACGATGACGCGCCTATAACAAAAATATTGAATATCAACGCGTTATTCTCCTCTGACCTCTGTAATATTTTCTTACTGTGGCGTTGGCGGCGCCGGGGCTTTACAATCTGCCGTCGTGAATTTGGCGGTGACCGGCGGCGAAACGGCGTAATATGGCGCTCTTTTGTCGCGATTGTGGTTTTGATAAGTGAGGCTTAGGTGGAACAGTTTGATGTCGTAGTGATTGGGGCGGGCGCCGCCGGCATGTTTTGCGCCGCGCAGGCGGGGCAACTCGGTTGCCGCGTGTTGCTGCTCGACAACGGCAAAAAACCGGGCCGCAAGATCCTGATGTCCGGCGGCGGGCGCTGCAACTTTACCAACATGTACGCCGAACCGGCGGCCTATCTGTCGAACAATCCGCACTTCTGCAAGTCGGCGCTGGCGCGCTACACCCAGTGGGATTTCATCGATCTGATCAACCGCTACGGCATCGCCTACCATGAAAAAACGTTGGGGCAGCTGTTCTGCGACGATTCGGCGCAGCAGGTGGTGGATCTGCTGGTCAAAGAGTGCGAGCTGGGCCAGGTGACGATGCGCCTGCGCAGCGAAGTGCTGGGCGTGGAGAAAACCGAGAGCGGCTACCAGCTGGCGCTCAATGGCGAAAAAGTAAGTGCTCGCTCACTTGTGGTGGCCAGCGGCGGATTATCCATGCCGGGGTTGGGCGCCTCGCCGTTCGGTTACAAACTGGCGGAGCAGTTCGGCCTTAGGGTGCTGCCGACGCGCGCCGGGTTGGTGCCTTTTACCCTGCATAAGCCGCTGCTGGAGCATGTGCAGACGCTGTCCGGCGTGTCGGTGCCGGCGGTGATCACCGCCGAGAACGGCGTCAGCTTCCGTGAAAGCATCCTGTTCACCCATCGCGGCCTCTCCGGCCCGGCGGTATTGCAGCTGTCCAGCTACTGGCAACCGGGTGAGTATGTGAGCGTTAACTTACTTCCTGAGCTAGATCTGGCGGCCTTCCTGGATAACCAGCGCCGCCAGCATCCGAATCAAAGCCTGAAAAACACCCTGGCGTTGCACTTGCCGAAGCGGCTGGTGGAATGCTTGCAAACGTTGGGACAACTGCCGGAGGCGACGCTGAAGCAGCTGAATGCGCCGCAACAGGCGGCGCTGGTGGATCAGTTGCAGAACTGGCGCGTGCAGCCGAACGGCACGGAAGGCTACCGCACGGCGGAAGTGACGCTCGGCGGCGTTGACACCAACGAACTTTCTTCCAAGACAATGGAAGCCCACAAGGCGCCGGGGCTCTATTTCATCGGCGAAGTGGTGGACGTGACCGGGTGGTTGGGCGGCTACAACTTCCAGTGGGCCTGGAGTTCGGCCTGGGCCTGCGCCCAGGCGCTGGCGGCACAGGGGCGTTAACGTTCAGCGGTGACGGGTTAGGCCGATTTTTTGGAATAAAACGCAGACACAACCCAGCGACCGCCGCTGCTGCAGCTGCATAAAGCATTAGCAGGTAGGCTGTCGAAAGCGCTTCCGGATCGCCGAGACCCCATTCATTAGAGTTGTGAACCATTTCCAACGCCATGTCCGGTGTCAGCAGCAGCCGAGAGGGAATGATGTTCGGCAAGACAGCGAATACCAGGGCAAAAATCACCGAGGCGATCGGTGTTCCCATACGGGGCAGCGCCTCTCACAGCCAATGACATTGATAGAGCCATAAGATGCCAGCTTATTGTTGGTGCGTGGAACACTTACCCGTGGCGTTCAAACAGATGGGGCCGATAAGGCTCCATTTTCTATGCAATGCCGCTCACCTAAGCCTGAGTGGCATTTTTTTATCCAGCCTCTGGGCGTTCTGTGCAGGGGAATTGCCGTAAATGTCCCGCATTTCTCTGTGGCCAATATGAACGGCCCCTGGCTCGGTCGAGGTGCGTGAGCCACATGGGGCATCTCACTTTTATCGACCGAAAATGTCACGAACGCCTGCAGAAAAACGCTAACTGATCAGTATTGCCATTTTCTATGGCCCGTTAATCTCATCCCGCCGGCCCCTTCAATTCAACGCGATTGCCGTCCGGATCGCTGAAGTAAATCGACGGCCCGTCGCCTTCCGCGCCGTAGCGAGATTCAGCAGGATCGACGGCGATCCCTTGCGATCGCAGATAGGTCAACAGCTCGTCTTCGTTGAAAGGATCGATGCGCAGGCAGAGGTGATCGACATTTTGCCGGTGAGGATCGGGCGCATCGCCGCCTTTTTTTCCAAGCTGGCCGTTAACGTCGACCAGATCAATCATGGCCGCCCCGGCGCGCAGGTGCATCAGCCCCAAATCCGGCCGCCGTTTGGCGATATCGCAACCGATGATCCGGGTATAAAAATGCAGGCTGTTCTGCATATCGCGCACGCGCAGAACCACATGGTCGATAGTCTTCAGGCTGAAAGGGGGCATGATTTTCTCCCAGAATCGCGGCGTTACTCATCAGCATAATCGGCAACGCCCGATTTATCCTGTTTTCTCCCCCTATTGCTGCCAGAGCCGCCGCTTAGCGCAGGGTCGCCACGATCTCTTCCAACGCCGCGCGCTGCGCCTCGCCGAGCGTGCTTTCCGTCGCCGCATTCTCCGCCAGCAGGGTTTGCAGGCCAATCAGCCAGTCATAGATATAAAACGCGGTGTTTTTGGTCGGCGTCGGCGCCAGCCGGGTTAACCGTTGCTGGCGACTCCAGTCCACCGCTGGCTGCGGCGGTGGGGTAAAGATCGGCTGGCCGGGATTGACGCGGCTCTCGGGGCGCGTTGCCGCATCGCGCCGTTGGAAGCCGAGCCAGGCGACGAAGTCGCCCAACAGCGCCAACGCCTGGCTGATCTGCCGATCTTCCCCCTGTTCCGGCAGGCCGCCGGCGCACAGCGCGCGCTCCAGTTCGTCGTCGAGCCGCTGGCGGCAGGCGGCGCCGATCAACGCATCGACCAGCAGTTCGAGATGCGGTTTGTCGACACCGAGCAGAGCCAACAACCGGCGGCTGTCCGGCAGGCTGCGCAGATGGTTGATCCAATCCGCGAATATCCGCGCGGCAAAGGGTGACGTGGGGGGCTCGCCGGGCGCCGGGGTTTCCGGTGCGCCGAACAGATCGATGTCGAGCCCGAACGGCGCAGGCGTCGCCGGGGTCGGCGCGGCGTGCTGCTGTTGCTGGTAAAGCTGGCGCAACGTATCGCGCTGCGGTAACAGCCGTTCCAGCAGTTCGCCGTGGCGGCCGGCCTGCGCCTGCAGCGCTCGCAGCAGCTGCTGGGCGCGTTGCTGGGTCGCGTACGGATCGGCGGCGGTGAGCCAGTTGCCGAGCAGGCTTTCCGTCAGCTCGCGCTGCAACTCTTCGCGCAGCTCGAGCAGGCGCGCTTGCTTGTGGGCCGGGCGCGCCTGAGCGGTCAGGTAGCTCACCATGCGGCGGCAATCCTGTTCATCCAGCGCCAGCAGTGTGGCCCAGCTGTCACCGGGTTCGCCGACCTGACGCTGAACGGCGTCGTCAGGGCGCGGTTTGCCTTCCTGGCGTTGGTCGAACGGCGTGATCTCCCAGATTAAACCCGGTTTGCGGCGCTGGCGCAGCGCCGGGGTTTCCCCCTGGGTGTGGTCGACCCAACCGGCGAGCGCCTGGCCGATGCGCGCGGCGTCCTGCGGCGTGGCGGCGGCATCGGCTACCAGCAGCAGGTTGGCGTGCAGGCCGTCCGCGCAGCGGGTCAGCAAATGGGCGCGTTTCGCCTGTTGCAGCCGCTGCGTCGGTTCCGCCTGCGGGCAGGCGCGGCTGCCGGGCAGGTCGATCAGCGCTACGTCGGCGGGCAGGCCCGCCTGCGCCGTTTGCGGCAGAACGGTGGTGACTTCGGCGGTCAGCCAGGCCAGATCGCTCAGCGCGATCTCCCGTTCACCGCCGTGTTCGGCCATCACGACGATTGCCGTGTTTTCCGGTGCGGCGCTCGCGGTCAGCAGCGTCAAGGCGCGGTGCGGGGCATGAACCTGCCGGCTGTCACCGAGGGCATGCAGCGTGTGTGCCCGTTGGCGATAATGCGTCGTCAGCGTCGTTTCCTCTCCCCACAGCGGCGCAAACAGGCGTGCGCGATCGTCGATGCTCAGCTGCGGCGCCAGCGCCGCGGCCTGCGGCCAGAAATGCCTGTCCAGCATCTGTTGCCCCTTGTCGCCGTGGCGGCGTTGGCTATCCCACAGCGCCAGCACATCGCTGTCGCTGAGGCCGCCGGGGGCGACGGCTTGGCGGTGGCGTGCCAACGTTTGCAGATGGCCGGCGATCGCGCGGGCGTCCCAGTCCAGCCGGAAGCCGCCCATCGCGGCGGCATCGAGCGTGATGGCCAGCCACTGCGCTTCATTGAGCAGGGCGAGGGCGATCGGATACTCGGCGGGCCCCGCCTCGGCCGCCGTGCAGTAGCGTACCGCGAGCGAAAGGTCCGCGTTGAAGCGCTTTGCGCCAGGGGCCAGCGCCGCCAGCAGGTGGGCCTTGGCGGCGGCGTTGTGGCCATACAAACCGATGGCGACCTGCGCAGGCAGGGTGTTTTCCAACTGGACGGCGCGGTTATGGCAACGACGCAGGCGCAGCGTCAGGCGATCCGCCTCCTGTTCCAAACGGGCGGACTGCCGGCGCGCGGCGTCCACCCAGTCGATCGCCTGCAGAATGCCGGCGCTGAGCGCGTTATTCGGGGCCGATTGGGCGGTGGTAGTAGCTTTCATCGTGGGTAAATGCTCCCGCTGTCTATCCAGTAGTGGGTCGCGCCGGAGGCGCTGGCAGCCAGGGTATTGAGTTTCAGTTGCAGATGGTGCGCCGGGACGGGGCTGCCGTCGGCCAGCACCGCCTGCGCGATCTTGACGCTTTCGGCGCCCTGTTCGGCGCTGGCGGTGATGGCCAGCCGCAGGCTGATCACCGCGTCACCGGCCAGCTTACGCGCCAATTGGGCGTCATTGATGGTCAGCGTATAGAGCGGCGAGGCCGGCCAGCGTTCGTTGTCCAACTGGCGGAAGCCCAGGCGCAGCGGGCCGCGCAGCTGGAAGCTGCCGGCGGGATCGAGCGTGAAATCGGCGCGATCCAGATCGATGTCGCGGTAATAGACATTATCGTCCGCCAGCATGTTGTTGCCGTCCAGCATGCCCAGATAGCGAATGGTGGAGTAGGGCTGGAAATCCCCGACGTTGAAGTAAAAGCTCTCCAGCCGCAGATCGATCGCCAACAAGCACAGCATGGCGCCCACGGCGGCGGTGGATTTCGGGTTGTCGATGCGGCCGCGTTTGTTGAACGGGTACCAGGTGCGGGTGTGATACCCCTCGAGCGGCAGAATGCGGCTGGCGGGCAGCGGCTGCAGGTGGCGCAGCAGCGCCTGCACGCCGGGGAAGCGCGCCGGGCGGCCGGTCAGCAGCAGCACGTCGCAGGTGTACAGCGCCACCACCTCGGCCAGCAGGCGCAGGCAGCGGCCGATGCCAATGCGATCGGACAAGAAGGCGGCGTGCAGATCGGCCAGACGGATCACCAGCGGGGTGTGCAGGATATCAAAGGCGTTGCTGTCGGCTTCGCGCTCCACTTCGCCGTTGATAAACGCCAGCACCTGCGGCGTCGGCGGCAGCAGATCGCCCAGACTGGCGGCGATTTCCGCCCGGCTGTCCAGCGGATCGTATTCTTCATAGGCGCCGAGCAGCGCGCGTCCGGCGGGCATGAAGATCTGCAGCGCGGCCTGCTGGCGCAGGGTGGACAGCCCGTCCATGCGCCCTTCGTTGCCGAACAGTTTGTCCATCAGCGCCGCGGCGGCGCTCACGCCGGCGGCCTCGAACGCCTGTTGCACGGCGGGCAGGACAAACTGCTGGATGATATCCAGCAGGATATCGTCGCCGGCGACTTTAAAGCCCTCGCGGAACAGCAGGCGCGGGTTGATTTTGATGTTGTTGCCTACGCCGTCATCGAGCGAGTAGTGCGTGATCGCCAGATCGGTGGTGCCGCCGCCGATGTCGATGGAGGCGATGCGCAGCGTCTTGCCGGGCTGTTCACCCGGTGCCAGCGGCCGATCGGGCCGGGCCATGGCGGCGAAAAAGGCGTCGGTGCGGCCGGCGAAGTTCACCTGGGTTTCGTTGTACAGATAGACCATCTGGCCGCAGGTGGCCTCGTCCCACTCCATCTGCACCTGCGGCGCCGGGAAGCGGACGTGCGCACCGTCGAACGGCGCATCCTGCGGGTGCCAGCCGAGGGCCTTCCACACCAACCCGATCGCCTCCTGCATGCGGCGGCGGAAAATCTCGCGCTCCGGCTTCGGCATCGCCGAAGGCAGCGTCAGAATGATGGCGCGCAAACGGCGCGGCGCGGCGGCGTTCGGCATGCGGCTGCGCTGGGCGATGCTGTTGATCTGCATCAGCGCCTGCGCCAGCAGCTCGCTCAGCATCAGGCTCATCACCGCGCTGCGGCTGTAATGGGCGGCGAATACCGGCAGCCGTTGGGTCGTCGGCAGGGCGGACAGCGGCACGCCCTCGTCGTTGATCAAGGTGGTCAACGGCGCGGCGGCGGCCATCGGCTCGTGCCGCTCGTTGAAGCGCCAGCCGGGCGCATAGCGCTCCTCGTCCCACAGATAGCGCCGTGGGCTGGAGATGCCGGTGGTGCCTTCATGCCCTTCGCGTCGCTGCGCCAATTGCGCGGCTTCACGGCCGACGCGGGTGATGGACGGCCATTGGAAGGCGTCGTCGCGCCCGCTCTGGAACGACAGATGCGGTTTGCCGAAGCTGGCCTGCGAAAACTCCACCCGGCTCTCGAACAGTTCGTTGTAGACGCGGTGCGGTTCGGACAGCGAACGCAGCTGCAGCTCGTAGGTTTGCTTCAGGCCGTTGCTCTCTTCCGGGTGGTCTTCGATCAGCACGCCGCAGGTGTGAGAATTGCCGACGTCCAGCACCAGATCGACGTCGATCGCCGGTTGCTGCAGCGTCGCCGCCGCCATCTTTATCTGCGGTACCGCCAGCTGATGGCCGAGCATGTGCAGCAGATTGAGGTAGTGCGCCTGATACTCGAAGGTTTTCAGCCCGGCGTTGATCTCCGCCTCGGCGCGCTGTTCCCGCTCGGCGGCGCGCTGGCTGAACGCCTCGCGCAGCCAGCCGTCCACCCAGGTCAGATCGAGGAACTCGCCCAGTTCGTGGTTGCGGTGCGCCAGCGCGAAGCTGAGGCCGGCGCCGAGATCGCTTTCGCCCGGCGCCAGCGCCTCCTGGCCGGGCGCGGCGGCGCGAGTGTCGAAGGCCAGCACCACCCGCAGCAGGTTGCCGTCCTGATCCGGTTCATCCAGCTGCATCACCTGCAGGCGCGCCCAGTTGTCCGGGCCCGACAAAAACAGGCCCGCCGGGGTATGACGCAAGAAGGGCAGCGGCAGCCAGAGCTTATCCAGCAGGCGCAGCGACTGCTGCAGCGGGTAGCTGAACTCCGGCCGCAGGCCTGGTCGCCCACGGCCGGCAGCTGGTATTTGCCGCTCTCGGCCTCCCATTGCAGGCGCAGCAGCGGGCCGCTGGCGGTCTTGCGCACGAATTTGCCGGGAAACTCGGCGTCCAGCCGCGGCGTCAGGGCAAAGTCCAGGAACTGAATGCCGCTGTCCTGAATCAGCGTAATGCCGTGTTTGTAGTCCGTAAGGGGTGCCAGCATCATTTACTCTCGCGCTTGAACGTCATGGGATAGGTGGTGTCCGCATCGTAGCGGCCGGTGCACTCCGCCGCGCCGGTCTCGCCCTGGCGGCAGACGATCTCCGGGATCTGGTAGCGGCTGCCGTCGCTGCAGCGCGCCTTGGTGCGGCTGTTGATCACCAGATTGCCGGACTGCATCAGCCCGGCCTCAACCGCCACCCGGCAGCTGACGCCGTCGCCGTAGGCGATGATGGCGTTGCCTTTGCCGCCGTTCAGGCGGTATTGCAGGCTGGGGCGCTTGCCGGTGATCGGATCTTTCAGCGCCACCGTGGCACGCCATTTGCCGTTAAGGAAACGGGTGGAGCCGGCCTTTACCGCCTCGGGCGGCAGCACCAGCGCATTTTTGTCCAGCGGTTGCGGGATGGCCGGCGCCGGGGGCGGCGGCATCAGCGTGGCGTGCGCCAGCGGCAAGCGCAGCTTGGGCAATGGCGCGGCGGTTTTTTCCGGCGGCGCCGGATGGCGCACCTCAGCCGGCATCGCCGGTTGCGGGGCCGGCGAGCGGTGCAGCCAGGCGGCCAGCGCCGCGCTGCCTAGCAGCAGTACGGGCAACAGCCAGAGAGCGTAGCGCCGACGCGGGCGAACAACGGCAGGGGATTCGACGGGTGCCGCCGGGGCGGGCGCCGGTTCGGGCTCGGCGACCGGGGCCGGTTTTACCGGTTCGACAACGGCCGGTTTGCGCGGAGCGGCGGCGATCGGCGCCGGTTTTTCTACCTCCGTTTCGGCAGGGCGCAGGCAGGCTAAAGGATCGTCCGGGCTCTGCGCCTGCGGTTTGATAAAACCCCAAAAGGTCAGCACCGGCCGGTCGTCCACCAGATAAACGTGGTTGGGATCGGGCATGTGCATCGCTTTGGCCAGCAGCGCGCCGAACAGACGATGGCTGGGGTGATCGGTCGCCAGGGCCTGTTCCGTCAGGCTGCGGAAGGTCGTCAGGCAGTGTTCCAGGTGGCGCACCGCCTGCGCACGCTGGGCGTCGCTCGCCGCCAGCCAGGAGGTGACCTTGCCGGGGAAGGGCGCATACCAGTCGATGCGGGTGCCGCTTTCGTTCGGCTGGGGGATCGCCAGGCAGTCGGCGGCCTGCTGCTGCCGGCGAAGACGCAGGGTTTCCCGCAGCTGCTGCGCGCAGGCGTAGATCGATTGCCCGTTTTCGCCTAAAGCCAGCACATCATCCAAACTGCCACTGCGTAAGAAGGGTTTAACCACGGCGCCGCACCTTGTCCTGTTCTGCAAAAACGCATAAAAGTCCATGATACCCCGCGGGCAGAGCCGCCAAACGGCCAAGGACAGCCCGAAAAACGCCCTTCTTTGGCGTTAGCGGCGCACTTTGGCAACCGGCACAGTGAAAATCTCGCTATCTGGACCTGTCTGTGAACCGCTTTATCTGAAAAATAGAACGCGGCCCCGGCAAGCGACACCGGGGAACGATGTTCTCTTTCACTATGACATCGCCTCGCGGGTTGCCGATTTCGGTATGCCTCAGGCGTGCGGAGCGTTCACATGACGGACAGTCAGTCTGAAAAAACTCTCGTTGTTACTCCTGCACTTCCCGCCGCCGGGTATTCGGCCCAGGGCTGGATGAACGGTTTTCTTGGCATGATGATCTTCAGCGGTTCGCTGCCCGCCACGCGGGTGGCGGTGCTGGAGTTCGATCCGCTGTTTCTGACGGCGGTCAGGGCGGCGATCGCCGCCTTGCTGGCCCTGTGCGCGCTGCTGATCACCCGCCAGGCGCGGCCGACGCGGGCCGATTTGCCGCCGCTGCTGTTGGTGGCGCTCGGCGTAGTCATCGGTTTTCCGCTGCTGACGGCGCTGGCGCTGCAGCACACCACCTCGGCGCATTCGCTGGTGTACATCGGCCTGCTGCCGCTGGCGACCGCCGGTTTTGGCGTCTTGCGCGGCGGTGAGCGCCCCAAGCCCGCTTTTTGGGCTTTTTCGGGCGTCGGCGCCGCGCTGGTGGGGGCGTTCGCGCTGAGCCAGGGGAGCGGCGGCGCCTGGCAGGGAGATGCGCTGATGGTCGGCGCGGTGCTGCTGTGCGGTCTGGGTTATGCCGAAGGGGCGGTGCTGTCGCGTCGGATCGGCGGCTGGCAGGTGATCTCCTGGGCGCTGGTGGTGGCGTTGCCGTTGACGCTGGCGGCCACCTGGCTGGCGGCACCGGCCGCCTGGCCCGTGGTCAGCGGCGCCGCCTGGCTGTCGCTGGTTTACGTCTCGGTGTTCAGCATGTGGATTGGGTTTATTTTCTGGTATCGCGGCCTGGCGCAGGGCGGCATCGCCGCCGTCGGGCAGTTGCAGCTGCTGCAGCCGTTCTTCGGCCTGGCGCTGGCGGGCTGGCTGCTGCATGAGACCGTCCAGCCGATGATGATCGCCGTGATGGCCGGCGTGGTGGTTTGCGTGTTCGGCGCCAAACGTTTTTCCCGCTAGGCCCCGCTGCCGGCGCAGGCGCGGATCACCTGTCCGAGCCGTTCCACCGCCTGTTGCACCTGGCGGTCGACATAACCGCCCAGCCCCAGCACCAGGCCCGGCTCACCGTGGCCGGGCGCATACATCGGCGACACCGCCCGCAGCGCCAATCCGGCTTCGTTGGCCTGCCGGGCGACCCGCACGTCGTCGAGATCTTTCCTCAACCACAACACCATGTGCATGCCCTGATCGCAGGGCTGCACCACCGCCAGCTCGGCCGGGATGTACGTGTTGATCGCCTCGATCAGCACCCGGCGTTTTTCGGCGTAGACGCCGCGCATTTTGCGGATATGCCGGTCGAGATACCCTTCGGCAATAAAGGCGGCCAGCACGTATTGATCCGCGCTGGGCGGGTGACGATCCATCAGGATCCTGGCGCCGCAAAAGGCGTCGACCAGAGGCGGCGGCACGATGGCGTAACCCAACCGCAGCGAAGGGAACAACACCTTGCTGAAGGTGCCGAGATAAAGCGTGCGCTCGGGCGCCAGTCCCTGCAGCGAAGGGAACGGGTGGCCGGCGTAGCGCATCTCGCTGTCGTAATCGTCTTCCACGATCCAGGCCTGCCGCTCTCTGGCCCAGGCCAGCAGGGCGCTTCTTTTCGCCATGCTCATCGGCATGCCCAGCGGATACTGATGCGACGGCGTGACAAAGGCGGCGCGGGCATTGGCGGCCAGGCGCACGCCGGCGGCGACGTCGATGCCGTCGTCGGCGACGGGCACCCTAATCATGCGCCGATCGCGAAACAGGCTATCGAAAATGGCGGTAATGCCGGCGTAGGCAGGATCTTCGACCCAGGCGCTGTCGCCGGCGTCCAACAGGATCTGCGCGGCCAGATACAGCCCCTGTTGGGTGCCGGAGGTGATGAGGATTTGCTGCGGCGTGCAGTTTACCGAGCGGGAACGGCGCACATAGTCGCAGATGGCTTCGCGCAGCGGCAGCGCGCCCAGCGGATCGCCGTAGCCCGACGGCGCGCCGGGGCCGCGGGCGCGGATGCGGTTGCCGAGCCGCCGCCAGATATCGTCGGGCGCGGTATCGCCGATTGGCACTGACACAGTGAACGGCACCGGCGGCAGCGCTCGCGCCTGAGTGGCAAAGCGCGCCAGGTGCTGCGCCTGTGAAGAAAGCGGAACCGCTACCGCCGAACTCGCCTGCACCGTGGCGTGCGGCGTGCGGCGCGGCGTCTGATAGTGGGCAACCCGGGTGCCGGAACCGGGCTGCGGTTCGAGAAAGCCTTCCGCCGTCAGTTGAGCAAAGGCCTCCAATACCGTGCCGCGCGCCAGATTCAGCGCCGCCGACAGCCGGCGCGTTGAGGGCAGCAGGTCGCCCGCTTTCAGATCGCCCCGGTGGATGGCCTGACGCAGGGCCTGCGCCAGCTGGTGGCTTAGCTGGCCCGCCTGGCGGTCGAGCTCGCCGAGGGCGGGGACGTCAACGACTTTGGCTGTTCTGGGCATGGATTCCGGCTCGCTTTGCAGTGCGAAAATGAGTATTCAGAGTAAACCACTCTTTCGATACTCGCGAGTCCGTTGTCAGTCAGCTTAACCCCCGCTGATTCAGCAGCACTTTATTCAACTCGCTGTTTTTACGCACGTTAAGCTTGCGCATCGCCGAGCGCTTATGGGCGCTGATGGTTTTCTGGCTGCGCTGCAACAGGCCGGCGATGCTGCAGGCGGACATGCCGCTGCTCATCAACCCCAGCACTTTTTTTTCGCAGTGGCTGAGCGCGGCGATGCGGCAGGCCTGGCATTTCCACATGCCGGCGGCGTGCAGCGCCATCCACGGATGCTGGATAAATTTCTCCAGCGCCATCTGCAGCTTGAGGCGGATGGCGTAGGCCGAATCGCGCCGATGGATGCTGAACAGCGGCGGCAGGTTTTTCACCTGTTGCTGGGTCGTGTCGTCGAGGATCAGCAGCGTCAGCTGCCGCTGGCGCGGGATGCCGTAGGGGCTCTGGTAACAGCAGGCACAGCCCCAGCGCTCTTCCGGCGTGCGGAACACGATTTCGATGTTATCCAACGCCTGCAGCGCCAGCGGCGAGAACTGCGGGTACAGGCGCTGACATTCGTTCAGGGAGTGCAGATAATCCTGCAGCAGCAGACGCAGCCCCTGCTGGTAGAAGTTATCGCTGTCGAACAGCGTGAAGCGAATATCTGGCATGGGTGGCTCCTTAAAAGGCCGTGGCACCGCGCCGGAGCGAACGGTGACGGCCCATTGCCGGCGTTCGCGCGCCGGCCGTTTTCCTGATTTCCCTGGGGCGGTGCGGGACTTATTGGTACGCCAGCACAAAATTGGCGACGGACGTGAATTCGCCTTCGGTAATGCTTTGGTTCTGGATCGCGCTCGGCCGCCCTTGCACATAGGCGGTAAAGTTCAGGCTGTTGGGGCCGTTTTGCAGCGCGACGGCGCTGGTGGCCTTATTCAGGTCGATGTCCGCCCCCTGATGATCGAACAGGGCGATGGCGGCGCCGTTCGCGCCGTTGTTGATCGCCAGCTTGCCCGGCAGCTCGCCGTCTTCGGCGCCGCTGAAGGTCACGCTGACGGATTTGAACACCGTGGTCTTGCAGTCGGTCAGCTTGATGCTGAATGGCACCGGCGTGGTGTGGCCGTAGCGGTACAGGGTTTTGACGATCACCGTGCCCATTTCCACCAGCTGATCGGCGGACTGCGGTTCGATATTGCACGGGCGGCTTACCACGGTGCCGTGGAACTGCACCGGCGCGCCGATAAGCTCGGTGTTCGCCGCCGCCGGCATGGCGGCAAACCACCAGGGCGCGCAGCTCAGCAGCGCTAAAGCGCGTAGACGCATTTTCCGTTCCTCCCTCGGTTACTGGAATGCCGCCACGATGGTGGCCGATGCGTTGAATTCCCCTTCGCCGATCTCTGCGCCGCCGTTGGCGAACGGTGCCGCCACCAGGTTCCAGGAGCCGCCGTTGCCGATGTTCGGCACCGGGTAAAACTCATTCGGGATCACCAACTGGCCGTTGTGCGTCAGCCGGATGCCGAGATCGTTCTTGTCGGTTTTGAACACCTCGTTGCTGAAGGCGGCCGACGAGCCCGACACCGCCAGCTTGATATTCAGCGTGCCGTCCTCGAAGCTGCCGCCCTCGCACTGGAAGCGCACCGGAATGCTTTGCGGGTAGTTGGAGCCGTTGAGATCGCTGCCGCCGATCTCGCCGAACTCCACGTTGATCAGCTGGCCTTCGTTCACCACGCATTTATCCGGCACGTAGAGGATCGCGGACTGGATAAACACCTGCGCCATCGGGTTGGGCCCGAAACCGCCGTCGGTCGAGCCCAGTCGGCCGAACATCTCGATGATCTGCCGATCGTTAATCTCGACGCCGTTGATGATTTTTTTGCGCACCCGGAAGGTGATGCGGCCTTTGGAGCCGCTTTCATAGTTGTTGACCTGCACATAGGGCGGCGTACAGCTGTGATTGGGGTACTCGTTGGATTCGTTGTAAAAAGGCACGGTGACATAGGCCTTCTTATAGCCGGCGATCCACACCTCGGCTTTTAAATCCAGGAAGTCGTTCAGCTGCAAGAAGCCGTTGCCGTAACTGGATGGGGGGAGCGCCGAATCCGACTTGTAAAAGTGCGGGCTTCTGGGGATCGGCGTGTCGCAGTAAGCCTTGCCGGTATAGGTGCCGCCTAATGAATAGGGGAACACTTTGGTGAACCCTACCTGGTTGGTGATGTTGCTTTGATTCAGATCGATATAGAACGGTTTCGCCCCGCCGTCCGGCGTGACGTAGCCGTTGGCCCAGGCGGCGGGAGCCGCCAGCGCGATCGCCAGCGGCAGGCAAAGTTTGGTCAGTTGCATTTTCATCGCGTTCTCAAGCCTCACAGGTAAATCACCTGAATGTGCGCCACGGCGGCGAACCCGGCCGCCATCACCGCCCGCTGGGTGGATTCCACGCTGGCGCTGAACCACAGGGTGTTGCTGCCGGGCTGCAGAATGTAGGGGCGGCTGCGCTGATTCAGCGCCAGCGCCTGGCCCTGCTGGTCTTGCAGCCGCAGGCCGATGCCCTGTACGCCGCCGTTCAGCTTCAGCAGCGACGGGTTGTCGACGTCGCTTTCGCCGAGAAACACCAGCGTGGCGGCCTGTTCACCCTGCAGGTAGAGGCGGCCGGCGTCGCCGTTGCGCGGGCCGGCCGGGTTATCCGCCAGCGCGCCGCCGCCGCACAGCAGCGCGCCGAGCAGCAGCGGGCGCAGTCGATCGGTGAATTCAGCCATGCTGGACCTCCTTATTTTTTCTCGGGCACGGCGGTGCAAACGCTGCCGTTGCAGGCGAAGCGCAGCTCGGGGTGGCCGCCGTAGTCGTTGATGTAGGTGATGACGAAGCTGTTCATGCCGGTGTCGTGCAGCTTGAGGCTTTCGCTGGACTTCGGCTTCAGCATCAGCGGTTGGAAGCCGCCGATCGCGCCGCCGCCCTGTTTTTGCGTCTGCCGCGTCATACCGGTCAGGGTGATGTAAAACGGCGTCGGGTTGTCGACGGTGACGGCGCCGCCGCTTTTGCGGAACACCAGCTTTTCCTGCCACACTTCACCCTTGGGCGCGACGATGGCCTTCGGCCGGTAGAACAGCTTGATCTGCGTTTGCAGCGCCAGCTGCATCACGTTGGTTTTGGTGCTTTTTGGCGGAATTTCGCGCAGGTTGAAGTAGAACACCGACTCGCGATCCTGCGGCAGACGATCCGCCTCCGGCGTCTTGGTGATGCGCACCACGCTGCGTTCGCTCGGCTCCACGCGCTGCAACGGCGGCAATACCACCAGCGGCGAGGTGATTTTCTGGTGCTGCTCGTTCTCCAGCCAGGACTGCGCCAGGAAAGGCAGTTCTTTGTTTTCGTTGACGATATTCAGGCTGATCGATTTGGCGTCGCTCACATAGACGGCGCGCGTGCGATCCAGCGATATCGCCGCGTCGGCGGTGGGCAGTACGGCGCTCAGGGCCAGGCCGGCGGCGGTCAGTAGCGTTATCGGGTGTTTGTTCATGTCATTATTTCTCAGCGTTACGGATTACAGGGTGGCGCACGGCAGCAGCAGCTGGTCCAGCGGCTTGGCGGCGCCCGGGATCACGATGCGGCAGCGGCGTTGCCCTTCCCAGGCGACGTCCAGTTTTTCCTCCGGCTGCACGCCGGTCAGGTAGACCGAGCCGCCGTCGTTGACCACCGCGACCTCGCGGCCTTTCTCGCTCAGCACCGCGGCGCCGAACGGCGGTTCGCTGCCGTCCGCGAGGCGAATGGTGGCCAGCAGCTTGCTGCCTTTCACCACCTCGAAGTGGCGGTAGCCGATAGCGCCTTCGGTCAGCGTGCCTTGCACCACGGCGCGGGTGGCTTCGACGTCGTCCGCCAGCTTGTTGACGTCGATACGGGTGTCGGTGTTGTAGTAGCTGGTGATGTCGGAAATCACCGCCAGCCCGAAACGGTTGCTGTAGGCGCGGCCGTTGTTGATCGGCACGCCGGCGATGCCGTCGGTGTCGAGCATCATGCGGCTGCCGCCGTTGCTCGAGTTCTGGTGCGCCGCGATACCGTGCCGGGTGGCGGTGAGGCCGCCGCGGAACGAGCCGCCGATCGACGAGTAGCTGTCCTGCTGGTAAGAGGCGCTGGCGTTCAGCGAGCCGAACGAAGCGTTATGGGTGTAGTACCCGCGCGCCAGCGATTTACCGGATTGATTAAAGCCGCCGCTGACCTGCCAGGTATTGTCCGGATCGCTGTAGTCGTTGTACGACGCGGTCTGCGTGACATCGCCATTGTTGGTTTGCAGCGCATAGCCGACGCGCCGGCGATCGCCGATCGGTACGGTGAAGTTGATCATCACGCTGTCGTCGGTGCGGCCCTGGTAATAGGTGCGGTAAGCCGACAGCGAGGCGGTGATGTTGCTGATATCGCCGATGCTGAACAACTTGCTGGTCGACAGCCCGTAACGATCCTGGGTTCGCGCGTCCCAATAGGTCTGGTGCGAGTAGGTCAGATAAGTGGTGATCGCCCTGGCGCTGTCTTCCGCCATAAAGGTTTTGCTGGCGGTGATGGTATACAGCTCTTTCTGACGGCCGTTGTAATTCTTGTCGTAATCGCCGTAGCGCTCCTGCAGATACTGCGACATGTTCATGAATTTGCGTTGCGAGAAGCGGTAGCCGGCGAAGGTGATCTGGCTGTTCAGCTCGTCGAAGCGTTTGGCGTAGTTGAGCTTGAACGACATGCCGCTGGCGGTCGGCTCGCCGGGCAGGCGAGCGATCGACTGGGTGACGTCCAGCGACATGGCGCCGAACACGTTCAGATCGCGGCCGAGGCCGAGCGCCCAGGCGTTATAGTCGCCGCCGAGCAGCGCGCCGCCATACAGCGACCAGGCGTTGCTCAGCCCCCAGGAGAAGTCGCTGGCGGAAAACAGCGGCCCCTGGGTGCGGTGGTCGTAGGCCGAGGTTTTGCCGAGCGCCACGTTGTAGCGCACGTAGCCCGGGCGGGTCAGGTACGGAATGGTGGCGGTATCCACTTGGAAGGTCGAGACGGTGTCGTCCTGTTCTTCCACCTTGACGTCCAGCTTGCCGCGCACCGAGCTGTTGAGATCCTGAATGGCGAACGGCCCGGCGGGCACGGTGGTTTCGTACAGCGTGCGGCCTTCCTGCGAAACGGTGATCTTGGCGTTGCTCTTGGCGATGCCGCGCACTTCGGGCGCATAACCCTGCAGGTTGGGCGGCAGCATGCGCTCGTCGCTGGCCAGGTTGAGGCCGGTGAAGCGATAGGCGTCGAACACCCCGGAGTCGAGATAAATCTCACCCAGCGTCAGCTTGGCGGCCTGCATCGGCAGCGCGCGATAGGCGTAGATCTGGTTCCAGTCGAAACCGGTGCTGCGGTCGCCGGCCTGCTGATTGTAATTGGCCTGGTAGTCCGCGCGCAGGCGCCAGGGGCCCAGGTTGGCGCCCAGCGTGCCGTAGCTGCTCAGGTTCTGGGCGGTGTTGTTGTTGTGGCTCTGCTTGCCTAACTGGCCGCTCAGGTTGTAGTCCAGCAGCAGACCGGGAATGCCGTCGTCCCACTGCTCGGGCGGCGTCCAGTCGGGATCGGAGTATTTCATCCACGCCTGCGGGATGGTGATCGCCAGCACGCCGCCGCCGATGCGATCGGAGATGGTCGCGCCTTTGATGCCGCGAATGTCGGCGCACTGGTTGTCGTGCCACAGGGTGATTTTTTTGGCCGCTTCTTCTTTCAACGCCATTTTTTCCACCAGGTCAGGCGGCAGGCACACCTGGCTGCCGCTCTTGTTATCCGGTGACGGGAAATACTGAATGCTGCGCTGGGGCAGCGTTTTCTGGTTGATCTTGATGTCCAGCAAATAAGCGCCGGGCATGACGTAGTCGGCGTCGGAGAAGCGCGAAAGATCCACTTTGCTGCGCTCGCCGATATCCAGGACGTCGGTATTGAATTCCGTGGCGGAAAATGCCGGACGCACCCAGAGGAAAGATAGAATGACGAGGAGAGGTAGGTGTTTCCGTGTCAGTAATGACGTCATAGCATAATCACTCATGGCAAGTCCGCGCCCAATAGCAGGTCATCCGTACGACCTGAATACCTAATGCTGTGCAGCGCCCGCCGGCGCTAGAGATAAGACAGGGTGAATTTGGCCAGAGAGCTGAAGCCGCCCGCCCGCGCCTTGTCGGGATGCAGGCGCAACTGCGCGCCAAAGCGCAGCGTGTTGTCGCCGGCGACGATCTGGTAATCCGCCGTCGTGCTGCCGAGCGGGATCGGCGTGCCGGCATCGTTCAACAGCTCGATAGCCACGCCCTTCGCCTCGCCGTAAACGCCGAGCAGGGACGGATCCCCGCTGTCGGCGGTGCCGTCGAACGTGACGTTGGCCGCGCGATAGATGAAGTCAGGCTTCACCTGGCTGGCCAGCTCGCAGTTCACCAGTTTGATCGTGAAATGGCGGCGGCTGCCGATCAGCACCGACTGCCCGTCCTGCGAGGCGTCGGTCATGGAAATCAGACCAAAATCGACGGTTTGATCCAGGCTGTCGCTGGCGATGCCGCACGGCGTTTCAACGATGGTGCCGCCCAGGCTGACTTTGCCGTGGCCCTGATTTTTCGCTGCCGCCGCCGCGCTGCCGATGCTGAGCGCGATGAGCAACAGGCCGCAAAGGCGGATAGTCATGCTGGCGTCTCCCTGTCTTTCCCTGTTCCCTTGCCGGTATCCGCGGCATGCAATAAAGCGGGGGATGCCCTGAGACATCCCCTGTGGGGTATTACAGGTAAGCCAGGGTGAAGTTCGCCACGCTGGTGAAGTCGCCCGGCACCACGGCGCTTGAGGCGCTGCTGCCCTGCAGATAAGCGGCGAATTTCAGCGAGTTGTCGCCGTCGTTCAGGCCTTGACCGTCGGTCGCGGTGCCCAGTTCCACCTCTTTGGAGTGCAGGTTGTCGTAGATCACGATGCCGGCGCCGGTTGCCGTGCCGCTCAGGGCCAGCAGTTTGTTGTTGACCGGATCAGGCGTGCCGGTAAAGGTCACTTTGACGTTTTTCATGGTGGAGATGGAGCAATCTTTCAGTTCGATGTTGAAAGGCTGCATGCTGGATTTACCCTGGTTGGCCAGGATGCGGCTGCTGATCTGGCCCATCGGCACGGTTTGGTCAACGGATTCCGGCGCGACGCTGCATGGCGCATCGATAATTTCGCCGGTAAAGGTGACTTTACCGCTGCCCTGATTAGATGCGGCATGAGCAACAGATGCGGAAGCGAAAGCAATCATGGTTGCCAGCATTAATTTATTCAGTTTCATTTCTCAGGTTCCTGTAGAGAGTTTTTAAATAAAAAGAACAGCACATCTAAATCCCCCGCGGCGGCGGCAACGCCATGTCGCCGTCCGTGCGGTTGGAGCCAGATCCTTTTGCTCTGGGCAATACGCCGACATCCGTTATTTATGAGAAATAACGAGATTTGGAAAATCGATAATGGATTTTCTGGTAAATAAAATACGTTTTTTGCGTGTGGCGTGTTGCTGGGAATATTCTTGCAAATAATAGTATTGCTTGGAAATAGATTTTATTAAATTAAGTCAAATTCAGAATATAAAACCAAAAGGAAAAAGAAATATATTTGCTTTAAAATCAATAGATCGTATACAAATATTATCCAGTATAAATCACTATATAAATAACGATATGCGAGATATTAGATCGGGGGAAATAGGGCGGCACCTACAATTCACAATATTGTTTTGCTAATATCGCTCTGAGGCAGCAGATGATGCATTTCCCTTTAGAAACAAAATATAAAACATAATTCATTGTTTTTATTGTTGTTTAGTGATTTTCTGTTCACGAGAGATTGGGTTTCTTATTCGCGTTTAGTTCGCGTTTAAGCCTAATTGATTAACAATTAAATAACAATTTCACCGGTAGTGAATTATCCTATCACCTTGCGGAATAGGGATTTTTCGCTGCCTAACCCATTTTGATTAATCAAATTAAGGCATGTACTGCTGCCGTTCGCCACATAATGATGACCTAAGTGACAATTAAAGGATTATAAACGGAATGATAACGATGATTAATGCTTACGGCGGGCGCCGTTGGGTGGGTTTGACCCTATTTCTGCTGTCTTTTATGGCGCTTTCTGGCTGTGCGGGCGGGAGCAAGACAAAACTGAATTCCGTGAAAAAAATCTCACAGAACAATCCTAATGATAAATCCGATGAGCAACGCATCGCGCTTTGTCAGCAGCGGGTTAATTCCTTAAAGAATATTAATCCGCAAAGTTACCAAAAACGCATCGCCTATTTTAACGGCCTGCTTTCCAACGCTTCGGGATATGCCGGGGTGCGCGGCAACGTGGATGAGAGTACCCGTAAAGCGATTGATGCTCTTTATCAATATAAAACCGAGAAATTCTGCGCCGACGTCGAGCATGAGCTGATGTCCGATCTGTCCAGCCGGGTTGAGAATCTGTAGCCATGAAGCGATGCGCGCAAGGATGGGCGATGGCTCTTTTGCTGTTGGCGGCGAGCGGGGCCGCTTGCGCCGCCGATGACGGCATTCCCGCGCTGTTGAAGTTTGCCGAACAACGGCAGGCGCCACCGGCCGCGCCCAGGGAAGACACCGTGCGTCAATCGGCACCCGCACCGGCCGCCAAACCGGCCGCTATCGTCGGGGCAGACAGCGCTCGTTTAACGTCGTTGAAGCAGTCTTTGCAACAGCAGACGGAGAAAATCCGTCAGTTGGAGCGGCAGTTGGCGGCGGCTCAGGCTGCGGCGGCGCCGAAACGGGAACCGGCCGTCGTCGATATTCGGCCGCTGGCCGATGCCCTGAAGGGATTGCGGCACGCCGTTGCGCCGGTGCCTGAAGTGAGCGTGCTGGCCGCTTCGTTAACGCGGGCCGAACAGCGCAGCGCAAGTTTGGCGGCGCAGCTGGCGCAGCAGCAGCGGCGGGTAGAGACCTTGCTGGCCGAACGGCAGCAGGCGGCCGAGCCGCCCGCGCTGGCCAGCGAGGCGGACAAGCAGGCGTATGCCGCCGGCGTGTCGCTCGGACGCGACATTCTGCATCTGCAGCAGGAGAACCGGCGCGCGGGGCTGGAGGCGGATAGCCAGCTGTTGCTGGCGGGCATCGCCGATACCCTGGCCGGGCGGTTGCGGCTCGATGAAGCCGCCATCGACGGCGCGCTGCACACGGCGCAGCAGCGGTTGCAGCAGGCGCAACAGACGCAGGCGCCACCTCGGGACGACAACGCCTACCTGGCCAATTTCGTCCGTCAGGAGGGGGTCAAGCAGGATGCGCTCGGTTTCTATTACCGGGTGGACTATGCCGGCAGCGGGGCGATCGGCGCCGACGATCGGGTGGATATCGTGGTGCGCGAAAGCCTAACCGACGGCCGGGTGGTCAAAGACATGGAGCTGGCGGGGACGGTGATCTCGCAGCCGTTGACGCGCTACCCGCCGCTGTTTCGCGCGGCTATCGAGAAGCTGCAGCGCCACGGCGCGATCACGCTGGTGGTGCCGCCGGCGCTGGCATACGGCAAACAGGGTAACCCGCCGGCGATCCCCCCGAATGCCACCATGATTTACACCCTGCGCATCGCTGACGTGCAGCCGTGAGCGGGGTGTTCAGCAGTAACCACTCAGGAGGAATGCTATGGCCAAGGCGCCGAAAACGTTTGAAAGCAGAAAATCGCTGATGCTGAATGTGTTGCAAGGATTGTGCAGGGAGCGTGTGGAAGGATCTGGGGGCCATCATCCCCCGCCGGAGCAGTGGCCGAAGACGCGCGAGCTGGCGGATAAATGCGGCGAAAATATTTATACCACCCGCACCCTGCTGCTGGCGCTGGAAAAGGAGGGCAAGGTTCACTGCACCCACCGCAGCATCAACAATTCCCTCCGCTGGTACAGCTGCGACGAACAGGCAGCGATAAAAAAAGAGTGATTCGACCCTGGCGGTCGCTTTTGACTATTTCTACAGCTAATCATTAATTAAATTTATCATTTGACGGAGCATTTCGCTCCGTCAATCCTCCCCCTTCGTTCGCTGTCATCCGCACAGCCATTGCTAAGATGTTTTTGGCGGCCATATACTTATCGCTCTGATGGGAACAGGTGTAGGGAGCCGGCATCGTAATGAAGGAAAAGAAAGACATACTGAGATTGGATGATATTCATTATCAAATAGACCGCCAGGTGATCCTGGATTCCGTCTCTTTCACGCTGGGTGAAGGCGAGTTCAAATTGATCACCGGGCCTTCCGGTTGCGGGAAAAGCACCCTGCTGAAAATCATCTCTTCCTTAATGGATCCGACCAGCGGAAAGCTCTATTTCGACGGCCAGGCGATCGACGAGATGTCGCCGGAGGCGTATCGCAAGCAGGTCTCTTACTGCTTCCAGACGCCGTCACTGTTCGGCAATACGGTTTACGACAATCTGGCGCTGCCCTACCAGATCCGCCAGGAACCGCCGGCCGAGCGAAAAATGAAGGCCGATCTGGCGCGTTTCGGGCTGCCGGAGGCGATGCTGACCAAAAGCATCAATGAACTGTCCGGCGGGGAGAAGCAGCGGGTGTCCCTGATCCGCAACCTGCAGTTTATGCCGCGGGTGCTGTTGCTCGATGAGATCACCAGCGCGCTGGACGAGGAAAACAAACGCAACGTCAATGAGATCGTGCATCAGCTGGTGGCGGAACACCGGCTGGCGGTGCTGTGGGTGACGCACGATACCGAAGAGATAGCGCATGCGGACGAGGTGATCACCCTGCGCGCGCACGGCGCCGAGCAACAGGAGCAACAACATGAATCAGCATAACATCACCAACGAATCCTTGGGCTTGTCGATGGTGCTGGTGGTGGTCGCCATCCTGATCAGCCACCGGGAAAAGCTGGCGCTGGAAAAGGACATTATTTGGAGCATCTGCCGCGCGGTGGTGCAGCTGATCATCGTCGGCTACGTGCTGAAGTATATTTTCGACCTGGATAACGCCCTTCTCACCGTGTTGATGGTGCTCTTCATCTGCTTTAACGCGGCCTACAACGCCAAGAAACGCAGCAAGTACGTCGAACACGCGTTCGTGACGTCGTTTATCGCCATCACCACCGGCGCGGTGCTGACGTTGGCGGTGTTGGTATTGACCGGTTCCATCGAATTTACGCCGATGCAGGTGATCCCCATCTCCGGGATGATCGCCGGCAACGCCATGGTGGCGGTGGGGCTGTGTTACACCAACCTCGGGCAGCGTTTCAAAAGCGAGCAGCAGAAGATTCAGGAGATGCTCAGCCTGGGGGCGACGCCCAAGTTCGCCTCGGCGGCGCTGATCCGCGACAGCATCCGCGCTTCGCTGATCCCGACCGTGGACTCGGCGAAAACCGTTGGGCTGGTCAGCCTGCCGGGCATGATGTCCGGGCTGATCTTTGCCGGCATCGACCCGGTGAAAGCGATCAAATACCAGATTATGGTGACCTTTATGCTGCTTTCCACCGCCAGCCTGTCGACCATCATCGCCTGCTATCTGGCTTACCGTAAGTTCTACAACGCGCGCCACCAACTGGTGGTCGGCAACCTGAAGTAACGCCATGAAAAACGGCCTCCGCGGAGGCCGTTTTTTTTACCCCTGCAGCAGGGCGATGCTCTGGCGGATTTCCCGTTCGATATCCGCCTCGCTCCAGCTGTCCAACTGCGAAGAGAAGGGCTCGAAGGCATAGACGCCGGTGTAGCCCAGGCGTTCCAGGTTCTGTACCTGACGACGGCTTTCCAGCCGATCGCCCGCGCTCAGCATAATGCGCTCTTCGTCGCTCAGCGCGCCTTTATCCCGCCCATCCTCCACGCCGGACAGATGCACCAGGCCGATCTGCGCCACCTGGATCTGCGCGTCGAAGTCGGCTTGCGCCACACCGCTCAAATAGTGGTGGAACGTATCGAGCACGATGCGGTATGGCGCGCCCGAATCGCGGATGATCGCTTGGGTCAGCAGCGACGATCGCAACGAGCTGATGCCGAAGCCCAGTGGTTCGACGTATCCCTGCACGCCATAGCGGGCAAACAGCGGCGCCAGCAGACGCAACGCGGCGAGGGTATCGTCCCGTTTTTGCTGCTCGCTGCGCGTGTCGTCGGCGCTGCAGTGCGGGCACAGCACCAGCGCCCGGCTGTGGATGGCCTGCGCCTGCACCAGCAACGCTTCTGCGCGCTGCTGCAGCGCCGCCGGGTCATCCACCCGATTGAACATGCCGAGGGCGTTGATCGTGACGATTTCAATGCCGTATTGCGCGGCGAGCGCGTTGAGCTGCGCGTCACTCAGATCGTCGGTCACCTTGCCGCTGGGCATGTCGTTGCGCAGCTCAACTTTGCTGAGCCCGCAGCGTTTCACCAGGCGGAAAAAACGGTCCAGATCGAGATTCGGCGCGATCTTGCGGTTAATGCAGAAGCGGTCCAGTGCGATGTTCATGGGTATGACTCCAGCGGTCAGGGGTGAGAGATCAGGATTTACCGTTTTCCAGCGGCAGCGGCTTGCCGTTGGGCAGGGGGTGACGGTGGCGTTTGGCCAGCACCACCTGCTCCATTTTTTCCAGCGAGACGCCTTTGGTTTCCGGAATGTAGCGGCCGATGAACCAGTAGCTGAACAGGCAGCAGGCGGCGAAGATCCACATCGGGAAGGCGCCGTGGAAATGCGAGAACAGGTAAGGGTGGTCGTTGATCATCGGGAACGACTGCGACACTGCGAAGTTGGCGACCCACATGCAGCCGACGGCGATGCTCATCCCCTGTGCGCGCATGCGGTTCGGGAAGATTTCCGATACCAGCACCCAGGCGCCGACGCCCCAGGACAGCGCATAAAACACCATGAAGAACAGCATGCCGAACAGCGCGAAATAGCCGGTGGCCTGCGTGTAGAGCGCGTACGAGGTGAGCAGCAGGCCGGCGATGGCGCCCAGCGTGCCGTAACGCATCAGCGGAATGCGGCCCATGCGATCCATCAGCATGGCGCCGATGACCGAACCGACCAGCTGCAGCACGCCGATCCAGATGGTCTGGAACAGCGCTTCCTGCGCGTTTTCAGTGACGGTTTTCAGCACCACCGGCGCGTAATACATCATCACGTTGACGCCGGTGACCTGCTGCAACATGGCGATCATGCAGCCGACGAACAGGATGAACCGCACCCGCACATCGCCGTAGTTCAGCTTCCGATGCTGCTGCTGTTGATCCTGCTGCAGCGAGTCTTTGATTTCTTTCAGCAGATTCTGTGCGTGGGCGGCGTTGGAGACCTTGGTCAACATCGCCAGCGCCTGATCGTCGCGGCCCATCATCACGTTCCAGCGCGGCGATTCAGGAATGACGAACACCAGGATGCAGAACAGAATGCAGGGGATCACGCCCGAGGCGAACATCCAGCGCCAGCCCATTTCCACCAGCCAGGCTTCGCTGGCGATGCTGGCGATGCTGGCGATTTTGAAGTTGACGTAGAAAATCACGATCTGGCCGAAGACGATGGCGAATTGCTGCATGCTGAGCGCCCGCCCGCGCATGTCTTTCGGCGACACCTCCGACATGTACATCGGCGACACGGTGGCGGCAATGCCGACCGCCAGCCCGCCGATGATGCGGTAGATGACGAACCAGGTGAAGGTCGGGGCCAAAGCTGCGCCGACGGCGGACACGGTGAACAGCAGCGCCGCCAGCATCAGCGCCTTTTTACGGCCCCAGCGCGCCGCCAGCGGCCCGGCGGCGAAGGCGCCGACCACGCAGCCGATCACCACGTTGGAGACGGCCCAGCCGGTTTCGGCCGGGCTGAGATCGAAATAGGCTTTCAACGCTTCGATCGCGCCGGAGATCACGGCGGTATCGTAGCCGAACAGAATGCCGCCCAGGGCGGCGATGCCGCAAATTCGCAATATGTAGCCGGTATTGTGCTTACGCTGATATGACATGTGTTGCTCCGATTTTTATCCTGGCTTCCGTCCGCACGGTTGGGTTGTCGGGAAGGGGGCGAGCGGAAGGGTGTGAACCGTGCCTGTCATCAAGGCGATGTCGTCGATAAATGCTGGAACAAACAAGAACATTTATTTCATAATTAGTGAATAATGGAATATTGATTTTTAGATCCAGTTCAAAAAAAACCGTTACCACTGCGCCGGGCCTCTTGGGCGAACGAGGGCGTGCGGTAATGGCGACAGGGCAGGCGCAGTGCGGGTTTTCTGTAGCAAAGTCAGTGTGTATTCCCCCAACTTTCTCCGCCGCCGTTGCGCTTTCCCTGGCACGGAAGTGCAAGCGCCAATCCGATCGACACCGCAAAATTGCGACCTCACGCACTAAAAACAAATTTTTCAAAACAATTTATTTGAAACTTTTTTTTCAATGAAATAGAGTTTGCTGCATCCGGTCAGGATTTAGCCGGCTTGCCGACGGAGTTTGGCGAGCGGGACGATTAACGCCGCGCCGCCTGGGTGTGGCCAGGCGACAGCGGACTTGAAAAGAGGGCGTGACATGAAAACCGTGGGTAACTTTATTGACGGGCAGGTGTGCCTGAGCAGCAGCAATCAAACCGTCGACGTGCACAACCCGGCCAGCGGGCAGGTTGAGCGGCGCGTCACGCAGAGCACCGCCGCCGAAGTCAAACAGGCCATCGACGTGGCCCACCGGGCGTTCGCCGACTGGTCGCGCACCACGCCGCTGCGCCGCGCGCGCATCATGTTCAATTTCAAGGCGCTGTTGGAACAGCACCGCGACGAGCTGGCTGCGCTTATCGTCAGCGAGCACGGCAAAGTGTATTCGGATGCGCTGGGCGAACTGACGCGCGGCATGGAAGTGGTCGAATTCGCCTGCGGCATCCCGCATCTGATCAAGGGCGAGTATTCGCCGGACGTCGGCAGCGGCGTCGACAGCTTCTCGCTGATGCAGCCGCTGGGCGTGGTGGCGGGCATTACCCCGTTCAACTTCCCGGCGATGGTGCCGATGTGGATGTTCCCCATCGCGCTGGCCTGCGGCAATACCTTCATCCTCAAGCCGCCGGCGCTGGTGCCTTCCGCCTCGGTGCGTTTGGCGGAGCTGCTGAAAGAAGCCGGCCTTCCGGACGGCGTGTTCAACGTGGTGCACTGCGCCAATGAAGATGCGGCGCAGCTGTGCACCGATCCGCGCATTCAGGCGGTGAGCTTCGTCGGTTCCTCCACCGTGGCGGAACATATCTATACCACCGCCAGCGCGCACGGCAAGCGGGTACAGGCCTTCGGTGCGGCGAAAAACCAGGCGATCGTCATGCCGGACGCCGATCTGGACGCCACGGTCAACGCGTTGATGGGCGGCGCGTTTGGCTCTGCCGGCGAACGTTGCATGGCGCTGCCGATCGCCGTGGTGGTCGGTGACGATACCGCTGACAAACTGATCGCCAAACTGAAGCCGCTGATCGCGCAGCTCCGCGTCGGGCCGGGTTTGCAGCAGGGTGGCGAAGAGAATGAAATGGGGCCGCTGGTGTCGTCCGCCCATCAGAAAAAGGTGCTGGGCTACATCGATCTGGGCGTGGAAGAAGGCGCCACCCTGGTGGCCGACGGCCGCAATTATCAGGTGCCGGGCTACCCTGAAGGCTACTACGTCGGCGGCACGCTGTTCGACCATGTGAAACCGAACATGCGCATCTACCGCGAAGAGATCTTCGGGCCGGTGCTGGGCATCGTGCGGGTGCCGGACTACCGCACCGCCATCGACACGGTCAACGGCCACGAGTTTGGCAACGGCAGCGCCATCTTTACCGGCAGCGGCCACTACGCGCGTCAGTTCGTGCAGGAAGTGCAGGCCGGGATGGTCGGCGTCAACGTGCCGGTGCCGGTGCCGATGGCGTTCCACAGCTTCGGCGGCTGGAAGCGCTCGGTGTTCGGCGCGCTGAACGTGCACGGCACCGACGGCGTGCGCTTCTACACGCGTATGAAGACCGCCACCGCGCGCTGGCCGGCCGGACAGCAAACGGTGTCTGAATTCAGCATGCCGACGCTGGGTTAAGCGATCGCAGAGTATGAGCGGGCCGTTGCTCCTTTGGGGCAGCGGCCTTTGCACGGGGAATTAACAGGAGAATCGAAATGTCTTCACTGCTTGCCAAATGTCAGGCGCCGAACGCCGAGGGGCGTATCCAGCACGTGACGCCGGAAAATGCCGGTTGGGGCTATGTCGGCTTTGACGTTTACCGCCTGGCCGCCGGGCAGTCGCTGCAGTTGGAATGCGGTGACAAGGAGCTGTGCCTGGTGCTGGTGGCCGGTATCGCCTCCGTCGCCACGCTGCGCGCCGAATACCCGCATATCGGCAAACGCATGAGCCCGTTCGAGCGCACGCCGCCTTACGCGGTGTACGTGCCGCACCACGATCGCATCGACGTGCGGGCAGAAACCGATCTGGAGTTGGCGGTGTGCAGCGCACCCGGCAGCGGCCACCTGCCTTCACGGCTGATCACGCCGGCGGAAATTGGCGTGGAGCGGCGCGGCAAGGGGCGCAACCAGCGGTTGGTGCACAACATTCTGCCGGACAGCGAGCCGGCCGACAGCCTGCTGGTGGTGGAGGTTTACACCGACGAGGGCAACACCAGTTCCTACCCGAGCCACAAGCACGATCAAGAAGACTCGCCGGACGAAACCTACCTCGAAGAGACGTACTATCACCGCATTCAGCCGGAGCAAGGGTTCTGCATGCAGCGCGTCTATACCGACGATCGCACGCTCGACGAATGCATGCCGGTCTACAATCGCGACGTGGTGAAAGTGCCGCGCGGTTATCACCCGGTGGCGACCCTGGCGGGCTACGACAACTATTATCTCAACGTGATGGCCGGGCCGGTGCGGCAATGGAAATTCACTTGGGAAAAAGACCACGCCTGGATTAACGGCGACGGCTACCCCGCCGCGCAATAAGCGCTTGAGGCCCGGCTTGCCGGGCTTTTTTGTCAGCCTTACTCGTCCCGGGCGTTATTCAGCGCCAGCGAGACCGCCAGCGTCTGCGCCAGGCACATTGAGGCCACCTGCGAACGGAAACCGTCCACCTGCGCTTCGCGCACCACAAAACAGACGTCGCTGAAGGCGGCCAGCGGGCTGACCTGGCTGTCGGTGATGGCGATCTGCTGCGCGCCGCGCTTGGCGCCCAATTCCACCAGTTCCACCGCCTCGCGGGCGTACGGCGAATAGCTGATGGCGATCACCACGTCCTTCGGTTTCACCATGCTCAGCTGTTCGGTGAACATCCCGCCCAGCCCGTCGATCAGAAACGCGCGGCGCTCCAGATGGCGCAGCGCATAGGTGAGGTAGGAAGCGACGCTGAACGAGCGGCGCAGGCCGATCACGTAGATGTTTTCAGCGTTGTTGAGCAGCTCGACGGCGCGATCCAACTGCTCGGGGGCGATCTGCATCGCCAGCTGCTGCAGCGCCTGCGCGTTGACCATGGTGAATACGTTGAGAATCTCCGCCGGCTTCTCCGGCGCGACGTTGTCGTCGGTGGAGGTTTGGCGGAACAGGCGTGCGCGCTCGGTATAGTTCACCGTTTCTTCCATCAGATGCTGACGGAACACCTGCTTCATTTCGTTGAAGCCGCTGAAGCCGAAGGCGTTGGCGAAACGGATCAGGGTGGAAGGCGGCACGCTGGCCTGTGCGGCGATGGAGGCAACGGTATCGAAAGCGATGCTGTTACTGTTATCCAAAATATAGCGCGCCACCTGCTTCAAACGCTTGCTCAGCGTTTCATAACGGTGGCGGATCTCGTCCTGTAACAGCGAAAGTTGAGTTGGGTTGTTCATCCATTCGGCTCGCAGTGGGGTGAAGGCGCATTGGCCTGACGTCTGAAATATTGACAGGGTATTTTAACAGACGGAGCGGAAATTTCATTTCCTCAAAAAGCGATTTATTCGATTGCACATTGCGCGACTTCACAGAAAATGGGCAAAAAAATCCCCTTAAAGCGGCGAAATGGCCTTAAGGGGACGTGAACCTGCTGTGGCTGTCAGTGCGCGCCGCCCGCCTGCGGACGGTACTGGCGCCAGAAACCGATCAGCGTCAGGTATTTTTGTTTCACCTGCTCGATCAGGGTCGCGTCGTCGATTTCCCCCTGCAGCCAGCGGCGCGAAGGTTGGCCGAAAATGGTGCGGCCGACGGCGAAACCTTTGACCCAGCGCGCATCCGCGGCGGCGGCAAAGCCCGCCTTCAGCACCGCCTCCGGGGAGTCGAGCCCCAGGATCAGCACGCCGCGGCAGTCGGGATCGCAGGCGTCGATCAGCGCGCCGACCTGCTGCCAGTTTTCCGCGCTCAGCGGCGGCAGTTTCCACCAGTCCGGCTGAATGCCCAACTGGTAGAAGTGTTCAATCATCTCCAGGTAATAGCGTTCGTCTTTGTCGGCGTTGCTGTCCGGCAGGATCACCTCCAGCAGCAGTTCGTGGCCGGATTTGCAGCAGCCGCGGTAGACGTCGGCGATCAGCGCATCCTGTTCGCGGCGCAGTTCTGCCGCGTCGTGCGGGTGATAGAACACCAGGCACTTCACCACGTGCTCCTGCGGCCAGTCGATCAATTGCGAGCCAATATTGCCGTGCTCCAGGCGCAGCGGGCGCGAGCTGGGCAGCTCCACCGGCCGGCCAATCCACCATCCCTGACCGGTGATTTCGTTCAGCGCCGCCTGCCCGTAGGTGGTGTCGGCCAGAATGCCGCTGTTGCCGTCGAGGCCGGCCTGCGCGGCAGCCTGTTGCGCCGCGGTGAGCAGCAGGGTCTTCAGGCGCGGAATGCGTTCCTCGCCGACGCCGGCTTCGCGCGCCATGTCCGCCAGCTGCTTGCGGTGATCGAAGGCGAACACGCACAGTTCCGGCCACTGTTGCTTGCGGGTGGTGACCCGGTGCAGGTGGTTCAGACGTGCGTCGCGGTCCGGGCGCGTGACCTGTTGTTCACGCTGCAGGTAGTCGTCCAGCTCCCGTTTGGTCGGCATCGCCGGCGCGCAGCCGTGGCGCGAAACCACCAATGCGCCGCAGGCGTTGGCGTAGCGGCAGGCCTGCTCCCAGCCCTCATCGTTCAGGTAGCCGCGCAGCAGACCGGACATAAAGGCGTCGCCGGCTCCCAGCACGTTCAGCACTTCAACCCGCACGCCGGCGTGCAGCTTCACCTGCGCCCAGTCGTCGGCGATGTCATCTTCGAACACCGAACAGCCCTGCGCGCCGCGCTTGCACACCAGCGTGGCCGCCGTGGCCCGGCGCACGTTTTTCAGCGCCGTCAGCGTGTCGGTGCTGCCGCCGGCGATATGAAATTCCTCTTCAGTGCCGACGATCAGATCGAAATGGTGCAGCACCTCCTGCAGTTCGCGGGTCACCTGGTCCGATTCCACAAAGCGGGTTTCGCCGTCGCCCAGCGACGTCAGCCCCCACAGTACCGGGCGGTAATCGATGTCGAGCGCGGTGCGCAGGCCGTGGCGGCGCGCATACTCCAGCGCCTTCAGCACCGCGGCGCGGGTGTTCGGGTGCGACAGGTGCGTGCCGGTGATGGCCAGCGCGCGCGAGGAGGCGATGTAGGCCTCATCGATGTCGTCCGGCGTCAGCGCCATGTCCGCGCAGTTTTCGCGGTAGAAGATCAGCGGGAAGGTTTCCTGATCCTTGATGCCGAGGATCACCAGGCCGGTTAATCGTTGCTTGTCGGTGATGAGGCAGCGGGTATCGGCCCCGACGCGCTGCAACTCTTCACGCAGAAAGCGGCCCATGTGTTCATCGCCGACGCGGGCCAGCATGCCGGATTTCAACCCCTGAATGGCGGTGCCGTAGGCCACGTTGCCGGAAGAGCCGCCGAGGTATTTGGCGAATGTGCCGGCGTCTTCCAGACGCGCGCCGATCTGCTGAGCATAGAAATCGACGGCGATGCGCCCGAGACAAATGACATCAAGCTGTTTTTGTTGTGTAGCCATACCCGTTTCCTTCTGTTTAAGCAAAACTCCGGCGGCGGCCCGAGCGTGGCGCCCTGCAGGAAGCATGGGAACAGTATGGGGAATGAAAATTTCAATTTCAATATGAAATGAAATTTACGCCCCAAAAATGTGATGCGTTTAAAACATCGACAGAGGTGTGCGAAAAGGCGGTGAACCGGCTGCGGAAGGGCCGCCGGGGCCGTACATAAAAGGGGGATGAGGGCAGGGTAAAAGGCTGTCAGACCATGCGCCAACGACTTTTAGCGGCCGGTGCGCGGCGCGAAGCCCATGAAGGCTGAACCACGAGATGAAACGCGCTTTTCATGTAATATGCGATCTTTATCGCAAAATGAAATGTTTCTTCTGTAATGTGATTTTATGAAAAATATATTTGTTTATAATCGCTTCACGTTTCAGGTTGTCGACTTCGTGAGCAGCGGGTATCGCCTGCTCAAGATAATAGCTGCCGCCGCGTAACACAAACACGGGATTGTCGGCTCGGCGCGAGTCCTTTCCGGGGCGGCCCTCAATCTAAAGGGTGAGTAAATGGGCAAGATCAGGCTAACCATGGCGCAGGCGCTCGTCAGATTTCTCGATAACCAGTATCTGCTGGCCGACGGCGTGGAAACCAAATTTGTCGCGGGCATTTTCGCGATTTTCGGCCACGGCAACGTGCTGGGGCTGGGGCAGGCGCTGGAACAGGATAGCGGCGATCTGCGGGTGCACCAGGGCCGCAACGAGCAGGGGATGGCCCATGCGGCGATCGGCTTCGCCAAACAGAAGCTGCGTCGGCAAATTTACGCCTGCACCTCATCGGTCGGCCCCGGCGCCGCCAATATGATCACCGCCGCCGCCACCGCCACCGCTAATCGGATCCCTTTATTGCTGCTGCCGGGCGACGTTTACGCTTCTCGCCAGCCGGATCCGGTGTTGCAGCAAATCGAACAGTCTTACGATCTCAGCATCAGCACCAACGACGCGTTCCGCGCGGTGAGCAAATACTGGGATCGCATCGTGCGCCCGGAACAGCTGATGAGCGCCTGCATCAATGCGATGCGTGTGTTGACCGATCCGGCGGAAACCGGCGCGGTGACGCTGTGCCTGCCGCAGGACGTGCAGGGTGAAGCCTACGACTATCCCGACTATTTCTTCCAAAAACGCGTGCATCGGCTCGATCGCCGCCCGGCGACCGAGGGCATGTTGGCGGACGCCTTGGCGCTGCTGACGACCAAACGCAAACCGCTGCTGGTGTGCGGCGGCGGCGTGAAATACTCGCAGGCCGGGCGGGCGCTGCGCGAATTCGCCGAGCGCTTCGGCATTCCGTTCGCCGAGACCCAGGCCGGCAAAGGTGCGGTGCCGAGCGACCATGAATTCAACCTTGGCGGCATCGGCGAAACCGGCTGCCTGGCGGCCAACACGCTGGCCCGACAGGCCGATTTGGTGATCGGCGTCGGCACCCGCTACACCGATTTCACCACCTCGTCCAAATGGCTGTTCCAACATCCGAGCGTCAGCTTCCTCAACGTCAACGTCAGCGGCTTCGACGCCGGCAAGCTCGACGGCGTGCAGGTGCTGGCGGACGCCCGCGAGGCCCTGAGCGAACTGGGCGCACGGCTGGCGCAGGCCGATTATCGCGCCGGCTGGGGGGGATGCCATCGCCGCGGCGCGCAGCGCGCAGCGTGACGAGACCGCGCGCGTTTACGCGGTGGAATACAGCGGCACAGGCTTTGTGCCGGAGATCGACGATCGCCTCGACCGCGAGCGGGTATTCGCCGAATTTATCGCTCAGACCGACTCGGCTCTGACCCAGAGCCGGGTGCTGGGGGTGCTGAATCGCGAACTGCCACCGGACAGCGTGATCGTCGCCGCCGCCGGCAGCCTGCCGGGCGACCTGCAGCGGGTGTGGCACAACCGCGGCGAGCACGGTTACCACGTGGAATACGGCTACTCCTGCATGGGGTACGAGGTCAACGCCGCATTGGGGGTCAAGCTGGCCGAGCCGCAGCGCGAGGTGTACGCGATGGTGGGTGACGGCGCCTTCATGATGCTGCATTCCGAACTGGTCACTTCGATTCAGGAAGGCTGCAAGATCAACGTGGTGCTGTTCGACAACATGACCAACGGCTGCATCAACAACCTGCAGATGGAGCACGGCATGGACAGTTACACCACCGAGTTCCGCTTCCGCAATCCACAGGGCGGCAAGCTCGACGGCAAACTGGTGCCGGTCGATTTCGCCATGCTGGCGGCGGCTTACGGCTGCAAAACCTATCGCGTCACCACCGAGCAGCAGTTGCTCGATGCGCTGGCCGACGCCCGCAGGCAGACCGTGTCCACGCTGTTGGACATCAAGGTGCTGCCGAAGACCATGGTGCACAAGTATCTCAGCTGGTGGCGCGTGGGCGGCGCTCAGGTGGCCGACAGCGAGAAAATCGTCGAAGTGGCGCGCAAACTGCAGGAAAACATCGATAAGGCGCGCGATTACTGATTCGTTTTCGAACACAACACACTTTCCAGAGGGTAGCGAAAATGACATTGAACATTGGGGTTATCGGCACCGGCGCCATCGGCCGCGATCATATCCGTCGCTGCAGCAAAGTGTTGCAGGGCGCCCGCGTCGTGGCGGTGAACGACATCAATCGCGATAACGCCGCCAAGGTGGTGAGCGATCTGCAGCTGGATGCGCGGGTGTATGACAACGGACACGATCTGATCAAGGCCGCCGACGTGCAGGCGGTGCTGGTCACCTCCTGGGGGCCGAGTCATGAAGAGTTCGTGCTGGCGGCCATCGCCGCCGGCAAACCGGTATTCTGCGAGAAGCCGCTGGCGGTGACTGCACAGGGCTGCAAAAACATCGTCGACGCCGAAGCGAAGCACGGCAAGCGGCTGGTGCAGGTCGGCTTTATGCGCCCCTACGACCAGGGCTATCGCGCGCTGAAACAGGTACTGACCAGCGGCCAGATCGGCGAGCCGCTGATGCTGCACTGTGCGCACCGCAATCCGACGGTCGGCGAGGCCTACACCACCGATATGGCGATCACCGACACCCTGATCCACGAAATCGACGTGCTGCGCTGGCTGCTCGACGACGACTATGTGTCGGTGCAGGTGGTGTTCCCGCGCAAGAGCCCGAAGGCGTTCCCGCACCTGAAAGATCCGCAAATTGTGCTGTTTGAAACCGCCAAAGGGACGCGCATCGACGTCGAAATCTTCGTCAACTGCCAGTACGGCTACGACATTCAGTGTGAAGTGGTGGGGGAAACCGGCATCGCCAAACTGCCGGAGCCGTCCTCGGTGCAGATGCGCAGCGGCGCCCGCCTGTCGACCGAAATCCTGACCGACTGGAAGGATCGCTTTATCGACGCCTATGACGTCGAGCTGCAGGGGTTCATCAACGACGTGGCCGCGGGCAAATTGACCGGGCCATCCGCCTGGGACGGCTACGCCGCCGCCGTGACCGCCGACGCCTGCGTGGCCGCCCAGCTCAGCGGCGAGATCGTGCCGGTGACCCTGCCGGCGCGCCCGGCGTTTTACGGCAAATAACCGCTCGCAGCGCGTACCCATGATTGCAGAGGAGTAACCATGAAGATCGCTTTTGATGTCGACGTTATCCGGGATTTGGGCGTCACCAAAATGGTTCAGCAGGTGGCGGACTGGGGCTACAAATACATCGAGCAGTCGCCGCACCCGCAGATCAACCCGTTTTACAAACATCCGAAGGCCAGCCGCGAAATCATGGCGGAGTATAAAAACGCCCTGAAAGCGACCGGCGTGGAGATCTCCTCATTTATCGTGGTGTATCGCTGGTCCGGGCCGGGGGAAGATCGCCGCCAGGCGGCGGTCAAAAACTGGCGGCGGATGATCGAAATCGCGGTGGAAATGGGCGTGCAGGTGATCAACACCGAACTGGCCGGCAACCCCAACGAACCGGAGATTTGCGAGGAGCTGTGGTATCGCTCGATGGAGGAGCTGCTGCCGATCGTTGAGCGCGAGGGGATTCGTATGGAGATCCAGTCGCACCCGTGGGACTTCTGCGAGCTGAGCAACGAAACCGCCGATCTGGTGAAGTCGCTGCGCAGCGACCACGTCAAATACCTCTACAGCGTGCCGCACACCTTCTACTACGACAAGGGGCAGGGTGACGTAGCCGGTATGCTGCAGTACGCCGGGGACGATCTTTCCCACGTGCTGATCGCCGACACCATGAATCACACCAAGCATTGCCGGTATATCGTCAACCCGCCGGGCGTTGACGCCGCGGTGCACCAGCACGTCGGCATCGGCGAAGGCGAGGTGAATTTCGACGCCTTGTTCCAGACGCTGCGCGACATGGAATTCGCCAACCGCAGCTTCAAGGTCGGCGGCGAATCGATCATCTGCACCTCGCTGTTCGGCTACCCGGAAAAGATGCCGAGCCAGGCGGTGGCGACCAGAGAACGCATAGAAAGAGAGCTGTTGGGCAAATAATCTGATTCGGCTCGCCGGCGGCGTTTGTACCGGCGGCCCTGCAAGGACCGAGGCAAACCATGAATAAAGACAACGTGAAATTGGCCATTGCGCCGATCGGCTGGACCAACGACGACATGCCCGATCTGGGCAAGGAAAACACCTTCCAGCAGTGCGTCAGTGAAATGGCGCTGGCCGGTTTTACCGGCAGCGAAGTGGGCAGCAAATACCCGCGCGATCCGGCGGTGCTGAAACCGATGCTGGATATTCGCGGCATCCAGATCTGCAACGCCTGGTTCAGCACCTTTTTCGCCGACGGCCAGAAAGACAAAACCATTGATGAATTTATCAACCACATGAATTTCCTGCATGCCATGGGCGCCAGGGTGATCGGCTGTTCCGAGCAGAGCAAGAGCATTCAGGGCACCACCAAAGGCGTGTTCGAAGAGAAGCCGTACTTCAGCGATGAAGAGTGGCGGCGGGTGGCCGACGGTTACAACGAGTTGGCGAAGATCGCCGCCGATAAAGGCATGCAGGTGTGCCTGCACCACCACATGGGCACCGGCATTCAGACCACGGCCGAAATCGATCGCTACATGAGCATGGTCAACGACGACGTTTACCTGCTGTTCGATACCGGCCACGCCTACTATTCGGAAGGCAGCCAACAGGCGATGATGGCGATCCTGGAGAAGTATCTGCCGCGCATCAACCATGTCCACCTGAAGGATGTGCGCGACGAGGTGGTGGCGGAAGTGAAGGCCAACAAGCTGAGCTTCCTCGACGGCGTGAAGAAGGGCACCTTCACCGTGCCGGGTGATGGCGTGATCGACTTCAGACCGGTGTTCAAGCTGCTGGACGAGCGCGGTTACAAAGGGTGGATGGTGGTGGAGGCCGAGCAGGATCCGGCGCTGGCCAACCCGTTCGAGTATGCGGTAAAAGCGCGCCGTTATATTCGGGAAACCGCCGGCATTTAAGCGGCGAGGGTTAATTATGATTAAGGGGCGCCAGCGCCCCTTTTTTGGTGGCGGCGCGTTAGCCGCCGAGCGTTTGCCAGGTTGTGACCTGGCTGCCCGGCCACGGTGTGGCGGCGTATACGCCACGGGCGATCGCCCGAGCGAGGGTGTCCGCCGCCAGCGCGCCGATCTGCAGCACCGCCAGTTCTCGGCTGCCCTGCACCTCACGCTGCCCGGTGGACAGGGCGAACACCACGTCGCCGTCAAACGGGCTGTGCAGCGGGCGGATGGCGCGCGCCATGCCGTCTTGCGCCATGATGGCCACCCGTTTCAACTCCACCCGCGTCAGCGCCAGGTCGGTAGCGATGCAGGCCAGGGTGGTGTTCTTTCTGCCGCCCTGCGGCTCTTGCTCCATCCAATCTTCGCCCTGCGCGCGCAGTTGCGCCAACGCCGCTGTGCCGCCGTTGCCGAATTCACCGTCAATTTCATAGGGGGTCGCCCAGAAGGCGCGGGTGCCGGGCGCTACCACCGCTCCCAGGCTGTTGACCGCCACCAGTGCGCCGACGGTGGCGCCATTGGCGGCAATGATAGATGCCGAGCCGAGCCCGCCTTTCAGCTTGCCCATGCCGGTCATGGCGCCGTAGCCGGCGCCGACGGTGCCCAGCGGAAAGTCCAGTCCAGCCTTGCCGACCGCGTCGATGCCCAGCTGGCGATACGGCGGCGTGAGCTGCCAGTTTTTATCGCCGCCGTTGGCCAGGTCGTACAGGCAGGCGGTGGGCACGATAGGGGAGACCGGCACGCCGGGAGCCGGCCGCAGCGCATAGCCTCTGCCCTGTAGCCCGAGCCAGGCCGCGACGCCGTCCGCCGCCGCCAGGCCGTATACCGAACCGCCGCTGAACGTCAACGCATCGACGGTCTGTACCAAATTGTCCTCACCCAGCGCGTCGGTTTCCCGGGTGGCGGGGCCGCCGCCGCGCACGTCCACGGCGGCAATCGCCGGGCTGTCCGGCAGGATCACCGTCGTGCCGGTGCGCACCCGGCTGTCCTGCGCCACGCCGACCTTCAGGCCGGGTACATCGGTAATCAGGTTGCGGGCGCCAGGGCGCCCGGCGGCGGAAGTTGGCATAGTGGCACCTAATGGGGTGAAGGGGGATAACATGCCGGCGGCGGTCAGGCCGGCCAGCGCGTGTAAAAAGGTTCGGCGGTTGATATTCAGGGGCCGGCGCAGCGGCCCCTGCGGGGGGATGAGATCACGCATCGCCGCGCGGCTGCCCGGAACGAAAACGCGCCATATGGTAGGCATCGACCAGCACGCCGTCGCGTATGGCGAAAGCGCGGCTGGTGCCTTCAATCTCAAAACCGAACTTGCTATACAGCGCGATGGCCGCCGGGTTGTCGGTAAACACCGTCAGTTCGATGCGCTCGATGGCCGCCCAGTTGTCGCACAGGTCGATCATCGCCTGCATCAGGCGGCTGCCGACGCCTTTACCGTGGTAGCGCGGATCGACGCCGATGCCGAAGGTGGCCACGTGGCGGCGGCGCACGCGTTGATTCAGCATCACGGCTAACTGACCGACAAGCTGTCCGTCAACGAAGGCCGCCAGGTTATGCGTGCCCGGTTCGGGATTGGCGAGGCGTTTATGCCACAGGTCGACTGTCGGTAGCGGTAGGTGCAGCGTATCGCGGTAGACGGGCGTCTGAGAATAAAGATGATGAAGGGCCTGCGCATCCGATGTTTCCACGTGGCGTATCGCGATCTCGCTCATCTCGCTGCTCCTTTTGCTTACCGGTTGAATAACCTCTGAATTTATCCGTTTACTGCCTTGAGTCAATATTATTTCAACGGGTCAAAAAAAACGCTTTACAGGTGCGAATGATAATGATTATTATTGCGATGCGTTCCGGGGAGGGCATCAACCCTTGATTCTCTCGCTGCGAAGGCACGACATTGCTCACATTGCTTCCAGTGTTTACTTAGCCAGCTCGGGTGCTGGCTTTTTTTTTTTGCCTTTTTCCGCCGGTTCCGCTTCCAACAAATCCGCTGCCCATCCGCTGTTTCATTCCATCGAAATTTTTGAACAGAGGCATGAGTTTTTTACGCTTTCTTATTCTGCTGGCAGGACTAGACTGTAAAAAAACATTGAGGAGAGTTGAAAATGATTTATGTACGTAAAGCGGAAGACCGCGGCCACGCCAATCATGGCTGGCTGGATAGCTGGCACACCTTCTCATTTGCCGATTACTACGATCCGAACTTTATGGGGTTCTCGGCGCTGCGAGTGATCAACGAAGATGTGATCGACGCAGGGCAGGGTTTCGGTACTCACCCGCATAAAGACATGGAAATCCTGACCTACGTGCTGAGCGGCACGGTGGAACACCAGGACAGCATGGGCAACAAGGAGCAGATCCAGGCCGGCGAATTCCAGATCATGAGCGCGGGCACCGGCGTGCGTCACTCCGAGTACAATGCCAATCAGGATCGCCCGTTGCACCTGTACCAGATTTGGATCATTCCGGATCAGGTCGGGCTGGAGCCACGCTACGAGCAGCGCATGTTTGACGCGCCGCAGGGCCGTCAGCTGGTGCTGTCGCCGGATGCGCGCGACGGTTCGCTGAAGGTGTTCCAGGATATGACGCTGTCGCGTTGGGCGTTGAATAAGGGCGAGAGGGGGGAATGCCCGATCGCCGCCGGCCGTCGCGTTTGGATCCAGGTGGTGCGCGGCAAGGTCTCGGTCAACGGCCAGACTGCCGGCATCAGCGACGCGCTCGCGGTGTGGGATGAATCGGCGCTGACGATTCAAGCCGACGAAGAGAGCGAAATCCTGCTGTTCGATCTGCCGCCGGTGTGATTAAGCGGTAAATTTCAAGGGCTCACGCTGTGAGCCCTTTTTGCGTTGACCGTCGCATAACCGACAATATCGGCGCGCCGTTTTTTTTGCTAAAATGACTGCCCATTCACGGTTAGTCAGTTCATTGATAATGAAGAAAAAACGGCCGGTACTCCAGGATGTGGCGGACAAGGTGGGCGTGACCAAGATGACGGTAAGCCGTTATCTGCGCAATCCCGACCAGGTTTCCGCCGCCCTGCAGCAAAAAATCGCCGTCGCGCTGGATGAGCTGGGCTACATCCCCAACCGCGCGCCGGACATCCTCTCCAACGCCACCAGCCGGGCGATTGGCGTGCTGTTGCCGTCGCTGACCAACCAGGTGTTCGCCGAAGTGCTGCGCGGCATCGAAAGCGTCACCGACGCGCACAACTACCAGACCATGCTGGCGCACTATGGCTACCTGCCGGAGCGTGAAGAAGAGCGTCTGACTTCGCTGCTTTCTTACAATATCGACGGCCTGATCCTGTCTGAGCGCCACCATACGCCGCGCACCCTGAAGATGATCGAGGTGGCGGGCATTCCGGTGGTGGAGCTGATGGACTGCGTCTCGCCGTGCATCGATCTGGCGGTGGGCTTCAACAACTTCGAGGCGGCGCGCCAGATGACGCAGCAGATCATCGCGCACGGCCACCGTCACGTGGTCTATTTCGGCGCTCGTCAGGATGAGCGTACTATTATCAAGCAGCAGGGGTATGAGCAGGCGATGCGTGAATCCGGCCTGGAGCCGTACAGCATCATGACCGCGCGTTCTTCCTCTTATTCCGCCGGCGGCGAGCTGTTGCGCCAGGCGCAGCGTGACTACCCGCAGATCGACAGTATCTTCTGCACCAACGATGACCTGGCGATCGGCGCGGCCTTCGAATGCCAGCGGCAGGGTCTGTCGATCCCGCAGGACATGGCGATCGCCGGTTTCCACGGCCATGACATCGGCCAGGTGATGGTGCCGAAGCTGGCCAGCGTGCTGACGCCGCGCGAACGCATGGGGCAGATCGGCGCCGAGCGCTTGCTGGCCCGGCTGCGCGGCGAAACGGTGTGCCCGCGCATGGTGGACGTCGGTTTCACCGTGATCCCCGGTGGCAGCATCTGAGCCATTTTAACGTTCTGTTTTAACACCCTTTCTTTTTACAGCGCGCCCTGAGGCGCGCGGGTTATCCCGCCTGTAAGCCTGCCGCTCGTTGCCGACATAAGTTTGATCTCTGTCCCAGAACGCGAATTTTAGCCGCTTACCCGGTTCCGGCGCTCATGTTGTTACCGGTATCATGATACCGGTAACAACGAGTGTGCGGTCATCTTGCTGCAAGACTGAACCTCTGACTCAACAACACCTACAGCTCTTCTTAAACACCGGGAAAGAGCCTAAAAATAAAACAACCGCACGCTTTACGCCTATCGTAAAGAGAGTCGCGATAAAAGGTTGGAGAAAAACTATGCCATTAGTGATTGTTGCAGGCGGCGTAGCGCTGCTGCTGCTGCTGATGATCCGCTTCAAGCTGAACGGCTTTATCTCTCTGGTTCTGGTTGCTTTGGCGGTCGGGATTGCGCAGGGGATGCCGGTCGATAAGGTCATCGGCTCCATCAAGGCCGGCGTGGGCGGCACGCTGGGCAGCCTGGCGCTGATCATGGGCTTCGGCGCCATGCTCGGCAAACTGCTGGCGGACTGCGGCGGCGCACAGCGCATCGCCACCACGCTGATCGACAAGTTCGGCAGAAAACACATTCAATGGGCGGTGGTGCTGACCGGCTTCACCGTCGGTTTCGCGCTGTTCTACGAAGTGGGCTTCGTGCTGCTGCTGCCGCTGGTGTTCACCATCGCCGCCTCCGCGCGCATCCCGCTGCTGTACGTCGGCGTGCCGATGGCCGCCGCGCTGTCGGTGACTCACGGCTTCCTGCCGCCGCACCCAGGCCCGACCGCCATCGCCACCATCTTCCATGCCGACATGGGTAAAACCCTGCTGTATGGCACGCTGCTGGCGATCCCGACGGTGATCCTGGCCGGCCCGGTCTATGCCCGCTTCCTGAAAGGCATTGACAAGCCGGTGCCGGAAGGCCTGTACAACCCGAAAACCTTTACCGACGCGGAGATGCCGAGCTTTGGCGTCAGCGTTGCCACGTCGCTGGTGCCGGTGATCCTGATGGCGCTGCGCGCGGTCGCTGAAATGGTGCTGCCGAAGGGCCATAGCCTGCTGCGCTTCGCCGAGTTCTTCGGCGACCCGGTGATGGCGACCCTGATCGCTGTGCTGATCGCCATCTTCACCTTCGGCCTGAACCGCGGCCGCACTATGGATGAAGTAATGGGCACCATCACCGACTCGATTAAAATCATCGCCATGATGCTGTTGATCATCGGCGGCGGCGGCGCCTTCAAGCAGGTGCTGGTGGACAGCGGCGTCGAGCAGTACATCGCCGGCCTGATGGAAGGCAGCAACGTTTCGCCGATCCTGATGGCCTGGTCGATCGCCGCCGCGCTGCGTCTGGCGCTGGGGTCCGCCACCGTGGCGGCAATCACCGCCGGCGGTATCGTCGCGCCGCTGATCGCCACCACCGGCGTCAGCCCTGAGCTGATGGTGATTGCGGTCGGTTCCGGCAGCGTCATCTTCTCGCACGTCAACGATCCGGGCTTCTGGCTGTTCAAGGAGTACTTCAACCTGAGCATCATGGAAACCATCAAATCCTGGTCGGTGTTGGAAACCATAATCTCGGTGTGCGGCCTGGTGGGCTGTCTGCTGCTGGCGACGGTCGTATAATCGTTATCCGGCGCCCTGCGGGGCGTCGGCGTTCCAGAGTATCTTTATCAGTTGGGACGCATTTGGCGCGCTCGCGCCAGTTCCCATAAGGGCATGACACAATGAGTAATCCGCAGAATCACGTATTTGTTTTGATGGGCGTTTCCGGCAGCGGCAAATCCGCCGTGGCCAGCGCCGTCGCCCACCAGGCCAACGCCGCCATGCTGGATGGTGACTACCTGCACCCGCGCGCCAACATCATCAAAATGTCCTCCGGGCATGCGTTGGACGACAACGATCGCGCTCCGTGGCTGGCGGCCTTGAACGACGCCATCTTCGCCATGCAGCGTACCAACGACGTGTCGCTGCTGGTGTGCTCGGCGCTGAAGAAAAGCTATCGCGATCGCCTGCGCGACGGCAATCTCAACCTGCATTTCCTGTATCTGAAAGGCGACCAGTCGGTGATCGAGGAGCGTCTGAAGCAACGCAAGGGCCACTTCTTCAAGCCGCAGATGCTGGTTTCGCAGTTCGCCACGCTGGAAGAGCCGGGCGAGCAGGAGCCGGATGTGCAGGCGATCGACATCAACCAGCCGTTGGACGGCGTGGTTGCCGATACGCTCGCCTATATTCGCCGCGTTACCGCCCGCTAAGCGCGGACCGTTGTCGGGCGCCGCCAGGCGCCTACAGCTTCATGTAAGCCCGCACGCCGTCCAGGAACATCTGGGTCGACAGCATCACCAGAATCAGCCCCATCAACCGCTCCAGCGCGCTGACGCCTTTGCTGCCCAGCAGGCGCAGGAACAGGTTCGACATCAGCAAAATGGCCGCAGAGAGGCCCCAGGCGATCAGCAGCGCCGCCACCAGATGGGGCAACTGATGCGGGTATTGGTGCGACAGCAGCATCAGCGCCGCCAGAATCGACGGCCCGGCCACCAGCGGGATCGCCAGCGGCACCAGGAACGGCTCCTCGCCGGCGGAAAGCCCGGAACTGTTCCCCTCCTGTGAGGGAAAAATCATCTTGATGGCGATCAGAAACAGGATGATGCCGCCGGAAATGGAGACGGTTTCGGTGCGCAGGTTGAGGAACGCCAGAATTTTCTCGCCAGCGAACAGAAAGATCAGCATCAGCAGCAGGGCGATCAGCAGCTCGCGAATCAACACCACGCGGCGGCGGCGCGGTTCCAGGTGCTTGAGCACCGACATGAAAATCGGCAGGTTGCCCAGCGGATCCATAATTAAAAACAGCAATACCGTAGCGGAAATCATCTCTGTCATGGTGACCTCGTGATCGGGAAAACGCCTCGGCCTTTCCGGCCGCGTCCTTGCCTATAAGAAGGATTGCTGAGAAATCCCCAGCCATCGAATAAATTCACTTTGCGCCCGCGCTGACATTTTGTAAGGTGAGGAGATATTGCACACAACTCGTTATCACCTACATAGCCCTTATCCGGGCGGGACACAGATATTATGAAAAACGTTGGTTTCATCGGTTGGCGCGGAATGGTCGGCTCGGTTCTCATGCAACGCATGACGGAAGAGCGCGATTTCGACGCCATTCGCCCGGTCTTTTTCTCCACCTCGCAGCACGGTTCCGCCGCGCCGGCCTTCGGCGGCCAGCAGGGCACGCTGCAGGATGCGTATGACATCGACGCGCTGAGCGCGCTCGATATCATTATTACCTGTCAGGGCGGCGATTATACCAACGAAGTGTATCCTAAGCTGCGCGCCAGCGGTTGGCAGGGTTACTGGATCGACGCGGCCTCGTCGCTGCGCATGCAGGACGACGCCATCATCATCCTGGATCCGGTCAACCACGCGGTGATTCAGCAGGGCCTGGACAAAGGCATCAAAACCTTCGTCGGCGGCAACTGCACCGTCAGCCTGATGCTGATGTCGCTCGGCGGTCTGTTCGCCAACGATCTGGTGGAGTGGGCGTCGGTCGCCACCTACCAGGCGGCCTCCGGCGGCGGCGCGCGCCACATGCGCGAACTGCTGACCCAAATGGGCATGCTGCACGCCGACGTAGCGAAAGAGCTGCAGAACCCGGCTTCCGCCATCCTGGATATTGAACGCAAGGTGACCGAGGCCACGCGCAGCGGCAAACTGCCGACCGACAACTTCGGCGTGCCGCTGGCCGGCAGCCTGATCCCGTGGATCGACAAGCAGCTCGACAACGGCCAGAGCCGCGAAGAGTGGAAAGGCCAGGCGGAAACCAACAAGATTCTGAATACCGGTAGCGTGATCCCGGTCGACGGTCTATGCGTGCGCGTCGGCGCGCTGCGCTGCCACAGCCAGGCGTTCACGCTGAAGCTGAAAAAAGACGTGCCGCTGCCGGAAATCGAGCAGATGCTGGCGACGCACAATGACTGGGTGCGCGTGATCCCGAACGACCGCGAGCTGACCATGCGCGAACTGACGCCGGCGGCGGTGACCGGCACGCTGAATACGCCGGTCGGCCGTCTGCGCAAGCTGAATATGGGGCCGGAGTACCTGTCGGCGTTCACCGTGGGCGACCAGCTGCTGTGGGGCGCGGCCGAGCCGCTGCGCCGCATGCTGCGCATCCTGCTGTAAAACCATACTTCCTGGGGGCTGAGCGCTTTCAGCCCCCTAACGCCTTATTTTCCGCTTTTTTGTTCGCCGCGCACCGCGCCGGGCAACGTCACCGCAAGCCTCGTTTCACCGGGCTCCACCCCGCATATCTCCTCGTCGGCCGTCGCATGCAGAAGTCGCCGGGCTGGCAGTTTTCTTAATGAAGAATTTTCCTTACCAATGCCGAGCAGTTTTTAACAGACATTGGCTATGCTTAACGCAGGGGTGAACACTTTTTCACCATGACTGAAATATTTCAAAAAATAAGCATAAAGAGCGAAATTCAGGTCGGCAGAGTAAAGATTGGTCAATAACCGACCGCAATCACGCTTTAGAGTCCGAATGCATTGCATGATGACCAAAACGGCCAAGGAATAACCAACAAGCCGTGCTTAGATCATGCTGTTAATCTAAGGAAGAAGACTATGCCTGTACTTCCCGATCGTGACGTGATTGATCAGATCATCTCCGGCCATTACGCCGATCCCTTTGCTCTGCTTGGCATGCATGCGACCGATAACGGTCTGCAGGTGCGCGCGCTGCTGCCCGATGCTACTGAAGTTTGGCTGCTGGAACAGCAAACCGGCCGGCGGCTGGCGCAGTTGAACTGCGACGATCCGCGCGGTTTCTTCAGCGCGGTGGTGCCGCGGCGCAAAAATCCTTTCCGCTATCAGCTGCAGGTCAGCTGGCGCGATCATCAACAGATCGTCGACGATCCCTACCGGTTCGGCCCGCTGCTGCAGGATATCGACAGTTGGCTATTGGCCGAGGGCAGGCACCTGCGCCCCTATGAACGGCTGGGCGCCCATCTTGTTACGCTGGATGGCATCGACGGCGTCAGCTTTGCCGTTTGGGCGCCCAACGCCCAGCGCGTCTCGGTGGTGGGGGAATTCAACTTCTGGGACGGCCGCCGCCATCCGATGCGTTTGCGGCGTGAAAACGGCATCTGGGAGCTGTTCCTGCCCGGCGTGCGGGCCGGCCAGCTGTACAAATATGAAATCGTCGATTGCTACGGCAATACCCAGCTGAAAGCCGATCCTTACGCCTTTGAGGCGCAGATGCGCCCGGACACCGCCTCGCTGGTGGCGCCGCTGCCGGAGGTGGTGCCGTCGACGCCGGCGCGCCGCCGCGCCAACGACTTTGACCAGCCGATCGCCATCTACGAGGTGCATCTCGGCTCATGGCGCCGCCACACCGACAACCACTTCTGGCTCAGCTACGGCGAGCTGGCGGTGCAACTTATCGACTATGTGAAGGACATGGGATTCACCCATATCGAGCTGCTGCCGGTCAACGAGCACCCGTTCGACGGCAGCTGGGGCTACCAGCCACTGGGGCTGTATGCGCCGACCCGGCGCTTCGGCACGCCGGCCGACTTCAGGGCGTTTGTGGCGGCGGCGCATGAGGCGGGCATCAACGTGATCCTCGATTGGGTGCCGGGGCACTTCCCGAGCGACGCCTACGGCCTGGCGAATTTCGACGGCACTGCGCTGTACGAGTACGCCGATCCGCGCGAGGGCTACCATCAGGACTGGAATACGCTGATCTACAACTACGGTCGCCACGAGGTACGCAACTACCTGGCGGGCAACGCGCTGTATTGGCTGGAGCGTTTCGGCATCGACGCACTGCGGGTCGATGCGGTGGCGTCGATGATCTATCGCGATTACAGCCGCGCCGACGGTGAGTGGGTGCCGAATTACTACGGCGGCAACGAGAATCTGGAGGCTATCGCCTTCCTGCGTTATACCAACCAGACTCTCGGCCAGGCGCAGCCGGGCGCGGTGACGCTGGCGGAGGAGTCCACCGACTACCCCGGCGTCACCCTGCCGCCGGACGCCAACGGCCTGGGGTTCCACTACAAATGGAACCTCGGCTGGATGCACGACACGCTCAATTACATGAAGTGCGATCCGGTGCACCGTAAGTATCACCACAACCAGATGACCTTCGGCATGCTGTATGCCTATACCGAGAACTTCGTGTTGCCTATCTCGCACGATGAAGTGGTGCACGGCAAAAAATCGATCCTCGACCGTATGCCGGGCGACGCCTGGCAAAAGTTCGCCAACCTGCGCGCCTATTATGGGTTTATGTGGGCGCATCCGGGCAAAAAGCTGCTGTTCATGGGCTGCGAGTTCGCGCAGGGGCGCGAGTGGAATTTTGATACCAGCCTCGACTGGCATTTGCTGGAGGGGTTGGATAACTGGCACAACGGCGTGCAGCGGTTGGTGCGCGATCTGAACCATTGTTACCGGCAGCAGGCGCCGTTGTACGAGCGCGACTACCGCCCGGACGGCTTCGAATGGCTGGTGGTCGACGATCACGACAACTCGGTGTTCGCCTTCGCGCGCTACGATTCCCAGGGCAATGAGTTGATCGCCATCAGCAATTTTACCCCGGTGCCGCGCTACCGCTACCGCATCGGCCTCTCGCGCGCCGGTGACTACCGCGAGATCCTCAATACCGATTCGCACCACTATCACGGCAGCAACGCCGGCAATCAGGGCCGGGTCTCTTCCGAAGCGGTCGGCAGCCACGGCCGCGACTTTTCCATTTGCGTGACGCTGCCGCCGCTGGCGACCATTTATCTGCTGCGGGAGGCGACATGACGGAGCTGATAGCCGGCCTCGCCGCGCCGCTGGGCGCGCATTACGACGGTGAAGGCATCAACTTTACCCTGTACTCGGCGCACGCCGAGCGGGTGGAGCTGTGTCTGTTCGATGGCCAGCAGCGCGAAGTGCGCCTGCCGCTGCCGGCGCGCAGCGGCGATATCTGGCATGGCTATTTGCCGGGCGGCAAGCCGGGGCAACGTTACGGTTACCGGGTCTACGGCCCGTTTGACCCGGCGAACGGGCAGCGTTTCAACCCCAACAAGCTGGCGCTCGATCCGGCCGCGCGCGCGGTGGAAGGGCCGGTAGCGGACCACCCGCACCTGCACGGCGGTTACGAGCAGCCGGATCCGCACGACAGTGCGGAGCTGATGCCGAAGTGCGTGGTGGTGGACGAACGGTATGACTGGCAGGACGATCGCCCGCCCGCCACGCCCTGGGGGCAGACGGTGATTTACGAAGCGCACGTACGCGGCCTGACGCTGCTGCACCCGAAGATCCCGCCGGCGCTGCGCGGCAGCTTCGCCGCGCTGGGGCATCCGGTGATGATCGCCTACTTCAAACGCCTCGGCATCACCGCGCTGGAACTGCTGCCGGTGCAGCAACATACCTCCGAACCGCGTCTGCAGCGGCTGGGGCTGATCAACTACTGGGGCTATAACGTGCTGGCGCCCTATGCGCCGGACAACCGCTACGCCAGCCTGAGCACTGATGCCACGCCGCTGAACGAATTCCGCGATGCGGTCAAGGCGCTGCATCAAGCCGGCATCGAGGTGATCCTCGACGTGGTGTTCAACCACAGCGCCGAGCTGGATATGGACGGGCCGATGCTGTCGCTGAGCGGCATCGACAACCAGAGCTACTACTGGCTGACGCCGGAAGGGGACTACGTCAACGACACCGGCTGCGGCAATACCCTGCGGCTCGATCAGCCGCAGGGCGTGACCTGGGTGATGGACTGCCTGCATTTTTGGGTGCGGGAGTGCCACGTCGACGGCTTCCGCTTCGATCTCGGCAGCGTGCTCGGCCGCACACCGGGGTTCGATCGCGATGCGCCGCTGTTCCAGGCGATGCTGGCGGACGATGTGCTGTCGCGCTGCAAGCTGATCGCCGAACCCTGGGACGTTGGCCCCGGCGGCTATCAGGTGGGGGCGTTTCCCGGCCGCTTCGCCGAATGGAACGACCATTACCGCGACGACATGCGCCGTTTCTGGCTGCAGAGCGGCGTGTCGCTCGGCCAGTTCGCCCGGCGGTTTGCTGCCTCGAGCGATGTGTACAACCAACGCGGGCGAGCGCCTTACGCCACCGTCAACATGCTGACCGCCCATGACGGTTTTACCCTGCAGGACGTGGTCAGCTTCAACGAGAAACACAATCAGCCGAACGGCGAAGGCAACCGTGACGGCAGCGATCGTAATTTCAGCAACAACCACGGCGTGGAAGGCCTGGTCGCCGACGACGCCATTGTGCAACGCCGCAGGGCCAGCCAGCGGGCGATGCTCGCCACGCTGTTGCTGTCCCAGGGCACGCCGATGCTGCTGGCCGGCGATGAACAGGGACACAGCCAGCAGGGGAACAACAACGCCTATTGTCAGGACAACGCCACCACCTGGCTCGACTGGTCCACGGCGGATGACGCGCTGACCGATTACGTCGCGGCGCTGATCGCGCTGCGCCGCCGGATCCCCGCGTTGCAGCAGGATCGCTGGTGGCAGCAGGACGATGGCAGCGTGCAGTGGCTGAACGCACAAGGCCAGCCGCTCGACGCGCAGCAGTGGGAGCAGGGCGAGCTGCTCATGCAGATCCTGCTGTCGCAGCGCTGGCTGCTGCTGGTCAACGCCACGCCGCAAACGGTGGAGATGAGGTTGCCGGAAGGCGATTGGCAGGTTGTCGCCCCGTTCACTCAGGAAGACTCACAGGCGGTGTTACCCGCCTGGCACCAGGACGCGCGCTCGCTTTGCGTTCTGGTACGGAAATAATAAAAGGAGTCCGCTATGGTTAGGTTTGAAAATAAAGACCCCCTGATGTTGGCGCGCCAGTTGCCGATTAAATCCGTAGCGCTGATCCTGGCCGGCGGCCGCGGTTCACGTCTGAAAGATTTGACCTCCACCCGCGCCAAGCCCGCTGTCCACTTTGGCGGCAAATTCCGCATCATCGATTTCGCCTTGTCGAACTGCCTAAACTCCGGCATCCGCCGCATCGGCGTGATCACCCAATACCAGTCGCACACGCTGGTGCAGCACATTCAGCGTGGCTGGTCGTTCCTCAACGAGGAGATGAATGAGTTCGTCGATCTGCTGCCGGCCCAGCAGCGCCTCAGCACCGAGCATTGGTATAAGGGCACCGCCGACGCGGTGTACCAGAACCTGGACATCATCCGCCGCTACGAGGCCGAATACGTGGTGATCCTGGCGGGTGATCACATCTACAAGATGGATTATTCACGCATGCTGATCGATCACGTCGAGAAGGGGGCCCAGTGCACCGTGGCCTGCCTGCCGGTGCCGCGCAGCGAGGCCGGCGAATTCGGCGTGATGAAGGTGGATGAAAGCGACCGCATCATCGAGTTTCTGGAAAAGCCCGCCGATCCGCCGGCGATGCCGGGCAACCCGGATATGTCGCTGGCCAGCATGGGCATCTATATTTTCAATGCCGCCTACCTGTTCCAGCTATTGGAAGAGGATATGTCGACCCCCGGCTCCAGCCACGACTTCGGCAAGGATCTGATCCCGAAAATCACCGCGCAGCAGGCGGCGTGGGCGCATCCGTTTACCTTGTCCTGCGTGACGTCCAACCCCGATCTGCCGCCGTACTGGCGCGACGTGGGCACGCTGGACGCCTATTGGCGCGCCAATCTCGATCTGGCGTCGGTGACGCCGGAGCTGGACATGTACGACCGCGCCTGGCCGATCCGTACCCACATGGAACCGCTGCCGCCGGCCAAGTTTGTGCAGGATCGCTCCGGCAGCCATGGCATGACCATGAACTCGCTGGTGTCCGGCGGTTGTATCGTCTCCGGGTCGGTGGTGGTGCATTCGGTGCTGTTCCCGCGCGTGCGAGTGAACTCGTTTTGCACCATCGACTCTACCGTATTGTTGCCGGACGTGAACGTCGGCCGTTCCTGCCGCCTGCGGCGCTGCATCATCGACCGCGCCTGCCATATTCCGGAGGGCATGGTGATCGGGGAAAACGCCGATGAGGACAGCAAGCGTTTCTATCGCTCGGAAGGCGGCATCGTGCTGGTGACGCGCGAAATGTTGTCAAAATTGTGAGTTAACGTGGGGGCAGAACGATAGCCTGCCGCCCGATGAACGGTTCGATGGCTTGCGCAACGCGGCACACATAACAGCGGCAAGCCTGCTTTATTTCTTATCCAGAGGCCTTCGGCCGACTTTCAGGAGTGATAATGCAGGTCTTACACGTATGTTCTGAAATGTTCCCCCTGCTGAAAACGGGCGGACTCGCAGACGTGGTTGGCGCGCTGCCGGCGGCGCAAATCGCCGAAGGCGCCGATGTTCGGGTGCTATTGCCCGCTTTCCCTGACGTACGCAACGGCATACCCGACACCGTGCTGGTGGCGGAAATCGACTCGTTCGCCGGCCGGGTTGGCCTGCGTTACGGCACCTACCATGGCGTGGGCATTTACCTGATCGATGCGCCCTGGCTGTATGACCGGCCGGGCAGCCCGTACCACGATCAGTCCATGTACGCCTACCCCGATAACCACCGCCGTTTTGCGCTGCTGGGCTGGATGGCCTGCGAGCTGGCCAAGGGGCTGGATCGCTACTGGCGGCCGCAGCTGGTGCACGCCCACGACTGGCACGCCGGTCTTAGCTGCGCCTATTTGGCCGCCAACGGCCACCCGGCGCGTTCGGTGTTCACGGTGCATAACCTGGCCTATCAAGGGCTGTTCTCCGCCCATCATGTGACCGAGCTGTGGCTGCCGGCGTCGTTTTACAACGTCTATGGCCTGGAGTTCTACGGTCAGATGTCGTTCCTCAAGGCCGGGCTGTTTTATGCCGACCATGTGACCGCCGTCAGCCCGACCTATGCGCGCGAGATCACCCGACCGGAGTTCGGCTACGGCATGGAGGGGCTGCTGCAGGAGCGGCAGCGGCAGGGCAGGCTGAGCGGCATCCTCAACGGGGTGGACGACAAGATTTGGGATCCGGCCCACGACCCGCGGCTGAGCGCCCGCTATGACGCCGACGATCTGAAAAGCAAGGTCAAAAACAAGCTGCATCTGCAAAAGGCCATGGGGCTGAAGGTGGACGAATCGCTGCCGGTATTCGCGGTAGTGAGTCGATTAACCAGCCAAAAAGGCCTGGATCTGGTGCTGCAGGCGTTGCCTGAACTGCTGGCGCAGGGTGGGCAGCTGGCGCTGCTGGGCGCCGGCGATGCGGTGCTGCAACAGGCGTTTCTGGCCGCCGCCGCCGACTACCCTGAGCAGGTCGGCGTGCAGATCGGTTATCACGAATCCTTCTCCCACCGCATCATCGGCGGCGCCGACGTTATTCTGGTGCCGAGCCGCTTCGAGCCCTGCGGCCTGACGCAGCTCTACGGTCTGAAGTACGGCACGCTGCCGCTGGTGCGCCGCACCGGCGGGCTGGCGGATACGGTGGTGGACTGCGCGCTGGAGAACCTGGCCGACGGCACCGCCAGCGGATTCGTGTTCGACGATTGCGACGCCGTCGCGCTGGGCAACGCCATCCGCCGCGCCATGGTGCTGTGGAGTCGGCCGAAACACTGGCGCCACGTTCAGCGCCATGCCATGAGCGTGGACTTTGGCTGGCCGGTGGCGGCGAAAGAGTATTTATCGCTTTATCAACGCTTGTAGCCCGCGTTTCGCGTCTCGGGTTGACGTGCGGCGGGCAGCCGTAAGGGTAGATTGTCGGGGCGCGGCGTGCCGCGTCCATGTTCAGCGGAGCCCGCTATTCCGCGGCGAATGGCGGGGCTCCCCACAAGGGATTAAAAAGCCATGACTTCACCGTTTAGTTACACCTCACCTACGGTCAGTGTGGAAGCGCTGAAACACTCCATCGCCTATAAGCTGATGTTTATCGTCGGCAAGGATCCGGCCATCGCCAACCGGCACGATTGGCTGAACGCCGTGCTGTTCGCGGTGCGCGATCGCATGGTAGAGCGCTGGCTGCGTTCCAACCGCGCCCAGCTGTCTCAAGACGTGCGGCAGGTGTATTACCTGTCGATGGAGTTCCTGATCGGCCGCACTCTGTCAAACGCGCTGCTGTCGATGGGCATCTATCAGGACATCGACAACGCATTGAACGAGATGGGGCTGAACCTGGCGGAGCTGCTGGAGGAAGAAAACGACCCCGGGCTCGGTAACGGCGGCCTGGGCCGGCTGGCGGCCTGTTTCCTCGACTCGCTGGCGACGCTGGCGCTGCCGGGGCGTGGCTACGGCATCCGCTATGAATACGGCATGTTCAAGCAGAACATCGTCAACGGCCAACAGATGGAGTCGCCGGACTACTGGCTGGAGTACGGCAATCCGTGGGAGTTTCCGCGCCATAACACCCGCTACAAGGTACGCTTCGGCGGCCGCGTGCAGCAGGAGGGAGCCAAGGCGCGCTGGCTGGAGACTGAAGAAATCGTGGCCATCGCCTACGATCAGGTGATCCCCGGTTTCGACACCGACGCCACCAACACGCTGCGGTTGTGGGGCGCGCAGGCCAGTAACGAGATCAACCTCGGCAAGTTCAACCAGGGCGATTACTTCGCGGCGGTGGAAGACAAAAACCATTCGGAGAACGTGTCGCGCGTGCTCTATCCGGACGATTCGACCTCCTCCGGGCGTGAATTGCGCTTGCGACAAGAGTATTTCCTGGTGTCGGCCACGGTGCAGGATATTCTCAATCGCCATTGGCTGATGCACAAAACCTTCGACAACCTGGCGGACAAGATCGCCATTCACCTCAACGACACCCACCCGGTGTTGTCGATTCCGGAGCTGATGCACCGGCTGATCGACGAGCACAAGTTCAAGTGGCTCGACGCCTGGGAAGTGGTGGAGCAGGTATTCTCCTACACTAACCACACGCTGATGAGCGAGGCGCTGGAGACCTGGCCGGTGGACATGCTCGGCCGCATCTTGCCGCGCCATCTGCAGCTGATCTTCGAGATCAACGATCACTTCCTCAAAATGGTGCAGGAGGTGGCGCCGGGCGACAACGACCTGCTGGCGCGGGTCTCGATCATCGACGAAACCAACGGCCGTCGGGTGCGCATGGCGTGGCTGGCGGTGGTAGCCAGCCACAAGGTCAACGGCGTTTCCGCCCTGCATTCCGAACTGATGGTGCAGTCGCTGTTCGCCGACTTCGCCCGGCTGTTCCCGACTCGTTTCTGCAACAAAACCAACGGGGTGACGCCGCGTCGTTGGCTGGCGCTGGCCAACCCGCCGCTGGCGGCGGTGCTGGACGACTGCATCGGCCAAACCTGGCGCACCGATCTCAGCCAGCTGAGCGAGATCAAGGCCAACATCGATTACCCGAGCTTCCTGCAGGCGGTGCAGCGCGCCAAACGGCAGAACAAGGAGCGGTTGGCGCTGTATATCGCCAAAACGCTCAACGTGGTGGTCAACCCGGATGCGTTGTTCGATGTGCAAATCAAGCGTATCCACGAGTACAAACGGCAATTGCTCAACGTGTTGCACGTCATCACGCTGTATAACCGTTTGCTGGCCGACCCTGATATCGAGCGCGTGCCGCGGGTGGTGATCTTCGCCGGCAAGGCGGCCTCGGCCTACTATGCCGCCAAGCAGATCATCCGCCTGATCAACGACGTGGCCAAAGTGATCAACAACGATCCGCGCGTGCATACCCAGTTGAAGGTGGTGTTCATTCCGAACTACGGCGTCAGCCTGGCGCAGATCATCATCCCGGCGGCGGATCTGTCGGAACAGATCTCGCTGGCGGGCACCGAGGCCTCGGGCACCAGCAACATGAAGTTCGCGCTGAACGGTGCGCTGACCATCGGCACGCTGGACGGCGCCAACGTCGAGATGCGCGAGCACGTGGGGGAGGAGAATATCTTTATCTTCGGCAATACCGCCGAGCAGGTTGAGGAACTGCGCCGCAACGGTTACAACCCGCGCCAGTACTACGAGCAAGACCCAGAGCTGCATCAGGCGCTGACGCAGATCGCTACCGGGGTGTTCAGCCCGGAAGAGCCGAAACGCTATGGCAATTTGTTCGACTCGCTGGTCAACCTCGGCGATCACTATCAGCTGTTGGCGGATTACCGCAGCTATGTGGACACACAGGACAAGGTGGACGAGGTGTATCTCAATCAGGATGAGTGGACGCGGCGCGCGGTGCTGAATATCGCCAATATGGGCTACTTCTCATCCGATCGCACCATTCAGGAATACGCGGATGAAATTTGGCACATTAAGCCGGTGAAGCTGTAAAGCGGGAGAGGAAAAAAGCAAAGGGCCGGATAACCGGCCCTTTTTCGTTACGCTGCGCGGCTCAGGAGGCCAGAGACAGCGCTTTCGTTTTCGCGTGTTCCGCCAGCCAGGCTTTCACGCGCGCCTGCTGCGCGTCGTCCAGCCACATGCCCAGCTTGGTGCGGCGCCAGATGGCGTCGTCCAGCTCTACGACCCACTCTTTCTCGGTCAGGTAGCGCAGCTCGGCTTCATACAGACCGTGGCCGAAATCTTCGCCCAGATCGGCGAGGCCGTTGGCGCCGGCCAGGATCAGCTCGCTCTGGCTGCCGTAGGTGCGGGCATAGCGGCGCGCCAGGGCTTCCGGCAGCCAACCGTGCGCACGGCGCAGTTTGGCCGCGTAGCCGTCGCGATCGCCGTCGATGTCACCGCCCGGCAGCGTGGCGTTTTTGGTCCACGCCGGGCCGCAGCCTGGGTAGTAGTGGGCCAGTTTTTCCATCGCATGTTCGGCCAGCTTGCGGTAGGTGGTCAGCTTGCCGCCGAAGACCGACAGCAGCGGCGCTTTGCCCTGCTCATCGTGCACGTCCAGCGTGTAATCGCGGGTGATCGCCTGCGGTGAATCGGATTCGTCGTCGCACAGCGGACGCACGCCGGAGTAAGTCCAGACGATGTCGTCGCGGCCCAGCTGCTTCTTGAAGTGATCGTTGTACACTTTCAGCAGATAAGCGATTTCGTTCTCGTCGATCTTCACGTCTTTCGGATCGCCTTTGTACTCCACGTCGGTGGTGCCGATGATGGAGAACTCGTCATTCCACGGGATCACGAACACGATGCGGTGGTCTTCGTTCTGCAGAATGTAAGACTGCGGCTGATCGTGCACGCGCGGCACCACGATGTGGCTGCCTTTGATCAGGCGGATGCCGTAAGGCGATTTCAGTTTCAGGCCGTCGTCGAAGAAGTTTTTCACCCACGGGCCGGTGGCGTTCACCAGGCCTTTGGCGCGCCAGGTGAAGGTTTTGCCGCTGTCGATATCGACCGCTTCCACCATCCACAGGCCGTTTTCACGCCATGCGCGGGTCACTTTGGTACGGGTGCGCACTTCGCCGCCGCGTTTCTCCACTTCCTGCGCGTTCAGCACCACCAGGCGAGCATCGTCGACCCAGCAGTCGGAATATTCGAAACCGCGCTTCAGTTCAGGCTTAAGCACCGACTCTGGTCCAAAGCGCAACCCCTTGCTGCCCGGCAGGCTGGTGCGTTTGTCCAGGTGATCGTACAGGAACAGGCCGATACGGATCATCCAGGCCGGACGCAGGTGCGGCTGGTGCGGCAGGCGGAAACGCATCGGGAACGCGATGTGCGGCGCCAGCTTCAGCAGCACTTCACGCTCGGCCAGCGCTTCGCTCACCAGACGGAATTCGTAGTGTTCCAGGTAGCGCAGGCCACCGTGGATCAGTTTGGAACTGGCGGAAGACGTAGCACAGGCCAAGTCTTGCGCTTCCAGTAGCAGTACCGACAGCCCGCGCCCGGCAGCATCCGCCGCGATGCCGGCACCGTTGATGCCGCCACCGATAACGATCAAGTCTTTGGTTTCCACGTCATCTTCCTCCAGATGTTCGAAATAGCTCTTTCATGTTCGTTTTCGCTCATGATTGTAATCAAAAACCAACAGGCAAGCCAAGACTTAACCAAACAAAAACATTTAGGCGTGATAGAGGTAACAGTTTGGTGATGATAGTCACACAAGTAGTGTGGATATGGCGCGGGCGCGCAAACGGCTGTCGATGAAGAGGGCGGGGGGGTAGGAAACGGGGCGGCGGCGCGCCCCGCAGGTTAACAGCGGATCAGCACAGCTCCAGCTGCACGTCGTACTGTTCGATGATTTTCATCACGCTCGGCGGCGGCAGCTGGTCGGTAAACAGGTAGTCGATCAGGTTCATGTTGCCCAGGTTGACCATGGCGTTGCGGCCGAATTTGGAGTGGTCGGTCACCAGCATCACGCAGCGGGAATTTTCGATAATCGCGCGTTTGGTGCGCACTTCGTGATAGTCGAATTCGAGCAGCGAGCCGTCCATATCGATGCCGCTGATGCCGAGAATGCCGTAATCGAGGCGGAATTGGGAGATGAAGTCCAGGGTGGCTTCGCCCATGATGCCGCCGTCGCGGGTGCGCACTTCGCCGCCGGCCAGGATCAGGCGGAAGTCTTCCTTGGCGGTCAGCAGGGTGGCGACGTTAAGGTTGTTGGTGACCACGCGCAGGTTCTTGTGGTTCATCAGCGCATGGGCCACCGCTTCCGGCGTGGTGCCGATATCGATGAACAGCGTGGCACCATCCGGGATCTGGCTGGCGACGCGTTGCGCGATGCGGGCCTTCTCTTCCGACCACATCACCTTGCGATCGTTATAGGCAGCGTTGACCGAGCTGGAAGGCAGCGCCGCGCCGCCGTGGTGACGCTGGATCTTGTTCTGGTCGGCCAGGTCATTCAAGTCGCGGCGAATCGTTTGCGGGCTGACGTCAAAATGTTCCACCAGCTCTTCCGTGCTGACGTAACCCTGCAGGCGCACCAGCTCGATAATTGCGTCATGACGCTGTGTTTGCTTCACGATAATCCCCTAAAACGCCCGCTATGCCCGCTGGACATAGCTCCCGGCTGTTATTGTTCGTTGTGTGCGCGATGACGCGTATCCCAAAATGCCATCAATAACCCTAACACTAAACCGGCTACGTGTGCCGCGTTGGCGATCGACATTCCTAAAATATCGAAATATCCGGCCACCAGCCACAACACCGAGAACACCATCAGGCCGCGCGGCAGCATCAGGCCGCGCTCCGGCGCCCGTTCGCCCGACAGCCATACATAGCCCATCAGCGCATAGACCACGCCCGACAGCCCGCCGAACAGCGCGCCGCTGAACAGCGATTGCGCCCAGCCGCTGAAGAAGGCCGACACCACCGCCAGCACGAACAGCTTGCCGGCGCCGAGGCGTTTTTCCATCTGGCCGCCGAGATACCACCACCACATCAGGTTAAATAGGATATGCAGCAGGGAGAAATGCAGAAACGCATGGCTGACCCAGCGCCACAGCTGCGTGTATTGGCTGTTGTCCTGCGGCCAGGAGAGCCAGTACATCACGGTATCGTCGCCCAGCGCCTGCATCAGAATATAGACCGCGATGCACAGCACCATCACGCCGAGCGTCAGCGGCCCGGCCTTGCTGCGCAGAGTGTGCAGGTAGGATTCGCTCTGATAATGCAGGCCTGCGTCGGTATGGCCGGTCTGCCAGCTGGCGGCCTGATAACGGCGGTTGAGCGGATCGGCCAGAAACTGCTGCAGCTCGTGTTGCACCTGCTCGAGGTGGCCGTCGTCGGCCAGCCAGATTTCCGCCGCCTCGCCGCTGTTGCGCAGCTCAAGCCGGATGCCCTGGGTCGCCATATAGTCGACAAAGGCCAGCGCCAGGCGCGGGTTGGATATGGCGATTACTCTAACCATTGCTCTTCCGTCGTAAGTGAATGATTTTGGCCGCGGCTTGCTCGCCGGCGACCCTGACGGCCGATTATAACGTCGAAATCCTGAGCGCTGGCAAACGGATCTGCGAAAAACCCGCGAAAACGCGCATAAAAACGAAGGCGAAGCCCGCCGACGCACGGCGGGCGGGGGGATCAGGCAGAGGTTTCCACGTCTTGCGGATACTGACGGGCCCAGGCTTCGAAGCCGCCGTCAATGCTGTAGACCGCGTCGAAACCCTGGTGCAGCAGGTACTGCGCCGCGCTGCGGCTGCTGTTGCCGTGGTAGCACATCACCATCACCGGCCGCTCGAAGTCGTTCTGCTGCATAAAGGCCGACAGGGTGGCGTTGGTGAGATGAAAGGCGCCCGGCGTATGCCCGGCTTCAAAACTTTGCGGATCGCGGATGTCGACCAGGGCGGCGCTGCCCTCTTTCCAGCGGGTGTACGCCTGCTCAACGTTGATCGCTTCGAACTGTTCCATGCTGCTGACTGCCTCGTAATAGGGGGACGCCGCTATTGTAACCAACTCTGCGGCGTTTAAGACCAGAGGGACATCAGGGTTTTTACGCGCCGTAGCCCATCATTTTCAGCAGTTGTTGCGCCTGCTGCACCGCCTCCTGGCGATGGGCCACGCCCAGTTTCTGATACAGGTTGCGGATGTGCGTCTTGATGGTGGTGGCCGCGACGTCCAGCTCGCCGGCGATCTGGTCGTTGCTGTAGCCGGAATAGATCAGCCCCAGCACCTGCCATTCGCGTTGGGTCAGCGGGCTGGTGCGGATCAGCTCCGGCACCTGCGGGTGGGTCAGCAGCTTATCGACGAAGTTCTCGTCAAAATGCGCGAACTTGTGCCGATGATGCTGGTTGATGTCGCGCAGGATGCGCTGGGCGCGATGCTGCTCCAGCTCCGGCAGCGTGTTGAGCTGGATCAGCTGGCGCAGCTGCTGCGCCATCGCTTCGCCCTCGATGACGAAGTGGCTGATAAAGCCGGTGCGATTGGCCAGCGACAGCGCTTCGATCAGCGCCTGCTGCGCTTCGCCCTTGCGCTCTTGCAGCCAGTAGAGCTGGTTGCTGAGCAGCAGGTTGCGGTTGAGATCGCTCACCAGCCGCAGGCGGCGGGCGTTCTCGTTCAGTTCATCCAGCACCACCCCGGCCTCTTCATACTGGCCGAGCAGGATTTGCACCCGCGCGATGTTGCGCCATTGGCCCTGCGTGAAGTGGTTGTCCGCCATGCCGGGTTTTTCGGTGTGGCGCAGCCACTGGGCGGCGGCGGCGGTGTCGCCGGTCATCTGCCAGTGGATCACCCGCGATTTGTCGGTGTTGGTCAGCCAGTCGCGATGATAGTGGGCGCCGTGCAACAGGGTTTCGCAGCGCTGCAGGTGGGTATTGGCGTTGTCCAGATCGCCGCGCGCCAGCGAGCATTTGGCCAGCATGGCGATGCACTGCAACTGCTGCTGCGGTTGGTAGTTGGCCAGAATTTTCAGCCCGGCGCGTGCCGCGTCTTCCGCCTCGTCCAGACGCGACCACGACCACAGGATCTGGGCGCGGATGCGCAGCAGGAATTCGTGCATCGGCAGCTGTTCCAGATGCTGTTCGCGGATCAGTTCGAACGCCTTGTCCTGAGTTTCGTAAGCGGCCTGCAGGAAGCCCTGGGCGATGAGGATTTCGCTCTGCTGCAGCAGCGCCCAGAGCGCGTAATGGTTGGCCTGATGACGACGCGCCATCTGCTCGGTTTGCTGCATCATCGGCAGCGCGCGCGCCAGCTCGCCCTTGCAGTGGTGCACTTCGCCGGTCACCGAGGTGGCGACGATGCGGCTGTAATAGCTGGACAGCGGCAGGAATTTCAACGCTTCGGTCGCCAGCCGTTCGGCCTCTTCCGGTTTGCCGGCGTTGATCGCTACCTGGGCGCGCAAGGCGTCGAACTCGGCGTGCAGCGTTTGGTCTATCTCGATTTTCTGTTCGCGCATGGTGCGCTCGGCGCGCTCCAGCAGGGTATTGACCTCGCCATAGCGGTGCTGGCTCTGCGCCAGCCAGGCCTGCAGCAGCGCCAGCTTGGGGTTCTGGATCAGGCGTTCATACGGCAGCGCGTTGAGGCACTCTTCCAGTAAGGCCAGTTCGCTGTGGTGGAACAGCGACCAGGCGTGTTGCAGCAGGATATCGCGCAGCATGCTGACGTCGCTGGCCGCCAGCGCGTGGTGAATGGCCTCCGCCGGATACCCCAGCGCCAGCCAGCCTTCGGCGGCGGCGCGGTGCAACCCCGGCAACTCCAACGCCAGTTCCCACTGGCAACGCTGGCGCAGGAAAGAGGCGAACAGCGGATGGAAGTTGAACCATTCGCCGGTGTCGTCCATGCGGTGGATAAACAACCCCTGGCGCTCCAGCTCCTCCAGCCGCTGCTGGCCGTTGTCTTCGCCGGTCAGCCGCACGATCAGCGCGTCGTTCATCGAGCGCAGCACCGAACAGCGCAGCAGGAAGGCGCGCGCATCAGCATCGACGTGATCCAGCACTTCGTCCACCAGATAGTCGGACAGGTGACTGGCGTTCAGCCCCGCCAGCCGCTTGGCCGACAGCTGAGCCGAGGAGGCGGATTGGCGGGCCGACAGCGCGATCAGCTGCAGCGCGGTGGCCCAGCCTTCGACTTCGTCGCACAGGCGGCTGCTGTCCTGCTGCTCCATCGGCGCCGCCAGGCGGCAATCGAAGAACTGTTTGGCTTCCTGATGGGTAAACGCCAGCTGTTGCGTGCCCATTTCCAGCAGCTGATCGCGCACCCGCAGGTTGGCGATGCCGAGCGGCGGCAGGGTACGCGAGAGCAGGATCAGCGTCAGGTTTTCCGGCTGATGGCGCAGGAAAAAGCGCATGGCTTCGTGAATGGCGTCGTTGGTGATCAGGTGATAGTCGTCGATCACCAGGTACAGCGGCTGGTGCCAGTCGGCCAGCTCGATAAACAGCTGGGCGAACAGCGCCGACAGGCTGGCGTACTGGTGTTTCTGGCTTAGCGCCTCACTCTTGACGCAGCGGCCGCCGCTGGCCTGCTGCAGCGCGGCGATCAGGTAGCTGGCGAAGCGTTCCGGCTGGTTGTCGCTCTCATCCAGGGAATACCAGCCCAGATCTGCCTTGCCGGCCGCCCATTGGGCGATCAGCGTGGTTTTCCCGTATCCCGCCGGGCAATTGACCAGTGTCAGACGATAGTTGCCCGCGCTGGCCAGTTTGGCCAGCAGGCGATCGCGGATCACGGTATTTTGCAGCCGTACCGGGCGGCTCAGTTTTGATGGGATCAGCATAGTATTCCAGGGTATAAATCGCGGTTCCCGCCGGGATTGGAGTGGCGCTAATTATTTTATGGTTCGTAATTAATAGCTCCCCCTAACTTCTGCCAACCCTAAACGTATTGCAACAAGCTTCCGCATCGGCTTGGAGTTAAGTTGCTATCGATCACACTTTTTTACGTTTGGCGTCGGAGTACGGCGATGCGGTTGCGGATCGCATTTCCGGCCATGGACAAAACTTCAGCAGCGCGAATACTTGTGCTAACGTCAGGGTTAACGTTCTCAGTGCTCGCCGCACGCGTTGGCGGGCTTTTTTGCATCGTTGCAAGGGAGTCAAACAGTGCCTGAGATCACAATTCCAGCTACGCCCCAATCCTCCTCCCCAGCTAATCCCCAGGCGGGATGATGCCGTCAGGCTTTCTCACCGGCACGATAGCGGCAATTTGACCCACTTACTGGATAGAGAGTTTTCCTTATGTCACAGCCTACGCTCAAGAAGGATGCTTTTCTGGCGGCGCTCGCCCGTCAGTGGCAACGGTTCGGCCTCAGTTCCGCACAGCAGATGACGCAACATCAATGGTGGGAAGCCGTCAGTGCGGCGCTGGCCGAGCAGTTGGCCGCGCAGCCGGCGCCGCGCAAAAGCGCCAAACCGCTGCGCCACGTGAACTACATCTCGATGGAGTTTCTGATCGGCCGGCTGACGGCGAACAACCTGATCAACCTGGGCTGGTACGACACCGTCGAGCAGGCGCTGGCCGAGCAGAACGTCAAGCTGGCGGATCTGCTGGAGCAGGAAACCGATCCGGCGCTGGGCAACGGCGGGTTGGGGCGGCTGGCGGCCTGTTTCCTCGACTCGATGGCGACGGTGGAACAACCGGCCACCGGCTATGGGCTGAACTACCAGTACGGGCTGTTCCGCCAGTCGTTCCGCGATGGGCAACAGCAAGAGGCGCCGGATAACTGGCAGCGCGAGAGCTACCCGTGGTTCCGCCACAACGCCGCGCTGGCGGTGGACGTGGGCATCGGCGGCAAGCTGGAAAAGCAGGCCGACGGCCGCGAACGGTGGCGCCCGGCCTTCACCCTGCGCGGCGAAGCCTGGGATCTGCCGGTGCTGGGGTATCGCAACGGCGTGGCGCAGCCGCTGCGCCTGTGGCAGGCGACCCATCAGCATCCGTTCAACCTGAGCGATTTCAACGACGGCAAGTTCCTGCAGGCGGAGAAGCAGGGCGTAGAAGCCGACAAGCTGACCAAGGTGCTCTACCCGAACGACAACCATCAGGCCGGCAAGCGCCTGCGCCTGATGCAGCAGTATTTCCAGTGCGCCTGCTCGGTGGCGGACATTTTGCGCAAGCACCATCAGGCCGGTCGCAAGATTGAAGAGCTGCCGAAGTACGAAGTGATCCAACTGAACGACACCCACCCGACCATCGCCATTCCGGAAATGCTGCGCATTCTGCTGGACGAGCACCAGCTGGAGTGGGAGGCGGCCTGGGCAATCACCAGCAACACCTTCGCCTATACCAACCACACCCTGATGCCGGAAGCGCTGGAGTGCTGGGATGAAAAATTGGTGCGCAGTCTGCTGCCGCGTCATTTCTCCATCATCAAACAGATCAACGCCAGGTTTAAAAAATTGGTGGATAAGCACTGGCCGGGCGACGAGGCGGTGTGGGCCAAACTGGCGGTGCATCACAACAAGCAGGTGCGCATGGCCAACCTGTGCGTGGTCAGCGGCTTTGCGGTCAACGGCGTAGCGCAGCTGCACTCGGATCTGGTGGTGAAAGATCTGTTCCCGGAATATCACCAGCTGTGGCCGAACAAATTCCATAACGTCACCAACGGCATCACGCCGCGTCGCTGGCTGAAACAGTGCAACCCGGCGCTGTCGGGCCTGATCGACGAGACGCTGAAGGTGGAATGGGCGAACGATCTCGACGCATTGCGCGGGCTGGAAAAATTCGCCGACGACGCGGCGTTCCGCCAGCGTTATCAGCAGATCAAACGCGACAACAAGGTGGCGCTGGCCCATTACGTGCACGGCGTGATGGGGCTGACGCTCGACCCGGACGCGATTTTCGACGTGCAGATCAAGCGCCTGCACGAGTACAAACGCCAGCACCTGAACCTGCTGCACATCCTGTCGCTGTATCGCCAGCTGCGCGACAACCCGAATCTGGACATCGTGCCGCGCGTCTTCCTGTTCGGCGCCAAGGCGGCGCCGGGCTACTACCTGGCGAAAAACATCATTTACGCGATCAACCAGGCGGCCGAGAAGATCAACAACGATCCGTTGGTGAAGGACCGCCTGAAGGTGGCGTTCATTCCCGACTACCGCGTGTCTGTGGCCGAATTGATGATCCCGGCGGCGGATATCTCCGAGCAGATCTCCACCGCCGGTAAAGAGGCCTCCGGCACCGGCAACATGAAGCTGGCGCTGAACGGCGCGCTGACGGTCGGCACGCTGGACGGCGCCAACGTCGAAATCGCCGAGCAGGTGGGCGAAGACAATATCTTTATCTTCGGCAATACCGTGGAGCAGGTGAAGGCGATACTGGCGAAGGGCTACGATCCGCTCAGCTACCGCAAGAAAGACCAGCACCTGAAGGCGATTTTGGACGAGCTGGCGAGCGGCGCGTTCAGCCACGGCGACAAGCACGCGTTCGACATGATGCTGCACAGCCTGCTGGAAGGCGGCGATCCCTATCTGGTGCTGGCGGACTTCGCCTCGTACTGCCAGGCGCAGCGCCGGGTCGACGAACTGTACCGCGACCGGGACGAATGGACGCGGCGGACTATCCTTAACACTGCGCGCGTCGGCATGTTCAGCTCGGATCGCTCGATTCGCGATTACCAGCAGCGCATCTGGCAAGCCAAACGTTAAGGAGAGCGAATGGATCGCAAGCGTATCGATCAGGCGGCAGCGCAGGCGGGGATCGCTGCCGATTTCATCAATGCCCACGGCAAGCGGCAGGCGATTGAGCCGGAGACCAAGCGCAAGCTGCTGGCGGCCATGAACCGGGCCGATGCCGCGCAGGAAGGGGCGGCATCACCGCTGCCGGCGGTCAAGGTGTTCTATCAGGGCGCGCCGCTGGCGCTGACCCCGGCGGGCGAAGGCGACTATCTGTGGGCGCTGCAGCGTGAAGACGGCGAATGCCTGCAGGGGCGCGTCGGCGCGCGCAAGACCCTGACGCTGCCCGGCGACCTGCCGGCGGGGTATCACCAATTGACGCTAAGCCAGGGCGCACGACAGTGGCCATGCCGCGTGATCGTCGCGCCAAGGCGCTGCTTCGAGCCGGACGCCTTGCTGACCGGCAAGAAACTGTGGGGCGCCTGCGTTCAGCTGTATACGCTGCGTTCCGATCGCAACTGGGGCATCGGCGATTTCGGCGATCTGCGTCTGATGGTGGAGCAGGTGGGGGAGCGCGGCGGTGCCTTCGTCGGTCTCAATCCGATCCATGCGCTGTATCCGGCCAACCCGGAGAGCGCCAGCCCCTACAGCCCCTCGTCGCGCCGCTGGCTGAATCTGGCGTATATCGACGTCAACGCGGTGGAGGATTTCCAGCGCAGCGACGCGGCGCAGCGCTGGTGGCAGAAGCCGGCGACGCAGAAGCAGCTGGCCAAGGCGCGCGCCGCGGAGTGGGTGGATTACACCGCCGTGATGCAGCTGAAGCTGGCGGCGCTGAAGCTGGCGTTCCCGCTGTTTCAGACACGCCAGCCGAACGACGCGCAGCGTCAGGCGTTCGAACGGTTCGTCAGCGAGGGCGGCGACAGCCTATATCAGCAGGCGGCGTTCGACGCGCTGCATGCCCACCTGGCGGCCAAAGACGCCAGCCAGTGGGGCTGGCCGGCCTGGCCCGAGCGCTATCGGCAGGGGCAGAGCGAAGCGGTACGGCAGTTCTGCGCTGAACATCAGGACGCGGTTCGCTTTTACCTGTGGCTGCAATGGCTGGCGGGCACGCAGTTTGCGCAGTGTTTTGAGCAGAGCCGGCAGCAGCAGATGCCGATTGGCCTGTATCGCGATCTGGCGGTTGGAGTGGCGGAAGGCGGGGCGGAAACCTGGTGTGACCGTGAGCTGTACTGCTTGAAAGCGTCGGTCGGGGCGCCGCCGGATATTCTGGGGCCGCTGGGGCAAAACTGGGGCCTGCCGCCGATGGATCCGCACGTGATGGCGGCGCGCGGGTATCAGCCGTTCATCGATCTTTTGCGCGCCAACATGACCAGCTGCGGCGCGCTGCGCATCGATCACGTCATGGCGCTGCTGCGGCTGTGGTGGATCCCGTATGGCGAAACCGCCGATCGCGGCGCCTACGTCAAATACCCGGTGGATGATTTGTTGGCGGTGCTGGCGCTGGAAAGCCAGCGCCACCGTTGCATGGTGATCGGCGAGGATCTCGGCACGGTGCCGGTGGAGATCGTCGGCAAGCTGCGCGACAGCGGCGTCTATTCCTACAAAGTGCTCTATTTCGAAAGCGACGGCGAACACCATTTCCGCGCGCCGCAGGCCTATCCGGTGCAGGCGATGGCGACCATCACCACCCACGATCTGCCGACGTTGCGCGGCTACTGGCAAAGCGACGATCTGACGCTCGGCAACCGGCTGGGTCTCTACCCGGACGCGGAAATCCTGCGGGCGCTGTTCGCCGATCGGGAACGCGCCAAGCAGGGGCTGCTGGACGGATTGCATCGTTATGGCTGCGTGCCGCAGAAGGTGGGCAAGAAGGCGGCGCTGCTCGGCATGAGCCCGCTGCTCAACCGCGGCCTGCAGCGCTATGTCGCCGACAGCGCCAGCGCCCTGCTCGGCCTGCAGCCGGAAGATTGGCTGGATATGGCGGATCCGGTCAACATTCCCGGCACCAGCGATCAATACCCTAACTGGCGGCGCAAACTGACCCGGACGCTGGAGGAGATGTTCGCTGACCCGCGGATAAACCGGCTGCTGAAGGATTTGGACAAGCGCCGACGCAAGGTGTCGGTGGGGTGACGATGAGGTGTCGTTGTATTAGGTCAAAGGGCGAGAACTTTAGTCCCATCCAAATGACGGATACCCGAATGAATTGGAGTTGCAGCTAGGCGGCAAGTGCGTAAATCCCCAGGAGCTTACTTAAGTAAGTGACTGGGGTGCGCGCATGCGGCCAACAACGCTGCAACTTCAAGTAAGAAGGGTATCAGTAGTAGGAGTGCTCGCCGCGCTGGTGCTCGGTCAAATCACGCACGCCCTTCAGTTCCGGGAACTTCTGCAACAGCTCTTTCTCGATGCCTTCTTTCAGCGTGACGTCCACCATCGAACAGCCGTTGCAACCGCCGCCGAACTGCAGGATCGCCATGTTGTCGTCGGTGATCTCCATCAGCGTTACGCGGCCGCCGTGGCCCGCCAGCTGCGGGTTGATCTGCGACTGCAGCACGTACTCCACGCGCTCCATCAACGGCGCGTCGTCATCGACCTTGCGCATCTTGGCGTTCGGCGCCTTCAGCGTCAACTGAGACCCCAGTTGGTCGGTCACGAAGTCGATTTCGGCGTCTTCCAGATACGGCGCGCTCAGCTCATCGACATAGGCGGACAGTTTGTCGAACTTCAGTTCGGTATCCGTCGCTTCTACCGCGTCCGGCGGGCAATAAGAGACACCGCATTCGGCCGTCGGCGTGCCCGGGTTGATCACGAATACGCGGATTTGGGTGCCTTCTTCTTGATTTGCCAGCAGTTTGGCAAAGTGTTCCTGTGCAGCATCTGTTATACGGATCATAGCATTAGCTCAATAGTTGACTTCTATAGTCGGTTATAATACGCCCATTGCCGTGGCACTACAACGTGCGGCAAACGCACCATATTTGCACCGAGGCGGCGCCTTGCCGCCGCAGCAGCGCCGCGATCGCCGCGACGGTGCTGCCGGTGGTCACCACGTCATCCACCAAGGCGATATGCCGGCCGGCGACCGGCACGGTACAGGCGAACGCGCGCTGCAGATTGCGTCTGCGGGCAGAGGCGCTCAGCCGCTGTTGCAGGGCGGTTTTGCGCACCCGGCGCAAGGCGGCAGGCTGATAGGCGCAGCCCAGCCAGCGGGCCAGCGGCCGCGCCAGCAGATCGCTCTGGTTATAGCCACGGCGCCAGCAGCGTGATGCATGCAAGGGTACCGCTAAAATCAGGTCGGGTCTGTTCAGATACTGCTCTCTGCGCGCCTGCTGCCACCGCAATAGCATCAGGCGCGCCAGCGTCGGCGCCAGCTCGGGCGTGCGGTGGAACTTGAACTTTTTTACCAGTTGGCTGAGGGGCGCAACGTAGTCGCCGACGAACACCAGCCGTTGCCAGGGCGGCGGCCGTTGCAGGCAGCGGCCGCAGGGCGTTCGCGCCTTCCCGGCGGGCAATCCGCAGCGCGGGCAACACGGCGGGGGGGCCGGCAGATGACGCAGGCAACAGCTGCAGATGCCATGACGGATCAGACTCAGCGGCTGTCGGCATAGCCAACAACGGCTGCGGATTGATAGCATAGCGTCTCCGTGACGGATAAGTATGAAAGGACAATAACCAATGACAGCGCTGTACTGGCAAACAATAGGCGAAGGCGAACGCGATCTTGTGCTGCTGCACGGCTGGGGATTGAACGCCGAAGTGTGGCGTTGCATTCAGGCGCGGCTGACGCCGCATTTTCGCCTGCACCTGGTCGATCTGCCGGGGTACGGCCGTAGCCAGGGCTTCGGTGCCCTGTCGCTGGAGCAGATGACGGAAATCGTGCTGGCGGCCGCCCCGCCGCAGGCCTGGTGGCTCGGCTGGTCGCTCGGCGGACTGGTGGCCAGCCAGGCGGCGCTGATGCAGCCGCAGCGGGTCAGCGGGCTTATCACCGTGGCCTCTTCGCCGTGCTTTGCCGCCCGCGATGCGTGGCCGGGGATCCGCCCGGACGTGCTGAGCGGTTTCCAGCACCAGCTAAGCCTGGATTTCCAGCGCACCGTCGAGCGTTTTTTGGCGCTGCAGACGCTGGGCACCGAGAGCGCGCGTCAGGATGCGCGCCAGCTGAAAGCGGTGGTGCTCAACCAACCGACGCCGAGCGTCGAGGTACTGAACGGCGGGCTGGAGATCCTGCGCACTGCCGATCTGCGCGCGCCGCTGGCGGAGTTGACTCTGCCGCTGCTGCGGATCTACGGCTATCTGGACGGGCTGGTGCCGCGCAAGGTCGCCGAGCTGCTCGACGCCGCCTGGCCGAACTCCACGTCGCAGATCGTGGCCAAAGCCGCCCATGCGCCGTTTATCTCTCATCCCGATGAATTTGTGACGATGATCGAAGCGTTTATTGCAGCACATTGAATGCAGCGGGAAAACGCACGATAGAGCGCGAAAAAAAACGCTGCCGGGTGGATAAAAGACAAAGCTGTTCAATACTTAGTGAGTCAATGCGTTGGCTGCAAAATGAAAAGACCGCGTGCGGCGATTTTCATTTTAGCGTTTCGTCTCTGGGAAACAGGCCCCGTCAGGGAAAGCAACGAGGCCTGAGGATGTCGCGGCAGCCTGCGGTACTACGCATGGATCCTGGACGGCTTTCATAACAGATAAATTATCCATTGAGAGGTTAGTGTCATGAAATCATTGAAGATGATTATTGCAGCGGCAGTGCTGGGTTCGGTGTCTTTCGGCTCCATGGCGGCAACCCTGCTGACCAAGGAAGATCTGGATAAGAATCCGGGTAAATACGAGAAGATCGGCACCGTGACCACCACGGCGGAAACCACGTCGCCGATGGACGCCAAGGAAGAGCTGTCCAAACTGGCGGACGAAAAGGGCGGTCAATACTACGTGATCCTGGCGGGCCGCGAACACGGTAAATTCAGCGCCATCGCCGAAGTTTACAAAGACAAGCAATAAGCCTTGAACGGCAAGGGGCGCCGCTGCGGCGCCCCTGATCGTCAGGCCTTCAGCCGGTAGAACACCGTGCTGCATCCCTGGCCCTGCGGGCAGCTTTTGCAGCTGCCGCTCAGACAGGCGCCGCCATCCTGTTCGATACGTTCCACTTTCCCCATCGCCGTCAAACGATCCAGCATCGCCTGCACCAGCGGCAGCGGCGTCGCCAGTGATTGGCTGAGCTGCTGCGCCTGGGCGCTGCCGCGCAGCGCCAGCGCATCGCGCACCTGCAGCAGCCCGGCCATCAGTGACAGCTCCCTTTGGCGCCCTGACAACAGGCCGCCGGCGTGGCGTTGCCCAGGCGCACCGTGACGCGGCTGCGCGCCCGGCGCAGGCCGAACAGCACCAGTAGATTCACCAGCACCACCGCCAGGATCGCCGTCAGGCTGTACTGCGGATGTTGGTTGAAGGTGGCCGCCTGATAGAACAGCGTCGCCAGCGAGTAGGCGACATTCAGCCCCCACAGGATAGAGAAGGTCATCCAACCGCGGCTCGATTCGCGGGCGATGGCGCCCATCACCGAGACGCAAGGCACATACAGCAGCACGAAGATCAGGTAGCTGTAGGCGGAGATGCCGGAGCCGAATTTGCTGCTCATCACGCCCATCGAACCGACGCCCATCTCGCCGTCGCCCTTGCTGGCTTCGATCGGGTTGGAGAGCACGCTCAGGCTGAAGGTGTTTTTCAGGCCGTCCCAGGTTTCCTGCAGCGCGCCGCCCAGCTCATCGAGCAGGTTGAAGTTGGCGGCGTCGAACGCCTCTTTGTTGATGTGCTCGGCGGTGTACAGCGTGTTCAGCGTGCCGACCACCACTTCTTTCGCCATCGCGCCGGTCACCAGGCCGACGGTGGCCTGCCAGTTATCGCTGTGGACGCCCATCGGCTGCAGCAGCGGCGTCAGCACCTTGGAGACCGAGGCCAGCGCGGAGTCGTTGATGTTGTCGACCGTTTTGCCGCTGAACGAGAAGCTGTTCAGGCCGCCAATGAATATGCTGGCCACCACAATCACCTTACCGGCGCGCAACACGAAGCCTTTCAACCGCTGCCAGGTTTGCAGCAGCAGACTTTTCAGGTGCGGCACGTGGTAAACCGGCAGCTCCATGACGAACGGCGAGGCTTCGCCGCGCATGAGGGTATATTTGAGCACCAGGCCGGTCAGGATCGCCACCGCAATGCCGAGCATGTACAGCGAGAACACCACCCCAGCGCCGTCCTGGCCGAAGAAGGCGGCGGCGAACACCGCGAAGATCGCCAGACGGGCGCCGCAGGACATGAACGGCGCCATCATGATGGTGATCAGGCGCTCGCGCTGGGCGTCCAGCGTACGGGCACCCATGATGGACGGCACGTTGCAACCGAAGCCGACGATCAGCGGCACGAAGGATTTGCCCGGCAGCCCGAGCGCCTGCATCAGGCGATCCATCACGAACGCCGCGCGCGCCATGTAGCCGGAGTCTTCCAGGAACGACAGGAACAGGTACATCATGCCGATCTGCGGCACCAGCGGCAGCACGGTGTTGATGCCGCCGCCGACGCCCTGCGCCAGGAAAACGGTCAGCCAGTCGGGGAAGTGCAGGGTGTAGCCGAGCCACTGGATGCCCTGAATGAAGATCGCCGCCGAGCCGATATCGAATATCGGCTGCAGCGCGCCGCCGATATTGATCGCCAGCAGGAACATCAGGTACATCACCAACAGGAAGATCGGCACGCCCAGCCAGCGGTTGAGGATCACGTTATCCAGCATGTCGGTCAGGCGGTTGGGCATCGCCTGCTGCGAGTTGCTGACCGCGTCGCACAGGGCGGCGATGGACTGGTAGCGCGCGTCGGCGATCACCAGCGCCGGATCCTCTTGCTGCTGCTGTTGCAGCGCCTGAATGGCCGCAGGCAGCAGCGCGACGGCGGGACCGGCCAGCCGGTGGCTGTAGATGTCGCCTTCCAGCATTTGCAACGCCAGCCAGCGGCGTTGTACCGCCGGCAGCGTTTGCGGCATGGCGTCGCTCAGCGTGGCGACCGCTTTCAGCAGCATCGGCGGGTAGTTCACCAGCGCCTGCTGTTCGTTGATGCGATGATTGTCGATCATCTGCTTCAGCACGCCGATGCCGTCGGCGCGGGTGGAGATCATCGGCACTACCGGGCAGCCGAGGCGCGCCGACAGCGCGGCGACGTCGATATCGATATGCTGGCTTTTGGCGATGTCGAGCATGTTCAGCGCCACGATGCAGGGGATGCCCAACTCCAGCAATTGCAGCGTCAGGTAGAGGTTGCGCTCCAGGTTGGAGGCGTCGACCACGTTGATCAGCAGATCGGCGTCGCCGCTCAAAATGTAGTGGCAGGCGATCTGCTCATCGAGCGAGGTTTGCTCCGAGATGGTGGTGAGGGAGTAGGTGCCGGGCAAATCGACCAGCCGCACGTCGGACTGCGGGGTGGTGAAATGGCCTTCTTTGCGTTCGACCGTCACGCCCGCCCAGTTGCCGACCCGTTGGCGCGCGCCGGTCAGCTGGTTGAACAGCGTGGTTTTGCCGGAGTTCGGGTTACCGATTAAGCCGATGGTGAGTTTTTTCATAGTTCAGCGTGTCGTCTTCAAGGAGAACAGCGCCGGCGCAAGGGCGCGTCGGCAAACGGAGGCGCGCCGGTTCAGGACTTGCCGTCGAGCTGCAGCAGCGCCAAATCCTTCCTGCGCAGCACCAGGCTGACGCGGCGGGTTTTAATTTCTATCGGATCGCCCAGCGGCGCGACGCGCACCACGTCGAACGAAGAGCCGGGCAGCATGCCGAGCGATAACAGTTTCTGGCGGTAGGCCGGCGCAATTTCACCGGAAAAGCCGATAATCTTATATGTGCGTTTAGGTTGAAGCTGCATGTGATTAACCTTCCGGGTACCGATGAACATCGGGCTGATGATAATTGGACGTTGCCGGCGAAAATGCTACGCCGTCGGCGGTATTCATCCATAAGGTCATGCAATAAAGTGAGCGAAAATAATAGTAATTATCATTATCGCATTCAATATAAAAAGTAGGGGTATTGTAACCAATTATGATGGCGCCGACAGTTTTTGATGGCGCTGTCTTGATTAACGACGTTTTACCACCGCTGGCGAGCGGGAACAAATGAGAATGGCGAGTTAAATCAGTTGCGTATTTGTAGCCAAGTTTTCTTGTTTGCAAATAGCGAGGGTTTTCTCCCTTTATTTAGTTCCGCCGAAAGGCAATTCAATAACATTATTCCGGCGTAATGCGAGCGGTAACCATTTGTGTTTCGTTCACAATTCGCGAGATGAAACAGGCGTGTTAACGAAGTTGTTAATAAATGGCTGCGGAGAGGATTTTTATTGCCTGAATAATGGGAGGATGGTCACGCAGGAACGGGGCATAAAAAGATGACGGTTTATTGAGACGGGTCAAGAAATGCCACAGGTTTTATTCATCGGAAAGGGCGGAGCAGGCTCCGCCCTGTCGGTTCCGACTTAGCGTTTCTTACCGAACGCTGCCGCCAGCGCGTCGCCCATGGCGCTGTTGCCGGCCGGCGCCGCATTGCGCGGTTTGGCCTTGTTGCCGCCCGCCGAACGGTTGGCGTTGTCGCGCGCCTGTGCCGGCGCGTTGCCGCCGCGGCGCGGCGAGCCTTCGCCCGGTTGCTCATCCAGGCGCATGCTCAGCGCGATGCGTTTACGCTGCAGATCGACTTCCATCACCTTCACTTTGACGATGTCGCCGGCCTTCACCACGGTGTGCGGATCTTCGACGAATTTGTCCGCCAGCGAGGAGATGTGCACCAGGCCGTCCTGATGCACGCCGATATCCACGAAGGCGCCGAAGTTGGTGACGTTGGTCACCGAGCCTTCCAGGATCATGCCCGGCTGCAGATCGTTGAGGGTTTCCACGCCTTCGGCGAAGGTGGCGGTTTTGAACTCCGGACGCGGATCGCGGCCCGGCTTCTCCAGCTCTTTCAGAATGTCGGTGACCGTCGGCACGCCGAACTTGTCGTCGGTGAAATCAACCGCTTTCAGGCTGCGCACCGCGGAGGCATTGCCCATCAGGTCCTGCAGCGCCTGCTCGGTGGCGGCCAGAATGCGTTGCACCACCGGATAAGCTTCCGGGTGGACGGTAGAGGCATCCAGCGGGTTGTCGCCGTGGTTGATGCGCAGGAAGCCGGCGCACTGTTCGAACGCTTTCGGCCCCAGACGGCTGACTTTCAGCAGCTGTTCACGGTTGCTGAAGCGGCCGTTCTCATCGCGCCAGTTGACGATATTCTGCGCCATCATGCGCGTCAGGCCGGCCACGCGGGTCAGCAACGGCACCGACGCGGTGTTCAGATCGACGCCGACGGCGTTTACGCAGTCTTCCACCACCGAGTCCAGCTTCTTCGCCAGCTGGCTCTGGCTGACGTCGTGCTGATACTGGCCGACGCCGATGGATTTCGGGTCGATCTTCACCAGCTCCGCCAGCGGATCCTGCAGGCGGCGAGCGATGGACACCGCGCCGCGCAGCGATACGTCGAGATCCGGGAACTCCTGCGCCGCCAGTTCAGACGCGGAATACACCGACGCGCCCGCTTCGCTGACGATCACTTTTTGCGCCCGGACGTCGCTGAACTGCTTTTGCAGGTCGAGATAGAAACGCTCGGTTTCACGCGAAGCGGTGCCGTTGCCGATCGCCACCAGCTCTACATTGTGTTTGATGCACAGCGCCGCGACGATGGCGGCGGCTTTGGCCGCTTGCCCGGTGTGCGGATAGACGGTGTCGGTGGCCACCAGTTTACCGGTCGCGTCGACCACGGCGACTTTCACCCCGGTGCGCAGGCCCGGATCGAGGCCCATGGTGGCGCGCATGCCGGCCGGCGCGGCCATCAGCAGGTCATGCATGTTGCGGGCGAACACGTTGATCGCTTCGTCTTCCGCGCGCTCGCGCACCGTGCCCATCAGCTCGGTTTCCAGGTGCAGCAACACCTTGATGCGCCAGGTCCAGTTGACCACCGCCTTGCGCCAGGCGTCGGCCGGCGCGTTGTTCAGGCGCAGGTTGAGGTGATTGATGATGATCAGCTCCGCCTGGCTTTCGCGCTGCGCTTCCTCAAACTGCGGATCGGCGTTCAACGCCAGCTGCAGCACGCCTTCGTTGCGGCCGCGGAACATCGCCAGCGCGCGGTGCGAAGGCACCTGGGAAATCGGTTCGTGATGATCGAAATAGTCGCGGAATTTGGCGCCTTCTTCTTCCTTGCCCTCGACCACTTTGGACACCAGATGGGCGTTTTTCCACAGGTAGTCGCGCACCTTGGCCAGCAGCGTGGCGTCTTCGGCGAAGCGCTCCATCAGGATATAGCGCGCGCCGTCGAGGGCGGCTTTCACGTCCGCCACGCCCTTGTCGGCGTCGACGTAGCGTTCAGCCAGCTGTTCCGGCTGCTGTTGCGGATCCTGCCACAGCGCGTCCGCCAGCGGTTCCAGGCCGGCTTCGATGGCGATCTGGCCGCGGGTGCGGCGCTTCGGTTTGTACGGCAGGTAGAGGTCTTCGAGTTCGGTCTTGCTCAGCGTGGCGTTGATCGCCCCCGCCAGTTGTTCAGTCAGTTTGCCCTGTTCATCGATCGACTTCAGGATGGTCTGGCGACGATCTTCCAGTTCACGCAGATAACCCAGGCGGGTTTCCAGCTGGCGCAGTTGGGTGTCGTCCAGGCCCCCGGTGACTTCCTTACGATAGCGTGCAATAAAGGGCACGGTATTACCTTCATCCAGCAGACGGATGGCGGAGTCGACTTGCTCCGGCCGGGCCTGCAGTTCTGTTGCAATAATGCGGCTCAGTGGGTCATTCATAGGTCTGGTATCTGTATTGAGAACGGTGAATAAACAGGGGACAGTTATACGGATTGATCGGGGAAAATGCCAGCGAAGCGGGCCGCCGCCGCGCGGCTGCGGCGTGGGGAACAGCGCAGGCGGCGGCGTTGGCGGCGGTTCGGAAAAAGCTGAAAGCTTACTTCGGGTAGGTTATCTCGTTCACGTACCACTGCGCCTCGCCCAGCGGGGTATTGACGGTGGCGACGTCCCCGACCTCTTTTTTCAGCAGGGCGCGCGCCATCGGCGCATCGATGGAGATGTAATCCTTGCGGCCGAAGATTTCGTCGTAACCGACGATGCGAAAGCGTTTGGTCTCGCCGTCTTCGTTCTCTACCTCCACCCAGGCGCCGAAGAACACCTTGCCTTCCTGCTGCGGCGAGTAATCGACGATCTTCAACTGCTCCAGGCATTTGGTCAGATAGCGGACGCGGCGATCGATCTCGCGCAGCCGCTTCTTGTTGTACTGGTAATCGGCGTTTTCGCTTCTGTCGCCCAGGCTGGCGGCCCAGGTCACTTTCTTGGTCACCTCGGGGCGTTCTTCGCGCCAGAGGTAATCCAGCTCTTGTTTGAGCTTGTCATACCCTTCACGGGTTATCAGTTGAGTTCTCATCGTGATTTAATCTTTATGGGGCCACCGCCACAGTGTACGTGAATGCGGGGGGCTTTAGAAATGGCGCGCGGGCCTGCGCCTTGTCGCACGGTTTTTATTCAGTTTGCGCAGCTTTTAACGATCGGGAGTATGCTTAGCGATAGCGGAAAAGGAATGTGACGAAAGGAGGATATCTGGCGAGAGAGACAAGGAATTTTGGCGCACAACCCAACACATTGAAGGTATTACCGCATGGAATTTAAAGATTACTACGCCACGATGGGCGTTGAGCCCAACGCCGATCTGAAAACCATCAAAACGGCCTACCGTCGGCTGGCGCGTAAATATCACCCTGACGTGAGCACTGAAGACGACGCCGAAAGCAAGTTCAAGGAACTGGCCGAAGCCTATGAGGTGCTGAAGGACGAGGAGCGCCGCGCCGAGTACGATCAGATCCGGCTGCACCGCAACGATCCGAACTTTGGCCGCCAGGCGCGCGGCGATCACGGTGGCTATCAGCAGAGCGCCTCATGGCATGGCGGCGGCGCCGACGCGCAAGACTTCTCCGACTTCTTCGAAAGCATGTTCGGCGGGCGGGCGGCGGGCGGGCATCGCTCCGCTTCGCACTCGCACGGCGGGCATGGCTTCCGCGGCCAGGATCTGGAGATGGAGGTGCCGCTGTTCCTCGAGGAAACGCTGCATGGCCAAAGCCGCGAGATCTCCTACACGCTGCCGGTGTACGACGAGCTGGGGCGGCAGGTGAGCGAAGCCAGCAAAACGCTGAACGTGAAAATCCCGGCCGGCGTGGGCGACGGCGAGCGCATTCGCCTTAAGGGGCAGGGCGTTGCCGGCGTGGGCGGTGGCCAGAACGGCGACCTGTACCTGGTCATCCGCCTCGCGCCGCATCCGCTGTTCGAAATCGATGGCCACAATCTGAGCATCGTGGCACCGCTCGCCCCGTGGGAAGCGGCGCTCGGCGCCAGCATCGAGGTGCCGACGCTGACCGGCAAAATCGCGCTGACCGTGCCGGCCGGCAGCCAGAGCGGCAAACGGCTGCGGGTCAAGGGCAAAGGGCTGGCGGGCAAGAAAGAGCCCGGCGACCTGTATGTCATTCTCAAGGTGGTGATGCCGCCGAAGCCGAACGAGAAGGCCAGCGCCCTGTGGCGGGAACTGGCTGAACAGGCGGCGTTCAACCCGCGCGCGGAATGGGAGTAAAGCAGATGATGAAAAAAGAGATCACATTCACCGTGGTGGAACTGTGCCAGCGGGTGGAGATTTCAGAGGATGAATTGGTCGAGATCGTCGGCCTGGGCGTTATCGTGCCGCTGGAGCCGGCGCAGCCGCGCTGGGAGTTTGATTATCCGGCGCTGAGCCATCTGCAGCGCGCGCGCAGGCTGCGGGCCGAGCTGGATCTGGATTGGCCGGGGATCGCCATGGCGCTGACGCTGCTCGATCGGGTTGATGCGCTGCAGCAAGAGAACCGGCAGTTGCGCCGGCAGCTGGCGCGTTTCCTGCAGACTTCCTGATCCGACGGCTAAACGCCACCGGTCGGTTCGACGGTGGCGAAATTGTGCAAAATTGGGCCGTCGCCCCACATTGCGCCGATAAAGGGCGAAATTTTAACGAACCCCCGTCGACATTCACTGAAAATTGTTGATAAATGGGGAAAAGAATAAGCTTTGTAACAATTTCGTCTAGAATACATACCATTAAACGCTGTCTCAAATGGCAAGGTTTTCTAACAATATTCGAGTCAGGCAATAAAGCCTTTGGGAGTAATACCATGCAAGAGAATCATAAGATCCTGGTTGTCGATGATGACATGCGCCTGCGCGCGCTTTTAGAACGTTATTTAACCGAGCAGGGCTTCCAGGTTCGCAGCGTTGCCAACGCTGAGCAAATGGATCGCTTGCTGACTCGTGAATCCTTCCATTTGATGGTGCTCGATCTGATGTTGCCGGGCGAAGACGGCCTGTCCATCTGCCGCCGCCTGCGCAGCCAGAGCAACCCGATGCCAATCATTATGGTCACCGCCAAAGGCGAAGAGGTCGATCGCATCGTTGGGCTGGAAATCGGCGCCGACGACTACATTCCTAAACCGTTCAACCCGCGTGAGCTGTTGGCTCGCATCCGCGCGGTGCTGCGCCGCCAGGCGAACGAACTGCCGGGCGCGCCTTCGCAGGAAGAGGCGGTGATCGCGTTCGGTAAATTCAAACTGAACCTCGGCACCCGCGAGATGTTCCGCGAAGACGAACCGATGCCGTTGACCAGCGGCGAGTTCGCGGTACTGAAGGCGCTGGTCAGCCACCCGCGTGAACCGCTGTCGCGCGATAAGCTGATGAACCTGGCGCGTGGCCGCGAATACAGCGCCATGGAGCGTTCCATTGACGTGCAGATCTCTCGCCTGCGCCGCATGGTTGAAGAAGATCCGGCGCATCCGCGTTATATCCAGACCGTGTGGGGTCTCGGCTACGTCTTCGTACCGGACGGCAGCAAGGCATGAGGCGATTGCGCTTTTCACCGCGTAGCTCGTTTGCCCGAACCCTGTTGTTGATCGTCACCTTGCTGTTCGTCAGCCTGGTGACGACCTATCTGGTGGTGCTGAACTTCGCCATCCTGCCCAGCCTGCAGCAGTTCAACAAGGTGTTGGCCTACGAAGTGCGTATGCTGATGACCGATCGGCTGCAGCTGGAGGACGGCACGTTGCTGGAAGTGCCGCCGGCGTTCCGCCGTGAGATCTACCGCGAGCTGGGCATCTCTCTCTATACCAACTCGGCGGCGGAGGAGAGCGGCCTGCGCTGGGCGCAGCACTACCAGTTCCTCAGCCAGCAGATGGCGCAGCAGCTTGGTGGGCCGACCGATGTGCGGGTGGAGGTGAACAAGAACTCCCCGGTGGTGTGGTTGAAAACCTGGCTGCAGCCCGATATCTGGGTGCGCGTGCCGCTGACGGAAATCCACCAGGGCGACTTCTCGCCGCTGTTCCGCTATACGTTGGCGATCATGCTGCTGGCGATCGGCGGCGCCTGGCTGTTTATCCGCATTCAAAACCGCCCGTTGGTGGAGCTGGAACATGCGGCGCTGCAGGTGGGCAAGGGCATCATTCCGCCGCCGCTGCGCGAGTATGGCGCTTCCGAAGTGCGGTCGGTGACTCGCGCATTCAATCAGATGGCGTCGGGCGTCAAGCAGCTGGCGGATGACCGCACCTTGCTGATGGCCGGGGTCAGCCACGACCTGCGCACGCCGTTGACGCGCATCCGGCTGGCGACGGAGATGATGAGCGCCGAAGACGGCTATCTGGCCGAGTCGATCAATAAAGACATCGAAGAGTGCAACGCCATCATCGAGCAGTTCATTGATTATCTGCGCACCGGGCAGGAGATGCCGACCGAAAGCAGCGATCTGAACGCCATTTTAGGCGAAGTGGTCGCGGCGGAAAGCGGCTATGAACGGGTGATTGAAACCGCGCTGTCGCCAGGCGAGCTGATGATGAATGTGCATCCGCTGTCGATTAAGCGGGCGGCGGTGAATATGGTGGTAAACGCGGCGCGTTACGGCAACGGCTGGATCAAGGTCAGCAGCGGCCGTGAGCTGCAGCGCGGTTGGTTCCAGGTGGAAGATGACGGTCCGGGCATCAAGCCGGACGAGTTGAAGCACCTGCTGCAGCCGTTCGTACGCGGTGACAGCGCGCGCAGCACCAGCGGCACCGGTCTGGGGCTGGCGATCGTGCAGCGTATTATCGACGCGCATGACGGCGAACTGGATATCGGCACCAGCGAGCGCGGCGGGCTATTGATCCGCGCGTATATTCCGTTGCCGATGGAGAAAAAAGAGTCGGCCAACGGCCATCAAACGGCCAGGGAAAACGCCTGACCTCTGGTGTGGGCCGCGCCGCTGCGGCCCCGTCAGGACTTTCTGCTCATCACGTAGTATTCCGCCGCATCTTCATGCAACCGCCGGCCGGTCGGCGCCTGCCACGGATCGATTAACTCGATGCCGCAGTGGAGGAAGTCTTTGGTATTGCGGGTGGCCAGGGCGGCGCCGTAATGCAGGCAGGTGGCGGCGATTTGGGCATCCGGCACGTTCATCGCTTTGCCCAGAAGCCGGTTCCTTGCCGTCAATTCCGCGTATTGCATCGCGCACAGCCCATCAAACGGCAATATCTGCCCCTCGAATTTCAATTCAATCGCGTCCGCCAATTTGAGCTTAAGATCCCGCTGGCGCTTGCCGTCAGGCATGCAGGCGACGCCGCTGAACAGTTCGGCCAGGACAATGGCGCTCAGATAGAGTTCGTCATTGTCCTTTTCATTTAACCAGTTAATGACGTTGTAGTACGGACTGGGGCGCAGCGTTTCTGAAATGACGTTGGTGTCGAGAATAATCATGCGTTGTCATCTTCATCATCAAAGGTGACGATGCGTGGTGGCACGGCGTCACGCGGTGGGATCTCCAGCTCGACGCCGCCGAATTCGGCGAAGTGCTGATGCATCCAGGTACCCAATCCATAGCGCGGCGGTTTTTTCACCAGCGCCTGTTTCAGGATCATGCGCGCTTCCTCTTCCATGGAATGGCCGTTTTTCGCCGCTGAAATACGCAGCAGCTCTTTGATTTCGTCGTCCAGATTTCTGACGGTGATAGTAGCCATTGAAACCTCCTGTGCTATCAATGATTGCATTGACTTATTTTCCCGCCTTGCTGGTTAAAAAGCAACCACAGAAAATAAAAAAAGGCGCGGGATCCGCGCCTTAGCTGAAGAGGTAACGCTACCGAATTACAGCTTCGGGCCAGCGCTGACCAGCGCGGCGCCCGCAGGCGTGTCGGTGTATTTGTCGAAGTTGGTGATGAAGCGCTCGGCCAGATCCTGCGCTTTTTCCTGCCACTGTTCGAGGCTGGCGTAGGTATTGCGCGGATCGAGGATCTCCGGGTTCACGCCCGGTAGCGCGGTCGGCATGGCCAGATCGAAGATTGGCAGAGTAACGGTTTCCGCCTTGTCGATTTCACCGCTCAGGATGGCGTCGATGATGCCGCGCGTATCTTTGATCGAGATGCGTTTGCCGGTGCCGTTCCAGCCGGTGTTGACCAGATAAGCCTGGGCGCCGGCGGCCTGCATGCGTTTCACCAGCACTTCGGCGTATTGCGTCGGGTGCAGCGACAGGAAAGCAGCGCCGAAGCAGGCGGAGAAGGTTGGCGTCGGTTCGGTTACGCCGCGCTCGGTGCCGGCCAGCTTGGCGGTGAAGCCGGACAGGAAGTGGTACTGAGTCTGGTTGGCGGTCAAACGCGATACCGGCGGCAGCACGCCGAAAGCGTCGGCGGTCAGGAAGATCACCTTGGTGGCGTGACCCGCCTTGGACACCGGCTTGACGATGTTCTGGATATGGTAGATCGGGTAAGAAACGCGGGTATTCTCGGTTTTCGAACCGTCGTTGAAGTCGATGCTGCCGTCGGCCAGCACGGTGACGTTTTCCAGCAGCGCGTCGCGTTTGATGGCGTGATAGATGTCCGGTTCGGCTTCTTCAGACAGCTTGATGGTCTTGGCGTAGCAGCCGCCTTCGAAGTTGAACACGCCGTCGTCGTCCCAGCCGTGCTCGTCATCCCCGATCAACTGACGCTTAGGATCGGTGGAAAGGGTGGTCTTGCCGGTGCCGGACAGGCCGAAGAACACCGCCACGTCGCCTTTCTCGCCCACGTTGGCCGAGCAGTGCATCGAGGCGATGCCTTTCAGCGGCAGCAGGTAGTTCATCATCGAGAACATACCTTTCTTCATTTCGCCGCCGTACCAGGTACCGCCGATCAGCTGCATGCGCTCGGTCAGGTTGAAGGCGACGAAGTTCTCCGAGTTCAGGCCTTGCTGCTGCCAGTTCGGGTTGGTGCATTTGGCGCCGTTCATCACCACGAAGTCCGGCTCGAAGTCAGCCAGCTCTTCTTCGCTCGGGCGGATGAACATGTTTTTCACGAAGTGCGCCTGCCAGGCCACCTCGGTGATGAAGCGCACTTTCAGGCGCGAGTCGGCGTTGGCGCCGCAGAAGGTATCCACCACGAACAGGCGCTTGCCGGACAATTGCTCGGTGACCAGGTGTTTCAGATCGGCCCACACTTCCGGGCTGAGGGGTTTGTTGTCGTTTTTGCCTTTGCCCTGATCGGCCCACCACACGGTATCGCGGGTGATGTCGTCGCGGACGATGTATTTGTCTTTCGGCGAGCGGCCGGTGAAGATGCCGGTATCGACGGAGACGGCACCCAGCTTGGTGACTACCCCACGCTCAAAACCTTCCAGAGATGGGTCTGTTTCTTCCTTAAACAGCAGTTCATAGCTCGGGTTGTGAACGATTTCGCTAACGTCGTGAATGCCGTAAGCGGCCAGATCCTGAGGGGTTATACCTTTAACGCGCATGTTACTACTCCTTGGTCACAGAATTTCTGGCGGCAATTGTAGGGATCTAACGGTGCGTAACCGCGATGGGTATCAAATATTTAACGTTTTAGGCGGTATTTCGTTACGATCTGAGAGATAGCACACGGAAAAAAGCAAACGTGCAAACGGCGGGCGTTGGCGGGCGCTGGGCGCGCCCGCCGAGGGGGTGTGACTTAGTGCAACTGGTCGCTTTCGCCGGTGTTACCCGCATACAACGCGGCAACATCAACCGGGTCAAAGACATAGTGGCTGCCACAGTAGTCGCAGTGCATGTCGATATTGCCGTCCTGCTCCAGCATGTCCGCCACTTCGTCGGTCGGCAGAGTCAGCAGCGCGTCGGCGCAACGCTGGCGCGAACAGGTGCAACGGAACTGCACATCCTGCGGTTCGTACAGGGTGACCTCTTCCTGGTGGTACAGGCGGTACAGCACTTCGTTGGTCGGCAGACCGAACAGCTCTTCGCTTTTTACCGTGTTGGTCAGTTGCACCAGATGATCGAAATCATCGAGGTTGCCGTCCTGCGCCGGCAGCACCTGCAGCAGCATACCGGCCGCCGCGGCGTTGCCTTCGGCTTCGCCGGTGCGAATGAACAGGCGGGTTGGCAGCTGCTCGGACTGGCGGAAGTAGGCTTCCAGGCATTCGGCCAGGGTTTCACCTTCCAGGCCGACCACGCCCTGATAGCGCTCGCCTTCCGTCGGGGAAATGGTGATGACCATAACGCCGTTGCCGATCATCTGATGCAAAGTGCTGTCGTCGGCGATAGGCGCCTGGGTGCGCGCAACGCCGCGCATCTCCTGGCGGTTGTTGCCGTTGATCACCGCCAGCTTCAGCGGGCCGTCGCCTTGCAGCTGCACGGTGATGTCGCCGTCGAACTTCAGGGTCGCGGTCAGCAGGCTGGTGGCGACCAGCAGTTCACCCAGCAGCTTTTGTACCGGCGCCGGGTAGTCGTGGTTGTTCAGGATCTGCTGATAGGTTTCGCTGACGGTAACCAGCTCGCCGCGCACCGCGTAGTTTTCAAACAGGTAACGGTGCAATTGGTCATGGTTGGACATAATCTTCTCTCATTGCGGTGAGGGGTTATTCCGGCTCACCAAATTTAAATTTCATCAGGTCGCGCCGCTCCTTTTTGTCCGGACGACGGTCCGGATGCGGCATGGTCAACGCGTTCATCTTGCGCGCCAGCGCCATTTTTTCGCGGTTGGCGATGCTGGCTTCGGTTTCCTGATACATTTGCTGCGCCTCGCCGGCGCCGCGGCGTTGGCTGGTCAGCGCCAGCACGATCACCGTACGTTCTTCGTTGCCCTGCCGCAGCTTGAGCTCGGCGTTGAGTTCGACAATCTTGCTCGGCTTGCCACGCTGGCCGTTGTAATGCACCTTGCCGCCGTCGATCATTTCGCGCGCCAGGGCGCGGGTCTTGTAGAAGCGTGCGGCCCACAGCCACTTATCCAGCCGGACCGCGTCGTCGCGCGTCGCTTTTTCCTTCATGCTTCCCCCTTGGCCAGCGCCGGTATCAGCAGGCGATAGTCACGCATCGACGGATGGCGCTGGAAGCTTTTCTCCGCCGTGCTGGAGTCCGGGTTTTGCACGCCCAGGCAGTAACGAATGCCGAAAGTGCGCGCCGCGTCGAGGATCGGCTCGCCGTCGTCGACGAACAGCGTGCGCTGCGGGTTGAACCCGGTGTGCTGTTGCACCGCCTGCCACAGACGCTGATCTTCTTTCGGATAACCAAATGTGTGGGTGGAAAACAATAAATCAAGGTGCCGATCCAGACCGGTATGCTCGATTTTCACCGCCAGGCTGTGCGGATGGGCGTTGGTCAGCAAAATGGTTTGCAGGCCGGCGCCGCGCAGCGCCCGTAAAAACGGCTCGGTGTCCTCGCGCAGCCGGGCGCGGCTGCCCACTTCGCTGGTCATGCGGTAGATATCCAGATCCAACCGCTCGCTCCAGTAATCGAAGCAATACCAATTCATGGTGTGCTGCACCGCCTGATATTCCCGCTCAATGATATGACGGGCTTCGTCGAACGGAATGGCGCGCCTTTCGCTCAGAGCTTGCGGCACCAGGCTGAGCCAAAAGTGGCTGTCGAATTCCAGATCCAGCAAGGTGCCGTCCATATCCAGCAGCACGGTATCGATCTGCGGCCAATCAAACTCGGGAACCATAAAAACTCCGCGGGCGGACCGACGGGCGGTCCGCAGATGAGAATAATAGCGTTAGCGTAGCATAAGCAGATGACAGGGCGGAGGTCCGGCGTCAGGTTCAGGCCATCGGCCGCATTGACATCGGATTGAGCTGCGGATTGAAGCAGCTGTCGTAGTAACGCTGGATATCGGCGACGCGGTGCTGATTGATGCGCCGACGCTGCACCAGTCGCCAGGCGTTATAGCCCAGGCTGACGACCACCGCCAGCAACAGCAGGCTGGTGCCGAGGTAGCGCCACAGGGTAATCATGTCCGGTTCGCTGTGCAGCGCCACGTGGCGGGTGCCGTTGGCATCGACGCTGAGGCTGGTGATCACCCCCTGCGCCTGGAACGGAGTATGCAGCAGCAGAGTGGAAAGGCGCTGCAGCTCATTCCACTGGTCGAGGGCGTTGTATTCGCTCTGCGGCGTTGAGGATTGCGGATGGCTGACCAGCTGGCGGCCTTCATCGCTGCGGATCAGGAAACCGCCCGGCGGCGGGCTGTTGAGCGCTGCGGCGGCCAGGCGCGTTTCATTGAAGATGAACGACGACGTGGCCACTTTGGTCAGGCTTTCCAGCGACTCGGCGCTGACCGGGCGCAGCAGGACGTTGACGCCTTGCAGCGCGCCTGATTTGGCGCGTTTCACCAGACCGCTCCAGTTTTTGGCGTTGCCCAGGTTGACCAGCGCGTTTTTCAGCCGCACGCAGTCGTTTTCTGCCTGGCACAAATCCTGTGTTTTCATAACGATATCAGAGAAGTCATCCAACAGGATCATGCCGGATTTCTCGATGGCGCTGGCCAGCTGCGGGTTGACCTTCTGATCGGCGCCGCTCGGATGCAGCTGGCTGTTGACCGTGGCCAGCAGGGCCGTCGCTTTGTCTATGACTTCCGATTCCGGCTGCGGCAGCGGGGCGGCGTTGTTCCAATAGATGCCGGAGCAGTCGAACGGCGCAAAATTGACGGTGCCGCCACCGTTGGCCGGCGGCGGCACATAGCACATGCCGCTGCCGCGCACTTTCAGCGTGTCGCCGATGCGCAGCGGCGTGGCTTCCAGGGCTTGCACGCTGGTCACTTCCACTTTTTGCGCACCCTGCAGCCAGGCCATGCTGAGGGTCAGCGGCAGGTTGAGCGGGATATAAATCAGCAGCAACAGCAGTACCAGCGCCGAGCTGGCGACCAGCACCGCGTTGCGGCCCCACTGTTGCAGCGGGAAATTCTTCACTTCGTCATGCAGCGAGAGGAAGCGCCCCTGGCGTACGACCTGCCGATTGAGGTAGACGTCCACATCGGTGGTCTTGCCCAGATCCTGCGTCAGGTACGGCTGCCAATGCGGCGGGTAGATAAGATCGATGATGCCGAGCGAAATGTTGCTGATCTGCCCCTGGTCGGACTCGCCGAACAGGCCCCAGCGCTTCGGCGTGCCGCGCAGGCAGTGGATCTCTTTCAGCTCACGCGACGCCGGACGGCGGAACAGGTTCCAGCATCCCCAGGCGATCATCAGCACCGCCACAAAAATCATCCAGGGGATCACCAGCACCGGGCTTATCAGGCTGAAGAACAGCAGCAGCAGCGCGGCGGAGATGATGACGGCTTCACGGATGCCGTTCGGCCGGTTCAGCGCATGCTCTTCCGGCGTTTCCTTGCGAATATTGACCAGCTCGACATGCTCGCTCTCTTCCTTGCGGATGGACGCGTTTTTGGTCGGCGTGGCGGCCACCACCGGCGGCTGCGGCCGATCGTGAATATGATCTTTCAGCGAGTGCCCGTTGAGCGAAATCACCAGCGGCAGCGTCTGGGTTCTGATCACTTCCACATGGTTGTCGGCGGTGATATAGGGTTCCCAAAACGGCGGCAGATGCACCTCTTCAGCGTCGAGGTAATAGCGCCATTTATTGGGATCGTCGCTGGCCAGCCCGTAGCGGGTGATGGCGTGCGTGACCGGATATACGTTATCGCTTTGCGGAGTGAGCGCCAGCTTGGCCGCGGGCAGCGTAGCGCCGCCGCCGGGCGACAGTTTGTTGCTCAGCTTGTTTTGCTGATTGAGATAGAACTCGACCGCGGCGCGCTCTTCGTCGGTCAGCTTGCGGTGGGCAGGCTTGATAAACGGCAATGCGTGCGCCAGCGCCGACGGGTTGCGGGCCTTGAACCACAGGTACAGGCCGGCGGCAATCAGGCAGACAAGCACTAAGGCCAATATCAACACTATTGTGCTCATGCAATCCCCATCTCACACCCGTGAATTTCGCCAACCTGATGAAAAGCTGAATATTATACGGAGTAAACCGCCAGGAGGCACCCAGAACTAATGAGGGAACAAACAGATTCTCGCTCTGGATCTCATTCCTTCATGACGCAAGGCCATTTTATCACTGATTCTTGCCTGCGTGATACTAGCAACCGGCCTCTGTCGTCGATATCGGTATTATCCTATTTTCTTGCGCGCTGTTTGCTGAATCAGTACGGAAAATCGCCGGCCGCTGGCTACGCTTGTTAAAAGAAAGTAAATTACTGTTCATGCGCGTTGCGGCGGAGCTTGCCCTTAACGCACAATGTGATCAGGATCGAATTTGGTCAGCGTTTGAGCGCCAACGAGCCGTGCGTTACGCCAATCATTTTTTCGGTTGCCCGTCCGCGCCTGGGTAACCTCTTTGAGGCAATCATGGATAAACACCTGCAAAAACCTAAAATTCTGAAAGTGGAAACGGTCGCGCGTTCGCGTTTGTTTAACGTCGAGTCGGTCGATTTGGAATTCAGCAACGGTGTTCGGCGGGTGTATGAGCGCATGCGGCCTTCGGATCGCGAAGCGGTGATGATCGTGCCGGTGATTGGCGATGACCTGCTGTTGATCCGCGAATATGCGGTCGGCACTGAATCCTATGAGCTGGGGTTCCCGAAAGGGCTGATCGATCCCGGTGAAGGGGTGCTGGAGGCGGCCAACCGTGAGCTGATGGAAGAGGTGGGATACGGCGCGAAACGCTTTGATTTTCTCAGTAAGCTGACGATGGCACCGTCCTACTTTTCCAGCAAAATGAATATCGTGCTGGCGCACGATCTCTATCCGCAGAGCCTGGAAGGGGATGAGCCGGAGCCCTTGCCGCAGGTGCGCTGGCCGATCGCCAACATGATGGCGCTGCTGGCGGAACCGGATTTCCGTGAGGCGCGCAACGTCAGCGCGCTGTTCCTTTCCGAGGCATTTTTGCGCGCGTCACGCTGATACGCCTCACGCCGAATAAAAAAAGGGCCAGATTTCTCTGGCCCTTTTCGATCAGAACAGCTCGTGGCTTTCACCGCCCGGATCGGTCAACGTGGTGCCGGTATCGCGCGATGGGTAGTCCGTCGGCTGCGTCCCTTCGATGAAGTACTCGGAACGGCTGCCGCCGCCACCGCCAGAGAGCTTGCCGCTGCTCTTGTCGATGGTGACGCTGATGATGCCCGGCGGCGGCGTGACTTTCTGCTCTGGGATGCCTTCCAGCGCGGTTTTCATAAAGTCGTCCCACGCCGGCTGGGCGCTCTTGGCACCGCCTTCACCGCCGGAAATCTGATCCGGGATGGCGCCGGATACCGTCGAACGGCCCAGGTCGCGGCGGTGATCGTCGAAACCGATCCACACCGAGGTCACGGTATCCGGGCCATAGCCGGAGAACCAGGCGTCCTTGGAACTGTTGGTGGTACCGGTTTTGCCGCCGATATCATGACGTTTCAGATCGCGGCCGGCGCGCCAGGCGGTACCCATCCAACCCGGTTCGCCGAAGATGTTACTGTTCAGCGCGTCGTGGATCAGGAAGGCCAGCGGCGTGCTGATGACGTGCGGCGCATACTGTTGGTCGCCGTCCTGCTGTACCTGAGCCGGGGTGACTTGCTCCAGCTGAGGCATCGGCACCGTGCTGTTGTTGCCTTCCTGCGAGGTGGCGACGTTTTCGATGTTGTCGTCGGACAGCACCGCCGAACGGTGGGTGTCGCCGTAGATCACCGGCAGATTACAGCTGCCGCACACCACTTTCGGTTTGGCTTCGAACACCGTATTGCCGTTATCGTCTTCAATTTTGGTGATGAAGTACGGGTCGACCAGGTAGCCGCCGTTCGCCAGCACCGCGTAGCCGCGCACCAGCTGCATCGGGGTGAAGGAGGCGGACCCCAGCGCCAGCGATTCGGTATGCACGATATTCTGCGCCGGGAAGCCGAAGCGCTGCAGATATTCCGCCGCGTAGTCGACGCCCATCGCGCGCATCGCACGCACCATCACCACGTTCTTCGACTGCCCCAGCCCCTGTCGCAGGCGAATCGGGCCGTCGTAGGTCGGCGGCGAGTTCTTCGGCCGCCAGTCGGTGCCGGCGCCGGCATCCCAACGGGTAATCGGCAAGTCATTCAGAATGGTGGCCAGCGTCAGGCCTTTATCCATCGCGGCGGTGTACAGGAACGGTTTGATGTTCGAGCCCACCTGACGCAGAGCCTGCGTGACGCGGTTGAACTTGCTCTGATTGAAGTCGAAACCGCCAACCAGCGCTTTCACCGCGCCGTCGTTCGGGTTGATAGAGACCAGCGCCGAGTTGACGTCCGGCACCTGCGACAGCCACCAGGCGTCGTTCACTTTACGCACCCACACTTGCTGGCCGGCCTGCACTACGTCGGTGACGCGTTTCGGCGTTGGGCCTTGCTGAGTGTCCGAACGGTATGGGCGTGCCCAGCGCATGGTCGCCATCGGCAGGGCAATACTGCTGCCGTCGGCCAGCATCGCCGTCGCTTCCTGCGGGTTGGCGGCGGTGATCACCGCCGGCGCCAGCGGGCCGTAGTTCGGCAGGTTTTTCAGCGAATCGACAATCTGTTTGCGATCCCAGGCCGCTTCGCCGACTTTCCACAACACGTTGGATGGGCCGCGGTAACCGTGGCGCATGTCATAGGCCAGCACGTTGTTGCGTACCGACTCCTGCGCCGCCAGCTGCAGCCGTTTGGTGACGGTGGTGTAAACCTTGTAACCGTCGGTATAGGCGTTTTCACCGTAACGCTTGATCATCTCCTGACGCACCATCTCGGAGAGATACGGCGCGGAGAAGCTGATTTCCGGCGCATGGTAATTGGCGACCAGATCTTCGGAGCGCGCCTGATCGTACTGCGCCTGCGTAATGTAGTGTTCGTCCAGCATGCGCGACAGCACCACGTTGCGACGGGCAACGGCGCGATCGTGCGAATAGAGCGGGTTGAAGGTGGACGGCGCTTTCGGCAGGCCGGCGATGGTCGCCATTTCGCTCAGGGTCAGCTGGCTGACGTCTTTGCCGAAATAGACCTGCGCGGCGGCGCCCACGCCGTAGGCGCGGTAACCCAGATAGATCTTGTTCAGATACAGCTCAAGGATTTCATCCTTGGTGAGCATCTGCTCGATGCGCACCGCCAGGAAGGCTTCCTTGATTTTACGCATCAGGGTGCGTTCCGGGCTTAAGAAGAAGTTACGCGCCAGCTGTTGGGTAATGGTACTGGCCCCCTGCGAAGCGTGGCCGGAGACCAACGCGATGGAGGCGGCGCGGAAGATGCCGACCGGATCGACGCCATGGTGATCATAGAAGCGGCTGTCTTCGGTGGCGATGAATGCGTGCACCATCACCGGCGGAATTTGATCCAGTTTCAGCGGAATGCGGCGCTTCTCGCCGTATTGGGCGATCAGTTCGCCATCGGCGCTGTAGACCTGCATCGGTATCTGCAGCCGCACATCTTTCAGCGTTGCGACGTCGGGCAGCTGCGGCTCGACATATTTGTACAAGCCGAAAATCGAGGCTGCTCCCAGCACGATGCAACATACTGCAAGGATTAGTAAATACTTTACGAACTTCACCTGAGATTTCCCATTTCTAAGTCATTTGGGCAGTTTATAAACAACCGCGCGGTAGTATAAAGGCAAGCCTGCGACATGGATATGTTCTTTTATCATCTGATGTTATGGAGGCTTGCGAAACATGTTCCCTCAAGCATGGCAGGTGGGGCTGGATATACAAATCGACTGCGTGCGGGCGGTGGCGGCCCAACGCCGCCGCAACGGCTGGCAGTTGCGCCACTGGTGGCAGCAGGCGCTGCCGCAGGCGGTTTTACGCGATGGCTGTCTGGAACCGTCCGAATTCCTGATCCGGGCGCTGCGGCAATGGCGCGTTCAACTGCCGCGACATATTTCCTTACGCATTGCCCTGCCGGCGCAGCGCGTGTTGCAACAACGCATGGCGCAGCCGGACGCGCGGCTGCGCGAGCCGGAACGCAGCGACTATATCGGCGGCCACGGTGTGAGGCAGTTTCCGCTCGACGGCCAGACGCTGGCGCTCGACTATCGCACCGCGCCGGCGGATGAGGCGGCACTGTTGCTGACCGCCGCGCGGCGGCAGGAGCTGCAGCTGTGGCTGCATTGTCTGCGTCAGGCTGGCCTGCATCCGCAAGCGGTCGATATCACCCCTTGCGCGCTGCGGATGATGGCGACGGCGGCAGGCGTGCCGCCCGCTGCGGGGCTGATGCACCGTCTCGAACGAGAATGGCTGTGGGTGGCGCCGGCCGACGGCGCGTTCGCCTTTGGTCTGGCGCCGGGCGACGATGACGCGCAGGCGCTGCGGGCGCTGCAAGCTCAGATGCCGGCGGGCGACGATCGGCCTGTCTATGCCGGCAGCGTGCTGGCAGGTGCCTTGCCCGCCGGTTGCCTTGCCTGGTCGCCGCTCAGCGCCTTCACGCAGCTGCGTCCGCCGTTGCCTGCGCATCCTTCGGCGTTCGCGTTGGCCGGTGGCCTGGCGCTGCGCGAGGAGGATCGCTGATGTATCAGGTCAACTTTCTGCCCTGGCGACAACGCCGCGATCGGCGACGCGGCTATTTCTGGTTGGGCGTGCTGCTGTTGCAGGTAACGGCACTGCTGCTGGCGCTGTTCCTGGTCGCCGGCCAATTGCGTCACCAACAGGCGCAGCGGCAGGCGCGGCAGGCGATGCTGGGTGAAGAGCTGGCGGCACTGACGTTGCTCGCCCGTCAGCAACAGCAAGAACAGGCGCAGCGGGCGCTGCACCGCGCCCGCGCCGAACGGCAGGCGAGCAATGCCCAGCATAACCGGCGTTATTTTCAGCTGCTGCAGCAATTGTCCTCCAGCATTCCTCCACCGCTGTGGCTCACGGCGCTGGAGAGCGATGCGGTGAACGGTCTGCGGCTGCGTGGATTGAGCCGTTCTCCTGCGGCCATCACGCAGTTCGAACGGCGGCTGGCGGGGATGCCTGCGTTGCCACGGTTGCGTTTGGCTGAGGTGGCGCAACGCGACGACGGCCTGTACAGCTTTCATCTGGCGGCGCAGTGGGGGCGTGATGGATAGCCGTTTGTCATCCGGGCTGCGCCTCTGGCTGAGCTTGCCGGGCTGGCTATTACTGCTGTCGCAAGGGTTGGGTATCGGCACGTTGGCGCTGTTGGGCGGTGGCTGGATGCTGCAAGACGAATGGCGTCAGCGGGAAAGCGCGGCGGAGCGGCAACAGCGCCTGTTGCAACAGATCGCCATGGTGCAACGCCAACTGAACGAGGTGCCGGAAATCGCTATCCCGGCGGCGCCGCTTCCACCGTCCACCAACGGCGATCTGGCGAGCGTGCTGCAACGGACGGGAGGCGCCTTGTTGCGCTGGCAGCGGCAGGAAAAACCGCCGCGGCAAACGCTGAGCTTGCGCATTGACTACGCCGGTTTGCTGGCGCTGCTGGAGGCGCTGCCCACCGATTTACGCCTCGAGCAGCTGAGCGTGGAAACGCCGTCCCTTGGCATGACGGCGCGGTTGGTTTTGCAGGATGCCACCGAGGATCAGCCCAATGAGTAAAAGACCCGGCCGTTGGTGGTGGCTGCTATGGCCATGGGCATTATGCGCTGAGCCGCGCGACCCGTTTGCGCCGCTTCCGCTGCCTGCTTGCGCCCAAGCGGAGGCATCGCCGGCGGGCTGGCGACTGAAAGGCGTCATCGGGCAACCGACGCTGCGCTATGGCTGGGTGGTGACGCCGGCGGGACAATGGTTGCGCCTGCGGCCGCAGCAACGGGTGCTGGCCGAGCGCTGGCAGGTGACGCAGGTGCAGGCGCGTAGCCTGACGTTAACGGCGCTGACGGCCGAACCGGATTGCCCGGTGAGCCAGGGCGAGGTCTCGCTCATGATGGACAACAAGGATGGCAAACCATGAAAGGATGTGCTGGATTGGGCGTGGCGCTGTGGTGCCTGGCGCTTGGCGCCGCGCAGGCGCAGGATAAGCAGCGGGTTTCCCTGGAATTTCAGGATGCGCCGGTCACGGTCATCCTGCAGGCGTTGGCGGATTATCGGCAGATGAACCTGATCGCCGCGCCCGGCGTGAGCGGCAACCTGACGCTGCGGCTGGAGAATGTGCCCTGGCCTCAGGCGCTGGCGTTGACCCTGCGTATGGGCAAACTGGCGATGACGCGGGAAGGCAACGTGATACTGATCTCGCCGGAGCCGGACGCACAGGAAAAAAGGCAGCAGCGAGAGGCGTTGGCGCAGCGGCAACCGCTGCACAGCCTGACCCTGACGTTACAGAACGGCGATGCGGCGGAAATTGCCGAAAGCCTCAACGCCCAACGTGGCGCGTTGCTGAGCGAGCGTGGCAGCGTGTTGGCGGATAAACGTACCAATACGCTGCTGCTACGCGACACCGCGCCAATCCTGACGCAGTTGAAAAAGCGGATAATGGAAATGGACGTGCCGCTGGCGCAGGTGCAACTGGCGGCGCATATCGTGACCATCAACCGCGAAAGCCTGCGTGAGCTTGGTGTGCGTTGGGGATTGGCGCCCGACGACAGGCCGGCACGGCCATTGCGGCCGGGCAATGTCGGTGTCAACCTGCCGCTGGAACGCGGCGCGGTGAACGCCGGTTTCCATCTGGCGCGCATCAGCGGGCGTTTGCTGAGCCTGGAGCTGACGGCGCTGGAGCAGGAGAATCAGGTGGAGATCATCGCCAGTCCGCGCCTGCTGACGGCGCACCTGCAAACCGCCAGTATCAAGCAGGGAACCGAGATCCCTTACGAAGTGTCGAGCGGCGCCAGCGGTGCGACCGCCATCGAGTTCAAAGAGGCGGTGCTGGGCATGGAGGTGACGCCGAAAGTGTTGCCGGACGGGCGCATCACGCTGACGCTGCACATCAGCCAAAATATGCCGGGGCGCGCCATCAGCCGAGGGGCGGGGGAGGCATTGACCATCGATAAACAAGAGATTAAGACGCAGATCACGGTGAAAAGCGGTGAAACCCTGGTGCTCGGCGGTATTTTTCAACGGCATAGCGGCAAGACGGCGGACAAGGTGCCGGGATTGGGGGATGCGCCACTGCTGGGGGGCTTGTTCCGGCAAAGCGGCGCACAGCAGAAAAAACGCGAGCTGGTGATCTTCATTACGCCGACCCTGATTAAGGGATAAGCGGCTACTTGTCGGCTGGGCGGCAAATCTCCTAAAGTTGATGAGCAGATACACTTTTTTATCTCCTTGGGGGGATCTGCGTTTGACGCTGCGGCCGATTTAGCTTACAAGGGTTACCGAATTGAGCACCGAGGTTTTTTGTTAGCGTCAAGACGCCGTTAAAAACATATGGTTTCCCTCCCGCGGCGTGGATTGCGATTTATTCGGTTGCCAAACTACCAAGAGTGTTGAGATAATTTTTCGTCTGATCTCGCACTATCGCTCATGAGGTTTCAGTTTAGGTCCCGCCGCTGATTTGATTGGCGGGGCGGGTTAACATTAACGAATTGTCTTAGTAATACCGAAAAACATGGCAGAGAAACGCAATATCTTTCTGGTTGGGCCTATGGGTGCCGGCAAAAGCACTATTGGCCGTCAGTTAGCTCAGCAACTCAATATGGAGTTCTTCGACTCCGATCAAGAAATTGAGCGACGTACCGGAGCTGACGTGGGCTGGGTATTCGACGTGGAAGGGGAAGAAGGTTTCCGCGATCGTGAAGAAAAAGTCATTAATGAACTGACGGAAAAACAAGGGATTGTGTTGGCGACCGGCGGCGGTTCGGTGAAGTCGCGCGAAACGCGCAACCGTCTGTCCGCGCGCGGTGTGGTGGTCTATCTGGAAACCACGATCGAAAAGCAGCTTGCTCGTACCCAGCGTGATAAAAAACGCCCGCTGCTGCAGGTCGATTCTCCGCCGCGTGAAGTGCTGGAAGCCTTGGCGAAAGAACGCAATCCGTTGTATGAAGAGATTGCCGATGTCACCATCCGCACCGACGATCAGAGCGCTAAAGTGGTTGCCAACCAGATCATCAACATGCTGGAAAGCAACTGATTGCCGCTTTCCGCGTTCGCCGTCGGCCAATGCGGAAAACTGATTTGTGTTCCCCGCCGCAGCGGGGAGCAACCACCGCCGCACCATACAGAGAACTGAGCGCGACATGGAGAGAATTACTGTAACGCTTGGGGAGCGCAGCTACCCGATTACCATCGCCGCCGGATTGTTTAACGATCCGGCTTCTTTTATGCCGTTGAAGGCGGGTGAGCAAGCGATGTTGGTCACCAACCAGACCCTGGCGCCGCTTTATCTGGAGCGTGTCCGGCAGGTGCTGGAGCAGGGCGGCGTCGTGGTGGATCAGGTGATCCTTCCCGATGGTGAGCAGTACAAATCTCTGGCGGTGTTGGAGCAGGTGTTTTCGGCGCTGCTGGAAAAACCGCACGGGCGCGATACCACGCTGATCGCCCTCGGTGGCGGCGTTGTCGGCGATCTGACCGGCTTTGCCGCCGCGTGCTACCAACGTGGCGTGCGCTTCATTCAGGTTCCCACCACGCTGTTATCGCAGGTGGACTCTTCCGTGGGCGGCAAGACCGCCGTCAACCACCCGCTCGGCAAAAACATGATCGGCGCTTTCTATCAACCCGCTTCGGTGGTGGTTGATCTGGATTGCCTGAAAACGTTGCCGACGCGTGAACTCTCTTCCGGCCTGGCAGAAGTCATCAAATACGGGATCATCCTCGATCGCGAGTTCTTCGTCTGGTTGGAAAACAACATCGATGCGCTGATGGCGCTGGATATGCAGGCGTTGGCCTACTGTATCCGCCGCTGTTGCGAGCTCAAGGCCGAGGTCGTGGCCGCCGACGAACGCGAAAGCGGCCTGCGCGCCTTGCTGAATCTTGGCCATACTTACGGCCACGCCATCGAAGCCGAAATGGGCTACGGCGTGTGGCTGCACGGCGAAGCGGTGGCTGCGGGCATGGTGATGGCGGCGGAAACCGCGCACCGTCTCGGCCAGTTCTCCGTTGAAGACATCGAGCGCATCAAAACGCTGCTGCTGCGCGCCGGCTTGCCGGTCTGCGGGCCGCAGGAAATGACGCCGGAATCCTATCTGCCGCACATGCTGCGCGACAAGAAAGTGCTGGCGGGTGAACTGCGTCTGGTGCTGCCGACCGCGATCGGCGCGGCGGAAGTGCGCGGCGGCGTAGGGCATGAGCTGGTGTTGGCGTCGATCGCCGCCTGCCAGCCAGAGCGGGCGCCTAATTAAATCGGACTAAGTAACAGTGGCTTAGCCGCCATTTGCATCTATATTAATACATTGAGCAGAGCACGACGGGTGTTGCTTTGCCATCATCGGGTTAATCTGCCCGTGCCACGGTAGGTCTACGGTGGCGGGCTTTTGCCTCTAGTTGGAGGGTTTCAGATGGACGAGTTTAAACCGGAAGACGATCTCAGACCTGATAGCAGCGATCGTCGCCCTACGCGCTCGCGCAAGCCGGCCGCCGCGCCGCGCTTCGCCGTTTCGCGCCAACATTTGATGATTGGCATCGGCATTTTGGTGCTGCTGCTGCTGATTATCGGCATCGGTTCTGCCCTGAAGGCGCCGACCAAACATGAAGCGGCTCAGGGGAACGGCGCGCAAAACGGCGCAGCCCGCGATATCAACCTGTCCGGCTCTTCGTCGCTGACCACCGCTAACAACGGCGTGCCGGGCGGCACGACGGATACCCACGATAACAACGGCGTGGGCGCGACTCAGCCGCAGCAACCGCAGAACGTCAGCGTTCCGCCGATCTCCGGCACGCCGACCGAAGCGCAAGCGCAGCCTCAGCAGGGCGGTGCGCAGCAGCGTGTCGATTTGCCGGGCAACATGGCGGATGCGCTGTCGCAGCAGCAGGGGCAGGTGGATGCGGCGACCCAAGGCATGACCGGGGCAGCGTCGACGTTGCCGACCGCACCGGCGACGGTGATGAGCGGCGCCGCAGCGCGCGAAGCGACGCGTCCTGTGCAGGGAACCGCGCCGCAACAGCATAAAACGCCGGCGAAAACTGCCGTCGCCAAACCGACCGCAACGCAGCATAAATCACCGACCACGGTGTATACGCCGCCGGCCAAGCCGTCTTCCACCGCGAAAGCGGGAGCGGTCGCCAGCAGCGGCAGCTCTCTGCAGTCTGCGCCGGGCAGCCACTATACCTTGCAACTGAGCAGCGCTTCGCGTTCCGATACGCTGAACGCCTACGCCAAACAGCAGAAGCTGCAGAATTACCTGGTGTACGCCACCCAGCGTGACGGCAAGCCGTGGTACGTGCTGGTGAGCGGCAACTATGCTTCTTCCGCAGAAGCGAAGCGCGCCATTGCTTCGTTGCCGGCGGATGTGCAGGCGAAAAAACCGTGGGTCCGACCTGTACACCAAGTGCAGCAAGATCTTAAAAAATAAATCATTTAAATTTGTGCGCTGATGTGCTGTCTGAAACAGAGTACAATCCGCCGCTCTGAATTGTATAAGTAGCTAATTGACGGCATGAAGAAAAACCGCGCTTTTTTAAAATGGGCTGGTGGAAAATACCCGCTGGTAGATGAGATTCGTCGCCATCTGCCGGCGGGAGACTGCTTAATCGAGCCCTTCGTGGGTGCGGGATCCGTCTTTCTGAATACGGATTACGACGCCTACATTCTCGCCGACATCAATAGCGATCTTATCAACCTGTATAACATCGTTAAGCTGCGCACGGATGACTTCGTGCGCGATGCCCGCACGCTTTTCGCCGATGAATTCAATAACTCGGATCAGTTTTACCTGCTGCGAGAAGAGTTCAATACTAGCACCGAGCCTTACCGCCGGGCGCTGCTGTTCCTGTACCTGAACCGTCACTGCTATAACGGCCTATGCCGTTATAACCTGCGCGGCGAGTTTAACGTGCCGTTCGGCCGGTACAAGAAACCGTACTTCCCGGAAGAAGAGCTCTACTGGTTTGCCGAAAAATCGCGCAATGCCACTTTTGTCTGCGAGCATTACCGCGATACCATGGCGAAGGCCGTGGCCGGTGCCGTGGTGTATTGCGATCCGCCTTACGCGCCGCTGTCGGCGACGGCGAATTTCACCGCTTACCACACCAACAGCTTCAGCATCGCCGATCAGCAGAGCTTGGCGCATCTGGCGCACCAGCTCTCGGTAGAGAGCCAGGTACCGGTATTGATCTCCAATCACGATACCGAGCTGACGCGCGACTGGTACCAGCATGCTGCGCTGTATGTGGTGAAAGCGCGCCGCACGATCAGCCGCAACATTCTCGGCCGCAGTAAAGTGAACGAGCTTTTGGCGCTGTATCGCTAAGCCGGGGGCACCCCGGCGCATAACAACTCGACCCTACGTTTGGAGAAGCGGATGAAAAAGTTTTTGATTGCCCCGTCCATTCTGTCGGCAGATTTTGCCCGGTTAGGTGAAGATACCGCTAACGTGCTGGCCGCAGGCGGCGACGTGGTGCACTTCGACGTCATGGACAACCACTACGTGCCCAATCTGACCATCGGTCCGATGGTGTGCGAAGCGCTGCGCAACTACGGCATTACCGCGCCGATTGACGTGCATCTGATGGTCAAGCCGGTAGATCGCATCGTGCCAGATTTCGCCAAGGCCGGCGCGTCTTATATCTCTTTCCACCCCGAAGCTTCCGAACATGTCGATCGCACCATTCAGCTGATCAAAGAGCACGGCTGTAAGGCCGGCCTGGTGTTTAACCCGGCGACGCCGCTGAGCTACCTCGATTACGTGATGGATAAAATTGACGTGATCCTGCTGATGTCGGTCAACCCGGGCTTCGGCGGCCAGTCGTTCATCCACGGCACTCTGGACAAGCTGCGCCAGGTGCGCAAACTGATCGACGACAGCGGTCGCGATATCCGCCTGGAAGTCGACGGCGGGGTGAAAGTGGATAACATCGCCGAAATCGCCGCCGCAGGTGCCGATATGTTCGTCGCCGGTTCCGCCATCTTTGGCCAGCCGGACTACCGCAAGGTGATTGACGAAATGCGCAGCGAGCTGGCGAAAGTTACCCATGGCTGATTTCGGCGCGATCCGCGCATTGGCCTTCGATCTGGACGGCACGCTGGTCGACAGCGCGCCGGGTCTGGCGGCCGCCATCGATATGGCGCTGGAAGAGACGGGCCTGCCGCAAGCGGGTGAGGCGCGGGTCGGCACCTGGATCGGCAACGGCGCCGACGTGCTGGTGCAGCGCGCGCTGCGTTGGGCGGAGGCGGAAGGTACGCCGGCGCAGTGCAGCCGGCTGCGTGAACGCTTCGACCATTTCTACGCGCAGACCGTCGACAGCGGCAGCCGTCTGTTCCCACAGGTGCAAGAGACGCTGGCCCGCCTGGCCGCGCACGGTTACCCGATGGCATTGGTGACCAACAAGCCGACGCCGTTCGTGGCGCCGCTGCTGGCATCGTTGGGCATTGGCGACTATTTCTCGCTGGTGATCGGCGGCGACGACGTGACGGAAAAGAAACCGCACCCGGCGCCGTTGTACCTGGTGCTCGGCAAGCTTGGGCTGCGCGCGCATGAGCTGCTGTTCGTCGGCGATTCACGCAACGATATTCAAGCCGCGCAGGGCGCCGGTTGTCCGAGCGTCGGCTTTACCTACGGTTATAACTACGGCGAATCGATCGCCCTGAGCCACCCCGATCGGGTGTTGGAGCGCTTCGCCGATTTGTTGCCCGCTCTTGGGCTGTCATCTTTAGAGAATCAGGAAATTTAAACATGAGTAAGCCCATCGTATTTAGCGGCGCGCAGCCGTCCGGCGAACTGACCATCGGCAACTACATGGGTGCGCTGCGTCAGTGGGTACAGATGCAGGACGACTACGACTGCATCTACTGCATCGTCGATCTGCATGCCATCACCGTGCGCCAGGACGCCGAGAAGCTGCGCAAAGCCACGCTGGATACGCTGGCGCTGTATCTGGCCTGCGGTATCGATCCGGAAAAAAGCACCATCTTCGTGCAGTCGCATGTGCCTGAGCACACGCAGCTGAGCTGGGTGCTGAACTGCTACACCTATTTCGGCGAACTGAGCCGCATGACGCAGTTCAAAGACAAATCCGCACGCTACGCGGAGAACATCAGCGCCGGGCTGTTCAGCTATCCGGTGCTGATGGCGGCGGATATCCTGCTGTATCAAACCAACCAGGTGCCGGTGGGCGAAGACCAGAAACAGCACCTGGAGCTGAGCCGCGACGTGGGCCAGCGTTTCAACGCGCTGTACGGCGACGTGTTCAAAGTGCCGGAGCCGTTTATTCCTAAATCCGGCGCACGCGTGATGTCACTGCAGGAACCGACCAAGAAGATGTCCAAGTCGGACGACAACCGCAACAACGTGATTGGCCTGCTGGAAGATCCGAAAGCGGTGACCAAGAAGATCAAACGCGCAATGACCGACTCGGAAGAGCCGCCTGTCGTGCGTTACGACGTGGTCAACAAGGCGGGCGTCTCCAACCTGCTGGATATCCTCGCCGGCGTGACCGGCAAGAGCATCGCGCAGTTGGAAGCCGAGTTTGAAGGCCAGATGTACGGCCACCTGAAAGGCGCGGTGGCGGAAGCCGTCTCCGGCATGCTGGCTGAGCTGCAGGAGCGCTACCACCGCTTCCGCAACGACGAAGCCTATCTGCAGCAGGTGATGCGCGACGGCGCCGCCAAGGCCCGCGCGCGCGCGCAGGAAACCCTGGCGAAGGTCTATCAGGCCGTCGGTTTCGTACCGCCGCAGGCGTAACGCCGGCGTAAATAAAAAAGCGGCCTTAGGCCGCTTTTTTTACGTCGGTATCACGCCATTTGCGCCAGACTGGCGGGCGATGCCTCGCTGGCGAACCAATTAAGCTTGCTGCGCAGGCTGACCACGCTGCCGACGATGATCAGGCTGGGGCTGGCGGCCTGCAGGGACAAGGCGCCCAGTTGGCCGAGCTCGCCTTCGATCACCCGCTGGCGGCAGGAAGTGCCGTTTTCTACCAGCGCCACCGGCGTGGTGGTCGCCAATCCATTCACGATCAGCTGGCGTTGGATCTCCGCCGCCTGCGACAGCCCCATATAAAACACCAGCGTCTGTTGCCCGGCGGCCAGCGTCGCCCAGTCCAATCCACCGTCGGCCTTGGCGTGGCCGGTCACCAGGCGCACGCTCTGCGCGTGGTCGCGGTGGGTGAGCGGGATGCCGCTATAGGCGGAACAGCCGGAGGCGGCGGTAATGCCCGGCACCACCGAGAACGGCACGTTGGCGTCCGCCAGCGTCTCCAGCTCTTCGCCGCCGCGGCCGAAGATAAAGGGATCGCCGCCCTTCAGCCGTACTACGCGTTTGCCTTGCTGCGCCTGCTGCAGCAGGATTTGGTTGATCTGTTCCTGCGGCACGCAGTGGTGCCCGGCGCGTTTGCCGACGAAGATGCGCTCAGCGTCGCGGCGCACCAGCGTCATGATCTCTTCGGAAACCAGCCGGTCGTAAACCACCACGTCGGCCTGCTGGATCTGTTGCAGCCCTTTCAGCGTCAGCAAACCGGCATCGCCCGGCCCGGCGCCCACCAGCACCACTTCACCGCGATCTTCCGGCTGTTCGCTGAACAGCTGCTCGAGCTGGCGTTCGGCCAGCGTGGCGTCGCCGTTGGCCAGCGATTGCGCCAGCCGATCGTGGGCGAATAACCGTTCCCAGAAGCGACGGCGCGCGCCGAGGCTGCTGAAGCGTTGTTTTACCCGCTGCCGCAGTGAGCCGCCCAGCTGGGCCAGCCTGCCGAGGTGCTGCGGCAGCATCGCTTCCAGCTTCTCGCGCAGCAGCCGAGCCAGCACCGGCGCTTTGCCGCCGGAGGACACCGCCACCATGATCGGCGAACGATCGATGATTGACGGCATGATAAAGCTGGCGCGTTTCGGATCGTCCACCACGTTGCAGAACACCCGCTGCTGGTTGGCGCACTGATACACCAGTGCGTTGACCTCCAGCCGGTCGGTGGCGGCGATCACCAGCCATTTTTCCGCCAGCAGGGCCGGGCTGAATTCGCCTTCGGCCAGCGTCAACCGGCCTTCTTCCGCCCACAGGCGGAACTGCGGGGTGAAGTCTAGGGCGTTAACGGTCAGCGCCGCGCCGGCGCTCAGCAGCAGGCGCGCCTTGCGTTCGGCGATCTCGCCGCCGCCCACCAGCAGGCAGGCTTTATGTTGCAGTTGGCAGAAAATCGGCAGGTAGTCCATCGGCACTCCTCGGGGTCATCAGGGTGGGGGCGAAATGCGCCCCCGAAAACTCAGGCGGTCTGACGTGCAGCGGCTTGCGCCGCCTGCGGGCGTTCGGCGCGCGGCGTGGCGTACCAATACCCCAGACCCATCAGCACCGAGCCGGACAGGATATTGCCCAGCGTCACCCACAGCAGGTTGTGGCCGATGCCGGCGAGGGTGTAAGCCTCGCTGTGGTTGCCGAACCAGGAGAGGGCGAACAGCGTCATGTTGGCGACGGAGTGTTCGTACCCCGAGGCGATAAAGGCCAGCAGGCACCACCAAATGGCGATGAACTTGGCGGCGCCTTCAACGCGGATCGCCATCCAAATCGCCAGGCAAACCAGCCAGTTGCACAATACGCCCTTGAAGAACAGCACCTCGGCAGGCGCGGTGGTTTTCGCCAGCGCGGCGCTGTGCACCAGACTGGTATCCACCGGCAGCAGGCTGCCGCCGCCGTAGTAATACATCAGCGCCACCAGCACCGAGCCGAGCAGGTTGCCGAGCCAGGTTTGAGGCAGCACCGCCCACATCTGGCTTTGGCGGATGGTACCGGCCTTGACGCCGAGCGTCAGGAACATCGTATGGCCGGTGAACAGCTCGGAACCGGCGATGATCACCAGCGTCAGCGCGATGCCGAAGGTGGCCCCCATCACCAGCGGCCGCACGCTTGGGTCGACCAGGTTGCCGAGGGTGAAGATCAGGATGATGCCGAGGCCGACGTAGGCGCCCGCCATCGCCGAACTGATCCAAAAGCCGAGCGGGCTCTCCTTCGCCAGGCGGACGATGCGCGCCGCGTTGGCGGCACATTTGTTGATCGTATCGGTAAACATGTTGCCTCCCGAAAGGTTATGCCGCGACTTGCACGATGCCGTCGACCACCCGGCTGGCGAAGCTGGCGACGGAACGGCTGTCGTCTTCCAGACAGTGGCCGTCGTACAGGCGGAAATGTTCTTTCTTCAGCGGGCTGGCGACCCACAGCTCGCCCTGATGCTCGGCGATGAGGCCGCGCGACAGCACGCTGGCCTGGGCGAACGGGTCGATATTGCTGATGGCGAACACCTGCTCGTCGGCATAGGGGCGGAACACCGCCACCTGCCGATCGCCGATCAGGGCGCACACGCCGGTGCCGGGCAGAATGTCGGCGACGGGACAAACGGTAATCCACTGGCTCATGCGTGGCTCTCCTCGGTATCGATCAGGGTGACGGGAATGCGCTCGTCCGGGCGCGCAGGGCGGTGCTGGTCGCGTTCGGCCACCACCTGCACGTTCGGATCGCGCAGCGGGCTGTTGATGAAGTGGGCGAAGCGCAGCTGCGTTTCCGGGTGCTCGACGGTCTCTTTCCATTCGCAGACCACCGCGTCGCGCAGGCGGGCGATCTCGGCTTCCAATTGATCGTTGATGCCGAGCTTGTCGTCGACGATCACCTTGCGCAGGTAGTCGATGCCGCCTTCCAGGCTTTCCAGCCACACCGAGGTGCGCTGCAGCTTATCGGCGGTGCGGATATAGAACATCATGAAGCGGTCGAGGTAACGCACCAGGGTCTCGCGATCGAGGTCGGCGGCCAGCAGGTCGGCGTGGCGCGGTTTCATGCCGCCGTTGCCGCAGACATACAGGTTCCAGCCGTTCTCGGTGGCGATGATGCCGACGTCCTTGCCCTGCGCCTCGGCGCATTCACGGGTACAGCCCGAGACGCCGAACTTCATTTTGTGCGGAGTGCGGATGCCTTTGTAGCGATGTTCCAGCGTGACGCCGAAGCCGACGCTGTCGCCGACGCCGTAGCGGCACCAGGTGCTGCCGACGCAGGTTTTCGCCATGCGCAGCGCCTTGGCATACGCGTGGCCGGTTTCAAAGCCGGCGGCGAGCAGCTTGCGCCAGATGGCTGGCAGATCGTCTTTCTGCGCGCCGAACATGCCGATGCGCTGCGAGCCGGTCATTTTGGTATAGAGATTGTATTCCTTAGCGATCTGGCCGATGGCCAGCAGGCCGTCCGGGGTGATTTCGCCGCCGGCGGAGCGTGGGATCACCGAGTAGGTGCCGTCTTTCTGGATATTGCCGAGGAAGTTGTCGTTGGTATCCTGCAGCGGCGTATGCTGCGGCTTGAGGATGTATTCGTTCCAGCACGAGGCCAGCAGCGAGCCGACGGTGGGTTTACACACTTCGCAGCCGTAGCCTTTGCCGTATTTGGCCAGCAGCGCCTCGAACGACTTGATGCCTTCGACGCGGATCAGGTGGAACAGCTCCTGGCGCGAATAGGCGAAGTGTTCGCACAGGTGATGGTTGACCTCGATGCCTTGCTTGCTCAGCTCGGCGTTCAACACTTGGGTGAGCAGCGGGATGCAGCCGCCGCAACCGGTGCCGGCCTTGGTTTCGGCCTTCAGCGCCGCCACGGTGTGGCAACCTTTGTTGACCGCCTGGATGATGTCGCCTTTGCTGACGTCGAAGCAGGAGCAGATCTGCGCGCTTTCCGGCAGCGAATCCACGCCGATGGCCGGTTTGCTGCCCGCATGGGCCGGCAGGATCAGGCCGTCCGGGTTTTCCGGCAGCGCGATGCCGTTCAACGCCAGCTGCAGCAGGTTGCCATAATCGCTGGTGTCGCCCACCAGCACCGCGCCGAGCAGGGTTTTGTTGTCGGCGCTGACCACGATGCGTTTGTAGACTTCTTTGCTTTCATCCAGATAGACGTAGCTGCGGGCGCCCTCGGTGCGGCCGTGGGCATCGCCGATGCCGCCGACGTCTACGCCCAGCAGCTTCAGCTTGGCGCTCATGTCGGCGCCCTGGAAGCCGTTTTCGCGGCCCAGCAGGTGATCGGCGGCCACCTGCGCCATTTTGTATCCCGGCGCTACCAGGCCGAAGGTGCGATCGCGCCAGGCGGCGCACTCACCGATGGCGTACACGTCCGGATCCGACGTCTGGCAGCTGTCGTTGATGGCGATGCCGCCGCGGCGGCCAATCTCCAGCCCGCACTGACGCGCCAGCTTGTCCTGGGCGCGGATGCCGGTGGAGAACACGATGAAATCCACTTCCAGCAGGCTGCCGTCGGCGAAATGCAGGGTTTTGCGCGCCGTGCCGCCGCCGTTGACGATCTCCTGGGTATTTTTGCCGGTGTGTACCTTGACGCCCATACGCTCGATCTTGCGGCGCAGCTGGTCACCGCCCATCGGGTCGAGCTGTTCGGCCATCAGCACCGGAGCGAACTCGATCACGTGCGTTTCCACCCCCAGGCTTTTCAGCGCGCCGGCGGCTTCCAGCCCCAACAGCCCGCCGCCGACTACCGCGCCGCGTTTGCTGCGGCGCGCACAGGCTTCGATGGCGTTCAGGTCTTCGATGGTGCGGTAAACGAAGCAGTCCTGGCTATCCGAGCCTTTAATCGGCGGGATCCACGGATAGGAGCCGGTGGCCATGATCAGCTTGTCGTAATAGACGGTGCGGCCGGTGTTGGAGTGGATCACCTTCTCGTCGCGATTGATGGTGATGGCGCGTTCGCCGATCAGCACCTTCACGCCGTGTTTTTCGTAAAAGCCTTCGCGTACCAGCGACAGCTCTTCGGCGGTGTGGTGCGAGAAGTAGGAGGAAAGGTGCACGCGATCGTAAGCGATGCGTGGCTCTTCGCAAAATACGGTGATGTCGAACGGGTCTTTGTCTGCTTTATCCAACAGATCTTCGATGAACCGGTGGCCGACCATGCCATTGCCGACGACGGCAAGTTTGACTCTGCTCATTATTGCCTCAAAATTCTGGTTTCCTAGGCTTACCTTATCTCTCCCGATGGGCAATTTATTGATGCAAATCAATCACGCTCTTATATACCTCTAACGTGGTATATGGATGATTTTTCACGTTTTTTGATAAGTTGCGGATTTTATTCACCTTTAGCTGAAGCGAGTCAGTTTGCATGCAAATGACCCCGCAGGGAGTAAACGCAGGGGGTAGGCAGGCAACGGCGACTTTGTCAGCGCGATCCGCTGCCAGTATGATGAAGAAAACCAGCGCAACGGCAGAGGTGAAGGGTGGCGAAACGTCCATTGAAGTTTATCGACAACCTGCGTTTAAGCGGGCATGAAGGGTTGTGGCAACTGGCGATCGAACAGGGGCGCATCGCGCATCTGGTGCCGCAGCCGGAAGGGCAGGAGTGGCGCAGCGACGTGTTGGATGCGCAGGGCGGGCTGGCGTTGCCGGCGTTCGTCGAACCGCATATTCACCTGGATACCACGCAAACCGCCGGTCAGCCGGCCTGGAATCAGTCCGGCACGCTGTTCGAGGGGATCGAGCGCTGGGCCGAACGTAAAGCGTTGCTGACCCATGAAGACGTCAAGCAGCGCGCCTGGCAAACGCTTAAGTGGCAGATCGCCAACGGCGTGCAGTATGTGCGCACCCACGTCGACGTTTCCGATCCCACGCTGACCGCGCTGCGTGCCATGCTGGAGGTGAAGCAGGAGGTGGCGCCCTGGGTGACGCTGCAGATCGTCGCCTTCCCGCAGGAGGGGATCCTTTCCTATCCTAACGGCGAAGCGCTGCTTGAAGAGGCGCTGCGGCTGGGGGCCGACGTGGTGGGTGCCATTCCGCACTTCGAATTCACCCGTGAATACGGCGTGGAATCGCTGCATAAAGCGTTCGCACTGGCGCAAAAATACGATCGGCTGGTGGACGTGCACTGCGATGAAATTGACGATGAGCAATCGCGTTTCGTCGAGACCGTGGCGGCGCTGGCGCTGAAGCTGGAGATGGGGGCGAAAGTCACCGCCAGCCACACCACGGCGATGCACTCTTACAACGGCGCTTACGCCTCGCGGCTGTTCCGCCTGCTGAAAATGTCCGGCATCAACTTCGTCGCCAACCCGCTGGTGAACATTCACCTGCAGGGGCGTTTCGACAGCTACCCAAAACGGCGCGGCGTGACGCGGGTGAAGGAGATGCTGGAGGCGGAGATCAACGTCTGCTTCGGCCACGACGATGTGTTCGATCCCTGGTACCCGCTCGGCACCGCCAACATGCTGCAGGTGCTGCATATGGGGCTGCACGTGTGCCAGCTGATGGGCTATGGCCAGATCGACGATGGGCTGAAGCTGATCACTCACCACAGCGCGCGCACTCTTAACCTCAGCGATTACGGCCTGGCGGCCGGCAACAGCGCCAACCTGGTGATCCTGCCGGCGGAAAGCGGTTTCGACGCGGTGCGCCGCCAGACGCCGGTGCGTTATTCGATTCGCCAGGGGGCAGTAATCGCCGAAACGCAGCCGGCGGAAACCACGCTGCATTTGCAGCAGGATGAGACGGTGGATTTTCGGCGTTAGTCGATGATTGCCTGTAGCCGTGCCAGCGCGTCGGCGATGACTTCGCCAGGGGCACGTTCAACGAATTGCGCGCTGCGCCCGGCCAGATCCATCATGCGAACCTGGTTGATCAAGATGACGCCCTGCGTTGCGGTGCCGCTCCCGCTCAGGCTGACGGTGAAACCCGCTGTACGGGCAAAATTAGCCCCTTGCGAAATAGGGGCAACCAGCACCATGCCCAGCGCATTAAACTCGCGGGGAGAGAGCACCAGTGCCGGACGAAAGTCGCCTTGCTGCTCACGGCCAACCACGGGATTCAGGCTGACCCGGATAAGATCTCCGCGCTGAAAAACGGGGCGCTTTACCATACTTCTTTCCCCGCCGGTGGCATGTGTTCCCAGTTGTCGTCTGCGGCGGCCGGCGCTTCACCGTTGCAGCCATCGAGCAATTGCTGCAGTGAATAGCGTTTCTTAACCGGTTTAATGACCAATGTTCCATCGATGACCTGCATGTCCATTTCCTGACCTACCTGGAGTTCCAGCTCGTTCATTAGCGCTGAGGGCACCAGCATTCCTGCGCTGTTGCCCCATTTTTTGATAAAGACTTTCATGAGCAATCCCTCTCCATTGTTCATGTATAAACAATGTATAATTAAGTGTGAAAAATGTACATAAAAAAGGGCGCCTTGCGGGCGCCCTTGATGTATTTGATGCGAAGAAATCAGTGCGTCACGTGACCGTGGCTGCGGTGCTTGGTCACGAAGCCCAGCAGCAGACACATCACGAACACCGCCAGGTACAGGCCGTTGGCGGTGGTCAGCGCCGCGTGCGCGCCGCCTTTCGCCACGATCGGGCCGGTGACCACGAAGGTCAGCATGGTGCCGATGGTGCCGCAGGTCAGGATAAAGTTGACCAGCTTCGGCGAGGAGACCTTGGTCTGCAGCGAGCCGAGGGTGATCAACGTGGTGTAGATGGCGCTGGAAACGAAGCCCAGGGCCATGATGTAGTAGCCCAGGTGTTCCGGATTGTCGGTGCTGACGAACAGGTACATCGCGCCGGTCGCCAGCGCGGCCAGTACGGTGACGATGCGCTGCAGATCGAAGAAGCGCAGGATGAAGCTGAACACCCACATGCCGACCATGTAAGAGGTCCAGAAGTCGCTCACCAGCTTACCGGCCTGGCCGATGTCCATGTTGAACGACTTGGTGGCGTACTCAGGCACCCACTGAATGAAGCCCAGCTGGCCGAGGATGTAGCACAGCGCGGCGATCGACAGGAACAACACGCCGATGCCCCATTTTTCTTTCTCGACCGGCTGACCGGCGTCGGCGCCTTTCTTGCCCAGCACCGGGAATTCGGAGCACAGGGTCAGCACGAAGATCCCCACGTACAGCAGGCCGATGCAGGCATAAACCCAGTACCAGCCGATATGGCGAGCCAGCAGCATCGCGGCGACGATCGGGAAGATCATCCCGGCCATGCTGAAGAAGGAGTCGGTGAACAACAGGCGTGAACCGCGCTGGCGGCCGGCATACATGTGCGTGATCAGGAAGGTGCCGATCGACATGGTGATACCGCTAACCACGCCGAGGATAAACATGCACAGCGAGAACATGGTCAGGCTCTTGCCGAGCATCAGCCCTGCGACCGCCAGCACCATCAGGACAAAGCCGAAGATCAGCTGACGCTTCAGCGGGATGATTTCCATCAGCCAGGCATTGAGGAAGATCGAAATCAAAATACCGGCGTTGAGGAAAGTAAAGGTGTTACTCATGCTGGAAACCGGCAGATTAAAGTACTCTGCAATGTTTCCCATCACCATCCCTGTGACGATCACTAAAGCACCGGTCAGCGCGTACGAAAAGAAGCTGATCCAGGTAAGCCGTATGCGGTTACTGTCATTCATTGTATAGGCCTGAATATGTCTGTTAGAGGTTTTAACGCTGGCATAAGGCCGCTGGCTTTTCCTGGCAAACGCAGAAAAAAGTCCCGATCAGGCCACCAGGGGGCGGATCCTAGCACAGACAACGGGATTTTTTGTGATGGTTGTCGATTTTTTGATGCAACCTATGAAGGGAGGGTACGCATTATTGTGATCTATTTGCGTACCGTCACAATGGAATCACGGTTGACGATCGTCGGCTCAAATCGGTGCGCCGGCGTGGTGGGGTCGATCAGCCTGCGCGCCGCGTATTGGGCCATCTCGCTAATGGGAAAATGTACGCTGCTTAACGCCGGGCGTACAAAAGGCGCGCGTTCGCCGCTGTCGTAACAGATCAAGGAGATATCCTGCGGTACCCGCAGGCGGTGCTCGTTGATCGCCAGCAGCGCGCCGATCGCCATCTCTTCGTTGCAGCAGTAGATGGCGCTGGGCCGTGCGGCTTGCTGCAGCAGGTGAGCGGCGCAGCGGTAACCGCTTTCCAGATCGTAGACGCCCTCCAGGCAGGCCACCGGCTCGATATTCGCCGCCTGCATCGCCTCTTCAAACCCCTGCAGCCGCAGGCGGCTCGACGGGCGCTCGCGCGGGCCGCTGATGCAGGCGATGCGCCGGTGCCCGGCATCGAGTAACTGCTGCGTCGCCATGCGGCTGGCGAGCGGGTGATCGAAGGTGACGCAGCGGTCTTCCAACCCCGGCACCAGACGATCGAGCAACACGAAATCACGTTGTTCCGCCGCCAGCTGGCGCAGCCGATCGTCGCTGAGAAAACGCACGTGCAGGATCACGCCGTCGCAGCGCAGGCTGAACAGCCGCTGCACCGCCTGCCATTCGTTTTCGGCGCTGTTGCGGCCCTGGGTCACCAGCAGTTGCTTGCCGTGGGATTCGGCCTCGGTCTGCACGAAGTCCATCAGCGCGCCGAAGAAGCCGCCGCGATACGACGTGGTCACCAGCCCGAGGGTATTGCTGTGGCTGGAGGCGAGCGCGCGGGCCGCCGGGTTGGGGGTGTAACCGAGCTGGGCGACGGCGCGCTCAACCTTCTCGCGGGTCGGCGCCTTGACGTTGCTGTCGCCGTTCACTACCCGCGATACGGTGGCGCGCGAAACGCCCGCCAGCGCCGCGACATCTTCCAGTGTCACCATCGTCCCACTCCTGAATTACGGCTAAAAAAATGGGTTCGGCGCGCCGAACCCCTGTCATACCGCGCAGGCGCTTACCTGAACTGCGGCAAATACGGCGCGTTTATCGTCAACACCTCGTCCAGCAACGGCTGCGCCAGGTTGGCGTTGCCCACCAGCGGGTTGGCGATCAGCGCCAGCAAGCCGCTGCGGCGATCGCCGTGCACCGCGGCCTCGATGGTCAGGCGTTCGTAGGCTTTCACCTGCTGCGTCAGCGCCTGCATCGGCTCCGACAGCGGGCCGAACGTCAGCGGATGCGCGCCTTGGGCATCGACGATACAGTTGATTTCTATCACAGCATCGTCCGGCAGGCCATGGATTGCGCCGCGGTTTGCGGTGTTGACCACTAATTGCGTGCCGAGATTATTATGGATAGCACGAATCAGCTCCAGCGCAACCTCGGAATAGAAAGAACCGCCGCGGAAGCTGAGCTGTTCCGGTTTCGTGTTCAGCTGCGGATCGGCATACAGCTCGAACAGCTCTTTTTCTACCTGCATCACCTGCTCGGCGCGGGTGCCGCGCTCGCCGGCGGCGGCCATCTCTTCCGCCAGCATCTCGCGGGTCTGGTAAAAATAGCGGTGGTACGGGCAGGGGATCGCGCCGAGCGCGCGCAGGAAGTCCGGCTGCCAGGGCTCTTCCTTGATGTTGTTCATGGTCAGCGCCGCGCCGTCGCACAACATGTCGATCACCCTGGCGGTGACGTCGCGCTCCTGCTGCGTGACCTGATGCACCCAGACCATGTGGTTCAGGCCGGCGAACCGCAGCTGCACGTCGGCGTAAGGCGCCTGCAGCATATTGGCGATCATGTGATGCATGCTGATCGGCACGTTGCACAGGCCGATGATCTTCGCTTTGGTAAAGCGAGACACCGCCTCGGTGACGATACCGGCCGGGTTGGTGAAGTTGATGATCCAGGCGTCCGGCGCCAGCTTTTCCACCCGGCGGGCGATATCCAGCATCACCGGAATGGTGCGCAGCGCTTTGGCGAAACCGCCGACGCCGGTGGTTTCCTGGCCGAGCAGCTGGTATTTCAGGCCCAGCCGTTCATCGGCGGCGCGCGCCGGCAGTTGCCCGACGCGGAACTGGGTCAGCACGAAAGCGGCACCGCGAATGGCGTCGTCCAGCGTGAAGTGCACGCTGACCTTCACCTGCTCCAGCCCGTGACGCGCCAGCATGCGGCGGGTCAGAGCGGCGATGGTTTCCACTTTTTGCCGGCCCGGCTCGACGTCCACCAGCGCCAGTTCGGTGACCGGCAGCTCCTCGATGCGCTGGATCAGCCCATCGACCAGCTCGGGAGTGTAGCTGCTGCCGCCGCCGATCACGGCGATTTTGAGCATGCTCATGGGCGCCCCTCCGTCAGCGACTGACGGCGATAGAGCTCGATCATGTCGTCGGCCAGATCCTGGATCACCATGGCGTTCATCAGATGATCCTGCGCATGCACGGTGATCAGATTGATCGCCAGCTTGCCGCAGCCTTCATCCATGCCGATCAGCTCGGTCTGGATCAGGTGCGCTTTCTTCACCCACTCTTTGGATTCGGCCATGTGTTTGGCCGCGGCGGCGAAGTCGCCGGCGCGCGCTTGTCGCAACGCCATCAACGCATTGCTGCGCGCGCTGCCGGAGAACACCAGCAGTTCCATGATGGTGCTTTCAAACTCGGGGCTGACTTCAGTCATCAATTCACTCACGTCATTTCTCCAGGGGTTGCGCGGCGACGCCGCCGTGGGATGCTTCAGTATCCGTTCTTTTTATAATGAGAGCGCTCTCATTTATATAGAGTAACGACAGTGCGTATGCAAACTGGGAGGCAGATCGCAAAAACCGACCCGGGGCGGCACGGGGCAAAAAATGCGTGATGCGGTTGGCAAAAAAGCCTTCTGCGCCCATACTTTCCGCAGCAAAATTCAGGGCCGCCTAGGATATGTCCCGTAATTGGGTAAATATAGGTAAATGGCTGGCACTTGCCGATACAGCTCTTTAGAATCAAAGCGCTTTTCCGTTGTTTGTCTCTCAGAGAAAGGACCCGTTAATGTTCAAACGTACTTTAGTGACCTTCGTCGCGCTGTGTTCCCTGTCCGCAGTGGCACCAGCCGCACTCGCCGCCGGTGAGACCCACGTCATGCTGACGACCTCGGCGGGGAATATCGAATTGGCGCTCGACAGCCAGAAGGCACCGGTTTCTACCCAGAACTTCGTCGATTACGTGAACAGCGGGTATTACAACAACACCATTTTCCACCGCGTGATCCCGGGCTTCATGATCCAGGGCGGCGGTTTCACCGCTGACATGCAGCAAAAATCCACCAAGGCGCCAATCAAGAACGAAGCCGACAACGGCCTGCGCAACCTGCGCGGCACCATCTCGATGGCACGCACCGCTGACAAGGACAGCGCCACCAGCCAGTTCTTCCTGAACGTGGCGGATAACGCCTTCCTGGATCACGGCCAGCGCGACTTCGGCTACGCGGTGTTCGGTAAAGTGGTGAAAGGCATGGACGTGGTGGACAAGATTGCCCAGGTACCGACCGGCAACGTCGGCCCTTACCAGAATGTGCCGACCAAACCGGTGGTGATTCTGTCGGCCAAGGTGCTGCCGTAAGTTTTTTGGCCGATCCTGCTGGGGTCGGCCGCTCCTTCCTTCCGAAGCCTTGCCTTCATCACTGTTTTCTCCCGCGCCCCATGCTCTAATCGGTAGACAATAATCAGACCGGAAATCCGGCGTTCGCCCTTTGTTGTCTCTGGATGAGTTGCTGCCATGTATGAATTTAACCAGGTGCTGTTGCTGTTGCAGCAGATGTGCGTCTATCTCGTTATCGCCTATCTGCTGAGCAAAACCCCGCTGTTCATTCCGCTGATGCAGGTGACCATTCGCCTGCCGCACAAGCTGCTGTGCTATGTGATCTTCTCGGTGTTTTGCATCATGGGCACCTACTTCGGGCTGCATATTCAGGATTCGATCGCCAACACCCGTGCGATAGGCGCGGTCCTGGGCGGGTTGCTGGGTGGGCCGTCGGTGGGCTTTCTGGTCGGGCTGACCGGCGGCCTGCACCGGTATACGCTCGGCGGCATGACCGACGTGGCCTGCGCGATCTCCACGGTGTCCGAAGGGCTGGTCGGCGGCATCGTACACAGCATTGCCATGCGCCGGGGGCGCATCGAGCTGCTGTTCAATCCGCTGTTCGTCGGCGGCGTGGCGCTGGTGGCGGAAGTGCTGCAGATGGCGATCATTCTGGCGGTGGCGCGCCCTTATAGCGAGGCGTTGCAGCTGGTGGAACACATCGCGCTGCCGATGATGATCGCCAATACCGTCGGCGCGGCGATGTTTATGCAAATCCTGCTGGATCGGCGCGCGATGTTCGAGAAATACACCAGTGCTTTCTCTTCCAAGGCGCTGAAGATCGCCGAGCGCACTGAGGGCATCCTGAGGCAGGGCTTCGATCAGGAAAACAGCATGAAGGTCGCTCGGGTGATTTATCAGGAACTGGGCATCGGCGCGGTGGCGATCACCGATCGCGACAAGCTGCTGGCATTTATCGGCATCGGCGACGATCACCACCTGCCGGGCACGCCGATCGCCTCGGTGCATTCGCATCGCGCCATCGACAACAACGAGGTGGTGTACGCCGACGGCAATCAGCTCTCTTACTGCTGCTCGATCAATCCGGCCTGCAAGCTGGGATCGACGCTGGTGATCCCGCTGCGCGGCGAAAACCAGCGGGTCATCGGCACCATCAAGCTGTACGAACCGAAAAGCCAGCTGTTCAGCACCATCAACCGCACGCTGGGCGAAGGCATCGCCAGCCTGCTGTCGGCGCAGATCATGGCCGGACAGTACGAGCGCCACAAGCAGCTGCTGGCGCAGTCGGAGATCAAGCTGTTGCATGCGCAGGTCAACCCGCATTTCCTGTTCAATGCTCTGAATACCCTGGTGGCGGTGATCCGCCGCGATGGCGAGCGCGCTTGCGATCTGGTGCAGTCCCTCTCGACCTTCTTTCGTAAAAACCTCAAACGCTCGGATGACGAAGTCAGCCTGGCGGACGAAATTGAACATGTGAACGCCTACCTGCAGATCGAGAAAGCGCGCTTCGCCGATCGGCTGGAGATCGCGGTATCGTTGCCGGAGGCGCTGCTGGCGGCGCGGCTGCCGGCGTTTTCGCTGCAGCCGATCGTCGAGAATGCCATCAAGCATGGCACCTCGCATCTGTTGGGCGTGGGCCGCATCGAAATCGGCGCCTGCTGCGAAGGCGAGCATCTGCTGTTGCAGGTGACGGACAACGCCGGGCTGTTCCAGCCGAAACCGAACGGCAGCGGTCTGGGCATGAACCTGGTGGATAAACGCATCCGCGTGCGCTACGGCGAAGGCTATGGCGTGCAGGTGGATTGCCGGCCGGACGCCTACACCCGCATTACGCTTAATGTCCCCATGGAGAGGGCCGCCTGATGTTAAACGCACTGATTGTTGACGATGAACCTTCCGCGCGCGACAACCTGCGCCACCTGCTGGAAGCTGAAGCGGGGATCTCGATTATCGGCGAGTGCGCCAACGCCATCGAAGCCATCAGCCAGATCCACCGGCTGCAGCCGGACGTGGTGTTTCTCGATATCCAGATGCCACGCATCAGCGGGCTGGAAATGGTCGGCATGCTGGATCCCAACCGGATGCCGCACATCGTGTTTCTGACCGCCTATGACGAATACGCGGTGCAGGCATTCGAGGAGCACGCCTTCGATTATCTGCTGAAGCCGGCGGAGCCGAAGCGGCTGAGCAAGACGCTGCAACGCCTGCGGCAGCGCAGTGCGCCGCAGGACGTAGCGGCGCTGGATGAGAGCGCCGGTTACCTGAAATACATTCCCTGCACCGGCCACAGCCGCATCTATCTGCTGCGGTTCGACGAGGTGTTGGCGATCCGTTCCAAACTGAGCGGGGTCTTCGTGGTGCGCAGCGACGGCATGGAGTGTTTCACCGAGCTGACGCTGCGCACGCTGGAAAGCCGTACGCCGCTGGTGCGCTGCCATCGGCAGTATCTGGTCAACCTGGAGCAGGTACGCGAGATCCGTTTCGAAGAGGGCGGCGCGGCGGAAATGATCATGTCGGCCGGCGATCCGGTTCCGGTCAGCCGGCGCTATTTGAAGGCGCTGAAAGAGCAACTGGGGCTGCGGGGGTGAGGCAGACCTTAGGGGGATTCTGAAAAGACAGGTATCATGGGCGCCCCGACGGCGCCCATTTTGTTTGTCCTTGACGGGGGTACGCGGCGCTTATAGCTTTATTGCATCAACAGGCGCGTTTCGCGCCGCGTCAGCGTCAAAGGAACAGAAAATGAGTGAACCACGGATTATCGCCAAGGCGATGAAAGACGGAAAACCGGAGCAGGACCTGGTGATTTTGCCGGCGTTGGCCAACCGTCACGGGTTGATCACCGGGGCAACCGGCACCGGCAAGACGGTGACGCTGCAGAAAATGGCCGAACAGTTCTCGCGCATCGGCGTGCCGGTGTTTCTGTCGGACGTGAAGGGCGATCTGTCCGGCATCGGCGCTGAGGGCGTGCCTTCCGAGAAATTGCAGGCGCGCCTGGCGGCTATCGGCGTCACCGACTGGCAGCCGCAGGCCTGCACCATTATCCCTTGGGATATTTACGGCGAAAAGGGCCACCCGATCCGCGCCACGATTTCCGATCTCGGGCCGCTGTTGTTGGGGCGCCTGTTGGATCTGAACGAGGTGCAAAGCGGCGTGCTGCAGCTGGTGTTCAAGATCGCCGATGACAACGCGCTGCTGTTGCTGGACATGAAAGATCTGCGCGCCATGGTGCAGTTCGTCGGCGACAACGCCAAACAATTCCAGACCCAGTACGGCAATATCTCTGCCGCCTCTATCGGCGCCATTCAGCGCGGGTTGCTGACGCTGGAAGAGCAGGGCGCCAACCAGTTCTTCGGCGAGCCGATGCTGGACATCAACGATCTGATGAAAACCGACGCCAACGGTCACGGTGTGATCAACCTGCTGGCGGCGGACAAGCTGATCAATCAGCCGAAGCTGTATGCGGTGTTCCTGCTGTGGCTGCTGGCCGAGCTGTTTGAGCACCTGCCGGAGGTGGGCGACCCCGAACAGCCGAAGCTGGTGTTCTTCTTCGATGAGGCCCACCTGCTGTTCAACGATGCGCCGGCGGCGCTGCTGACCAAGATCGAACAGGTGGTGCGTCTGATTCGCTCCAAAGGCGTCGGCATTTACTTCGTCACCCAGAACCCGCTGGATATCCCGGACAGCGTGCTGGGCCAGCTGGGCAACCGCGTACAGCATGCGCTGCGCGCCTTTACTCCGCGCGATCAGAAGGCGGTGAAGACGGCGGCGCAAACCCTGCGCGCCAATCCGGCCTTCGATGCCGAAACGGCGATCACTGAGCTGGGCGTGGGCGAAGCGCTGGTGTCATTCCTCGACGAAAAGGGCCGGCCGAACGTGGTGGAGCGGGCGATGGTGATCGCGCCGGAATCCAAAATGGGCATGCTCGGTGCGGAAGGGCTGAACAGCGCGATCAACAAATCACCGCTGTATGGCCGCTATGAGGATATGATCGACCGCGAATCTGCCTACGAGAAACTGTCGTCGGGCGGCTTCGCCACCGTCGGCACCCCGCAGCAGGGGCAGCAACCGCAGGCGCAACAGCAACAACAGCAGGCGGGCGGCGGCCTGATGGACGGCCTGAACGAGCTGCTGTTCGGTTCCACCGGCCCGCGCGGCGGCAAGCGCGACGGCATCGTCCAGACCGCCGCCAAGAGCATGGCGCGCGATCTCGGCCGCCAGATCCTGCGCGGCGTGCTGGGGTCGATCACCGGCGGTCGTAAAAGGTAAGCGTAAATTATCGTCGGCAGCGGCGGGTTAAATCAGTACACTGTGGCGGCATTTTTCTCTGCCGGACCTAACATGCTGCTGCTGATCGATAATTACGACTCCTTTACCTATAACCTTTACCAGTACTTCTGCGAATTGGGCGCCGAGGTGGTGGTGAAGCGCAACGATGAGCTGCAGTTGGCCGATATCGAGCGGCTGGCGCCGCAGCATCTGGTGATTTCTCCCGGCCCCTGCACCCCGAACGAAGCGGGTATCTCGCTGGCCGCCATTCGTCATTTCGCCGGCAAACTGCCGATCCTCGGCGTGTGCCTGGGGCACCAGGCGCTGGGGCAGGCGTTCGGTGCCGAGGTGGTGCGCGCCCGCGCGGTGATGCACGGCAAAACTTCGGCCATTCGCCACCTGGGCGTCGGCGTGTTCCGTGGCCTGAGCGATCCGCTGACCGTCACCCGTTATCACTCGCTGGTGCTGAAAGCCGATACGTTGCCGGACTGTTTTGAAGTGACCGCCTGGAGCGAACGCGACGGCGTGCGCGACGAGATCATGGGCATCCGCCACCGCACTTTGGCGTTGGAAGGCGTGCAGTTCCATCCGGAAAGCGTGCTCAGCGAGCAGGGGCATCAGCTGCTGGATAACTTCCTCAACCGTTAATCCCGAGGCGTTTTTTTCGCTCGTCAGGCGTTTTGCGTTTGCGCTCGATTGGTTTTTTATGCATATTTCGTGATTATGTTTTCAATCTAACATTACGATAGCGCTGAAAAACCTTCAGGGTGGAGCCGAAAATGACTGAAAAATCCGCAGTGAGCCGCAGCACCTTTGACCAGGTGATCCTGCCTGTTTATGCACCGGCCCAGTTTGTGCCGGTGCGCGGCCAAGGCAGCCGAGTCTGGGATCAGCAGGGAAAAGAGTACATCGATTTTTCCGGCGGCATCGCGGTGACGGCGCTGGGGCACTGCCATCCGGCGCTGGTCGAGGCGCTTAAACGCCAGGGCGAAACCCTGTGGCATACCAGCAACGTCTTCACCAATGAACCGGCGCTGCGCCTGGCGAGCAAACTGATCGACGCCACCTTCGCCGACCGGGTGTTCTTCGCCAACTCCGGCGCTGAGGCCAACGAGGCGGCGTTCAAACTGGCGCGTCATTACGCCATCACCCGCCACAGCCCGTACAAAACCAAAATCATCGCCTTCTATAACGCGTTCCACGGCCGCACGCTGTTCACCGTGTCGGTGGGCGGGCAGGCCAAATACTCCGACGGGTTCGGGCCGAAGCCGGCCGACATCGTGCACGTGCCGTTCAACGATCTGGCGGCGGTGAAAGCGGTGATGGACGACCACACCTGTGCGGTGGTGATGGAGCCGATTCAGGGCGAGGGCGGCATTACGCCGGTCGACGCCGGCTTCCTCAAAGGCGTGCGCGAGCTGTGCGACCAACATCAGGCGCTGCTGGTGTTCGACGAAGTGCAAAGCGGCATGGGGCGCAGCGGCAAGCTGTTCGCCTATATGCATTATGGCGTGACGCCGGACATTCTCACCACCGCCAAGGCGTTGGGTGGCGGTTTCCCGGTCAGCGCCATGCTGACCACCGAAGAGATTGCGTCGGTGATGCAGGTGGGCACCCACGGCACCACCTACGGCGGTAACCCGCTGGCCTGCGCGGTGGCGGAGGCGGCGCTGGACGTGATCAATACGCCGGAGGTGCTGAGCGGCATCGAGCAGCGTCATGCGCTGTATGTGCAGGCTTTGCAGCATATCGGCGAGAAATACGGTATTTTCACCGCCATTCGCGGCATGGGGCTGCTGATCGGCGCCGAGCTGACGCCGCATTATCACGGCAGGGCGCGCGACTTCCTCAACGCCGCCGCCGCGCGTGGGTTGATGATCCTCAACGCCGGGCCGAACGTGATCCGTTTCGCGCCGTCGCTGGTAGTGGAGCTGCAGGATATCGAGGCCGGTATGGCGCTGTTCGAGCTGGCGGTGCAGGATGTGATCAACGCCTGAAGCCCGCGCGGCATATAACGGGGCGCGGCATGCCGCGCCCTTATTGATCGCGCAGTTTGCGCTTGAGCCAGATACCGTGGTGCGGGCGCTGGCGCCAGGCCAGCGACGAAATGGTGTGCATCACGCTCAGGTGCGACAAAATGCGCCGCAGATGGCGCTCCATCTCGGTAATGGGCATGTCCGGATGCAGATCCGGCGGCTGCATGATGCCGCTGTTGCCGCTGCTCGGGCCGTCGTATTCCAACCGCTGCTGGCAGCTTTGCAGCGCGATTTCGCAGGTTTGCAGATAGGCTTCCGCCAGTTTCGGCGTCAGCATGTAGTGCTCGCGCGCCAGAATAGTCATGGCGTTCAGGTGTTCGACGATGAACTGGCTGTGAGTGACCCACAGCCGCATGTCCGCCAGATAGTTCGAGGCGAACCCCGGTTCCTGCATCGCCTGATTGAGCGAGGTGAACAGCGCGTTGTGCGCCTGGTTGACCTGCATGCGGGTATAGGCCAACGCGGTGGCGTCCGGTTCCGGTTGCTTCAGCATCAAGCCGCAGCGCGGCTTGATCGTTTTCCAGCGCCTGATGGGCATTCTTGCGCAGCAGCCCGCTTTGCCACTGCGGCCACAGCCAAATGGTGCCGCCGAACGCCAGCACGCAGCCGATCAGCGTATCGATCAGGCGCGGTACCAGAAAATGCGAGCCGTTCAGCGCCAGCAGCTGCAGGGTGTAAACCGCCGTGACCGTAAAGCCAATCACCGACAGCCCGTAGTTCTTGCGCGAAACCAGGTAGGCCAACAGCGTGATCACCAGCATGATGCTCAGCGTTTCTCCTTCCGGCAGCTGCAGCTGCAACAGCCCGGCCGCCAGCAATAGCCCGGCAATCGTGCCCAGCGCACGGTGCTGAATACGCACCCGGGTGGCGTTATACCCGTTTTGGCTCACCAGCATGATGGTGAGCAGGATCCAGTAAGGTTTCGGCAGGTTGAAGACCGCACCCAGGCTGCTGCCGATCGCCAGCGTCACGCCCAGCCGCGCGGCGTTGCGCAGGGCGGTGGATTTGAACGACAGATAGCTGGCTAGCGCCGGCCAAAACGGCAGGCGGTGCTGGCCGGGCATCAGGTCGCGGCGGTACAGCGGATGCTGGGTGCGCAGCAGGCGGGAGATGCGGCTGAAGTGGTAATAACAAAACTGGCCGACCGGGTTATCGGGATGCTGCGCCGCCATTTTTTCCAGCGCCGCCAGTTCGTGGCTCATGGAGAAGCGCTTCGAATGTTGATGGTAGAGGATATCGTGCGCCACCACGCGCAGCCGGCCGGCGATCACCTGAGCATTGCGGCGAATGATCGCTTCGGCCTGGCTCTGCTCCACCAGTTTTTGCACCTCTTCCGGCAGATGCAGGCTGACGGTGATGTGCTCCTGCAGGTCCATCGCTACCTGAAAGGCGCGCTGCAGGCGCTTTTGTTCGAGGTTGTTGGCGTGCGGCAGGAAATTAAGCTGTTGGTACAACAGGCTGATCAGATCCATCACCTTTTGCTGGCGCACCAGCAGCGGCGGCAGCGCGGTCTGCGGATCGGTGTGCTGGGTCAGCAGTGAGTATTTGGCTTCGAAATAGTCCGCCAGCTCCAGGTAGAGCTGGCTCAGCGTCTCGCGCATCGGCTGTTCTTTCCACAGCTTGAACCAGAACCAGGTGAATAAGCCGTACCAGACGGTGCCGATCGCGTACAGCAGCGGCGCCTGCCAGAGAGGTACCGTGCCGGCCGTGCTGAGGGCGAAAATGGCGGCCACCAGCGCCGCCGGCAACAGCCGGGCGTGCAGCGGGCTGATTTCACCGGTGACGCCGAGCAGCAGCGCCAGACCCAGCATCAGCGCCGGCAGCGGCATGTGCCACAGCAGCGCCTGTTGCAGCAGCACGCTGCTGAAGGCGAACAGCGAGCCGCCGACGATCAGCCGTTTAAAGAAGCGTTTATGCGGCGTGTCCAGACCGGCGATATTGCAGCAGGCGGGCACCAGAGAGAACATCAGACCGAGCTGCAGCTGGCCTATCAACAAGCCGAACAGCACCGGCAGGCACAACACCAGCGTTTGTCGCAGTGCGTAGTTGATTTCCGGGTGGTAGATCAGGCGGCGCCACATGGCAGAGAGCAGACAAAAAAACGGCGCAGATTGCGCCGTTTCTTCAGGGATTAACGGGTGCCGTAGACGACAATGGTTTTGCCGTGGGCGGAAATCAGATTTTGATCTTCCAGCATTTTCAGAATACGGCCAACGGTTTCACGCGAGCAGCCGACGATCTGGCCGATCTCCTGACGGGTGATCTTGATCTGCATGCCGTCCGGGTGAGTCATGGCGTCGGGTTGCTTCGCCAGATTCAGCAGGGTTTGCGCGATGCGGCCGGTCACGTCCAGGAAGGCGAGGTTGCCCACTTTTTCGGAGGTGACCTGCAGGCGGCTCGCCATTTGGGCAGACAGACGCATCAGGATGTCCGGGTTCACCTGGATCAGCAGGCGGAATTTCTTGTAGGAAATTTCGGCCACCTCACAGGCGGTTTTCGCGCGAACCCAGGCGCTGCGCTCCTGGCCTTCTTCGAACAATCCGAGCTCGCCGATGAAATCCCCCTGGTTGAGGTAGGACAGGATCATCTCTTTACCTTCTTCATCCTTGATCAGCACCGCGACGGAGCCTTTCACGATGTAGTAAAGCGTTTCGGCCTTTTCACCTTGGTGAATCAGCGTACTCTTCGATGGATATTTGTGGATATGGCAATGAGACAGGAACCATTCGAGAGTAGGGTCTGTTTGCGGTTTGCCGAGAACCATTCGCTGTTATCCTCTGTTGTTATCGCTGCCTTGTGTCACAGGGGTCAGAGTTCCCTGTAAAACCCGCCTGTAGCCGCAGTCATGAGCGAGGGCTACCGGCAAGTTTTGAGGCGTGTCATAAAAATACGCTGTCGCTCTAGCATATTAACTTGCCGTAAGCGCTGCAAGCTACATTCTGTTAACATACCGGTAAAGGAGCCTTTCTCTGGGCGTTTCCCTGAAATTCAGTGTCCCGGAAAGATTTATTGCGGCTCTGTTTGTAGCACAGAGTAAGGCGGGTGTCTCGTGTTGTCTCGCTTCAGCATGATTAGCATCAGGTTACGTTGCCTGTTTCTATGCGAAAGCGTACTCTGATTTTAAGAAATCAACCGGAGTGACCAGAATGCAGGCAAGAGTTAAATGGGTGGAAGGGTTAACGTTTTTGGGTGAATCGGCCTCCGGCCACCAGGTGCTGATGGACGGCAACGCCGGTGATAAAGCGCCCAGCCCGATGGAGATGGTGCTGATGTCGGTGGGTGGCTGCAGCGCGATCGACGTGGTGTCCATCCTGCAAAAAGGGCGCAACGACGTGTGCGACTGCGAGGTGAAGCTGACCTCCGAGCGCCGCGAAGAAGCCCCGCGGTTGTTCACCCATATCAACCTGCACTTCATCGTGACTGGCCAGGATCTGACCGACAAGATCGTCGAGCGAGCGGTGAACCTGTCGGCGGAGAAGTACTGCTCGGTGGCGCTGATGCTCAACAAGGCCGCCACGGTGACCCACAGCTTCGAGATCCGCCAACCGGCGTAATCGAGACGGAGCGCGGCCCGGCGCCGCGCTCAACGCGCTTATTCGATCTTCTTGCCTTCCAGCAGCCGCTGCACCAGCGGCGCCATGATCAGCTCCATCGCCAGCCCCATTTTGCCGCCCGGCACCACTAACGTATTGATGTGCGAGATAAATGAGCCCTGCAGCATCGCCAGCAAGTAGGGGAAGTCGATCTGGTCCAGGCCACGGAAGTGGATCACCACGAAGCTTTCATCCAGTGAGGGAATGGCCTTGGCGGCGAACGGGTTGGAGGTGTCTACCGTCGGCACGCGCTGGAAGTTGATGTGGGTACGCGAGAATTGCGGCGTAATGTAGTTGATGTAGTCTTCCATCGAGCGTACCACCGAATCCATCACCGCTTCGCGGGAATGGCCGCGTTCGCCGGTATCGCGGATCAGCTTCTGGATCCACTCCAGGTTGACGATCGGCACCACGCCGACCAGCAGATCGACGTGTTTGGCCACGTCATGGTGCTCGGTGACCACGCCGCCGTGCAGCCCCTCGTAGAACAGCACGTCGGTCGGCGCCGGCAGCGGCTCCCACGGAGTGAAGGTGCCCGGTACTTGATTGTAGGGCACTGCTTCGTCGTAGGTGTGCAGGTACTTGCGCGAACGGCCGGTGCCGTTTTTGCCGTACTCGATAAAGCTCTGCTGCAGCAGGCCGAAGTCGTTGGCTTCGGGGCCGAAATAGCTGATGTGTCTGCCCAGATCGCGCGCCTTGCGGATCGCCGCGTCCATTTCCGGCCGGGTATAGCGGTGGAAGCTGTCGCCCTCCAGCTCGGCGGCGCGAATGTTGAGCTGCTGGAAGATTTTGCGGAACGCCACGCTGGTGGTGGTGGTGCCGGCGCCGCTGGAACCGGTCACCGCGATAACGGGATGTTTGGCAGACATGGTGGTTGTCACTCCGTGTTGAATGCGCCGGCGTCAGGGGATTATTGTGGCTCTTGTTGACGCTCTCTGTGTCAGGAAAAAATGGCGCGCGCTGGTTTGCAATGCCCCATTGTTACCTGATTTTTTCCGTCAGTCATAGAACCGGGCGCCACTAAATTTCTTCCTGCCCGGCGCGGAACTGGCCGCGCGGCATGATGTTGACGCTCTCGTGCAGTTCCGACCACACCAGCACCACTTCGCCGTTTTTCAGCTGGCGGCGCACGTCCTCCACCTTCTGCTCCAGCGATCGTTCGTGCTCGCCGTAATCGGTGCCTTCGCGCAGCACAAAGGATTCGATCAGGCTGTTCAGGGTGTCGGTTGCCAGTTCTTGCCAGGGAATAATCACGTCGGAATGTCCAGATAAGGGGAAAGCCAGGCCGGAATGCGATGCTCCAGCCACATGTGCGGTTTTTTCAGCGTGCCGCCGACGAAGCCGACGTGGCCGCCGAACTCGGTCAGCTGATATTCGATATTGCGCGGCAGGCCGGCGACGTCGGGGATCACCTCAGGGGTCATGAAGGGGTCATCCTTCGCATGGATGATCAGCAGCGGCGTCTGGATAGACGGCAACAGCGGCAGGGCGCTGCAGCGACGATAATAGTCGCTGGCGTCGCTGAAGCCGTGAATGCGCGAGGTGATGGCGTCGTCGAACTCGCGGATGCGCCGCAAACCCTTCAGCTGTGACAGCTTGAGCGGTAGGGTGTCCGGATAGTGCAACAGCTTGCGGGTGGCGTTTTGTTTCAGCTGCCCCAGCAGGTAGCGCTGATAAACGCGGGAGAAGCCTTGCTCCATGCGGTAGGCGCAGGGTTCCAGCATCAGCGGCGCCGAGACCACCACCGCCGCCTGCAGCAGGCTGTCGGCGCCTTGCTGCGCCAGATAGCAGGCCAGCATGTTGCCGCCGAGCGAAACGCCTACCGCCGCGGTTGGCACCTCGCCGTAGCGGTCGCGCAGCCAGCGCAGAAAGAAGCGCGCGTCTTCGGTTTCGCCGGAGTGATAGATGCGCTGTTTGCGGTTGGGCACGCCGCTGCAGCCGCGAAAGTGCATCACCACGCCCAGCCAGCCGCGATCGCGCCAGGCGTTGAGCAGGCCATGCGCGTAGGGGCTGTAGAAGCTGCCCTCCAGGCCGTGGAACAGCACCGCGCGCGGTTTGTCGCGCGCCTGCGCCGGATCCTCGCTCCAGGCGAGATCGACGAAATCGCCGTCGGGCAATTCCAGCCGTTGCCAATGCGGTTTCAATAACACGCGGCGGCGCACCAGCCGCGGCAACAGCGTTTGCAGGTGCGGGTTACTGGCCCCGGTCAGAGGGCGAAAGGTGTTAGGCATAGGCTGAGTAAAATGTTGTGGGCGGCTATTGTGAGATCCCTAGCGCACTGTTAGCTTCAATACCAAGAATTAACAATGATACTGCAAAAAAGCGCCTTGGGTGAGGAGCACCCGTGCCATGGAACCGAGTTTATTCCTTTCGATGCTGGGCTTCCTGTGGGTCGCCGCCATCACGCCTGGCCCCAATAATCTGCTGCTGACCACCTCCGGCGCTAACTTCGGCTTTATGCGATCGCTGTGGCTGATGGTCGGCATCATGCTCGGCATGCAAAGCATCTTGCTGCTGGTGGCGTTCGGCGTCGGCAGCCTGATCCTGGTCTACCCGTCGCTGCACCTGATCCTGAAAATCCTCGGCAGTGTGTACCTGCTGTGGCTGGCGTGGAAAGTCGCTACCGCCGCCTATGAAAAACTGGAAACCGACGTGGCGCCGCCGCAGCCGGTGCGGCTGTATCAGGGCTGGCTGCTGCAGTTCCTCAACCCGAAAGCCTGGCTGATGGCGCTGGGAGCCGTGGCCAGTTTCAGCCTGGCGGGCGATAAGTACAACGGTTCCATTGCGGCGATCGCGCTGGGCATTTTGGCGGTGAACATCGTCGCCGGCATTATCTGGCTGGCGTTCGGCACCCTGATCGGCCGCCTGCTGCGCAGCAAAAAGGCCTGGGTTATCTTCAACGTTTCCATGGGGTTGTTGACCGCAGCCTGTGTGTTACTGATCTGGCATTAAGGAGTGAACGATGGCGGAAAACTATTATCACGTGGTCGCCTTTACCGGCGAAGGGTTGCGCGGCAACCCGGCCGGGGTTTGCCTGCTGACGCAGCCGCTGCCGGCGGAGCGGCTGCAGGCGATCGCCAACGAGATCGGCCTGCCGGAGACCAGCTTTGTCTGGGATGACGGCGACATGACCGCCATCCGCTGGTTTACCCCGGAACGCGAGGTCGATCTTTGCGGCCATGGCACCCTGGCGGCGGCGCACGTGATGTTCAGCGTGGTTAACCCGGCGCTGAAGGATATTCGTTTCAGATCGGCCGGCGGAGAGCTGTTCGTCAAGCGCGATGAGCGGGACGGGGAGCGGCTGGTGCTTGATTTCCCCACCAGGCCGCCGCAGAAAGTCGCCGAACCGGCGGGCCTCGCGGCGCTGCTGGGCGTGCAGCCGCAGGAAGTGTGGCAGGCGAAAGCGCTGCTGGCGGTGGTGGAAAATGAGGCGCAGGTGCGTGCGCTGCGCCCGGACATCCCGGCGCTGATCGCATTGGCCGGCCGCGCGGTCATCGTCACCGCGCCGGGTGACACTGTGGACTTCGTTTCGCGCTATTTCACGCTCGACGGCGGTGAAGACCCGGTCACCGGCTCCGCGCACTGCACGTTGATGCCTTACTGGACGGCGCGTCTCGGCCGCCATCGGCTGCACGCCCGGCAGATTTTGGCGCGCGGCGGCGAGCTGTTCTGCGAACGGCAAGGGGACCGCACGCTGCTGGGCGGCTACGCTCACGTGTTCTTGCGCGGGACGATCGCGCTGTAACCCGTTTTAATATTACCTAAGGTAATAAAGAAGACTTTTTTATTCTTTTATTGCCCGTCATCGCTCAGATAAAACTGTCAGCAACTGAACAGATTTTTATCAATGGAGCGGAACATGGCGGGCAAACTCTTTTCCTTACGTAACGTGGCACTGCTGGCGTTGTCGCTCAGCGCGGCCAGCGCCTACGCGGTGGACGTGACCGTGGCGTACCAGACGTCGGCGGAGCCGGCCAAGGTGGCGCAGGCGGAAAACAGCTTCGCCAAACGGTCCGGCGCGACCGTTGACTGGCGTAAGTTCGACAGCGGTTCCAGCGTGCTGCGCGCGCTGGCCTCCGGCGACGTGCAGATCGGCAATATCGGCTCCAGCCCGCTGGCGGTGGCCGCCAGCCAAAAACTCCCCATCGAAGTGTTCCTCATCGCCTCACAGCTCGGCAGTTCCGAAGCGCTGGTGGTGAAGAATGACATCAAAAGCCCGCAGGATCTGATCGGCAAGCGCATTGCGGTGCCGTTTATCTCCACCACCCATTACAGCCTGCTGGCCTCGCTCAAGCATTGGGGCATCAAGCCTGAGCAGGTGAAGATCCTCAATCTGCAGCCGCCGGCCATCGCCGCCGCCTGGCAGCGCGGCGACATCGACGGCGCTTACGTCTGGGCGCCGGTGGTCAACGAACTGGCCAAACAGGGCAAGGTGTTGACCGACTCCGCGCAGGTGGGCGAATGGGGCTCGCCGACGCTGGACGTGTGGGTGGTGCGCAAAGACTTTGCCGAGAAACATCCCGACGTAGTGACCGCCTTTGCCGCCAGCGCCCTGCAGGCGCAAAAGGCCTACCTGGCGGCGCCGGAACAGTGGCTGAAAGATCCGAGCCATCTCAGCACGCTGGCGCGCCTGAGCGGCGTGCCGGAAGCGCAGGTGCCGGAGCTGGTGAAGGGAAACCGTTATCTGCCGGTGGCGGATCAGGTTGCCCAGCTCGGCCAGCCGGTGGACAAGGCGATCCGCGATACCGCCGAATTCCTCAAGCAGCAGGGCAAGATCCCGCAGGTCGACAGCGACTACAGCGCTTACGTCACCGACCGTTTTGTGAAACAGGTGCAGGCTGCGCCGCAGTCGTAAGGAAGCAGGATGCTAAACGTCAATCATCTTTCAGCAGAGTATCAGGGGCGGCCCGCACTGCGTGACGTGTCGTTCCAGATCGCCGCCGGGCAACTGGTGGTGGTGCTCGGCCCGTCGGGCTGCGGCAAAACCACGCTGCTGAATTTGATCGCCGGGTTTATCGAGCCTTCAGCTGGCAGCATCACGCTGGATGGAACGTCCGTTCATGGCCCAAGCGCCGAACGGGGCGTGGTGTTCCAGCATGAGGGTTTACTGCCGTGGCGTAACGTGGTGGACAACGTCGAGTTCGGCCTGCAGCTGGCCGGTGTCGGCAAGGCGCAGCGCCGCCAGGTGGCGGAGCAGATGTTGCAGCGCGTCGGTCTGGCCGGTTACGAGCGGCATTTCATCTGGCAGCTTTCCGGCGGCATGCGCCAACGCGTCGGCATTGCCCGCGCCCTGGCCGCCGATCCACGCCTGCTGTTGCTGGATGAGCCATTCGGCGCGTTGGACGCGTTCACCCGTGAGCAAATGCAGGAGCTGCTGCTGACCATCTGGCGTGATACCGGCAAGCAGGTACTGCTGATCACCCACGATATTGAAGAGGCGGTGTTCCTCGCCAGCGAGCTGCTGCTGCTGTCGCCGGGGCCGGGGCAGGTGGTGGAGCGGCTGTCGCTAAACTTCGGCCAGCGCTATGCCGACGGCGAAGCCTGCCGCGCCATCAAGTCCGATCCTGAATTTATCGCGCAGCGCGAATACGTGCTGGGCAAAGTTTTCCAACAGCGCGAGGCCTTGCTATGAGCCTGCATTCCACTATGAAGGCCGCGGCCCAGCCGCAGGGCAAAGCGGCGCGCCGTTTCAGCGTGCCGCGCAACGTTTGGTTGAGCGGCGCCACGCTGTTGACGGTGCTGGCGGTGTGGTGGGGCGTGACGGCGCTGCAGCTGATCAGCCCGCTATTTTTGCCGGCGCCGCAGCAGGTGCTGCACCAACTGATCACCATTGCCAGCCCGCAAGGCTTTATGGACGCCACGCTATGGCAGCATCTGGCGGCCAGCCTGGGGCGCATTTTGGTGGCGCTGCTGGCGGCGGTGATTGTCGGCATTCCGGTGGGCATCGCCATGGGACTGAACGACACGGTGCGCGGCATCCTCGATCCGCTGATTGAGATCTATCGCCCGGTGCCGCCGCTGGCCTATCTGCCGCTGATGGTGATTTGGTTCGGCATCGGCGAGACCTCGAAAATCTTGCTGATTTATCTGGCGATCTTCGCGCCGGTGACGCTGTCCGCCGTGGCCGGCGTGCGCAGCGTGGCGCAGGTGCGGGTGCGCGCCGCCCGCGCGTTGGGCGCCACGCGCTGGCAGGTGCTGCGCTTCGTGGTGCTGCCGAGCGCGCTGCCGGAGATCCTGACCGGCATCCGCATCGGGCTGGGCGTCGGCTGGTCGACGCTGGTGGCCGCCGAACTGATCGCCGCCACGCGCGGCTTGGGATTTATGGTGCAATCCGCCGGTGAGTTTTTGGCGACCGACGTCGTGTTGGCCGGCATCGGCGTGATTGCGGTGATTGCATTTGGGTTGGAGCTGGGGCTGCGCGCCCTGCAGCGCCGATTGACCCCGTGGCATGGAGTACAGCAATGAACGAACGTCTGAATATCACCCCGCTGGGGCCTTACATCGGGGCGCTGGTGGAAAATGTCGAGTTGGCCCGGCCGTTGGGCGACGGTCAGTTTGAACAGCTCTATCATGCGCTGTTGAAGCATCAGGTGCTGTTCTTCCGCAATCAGCCGATCACGCCGCTGCAGCAGCGCGATCTGGCCGGCCGCTTCGGCGATCTGCACATCCATCCGGTCTATCCGCACGCCACCGACGTGGAAGAGATCATCGTGCTCGATACCCACGACGACAACCCGCCGGACAACGACAACTGGCACACCGACGTGACCTTTATCGAGAACCCGCCGCTGGGCGCGATCCTGGCGGCCAAGACGCTGCCTGCCACCGGCGGCGATACGCTGTGGGCCAGCGGCATCGCCGCTTATGAGGCGCTGTCGGCGCCGTTCAGAACGCTGCTCGCAGGGCTGCGTGCGGAGCATGACTTCACCAAGTCGTTCCCGGAACACAAACATCGCGGCAGTGAAGAGGAGCATCAGCGCTGGCAGCTGGCGGTGCAGAAAAACCCGCCGCTGCTGCATCCGGTGGTACGCACCCACCCGGTCAGCGGCCGGCAGGCGCTGTTCGTCAATGAAGGGTTTACCACGCGGATCGTCGATCTGGCGCCGAAAGAGAGCGACGCTTTGCTGAACTTCCTGTTTGCTCACATCACCAAACCGGAGTTTCAGGTGCGCTGGCGCTGGCAGGAAAATGACGTGGCGATCTGGGATAACCGCGTGACGCAGCACTACGCCAACGCGGATTATCTGCCGCAGCGGCGCATCATGCACCGCGCGACCATTCTGGGGGATAGGCCTTTTTACAAAGCCTGAGGCTTAGGCGTCGAACGCCTGCGTTAACTGCTCCAGCTGTTCCTGCGCATCCAGCCAGGTCATTTCCGTCTCTTCCAGCGCGGATTTGGCCTGGCTTTGCTTTTGCAGGCAGTCGGTCAGTTCGGCCTTGCGGCTGATGTCGTACAGCGCGGGATCCGCCAACTGCTCTTCCACCGCCGCCAGTTCGGCGCCCAGTTTTTCCATCTGCTGTTCCAGCTTGGCGATCTGCTTGCGCAGCGGTTGGGTTTGCGTACGGAACTCCGCCTCGCGGCGTTTTTGATCCTTGCGCGCCTGCGCGCTGTTGCCGCCGCTCTCTTTTTCCGGCGCGTCCTGCTGGCTTTCCTGGCGCTGCAGGTCGACAAGCCACTGCTGGTAGTCGTCGAGATCGCCCTCGAAAGGCTCGACCTGGCCGTCGTGCACCAGGTACAGATCGTCGGTGGTGGAGCGCAACAGGTGACGGTCGTGCGAGACCACCACTAACGCGCCTTCGAAATCGATCAGCGCCTCGGTCAGCGCCTGACGCATGTCGAGATCCAGGTGGTTGGTCGGTTCATCGAGCAGCAGCAGGTTCGGGCGCTGCCAGACGATCAGCGCCAGCACCAGCCGCGCCTTCTCGCCGCCGGAGAAACGCTCGGTCATTTCGCTGACCTTGTCGCCCTGGAAGCCGAAACCGCCCAGATAGTCGCGCAGTTGCTGCTCCAGCACCCTTGGGGCGATGCGGCTTAGGTGCTGCAACGGCGATTCGTCGGCGCGCAGGAATTCCAGCTGATGCTGGGCGAAATAACCCAGCTTGATGCCTTTCGCCAGGCCGATCTCGCCGCTCAGCGGTTCCAGGGTGCCGGCCAGCAGTTTGATCAGCGTCGATTTCCCGGCGCCGTTGCGGCCGAGCAGGCCAATGCGCGAGCCGGGCACCAGGTTCAGCTTGATTGACTTCAGGATCACTTTATCGCCATACCCGGCGCTGACTTTGTCCATGCGCAGCAGCGGGTTCGGCAGGCTTTCCGGTGGGCGGAAGCTGAAGGTGAACGGGTTGTCGACGTGCGCCGGGGCGATCAGCTCCATGCGCTCCAGCATCTTGATACGGCTCTGCGCCTGTTTGGCCTTGGTGGCCTGCGCGCGGAAACGGTCGATATAGCTTTGCAGGTGCGCCACTTTCTCTTGCTGGTGCTGATACAGCGACTGCTGTTGCGCCAGTTTGGTGGCGCGCTGGCGTTCGAACGACGAATAGTTGCCTGTGTATTCATTCATCGTCTGCTGTTCGATATGCAGGATCTTGTCGACGATCGGATCGAGGAAGTCGCGGTCGTGCGAGATTAGCACCAGCGTGCCGGGATAGCTTTTCAGCCAGCGCTCCAGCCAGATCACCGCATCGAGATCCAGGTGGTTGGTCGGTTCGTCGAGCAGCAGCAGATCGGAACGGCACACCAGCGCCTGCGCCAGATTGAGACGCATGCGCCAGCCGCCGGAAAAGTCGCGCACCGGGCTTTGCAGCTGTTCGTTGGAAAAGCCGAGGCCGTGCAGCAGGCTGGCGGCGCGGGAACGAATGGTCCAGGCGTCGATGGCGTCCAGCTTGCCGTGCAGGGTGGCGATGGCGTGGCCGTCGTTGCGATCGTTGGCCGCCTGCAACTCGGCTTCAAGCTGGCGAAACTCGCGGTCGCCGTCGATAACATACTCGATCGCCGGCACGTCCAGCGCCGGCGTCTCCTGGTTGACCCAGGCCAGCGCCCAGTTGCCGGGGAAGGTGAAGCTGCCGCCGTCCGCCGCGATCTCGCCCTTCAGCAGCGACAACAGCGTGGATTTGCCACAGCCGTTTTTGCCCACCAGGCCGACCTTCTGACCTGGATTAACCGTCGCCGTGGCGTTGTCCAGCAGGACGCGGATGCCGCGTCGGATTTGTAGCGAGGAGAATACAATCATAAAGCGCCGTATGTTCAGAGTATGTTAAATTATCATTAAGGTAACAGAACGCGCACCGCGCGCTGTTTTTGTCTTTGCGATGCATGGTAACGGAAAACCGCTACCCTGACGACGCTTTGGAGGGGAATGATGTCGCAGCCGCCCAAGGTCTTGCTGCTGTATGCCCATCCGGAATCTCATGACTCGGTGGCGAACCGGGTTTTGCTTCGACCGGCGCAGCAGTTGGAACATGTCACCGTGCACGATCTCTACGCGCACTACCCTGATTTTTTTATCGATATCCATCACGAACAACAGTTGCTGCGTGAGCATCAGGTCATCGTGTTTCAGCACCCTCTGTACACCTACAGCTGCCCGGCGCTGCTGAAGGAGTGGCTGGATCGCGTGCTGGCGCGCGGCTTCGCCAGCGGCGTGGGCGGCAATGCGCTGGCGGGCAAATACTGGCGCTCGGTGATCACCACCGGCGAGCCGGAAGGCGCCTACCGCACCGGCGGTTATAACCACTATCCGATGGAAGATATCCTGCGGCCGTTCGAGCTGACCGCCGGGATGTGCCATATGCACTGGTTGACGCCGTTCGTGGTCTATTGGGCGCGGCGGCAAAAGCCGGAGGTGCTGCGTAGCCACGCAGACGCCTACGGGGAGTGGCTGAGCCACCCGCTGCCGCATGGAGGGCGGTGATCATGGAAGGATCGACCTTACTGACCGCCATTTTACTGTTCCTGTTCGCCGCGGTGGTGACGGTGCCGATCGCCCGTCGTCTGGGGATTGGCGCGGTGCTGGGCTATCTGATCGCCGGCATCGCCATCGGCCCGTGGGGATTGGGCTTCATTCGCGACGTCGACGAGATCCTGCACTTCTCCGAGTTGGGCGTGGTGTTCCTGATGTTCATCATCGGCCTGGAGCTGAATCCCAGCAAGCTGTGGGAGCTGCGGCGCTCGATCTTCGGCGCCGGCGCCGGCCAGGTGTTGATCACCGCGGCGGTGCTGGGCGCATTGCTGTACCTGACGCACTTCGCCTGGCAGGCGGCGGTGATCGGCGGTATCGGCCTGGCGATGTCTTCCACCGCCATGGCGCTGCAGCTGATGCGCGAAAAGGGCATGAACCGCAACGAAGGCGGGCAGCTGGGTTTCTCGGTGCTGCTGTTCCAGGACATGGCGGTGATCCCGGCGCTGGCGTTGATCCCCATTCTGGCCGGCGCCGGCGGCATCAGCGACGACTGGGCGAAGATCGCGCTCAAGGTGGCGGCCTTCGGCGGCATGCTGATCGGCGGCCGCTTCCTGCTGCGGCCGCTGTTCCGCTATATCGCCGCTTCCGGCGTGCGCGAGATCTTCACTGCCGCGGCGCTGTTGCTGGTGCTCGGCTCGGCGCTGTTTATGGAGACGCTTGGCCTGTCGATGGCGCTCGGCACCTTCATCGCCGGGGTGCTGTTGGCGGAGAGCGAATACCGCCACGAGCTGGAGATTTCTATCGAGCCGTTTAAAGGGCTGCTGCTGGGGCTGTTCTTTATCTCGGTGGGCATGGTGTTGAATATCGGCGTGCTCTACACCCATCTGGCCGAGGTGTTGATCGGCGTGTTGGCGCTGGTGGCGGTCAAATCCGGTGTGCTCTACGGGGTGTCGCGGCTGTTCGGCCTGCGTAGTTCGGTGCGCCTGCAGTTCGCCGGTGTGCTCAGCCAGGGCGGCGAGTTTGCCTTCGTGCTGTTTTCGGCCGCGGGCGCGCAAAAGGTGCTGCAGCCGGATCAACTCTCTTTACTGCTGGTGGTGGTGACGCTGTCGATGATGACCACGCCGTTACTCATGCAGGCCATCGACCGCATTTTGGCGCACCGCTATAACGCCAAAGGCGAAGACGAGGAGACGCCGTACGTAGAGGACGACGATCCGCAGGTGATCATCGTCGGTTTCGGGCGTTTCGGCCAGGTGATCGGCCGCCTGTTGATGGCCAACAAAATGCGCATTACCGTACTGGAACGCGACGTCAGCGCCGTCGGCGTGCTGCGGCGTTACGGATATCAGGTTTATTACGGCGACGCCACCGAGCTGGAGCTGTTGCGCGCTGCGGGCGCCGAAAAGGCCAAGTCGATCGTGATCACCTGCAATGAGCCGGAAGACACCATGGAGATTGTGCGGCTGTGCCAGCAGCACTTCCCGAATCTGAGCATTCTGGCGCGGGCACGCGGCCGCGTAGAGGCGCATGAGCTGCTGCAGGCGGGCGTGAAACAGTTCAGCCGCGAAACTTTCTCCAGCGCGCTGGAACTGGGGCGCAAGGCGTTGATGGAGTTGGGTATGCACCCGCATCAGGCCTTCCGCGCCCAGCAGCATTTCCGCCGCCTGGATATGCGCATGCTGCGTGAACTGATGCCGCCGCATCAGGGCGACGTGGCGCAAATTTCCCGCGTGAAAGAGGCGCGGCGCGAGCTGGAAGAGCTGTTCCATCGCGAAATGCAAAAAGAAAGTCGCCAGTTCGACGGCTGGGACGAATACGAATAAGCGGGAGCATAACGATGTCTGCAACACGTAAGAGATTTATCGCCGGGGCGGTGTGCCCGAGCTGTAGCGCCATGGATACGTTGGCGGTATGGCGGGAGGATCAGGTAGAAGTGGTGGAGTGCGTCAAGTGTGGACACCATCAGCGCCAGACCGAACAACAGGTGGAAAAACACGTTCGCCCGCAAGAGCAGGTGATCGGCATTTTCCAGCCGAAGTAGCGTTTTTTTATCCCGGAGGGTACAGCGAGGCAGATTTCCGTTACAATCTGTCCGGAAAAGGCGCGCATCCCGATAACGGTGCGCGTCCTAGTAGCCAACGGTAGGAGATATCATGAAAGTAGCAAAAGACTTGGTGGTCAGCCTGGCTTACCAAGTACGTACAGAAGACGGTGTTTTGGTTGATGAGTCTCCGGTGAGCGCACCGCTGGACTATCTGCACGGGCATGGTTCTCTGATCGCAGGTCTGGAAAAAGCGCTCGAAGGCCACGACGTTGGCGATCGTTTTGACGTTCACGTCGGCGCGAACGACGCGTACGGCAACTACGACGAAAACCTGGTGCAGCGCGTACCGAAAGACGTCTTCATGGGCGTTGACGAACTGCAGGTCGGCATGCGTTTCCTGGCTGACACCGATCAGGGCCCGGTACCGGTTGAAATCACCGAAGTTGACGGCGACCACGTGGTGGTTGACGGCAACCACATGCTGGCCGGCCAAAACCTGAACTTCAACGTGGAAGTCGTCGCGATCCGCGAAGCGACCGCAGAAGAACTGGCGCACGGTCACGTACACGGCGAGCACGACCATCACCACGAGCACGGTGAAGGCTGCTGCGGCGGTCACGGCCACAGCCACGATCACGACCATGGTCACGATCACGGTAAAGGCGGTTGCGGTAACGGCGGTTGCGGCTGCCACTAAGCAGAACGCAATCCCGAGACAAGAGGGCGGCCATTGGCTGCCCTTTTTTATGTGCGGCGCACCAGGCGCCGAACGGCACAACAGGACATGCCATGGCCACCATGAAAGACGTTGCGCGCCGCGCCGGCGTTTCCACGGCCACCGTCAGCCGGGTGATCAATAATACCGCCTACGTTGAACCGGTGACCCGCGAACGCGTCGAGAAAGCGATGCGCGAGTTTAACTACCACCGCAACGCTGCCGCGCTGGCGCTGGCGAAAAGAAGCGGCAATATGCTGGGGTTGCTGACCGGCAACCTCGACGATCCGTTTTTCTCGCGCCTGGCGCGGGGCGTGGAAGACATCACGCGGCAGGCCGGCGTGCGTTTGATGTTGTGCAGCGGCGGGCATCAGGCCGAACTGGAAAAAAGCGGCCTCGACTTTCTCATCAATCAGGGATGCGAGGCCATTGTGGCGCACGTTACGCGCATGGGAGAGGAGGATCTGCTGCGCTACGCCGCCCACACGCCTGCGCTGGTGCTGGTCAATCGTTATCTGCCCGCCATCGCCAACCGTTGCATCTGGCTCGACAACGCCAAGGCGGCGCAGACGGCGACCGAGTTGCTCATACGCCAGCGGCATCGGAGAATTGCCTGCGTGACGGCGGATCTGCCGATCGACGACCGCGCGCAGCGGTTAGCGGGTTACCGCCAGGCCATGGCCGCTGCCGGCATTGAGGTGCCCGGCAGCTGGATCATCAGCGTGCCCTTCAACGAGCAAGGGGGCGAACTGGCGGCCGAGCGCGTTCTGGCCAGCGCCCCCCGCTTCACTGCCGCAGTGACCTTCAACGATGTGATGGCCGCCGGCATGATGCGCACCTGCCACCAACGGCAAGTTCAGTTGTCTGAGGCGCTGTCGATCGTCGGTTTTGACGACATTGCCCTGGCGAAGTATCTCCACCCCGCGTTGACCACCGTGCATTACCCCATCGAGAAAATGGCCCGACGTGCCGCGCGTCTGGCGCTGCAGATCCACAGCGGCAGCGACGTCGTACCAAGGAACAACCGCTTTTCGGCCGAACTTATCCTGCGAGACTCCGTAGCCGATGTCGAACCGCATGAGCAAATCAAGCGCGGCGAATGAGAGACGGCTCACACAACGCCATCTCATGAAACCGATTACATGGGCGGTTGCCTGTGCTCACATCCTCCGATTACCGAAGCCATTACGCTGTTGCAGTACCCCCTCTTCAACAGGAGCCGTATATGGATAATAAGAAAACGCTCAACCTTGGGCTGGCGACGCTGCCGATTGTGGCCATGCTGTTGCTGCTCATCATCGGCTATGGCCAGTTTGGCCTGCGCATTGAACCGCTGCTGCTGGTTTCCGCCGCCATCGCCGCCGCGTTGGCCTGGTGGCAAGGCTACCGCTGGGATGACATCATCGAGGCCATCGTGGCCAAGCTGGCTAAGGCGATGCCGGTGATCATGATCCTGATCTGCGTGGGCGGCCTGATCGGCACCTGGATGATCAGCGGCACAATCCCTTACATGGTGTATTGGGGGCTGAAGCTGATTAGCCCGCAATACATTCTGATCGCCGCGTTCTTCATCACCAGCGTGATCTCGGTGTGCACCGGTACCTCGTGGGGGGCAGCCGGCACCGTGGGCGTGGCGCTGATGGGCGTGGCCGCAGGTCTGGACGTGCCGCTGGCCGCCGCGGCCGGGGCGGTGGTGTCCGGCGCCTACTTCGGTGACAAAATTTCGCCGTTGTCCGATTCGACGAACTTCGCGGCTATCGTCGCGGATACCGATCTCTACAGCCATATCCAGCATCTGATGTACACGACGCTGCCGAGCTTCATCCTGGCCGCCGTGGTGTACCTGATCGCCGGCCACACCGGCGCGGTGGGCAGCGTGGCAACGCCGGAAAAAGTGACCGAAATCGTCAGCGCGCTTGAGGGGTTGTACCATTTCAATCTGCTGTTGATCCTGCCGCCGGTGCTGGTGCTGTGGGGCGCGGTGACCAAACGGCCGGTGATCCCCGTCATGCTGGCCGCCTGCGCGCTGGCGATCGCCATCGGCGTCGCGCTGCAGGGTTTTAGCCTGCAACAGGGGCTGAATGCGTTGATGGACGGTTTCAATCTGTCGATGTTCGCCAGTCAGGGCCATAACGTTGAAGGGATCGTCGCCGATGTGCCGCGCCTGCTGAACCGCGGCGGCATGTTCTCGATGATGAGTACGATCCTGCTGGTGTTCTGCGCCTTTTCCTTCGCCGGCGCCTTGACGCTGACCGGCGCGCTGACGGTGATCATCAGCCGGCTGCTGAACGTGGTGCACACCACCGGCCAACTGATCGCCGCTACCGTTGCCACCACCATCCTGGTGACCGGCGCGACCAGCGACGGCAAGCTGGCGCTGCTGATCCCGGCGGAGCTGTTCAAAGGCGCCTATCGACGCATGGGGCTGGACAACAAAAACCTGTCGCGCACCGTCGAAGATGCGGGCACCGTTATCGAGCCGCTGATCCCGTGGACGGCCGCCGGTATTTACATGGCGACCACGCTGGGAGTCAGCACGCTCGATCTGCTGCCGTGGGCGATCCAATGTTATGTCGCAGTGGTGTTCGCCCTGATTTATGGCTTCACCGGCTTCGGTATCGCCAAACTCCAGCCTCAGAACGATTTGCAGCGTAAGGAAGCCTGACATGACGACTAATTTCAGCGCCATTATCGACCGTCACAACACCGGCTCCGTGAAGTGGGACTTCATCGACCGCTATTTGCAACTGGACGGCAGCGAATTGTTGCCGATGTGGGTGTCCGATTTCGACTTCCCATGCCCGCCGGAGGTGCAACAGGCGTTGCATCAGCGAGTGGACCACGGCGTCTTTGGCTACAGCGAACGCGACGACGCCTACTATCAGGCGGCGATCGACTGGTTTGCCAAGCGGCACGACTTGCCGCTGCGGCGTGAGTGGTTCACGTCGATTGAAGGGGTGGTGCCGGGGTTGGCGATGCTAATCCAACTGCTCAGCAAGCCGGGGGACGGCGTGGTGGTGCAGGGGCCGTACTATGGATCGTTCGCCAAGATAGTCACCATGAACGGCAGAGAGGTGATTGAAAATCCGCTGCTGGAAACCCCGCAGGGATATCGGATCGATTTCGACCAGTTGGCCACCTGTCTGGCGCAGCGTAAACCGCCGCTGTTGTTGCTGTGCAATCCGCACAATCCGACCGGCCGTTGCTGGCGCCGCGACGAGCTGGAGCGGCTCATGGCGCTCTGCCTCGCCCACGATGTCACGGTGATCTCCGATGAAATTTGGGCCGATCTGCTGCTGCCCGGCGAGACGTTTACGTCGGTGTTGCATCTGGACGAGGAATATCGCGAGCGGGTGATTGCGGCGACGTCCGCCAGCAAAACCTTCGGCCTCTCTTCGCTGCGCATTTCGAATTTCCTGATCCCCAACGCCCGGCTGCGGCAGGCATTTGTCGATCGGCTGAACGCCCACGGGCTGGATGTGTTCAACGCACTGTCGATGACGGCGGCGACCGCGGCTTATCAACGGGGCGCTGCCTGGCTTGATGAGCTGCTCGATTACCTGGCGGATAACCGGCGTTGGTTTAAGCAGGCGCTGGCGGACGCCGCGCCCTGGTGCACGATGACCCAGGCTGAAGGGACCTATCTCGCCTGGCTGGATTGCCGATCGCTGGGTTTGAACGATGCTGACTTGCAGCAGGCGCTGGTGGCGCTGGCGAAGCTGGCGCCGTCGATGGGCAGCGGTTTCGGCCCGCAGGGGAGCGGTTTTATCCGTATCAACCTGGGGTGCCCGCGCCGGTATCTCGAGCGTGCCGTCGCAGGGCTGGCACGCCTGAAATAACCGCATGGCAGGCCCTTCAATAGTGCGGCGGAGGCGTTTCTTCCGATTGCGAGGCGATCATTGAGGTTTGGGTGGAGCGCAGCTTGTCGGTCAACATGCGCAGGTGTTCGCGCATCTTCAGCATTTCCATTTGATGCTGGATGACGGTCTGGTTGAGCTCTTCGATGGTGAGCTCTTGGAAGGCCTGGCGGCTCTCCAGTTCTTCAAGCCGCTGTAGCAGGCGTTGAATGTCGGCGTTGTGCATGAGGCTACCTCTGACGCGATGAAATCCTGATTCGGCGCTATGGTAACAGCTGACACCGGGTTTGCTCGCGCTATTTCTCCAGGCGGCGCGCAACGTTGCGATCGGCAGTGTAAAGTGCTGAAAAGTTGCACGCCCGATACGCCGTTTTTTGCTAACCTCGCCGAATATTCTGCAAGAAAAATCTGATTTATCATGCGAGTAGCACGCAGGGGGAAACTTCTTGGCAAAGCGGGAGTCACACTTTGACTCGATTGGTTACCTGTGCGACTGTTTTGTTTTGTTTCAGGCAGCTATAGTAGCCCGGTTATCTTACCTAATGATTGTTTGGGGCATTGCTTCAGACACTGGAGAAATGGATGAAATCTTTGTTTAAAGTCACGCTTCTGGCAACCACCATGGCTTTTGCTCTGAATGCGACCCAGGTCATGGCAGCCGATGCCGCCAAACCGGCAGAAGCCGCTAAACCAGCGGACGCGGCGGCAGCACCGAGCACCGGCAAGTTCAAAAACGACGACGAGCAAGCCGCTTACGCACTGGGTGCGTCTCTCGGCCGTTACATGGACAACTCTCTGAAAGAGCAAGAGAAGCTGGGCATCAAGCTGGACAAAGATCAGCTGATCGCCGGCGTTCAGGACGCGTTCGCCAACAAAAGCAAGCTGAACGACGCCGACATCGAGAAGACCCTTCAGGGCTTCGAAGCGCGCGTGAAGGCTTCCGCTCAGGCGAAGATGGAACAGGACGCCAAGGACAACGAAACCAAAGGCGCCAAGTACCGCGACAGCTTCGCTAAAGAAAAAGGCGTGAAGAAAACCGAATCCGGCCTGCTGTACCAGGTAGAGAAACCGGGCGCGGGTGAAGCACCGAAAGACAGTGACACCGTGGTAGTAAACTACAAGGGCACCCTGACCGACGGTACCGAGTTCGATAACTCCTACACCCGCGGCGAGCCGCTGTCGTTCCGTCTGGACGGCGTGATCCCAGGCTGGACCGAAGGCCTGAAACACATCAAGAAAGGCGGCAAAATCAAGCTGGTGATCCCGCCGGCATTGGCCTACGGCAAAACCGGCGTTCCGGGCATCCCGGCTAACTCCACGCTGGTGTTCGACGTTGAGTTGCTGGACGTGAAAGCGGCGCCGAAAGCCGACGCTAAAGCCGAAAAACCGGCTGACGCGAAAGCAGACGCCAAAGCGAAATAATCTCGTCGCTCTGTTTGCCACCGCCGCGGATGCCCTCCGCGGCGGTTTTCATTTCGGCCGCCGCCGCCTCTCTCTCCATTGAACGCTTGACGCCTGCCGGGCATCGGGCTTAACGTCAATACCACGCGCAAACGCAAGGACTTTGCTCCGGCCGCTTTGCTAGACTAATAATTCTGACTTATCAGTCATGCGTCTGCCCCTTAGGGCGTGTACCTAAAATTGTTCCCGGCCGCCTCGCCCGCGGATGTCATCGTGCCGTTTATGCTGCTCTCAGCCAGCCGCGCTGCGGCGTGTCGACGACGGCAGCGATCCGGTCCGAGCGGTTTTAGCTGCGCCCCCTGGCACAGGCGATCTATGAGGGTGGTATCTTCGATGTCGAATTCGCTTTTATCCAGCGAAGCCAGCGAACTTGATTTGCTGAATGAACGTCCGTTTACTCAAACGGATCATGAAATCCTGAAATCCTATGAAGCGGTGGTCGACGGGCTGGCGATGTTGATCGGCGGCCACTGCGAGATCGTATTGCACGCGCTGGAAGATCTGAACAGCTCAGCGGTGCGCATCGCCAACGGGGAACATACCGGGCGTAAAATCGGTTCGCCGATCACCGACCTGGCGCTGCGCATGTTGCACGACATGGCCGGCGACGACAGCAGTGTGTCGAAAGCCTACTTCACCCGCGCCAAGAGCGGCGTGCTGATGAAGTCGGTGACCATCGCGATTCGCAATCGCGAACAGCGGGTAATCGGCTTGTTGTGCATCAACATGAACCTCGATGTGCCGTTCTCGCAGATCATGCAGACCTTTATGCCGCCAGCCACGCAGGACGTGCCGTCGTCGGTGAATTTCGCGTCTTCAGTCGACGATCTGGTGGCGCAGACGCTGGAGTTCACCATCGAAGAGGTGAATGCCGATCGCTCGGTATCCAATAATGCCAAGAACCGCCAGGTAGTGCTTAACCTCTATGAGAAAGGCATCTTCGACATCAAGGATGCGATCAATCAGGTGGCGGATCGCCTGAATATCTCCAAACACACCGTGTATTTGTACATCCGCCAGTTCAAGAGCGGCGATCTGTTGGGAAGCGACCGTTGATGCTCGATTATTGTCTGTTGGTCACCGGCCCGGCTTACGGCACGCAGCAGGCCAGCAGCGCCTATCAGTTCGCTCAGGCCCTGCTGGCGAAAGGGCACCGGCTTTCCAGCGTCTTTTTCTACCGTGAAGGGGTGTTGAACGCCAACCAGCTGACCGCGCCCGCCAGCGATGAGTTCGACCTGGTGCGCGGTTGGGCGCAGCTGGCTCAGCAACACGGCGTGGCGCTCAACGTCTGCGTGGCCGCCGCGTTGCGCCGCGGCGTCACCGACGAGCGGGAGGCGGCGCAGCAGGGGCTGGCAAGCGCCAACCTGCAGCCCGGTTTTACCCTGAGCGGGCTGGGTTCCCTGGCCGAAGCGTCGCTAAGTTGCGACCGTCTGGTGCAGTTCTGAGGATAGGATGAAACGAGTCGCTTTTGTTTTCACCCATGGGCCGCACGGCGGCGCCGGCGGCAGGGAAGGGCTGGATGCGCTGCTCGCCACATCGGCGCTCAGTGAAGATGTGGGAGTGTTTTTTGTCGGCGATGGCGTATTGCAGCTGTTGCCGGGCCAGCAACCGGAAAAGATTTTGGCGCGCAATTACATTGCCACCTTCGGCGTGCTGCCGCTGTATGACGTGGAGCGGTGCTATCTGTGCCAGGCTTCACTGCAGGAACGCGGGCTGAGCCAGGTGACCGATTGGGTGCTGGATGCGGAAGTACTGGCGCCGGACGAACTGCGCCGCGAGCTTGCTGGCTACGACGCCGTGATGACGTTTTAGGATCCTCTGATGCTGTATACCCTGAGCCATTCGCCAAACCAATGTGACTTACCTGCGCTGCTGCGCCTGACGGCGGAGGGCGACGCGCTGCTGCTGTTGCAGGACGGCGTGCTTGCAGGCCTTGCCGGCAGCGCCCATCTTGAATTGCTGCTCGCCGCCCCCATATCCCTTTATGCGCTGCAGGACGACCTGGAAGCCCGGGGATTGGTTGGTCATTTTTCGCACAAAATCACTGTCGTCGGCTATAATCACTTCGTTGAATTAACCGAACAACACCGCAGCCAAATGGCCTGGTAATGAGAGTGATGTTGTATATTTCTTGACACCCATACTGGTCAGCCCTAAAATTCTGCGTCCTCGTACTTTGCCAATAGTGCATACGAGGGGATTTATCACATGTTTACGAAGCTAGTACGAAGCAAAAACCAGGAGCTTTTTTA
>Ga0157366_1000004_pt1 | contig 163371 bp, 152 predicted proteins | sample AttbisABBM1_FD_113149 | JGI IMG/M metagenome (GOLD analysis project Ga0157366, IMG submission 113149) | Fungus gardens microbial communities from leaf cutter ant in Botucatu, State of São Paulo, Brazil - Atta bisphaerica ABBM1 | ecosystem: Host-associated > Fungi > Mycelium > Unclassified ...
CTGCCCCCATCACCTCCATCTCCACCATCAGCGCCATTTCCCCCGGCCGCGCCTTCACCTCCGTGCCCGTTATTACCACTGTTGCCCCATCACCACCGTCACCTCCGTTCCCGCCGGGTGAATCAGCACTATTACCATTTCCACCATTCCCGCCGTTGCCCCCATTGCCACCATCAGGCCCACTCCCGCCATTTCCACCATTCCCGCCATTGCCCCCGGCTGAGCCACTTCCGCCATCACCACCATTGCCGCCATCAGCTGTCAGATGAAACAAATGAGAAGCCGGTATTACAATTTTTTTCTCCTTGTTTGCCCAGGCATTGGTCATTGAGTTGAGAATTACTACGCTAAACAGGCTTAACGAGAAAAATGTATTTATTTTGTTATTCATCCATTAGCTCCATTAGCTCCATTAGCTCCATTAGCTCCATTAGCTCCATTAGCTCCATTAGCTCCATTAGCTCCATTAGCTCCGGGCGCACCGTTTCCGCCATTTGCGTTTCCATCAGGCGTGTTACCGCCATTACCGCCATTGCCGCCATTGATGCATGGGGTTCCCGACACACCTTGCCTGCCATTCTCACCATTAGCGTCACCGCTTTTCGTCGTGCCGCCATCTTTCCCATTCAGATATGAGCAGTCATTATGTTTATGATGATGCCTGTTTGAGGCCTGAGCATTCAAAGCACTGACTAAAATAGTTGAAAGGATAACTATATTGATGGTTAATGAGCGAACTTTCATTTTATATCTCCATAAATTAAACGCGGAGAAATCATTCGCCGCGTATTAAAATTAAAGCAGCCTGTTATGAACCACCATCACCACCATTATCTCCTCCGCCATCTCCGCCGCCATTATCGCTTCCGTCACCATTACCGGTACCGTTATTATCTCCACTGTCATTACCATTGCTGCTGCCATTCCCACTATCGGCATTACCACCATTACCGCCATTGCCACCATCCCCGCCTGGCGCTCCCGGTGAATTATCATTCCCACCATTCCCCCCATTACCTCCTGCAGCACCTGCAGCGCCATTCGCATCGCCGATTAACACATAGGGCTTTGCAGAGTCGGATTTAATAGCCTCACTGTCCAACAGCGCTGCGACTGATAGCCGGGATGACATAATTAGCAAAACTCCTAACGCAAAAGTGATTTTATTGAGTCTCATAGTCCATCCTTAAATTAAGAAATAGATGAGTAAAAAACACGTTGCTGATAATCCCGCCGTGGGGTTGCCTGCAGTAAATTAAAAAAAGCATGAAAAGAGAAGGGATGCAGATGTAATAAGAAGTGTCTGGTGATTAACTGTTGTGTGTAAAGTAGCAGGTAGGTTTGTTAGATCTTTAATGTATCTTTCTGGCGGGTGCTGTTTTGTCAGGCCAGATCTGAAAGTGAGATACAGTTCACGGTAACAGCTTTTACAGGCTGAAACGTATTACATTTTTATTAAGCATTAATTTTATGTTTATCTAAAAAATTGGATAGGTAATGAAAAAAATGCATTTCAGAAGGTTGTAACCTCTTTAATTCTGATTATTTAACGATTAATGCAGAAACTGTTTAAGAGCAGATCTGTTGCATTCAGGACAAACTGGCACGTCGAGGCTGGAGGGCTCTTCAACAGGCGCGCTGAAGATACACTACGAATCCAGAGGAGCTGGGTTAAGCGGATCGCACATCAGAAAGGAGTCAAAACGCCTGCTGATTCTGACTAAAACAGACTGTTTGCCAGCGTAAATTATTGTGAGATAGCCACTGAAAGGGCTGAATCCTTAAGGTGTGTTTCCGGCGGATGGCCAGGCGCCCCAAGCCGCGCTGCAGATCCATCAGGCTGCTAACAAACTGCACCTGGTGTTTTTCTGAACCTGGAACTGAGTAAAATCATACGGGCTTTTACAGACTCGGTTACGCTTATCTGCCACTCTTTCTGCAGAATGAGTGAGTCAGAGCCCACCTGAACTCTTTTCGATTGAACAAGCATGCTTCAGCACAGCGTCACAGTGCTCTGTTTTTATAAATTTTAACAAAGGTAATATTTTATTAACGGGGCGCGGAAAATATAACTTTCAACTCAGTATCATAAGAATTTGTTTTAATTTTAAAATTTTCATCCCTGTCGTCTGGCTTATTTCGCCTGGCGTGCGTCTCGCTTATGCTTTTTCCCGCAGAGTTTAAACGGGTCCGCTTGCAAACATTCCTGCCCCCTCTAGAATAAACAGTGCAACACGAATACGGCTGGCGATATTTATCATGCCGGTTACCATCTATTTTTAGAAAAGTTATCCAGGAGGATAATATGGCCGAACATCGTGGTGGTTCAGGTAATTTTGCAGAAAACCCTGAGAAAGCATCTGAAGCGGGTAAAAAAGGCGGGCAAAACAGCGGCGGTAACTTCGCCAATGACCGTGAAAAAGCTTCAGAAGCGGGCAAAAAAGGTGGCCAGAATAGCCACGGGGGCGGACGTAAGTCTGAATAATCAGAGATGTTAATTCTGATTTAGCCTCAGGCCCCGGCATTCCTGCCGGGGCTTTCATTTTTAATACATTGACAGATGAGGGTTAATTTACGAAACCATTATCAATAAATAAGCGCTGCCGCAGTGTTACTGGCAACTTTAATTAAATCCTTTCTCTGCCAGCCGATATTGTTTCATATCAGGCTCTCTTCTTCACTTATTCCCGTCCCGTTTAAATAGTGCCAGCCATAAGCACGTTTAACTGCCTCTTTGTCTGCCTCACAATGCATTGCGTGACTGGCACGTGTCAGCGCAAGCAGGGCATGGCGCTGCGCCTCTGCGGCATAACGTTGAGGTGAAATCACCGCCAGCGAGTGCAGCGCTTTCTGCAGGCGCAACTGAACTTCGACCAGTGCGGCACCATCGCGCGCAATCCCGGTGAAAATATCGTCAAACATGTCGCAGATTTGTGCGGGCTGCATAAAGAGCCGCGGGTAGTGCGTGGTGGCAGAGTCTGCAGAGGCGGGCAGGGTGAACAACCTGACCGCCCGGCCAATAATATCGATCGCAGTGCCCGGATCGTTAACCGCCGGAGATAGCGCGCGTGAGGCGATTTCGGACAGGACACACAGCCCAAAGCGGGGGTCCTGTTCAAAGGAACGCTGCTCACCCAGGGTGAAGGCATGACACACTCTCTGCATCTCATCCTCCTCCAGTGGCCGATCGCACCAGAGCAGCGGGGCGCCATGATGAATAAAAGTGCCCGGCTGAGCGGCAAGATAAAGATGACAGTCGTTCTCCTGAGCGAAGTCGGAAAGATGTTGTAGGTCAACATGTTGCAGGTAGCCGGTCTGCGGATGAAAGATGCTCTGCGGGGCGCTATTCTCCGGCAGAACACCGTTCCAGGCAGAGCAGCCCATACAGGGTTGCCGGAGGCGATCGTGGAGGGCTGCCGTGGTGGCTTCTTCGACGCGATGTGATGTGTCAGACATGCAGCCAAACTGGGCCAGATGCTGTATCCAGCGCAGCAGCGTTACGACAATCGTGGCAATGACCACCAGGGTGACAAAAAAGAGAATCACCCGCCCCTGGGTGCCATAGGCGCCCATGCCAAGGGCGATGATGCCCACCAGGCTGTAAAGAAAGGAGCCAATAAAGGTCGCCAGCACATTCTGCGTTGTGCCATCTTCAAGCAACAGCACCGTAGCGCGTGGCGTCACGCTGCTGCTGGCAGAGTTATAAGCCGTAACCACGATATTGAGCGAGAAGGTGGTAACGGCCAGCATACTTGAGGCGAGTATCGTCAGGATCTTATCGACCGCGTCACTGCCCACAATCCCTGATACCGAAACCGGTATAAAGGGTTTAATGGCGATAGCGACAAGGGCAGTGATAATCGCCAGCAGCGCGAATAATGAACTGCGAAACCAGAGCTGTCGGGTCAGCCGGAGAAGAAGCCACCGCGTTTTAGACATCATGTCACCTTTTTAATCAGTTTATCGTCGCGGCTTCGCATCAGGCCTTCGTCCGCTGTCCTTATAAAGCCACTCTGTCACCTCTCTTTCCTGACCATCGGCCTGGGCAGAAACCTTCATTTACAGAGCTGGCTGGTTGCAAGGTAAGAATAGCCACGGATTGGCGCATTGACACCCGCTCGCCCTGCGCGGAAAGGCGCTGACCTGTTGCAAGCGGGGTTGATCGGTCATGGCATTCGTTTATAGTAACGGGTCTGTCTGTTCAGCTTTTCGCTCTGATCAGATATCACGGCCCGCGTTCAGAACAGCATTGCGCGGGATGACTTCCGTCCTGAAGGCACGCTGCTGCCGTAAAGGAGAATCCAGAATCATGCGTCTTACGCCACCCTGAGTCTTACCCCTCCTCTGTCGCACTGAGCCCGCTCAGCTGCGCCCCTGAACATCCCGTCTGCGGATGGAACTTTTCGTATCTGAAAATTATTGCCCCTGCGGGCTGACTTTATTCAAAATCTGAGAAATTATTATGCTGCTGTCCTCGACGCGTAAGGACTGGCTGGGTAACGTCCGTGGTGACCTCCTTGCCGGTATTGTTGTCGCGCTCGCGCTTATTCCGGAAGCGATCGCTTTTTCCATCATTGCTGGTGTCGATCCCCAGGTCGGCCTCTATTCCGCCTTCTGTATTCCCATCGTCATGGCCTTCTTTGGTGGCCGCCCGGCGATGATCTCCTCCTCAACCGGTGCGATGGCACTGCTGATGGTCCCGCTGGTTAAAGACCACGGACTGGAATATCTGCTTGCGGCCTCTGTGCTGACGGGCGTGTTCCAGCTGATAGCCGGATACCTCAAGCTCGGCAGCCTGATGCGCTACGTTTCGCGCTCAGTGGTGACCGGCTTTGTGAACGCTCTGGCGATACTGATATTTATGGCGCAGTTACCGGAGCTGACGCATGTCAACTGGCACGTCTATGCGCTCACGGCTGCCGGACTCGGCATTATTTATCTCTTCCCGTACCTGAATAAAACGATTCCTTCCCCCCTGGTCTGCATCATCGTGCTGACCGCTATCTCTGTCTGGCTGCACCTGGACGTTCGCACGGTGGGCGATATGGGTAAACTGCCTGACAGCCTGCCGGTGTTTCTCATTCCGGATATCCCGCTTAACCTTGAAACCCTGCTGATCATTCTGCCGTACTCGGCGGGGCTGGCCGTGGTAGGGCTGCTGGAATCCATGATGACCGCCACGATTGTGGATGATATGACCGACACAGCGAGTGACAAGAACCGCGAGTGCAAAGCACAGGGTATTGCCAATATCTGCACTTCGTTTATTGGCGGGATGGCGGGCTGTGCCATGATTGGCCAGTCGGTAATCAATGTTAAATCGGGTGGGCGGGGACGGCTTTCGACGCTTACGGCAGGCGTGGTGCTGCTGTTGATGGTGGTATTTCTGCGCAACTGGGTGTCGCAGATACCCATGGCGGCGCTGGTTGCAGTGATGATTATGGTTTCTATCGGCACCTTTTCGTGGCAATCCCTTGCGAACCTGCGCACCCACCCGCTTTCAAGCAGCGTCGTGATGCTGGCGACCGTGGCCGTGGTGGTCGCCACCCATAATCTGGCCTTTGGCGTGCTGACCGGGGTACTGATTGCATCACTGAACTTCGCCACTAAGGTGGCCCACTTTATGGCCGTTTCCTCTGCCGTGGAGGGCAATACCCGCACCTATACCGTGAGCGGACAACTCTTCTTTGCCTCAGCTGACCGCTTTACCCGCCATTTCGATTTTCGCGAGAAGCTGGATCGTGTGGTGATCGACGTGACGCACGCCCATTTCTGGGATATCACCGCAGTCAATGCGCTGGACCGCATTGTGATTAAGTTTCGCCGTGAGGGCACCGATGTCGACATCAGGGGAATGAACGACGCGACCCGGACGCTGGTTGACCGATTCGGCGTGCATGACAAACCCGAAGAGGTAAAAAAGCTGATGAGCGGCCACTAATTTATTGATGATTTATGGTGATACAGGATCGGCTTCCAGCCGCGTCTTCAGTTAAAAGCGCAATGCCGTGGCGATCACCCCGGCATTGGTTTGTAACCACTTAGCAGCCTGAAGGTCTGGATGGTTGCCCTGGACAGCGTTGCTGCAGTATCGGCAATGGTAAAGCGGTAAGAGTGATCCTTTATCAGGGGGCTGAGATCGGTACAGGCAATCAGAAGCGCCTCTGCCTCAAGCCTTTCCACTTCAGCGACTAACGCCTTCCATCCTGCCAGCACCTCAGCATCGTGAAAGCCTTTTGCTTTCACTTGCCCGATTAAAGCTGTGGCCATTTCACGAAGCCGCTGTGAATCAATCATCTCGCGGCCAGACGCTTTTATGCGTGCCTGATAGAAACCGGCTTCGAGGGTAGGTTCTGTCGCCAGTACTGCGATTCTGCTGGCTTCTGCGGGTAGCGACGCCAGGGCACTCTCTGCAATATGAAGAAGGGGAATATCACCACAGGCCTTTTCCATTTCGGCGAAATAGCGGTGTGCAAGATTACAGGGAACGGCTATCAGGCTGACTCTGGCCTTAACGAGGTCGACAATGCCCTCCTGCAGGGCGGTAACCATAGCGTGATCGTCAATGTCCCTGCCGGGCCAGAACGGGGTCGGCAAAGAGATGATATGCATTTTAGGAAAATCCAGATCATATTTTGCACCATAGCCCAGCTGGCACTCTGTCACCAGCATATCAATGAACGGGGCCGTAGAACGGGGTCCCATACCTGCAAGTACACCTATAGAAACCGTCACGCCAGCGTCTCCTTTCCTTAATTCTCTTTCCGGATAGCCGGACCTTCCTGAGTAATCAGCATCATTGAAGGGTGACATTTCCGTTGTCTCTTTACCAGAGTTCACACGCAGCAGGGTGATGGTGGATGACGGACTGCGCTGCCTCGCAGATTGCTCGTGGTGGCTAATTCTGCACACTCTCTCTATGATGACTTTTTTCCGACTCTCTGTCGGGAACGATCAACGACTCAGGGAAGTATCTTCGCGATGACCATGTTAAATGACCTCGATCTGCGTCAGCTGGAGGCCTTTTCGGCGGTAATTTCTGCGGGCAGCGTCACGGCGGCAGCCAAAGCACTGAACCGCTCGCAGCCTGCTGTTTCCCGTCTGATTCAGGAGCTGGAGCAGTCGCTGGGCTACCCCCTGTTTATCCGCAACGGCCCACGCATTCATCCCTCTGAAGAGGCGTTACAGCTGCATCAGTATGTGCAAAAAGCACTGCTCTCTTTGCAGCAGATCCGCTTACGCGCCCAGGAGATTGCGCATCAGCAGCATCGCCCGCTCAGTATTGCCGCGACCCCTGCGCTGGCGGCCGGGTTACTACCGCAGGCGCTGGCCGCACTGAACCTGCAGAACAAAGTCCAGATCATCAGTGAATCTGCCGTCCAGACGGCGCACGCGGTGATCACCGCAGAGGCTGACATCGGTTTATGCAGTCTGCCGCTGGAACATCACGCGGTTGAGCTGCACTGGATTGGACAGTCGCAGTGCGTCGTGGCGCTGCCGGAAGAGGATGAGCTGGCGGCGAACAGTGAGCTTTCACTGAGCCAGCTGGCAGGCCGCCGTCTGATCGCTCCTTTCAGCCCGCAGCGCTTACGCGGACGCTATGAAAAAGCGCTGAAAAAGGTCAGAGCCCCGCTGCTGGAAACCATTGAAACCAACTCCTCGGCCAATATCCTGGGCTGCGTGCGGGCTGGATTAGGTGTGGCGATCCTCGATCCGGTAACGGGCTGGGGCATGCCGCTGGCCGGTGTGGCAATCCGCCCGATTCAGGAAGATATTCCTTACTTCTTTGGCGTCATCACCCCTCAGGGCCGCCAGATTTCCAGTGCGGCCCAGGCGCTGGTGGAAGCCCTGGCCGATGCCGCCGCACACCTGTTGCCGGGGTTTGAACGTCTGACAGCCAGTGAACATCCCCGCATCATGCGTATTATCAACCAGAATTAACACCGCCTCTCCCGGTCACCCGGCAGGGTGACCTCTCGCCCAGCCACAATCAACAGATACCCGTCAGGGTTAACCGGGCGCAGGCTTCTGAATAATCCCTGTTATTTCAATGCTTATAACTTATGCGGCATAAGATATAAGAAATCCATTGGTCAATGGGTGAGCGTGCTTCTTGACTCCGATTTGGGGCAAGAGGAATATGCGAAAGCTGAGTTCTTACTATGCGTTATGATGATTCTTATCCGCTTACTATGTGTTTTTAAGATAATAAAAAGCAGGGTCATCGGCGCGTTTTAATCGTTTTCGCCCGCTATCCGGCGATCGCTGACACCAGGGAAATCTCTATATGACGTATGCCGCCAAAGGCCTTGCCGCGCTTGAAGCTCAGCTGCAGCAGGATCTGGAATGTCTGGAACTGCCCGCCAAATCCTGGGTGCCGGAGCGCACCTGGCAGGGGGCGCCGGTTCGCGATGTCGTGGTCATCGGTGCCGGTATGTGCGGTCTGGCTGCGCTCGCTAAATTACAGCTCACCGGCATCAGCAATGTGGTGGCGTATGACGCCGCACCGGCAGGGCGGGAAGGCCCCTGGGTGACCTTTGCACGCATGGAAACCCTGCGCTCGCCGAAAACGCTGCAGGGCCCGGCACTGGGTCTTGCACCGCTGACCTTCCGCGCATGGTTTACGGCGCAGTGGGGCAAGGAAGCCTGGCAGGCGCTGGATAAAATCCCTAAAGCGCAGTGGATGGATTATCTGCTCTGGTATCGCAGGGTGCTGAATCTGCCGGTGCAGAACAACGTGCGGGTCTGCACTATCGCCCAGGCCGGAGGTGTCATTGCGCTGGATCTGGACGGCGCCGAAACCGGCCGTGTTTACACACGCCGTCTGGTGCTGGCTACCGGACGTTCAGGACTGGGCGGGTTTACCGTTCCGGATTTCCTGCAGGGTATTGATCGCCGGTTCTGGGCACACTCCGCCGATGATATCGATTTTGCGGCGTTACAGGGCAAACGCGTGGCGGTGATTGGTGCAGGCGCGTCGTCGATGGATAACGCCGCCACCGCACTGGAGCAGGGTGCCGCAGCGGTCGATCTGCTGATCCGGCGCAAGGCGATGCCGCGTATCAACAAGATGACCGGCATCGGCAGCCAGGGGGTGATACACGGCATGCACTCTCTGCCGGATGCGTGGAAATGGAAGTTTGTCGACTACACCGCCGCGACACAAACGCCGCCGCCGCGCGCGTCAACCCTGCGCGTTTCCCGTCATGACAATGCGCGTTTCTTTCTCGACTGTGCCATTAACGCCGTCAGGCAGGAAGCTGAGGGCCTGGTGATTGAAACCACCCAGGGCGCACTGCGCTACGACTTCCTGGTCGCCGCCACCGGCTTCACCAACGATTTCCACGGCCGGCCGGAGTTTGCTGCCATCGCGCCGCATATCCGCAGCTGGGCCGACGGCCGCTATCAGCCAGAGATGGGGCCAGCACGTCAGAACCTGCTGGACGCGCCGGATCTGGGGCCTTCCTTTGAGTTTCGCGAAGTGACGCCAGGGGCCTGCCCGATGCTGGCACACATCCACTGCTTTAACGATGCCGCGATGCTGACGCACGGCAAAGTCTCCGGCGATATTCCGGCTGTGAGTGCGGGGGCCGATCGGCTGGTGCGCGGCATAACGGCCTCGCTGTTTGCCGAGGATGTCGAACAGCACTTCGCCAGTTTACAGGCTTATGACACCCCTGAATTGCAGGGCGATGAATGGGTGGATTCAACCCCGCAACTAAAACAGGAGAACGCGTTGTGATCGACGTTATTGATCAGGCTGCCGGATTAACACCCGATGAGGCGTTGTATCAGACGCGCCGCCTGCGCCCCGAATTTGTTGAGGGTGCAGAAGCGTGCCGTCTGTCCGTGCTGGCGCCCGAAGATGAACAGGGTCTACCGGCGGACCTGCGTCTGGCGCTGGCCCAGCGCATGGCACACCAGAACGACGATGCCGCGCTGCAACGGGATTACCAGGCTCAGCTGGCGGCGTTAAACCCGTCTGACGTGCTGCTGACCCTGGCCGCGGGCGGTGGGGTGAGTGAAGAGCCGCTGGCAACGATTGTGCGCCATGCCGATCTGGTGACGCAGCAACCCATTCAGGCGACCGAACAGCATATCCGGCTGCTTGAGCAGGCCGGGTTAAGCAATCCGCAAATCGTCGCGCTCTCGGAACTGATCGCCTTTGTTAACTTCCAGACGCGCGTCGCGGCTGGCTTACGCCTGATGAGGTCCGCATGATTCCGTCAGTTAACCTCAAACCACTGCACTGGCATCCCTATATCACGCCAGTCGAGGTTGAACAGGCGACACCGGCACAGCTTGATGCGATGAAGGTGACGCCCTCCAACAAGAAAATCTCAGAGTACGTGCGCACGCTGGTGCACGATCCTGAAAGTTACACCGCCCGCACCGGCCTGCTCAACGCCATTATGTATGTTGAAGGGGGACTGGACCGCGCGGATCGAGAGCTGGGCGCGCTCGGTGCATCCATCGTCAACGGTTGTCGTTACTGTGCGGTGGTGCATGCGCGCCGTCATGCCCAGCTGGCCGGGAATGACGCGGTGGTCAGTGCGGTCTACTTCGACAGGGCCGATGTATTAGGTGAACGCGACGCGGCGATCTATCACTTTGCCCGTCGTTTATCGGTCACGCCCTCTGAGGCGACGCCGGACGATGTGGCCGCTCTGCGCGCTGTCGGCATGAACGATCAGGAGATCCTCGATCTCATCCACGCCATCGCCATCTTTGGCTGGGCCAACCGTCTGATGCATGTGCTCGGCCATGCTGACCTGAACAAATAAGGGCTGCACCGGATGTTAGAACTCAACAATATTACGCTCGCTTACGGCAGCAACCCGATTCTTAAAGGCGTCGACCTGTCGGTCAAACGTGGCGATGTGGTGTCGATCATCGGGCCAAGCGGCACCGGGAAAACCACGCTGCTGCGCTGCATCAACTATCTGGCCAAGCCCTCCGCGGGGACGATTCAGCTCGATCAGATCCGCATGGATTATCAGTCACCCGACAAAGCGGCGATTCAGGCGATCCGTCTGCGTACCGCCATGGTGTTTCAGCAGTTTAACGTCTTCAAGAACATGACGGTGCTGGAGAACGTGATGGACCCGCTGATCGTCATCCAGCGTAAAACCCGACAGCAGGCGCGCGACATCGCCGTGCAGGAGCTGGAGCGCGTAGGCCTGGGGGCGAAGCACCATCACTATCCGTCACAGCTGTCTGGCGGGCAGTTACAGCGTACCGGTATCGCCCGGGCGCTGGCAGTCCGTCCCGATGTGATGCTGTTTGATGAACCGACCTCATCGCTCGATCCCGAGCTGGTGGGGGAAGTGCTTAAAGTGATCAAAGATGTGGCGTCATCCGGCATTACCTCGCTGCTGGTGACGCACGAAATGCAGTTTGCGAAGAGCATTTCGAACCGCATCGTGTTTATGGATCAGGGTGTGGTGGCTGCGCAGGGGACGCCAGCAGAGATGTTTGATAACCCCACGCTGCCGCGCCTTGCCCAGTTCCTCAACTCAGAAAAAGTATTCTAATAAACACAGGAGTCAGAGACATGCCTGCAATCAAAACCACATTACGTCGCCTGGCCGCGCCTGGCATCATCGCACTGGCCCTGATCAGCGGTAACAGCTTTGCGGATGCCGTTCGCACCATTAAGATCGCCACCGCAGCAGAGTCCAAACCCCTGTCATGGGGCGCAATCGGCCATGAGCCACAGGGCTACGAGCCGGACGTACTGAGAGCGATCAACGCGAAACTGCCGCAGTATAAATTTGTGATGGAAGGCGCGGCGGATATCGCTCAGGAAACCGGTCTGGTGACCGGCAAATATGACATGGCGACGGGCGGATATTATAAAGCGCCTGCCCGCAGTAAACAGTTCCTCATCCCGGATGCACCGATCGGTGCCAGCCTGATGAAGATTTACAGTCGCAGCGATAGCAACATCAACAGCATGAAAGATCTGGTCGGTAAGAATATCGTGCCGGTGACCGCAGGCGGTGGTGTCTATAAGTTTGTCACCCAGTGGCAGCAGGAAAATCCGAACGACAAAATCACCATCAAAGCGTCCAGCGCGGGTGTGCCTTACCCGGATCGCCTGAAAGAGGTGCAGAACGGGAAATATGACGCGCTGATCCTGCCGTCAAATCTGGGTGAGCAGACGGTCATCGACAACCAGAAGCTGGCGATCAAAGCCAGTGAGCCGGTGGTGATTAACAACACCTATGTGCTGATCCACCGCTCCGCTGAGAATCAGGCGCTTAGTGATGACATCGCTCAATCGTTGAAGGCGCTGAAAGCGGATGGCACGCTGGATAAGCTGGCGCAGAAGTGGTTTGGCGAAGACGTGACGAAGTACATGAAGTAACAGATTCACTGCGCCCTGTGTCAGATCGGGCGCAGGCTGTCCTTTTTAGCAGGAGTGTTTCACCGTGAATCTATCCTCCATGATCCCAGAACTGCTGTCGGCGCTGCCTCTGACGCTCGGCATCATGTTTGTGGCGATGATTATCGGGTTCTTTCTGGCGCTTATCGCCACGTTTTTCCGCGTGCGCCGTCTTCCCGTGATCAGCCAGCTGGCCGATCTCTATGTCTCCTACGCGCGCAGCGTGCCCGTGGTGCTGCAGCTGTTTGTTGCCTTCTACGGCATGCCACTGATTACCGATAACTTCGGTTTTCGCGACTTTTTCACCGCCAACGTGGCGGCGATGATCGGCCTGAGCCTCTATCACGGAGGTTACCTGTCGGAAGTGATGCGCCCGGCCTATCTTGCGGTTGAGCGTGGTCAGCACGATGCCACCGACAGCCTGGGCTACAGCTTCCGCCAGAAAATGCTGCGTGTCATCGGCCCGCAGGCGGTGCACTTTGCGCTGCCGGGCTACGGCAATGCCATTATCTATCTGATTCATAACGTGGCGCTGGTGATGTACATCGGTGCAGCTGATGTGATGGCGACCGCGCACCTGATTATGGAACGCGATTACAACCAGTATCAGTTCGGCACCTATCTGGTGCTGGCCGTGCTCTATTCACTGCTGTGCGGTGTGGCGTGGCTGGTTATCCGCTTCTTCGAACAACGTCATGCGAAGTACAGCGCTAAGTCTGCACCGCGCGTGAAGTTCACCACCAGCGTCTGAGCAGGGGAGAAAAACTATGTTTGATGCTGAGGTGTTACTGCCGGACTTCTGGAGCATTCTGGATGCGGTGCCGGTAACGCTGCTGATGGCAGTGACGATATTCATCTGTTCGACGCTGCTGGGCGGACTGTTTGCCTTTATTGAGTATCAGCGCATACCGGTGCTGCGGCAGCTGGTCATCGCCTACAAAATTGCCTTCAAAGGTGTGCCGATGGTGGTGGTGATTTTCCTCGCCTACTACGGTCTGCCCCCGGCGCTCCACTTTGTCGCCACGCTGTCCGGAATAGCGGTTAATGCTCACTCGCTGCCGAACTGGGTCATCATCATTGTGGCGCTGAGTGCCTGCGTAGCGGCGTTCCAGGCTGAAGTGTGGAAAGGCGCGCTGAATTCGTTCGACAGCGGTCAGTCGGATGCCGCCTTATCGCTCGGCTACAGCGGCGGACAGCTGTTCCGTCGGGTGATGTTTCCACAGATCATCGTGGCGGCAATCCCCGACCTGGCGAATGCGTTTATGGTGATCATGAAAGCCCTGTCGCTGGCGTTTGCCATCGAAGTGGTGGATATTTTTGCTCAGGCCCAGTTAACGGCAGCCCTGAACTTCTACTATCTCGAAGCCTTCCTGATTGCGGCAGCGTTCTACATGGTGATTGCCTATATGGTCACGAAAATTGCCGACAGGATTGAGGCCGCACTGCGCGTGCGCACCTGATGGTTATTGCGTTGTCATGAAGGGCCGCCCGGTGTGGCATATGCCGGGCGACCAGGATCGGTTAAACGCAGGTTCGCCGATTTTGATCAAATGGGGCACTACGCAGGCCGGACCCTGGCCTTAGTGGGATGTCCGTCGCGGCCATCGTCATGCGTGTGATCAGGATCGGGCTCAATCAGCACGATAAAATCCTCTCCTTTTCCGTCGCGCGGCAACGTAATTAAATCGCCTGCGCGGGGTTTCGCGTCAAAGTCATGCTCTTCTTCCACGCCTGTATCTTCAAAAACCACCGTAATTTTCATTTTCGCGTCCTCTTTCTGATGAGCTGCGTCGTGACCTCAGTATTCGCTGACGCTGACCAGAATAAGAGTAGCGCATCCTGAAAATAGCCTGAGCGGCCTGCCCGTAACACACTATCCTTTGCAGAGGAGGTGACTATGTGTGGACGGTTTGCGCAGTACAGCAGCAGAGATGAATACTTTGACGCACTGGGGCTGACGCCCGATGAGGTCATTTACGATCCGGAACCGATAGGGCGCTACAACGTTGCGCCTGGAACAAACGTCCTGCTGCTCAATGAGCGGGAGGAGGAGATCCACTTTGACCCGGTCAACTGGGGTTATGGTCCGGAGTGGTGGCACAAGCAGCCACTCATCAATGCTCGCGGTGAGACGGCTGCCACAGGGCGTATGTTTAAACCTCTCTGGGAGCATGGACGCGCCATTGTTCCGGCAGATGGCTGGTTTGAGTGGAAGCGGGACGGCAAAGCAAAACAGCCCTATTTTATTTACCATAAAAAGCAGGAGCCGCTGTTCTTTGCGGCGATTGGCAGGGCGCCTTTCGGCAGAGATCACGGGCGCGAGGGATTTGTCATCGTAACGGCCGCGAGCAATCAAGGCATGGTCGATATTCATGACCGCCGCCCGCTGGTTTTGCGTGCCGATGCTGTACGCGAATGGCTGAGTGCAGAAACCACGCCAGAACGTGCGCAGGAGATCGCACGTGACGCAGCCTTACCTGAGACGGCCTTTACCTGGCATCCTGTTACCCGCAAAGTCGGGAACATTCATAATCAGGGTAAATCCCTGATTGAGGCGATTGAACCTGACTCAGTCGGAAACGCAGATTGAATTGATTTCCGGATTGCGTCCCGCGCCGCTGGCACAAATTCAGTAAAATTTATTTTCATCGATTCGGGATTGCTCTTGATCCTCTGACAGATTGCCACATTTTAAGGGAAGCGGTACTTTACTGGCGCAGTTCATTTATCTGCCATCCATGACAACGGCTGGCCCGGAAACAGGAAACATTTACTTAAAATTTCAGCTTCACGATTTTGTCTCATTCCTGCTTTTTATTTTTTGCCGCTTACGCTTTATTTCTGAAAAGCAGCCTGTGATTTTCTTCTTTTAGCGCCACTCTTGCTGATTTTATGCGTAGCATCATGCTCGTAAGATTATTTAACATCCTGATCAGTCAGCAGGTTATCTGAGTTATTGGCGGGGCTAAGAATCGTCTTAAAAGCTCATGGAAGAAACTATACAGTGAATTTCGGCCCGGTACAGATATCAGGGTGAAGCTATTGCTTATAAAGACTATATATTTATTTTTAATCGAAACGGGAATAATCAGCGCGATTATTTCCTGAAGAAATTAATAATAAAAAGTTGTGTTTAAACACCATTCAAACCACGCTTGTTAAGTCATTAACATTAAAAGTGAGATGAATATGAACAAGCACAGAGGCGGATCGGATAATTTCGCAGAAAATCCCCAGCGGGCTTCAGAAGCGGGACGGATTGGCGGAAAAGCCAGTAGTGGAAATTTTAAAAATAACCCTGAACGGGCCGTTGAGGCGGGACGTAAAGGGGGTTCAGTGAGCCGTCGCGGTAAAACGCAGGAAACCCGTGCCTGACTCCGCTATTGCTGCACGGTATTCAGATCTATTTTGTCCGGAACTTTGTGCCGTGCAGAGTTCATTTTCTCCCGCCCTATTCAGGAGTACACAATGCAATATACAAAAACGGTGAAAGGGCTGCTGGCTGTCTCAGCAGTGGTGACCCTGTTCTCTACTGCCAGCGTGCAGGCTCAGACGCAGACGAACACACCGCAAAGCGGTAATCCCGCCTCCTCCGCATCGAACGGAAAACTCAGCGCCGGCGACCAGAAAGCGGTTAAAGAGATGGCGCAGGCCAATATCAATGAAATTGCCGCCGCAAAAATCGCGCTCAGTAAGTCGCAAAGTGCTGACGTTAAGGCCTTCGCTCAGAAGATGGTTGCCGATCACGGCGCTGCCCTGACCAAAGTGCAGACGGTCGCTCAGCAAAAAGGGGTCGCGCTACCCACTGAGCCGGATGCCACCCATAAGGCGATGGCCCTGGAACTGGAAAAGCAGAGCGGCGGGGCATTTGACAAAATGTATATGGAAAATGCCGGCCTGAAAGACCATAAAATGGTGCTGTCAACGCTGGAAAGTGATGCTAAGACGATAAAAGATCCGGATGTAAAAGCGCTGGCCGACGCGCATACCCCGGTTGTCGGGGAGCATCTGAAATCTGCCCAACAGATGTCGCAGTAACCGGCTCAGGGTTTACTGAGTAAACAGCGTGCCGGGTGGGCAGGGCGTCCGGAAGAGTGGACGCCATTTGTCGCGATGTACCGGCCGGACAAGACGCTGTTTGTAACTCCTGCTACGCCCCTCATCCAGCTTCCTCTCTGAAGCACAGATGATTAAAAGAAAGACGCAAAGTCATTTGACACCTTAGCCTACCTACTAGTAGATTCATTGCAGGCCCGGCGCGATTTACGGGTTCATCGTTCTGTCAGAGGCAAAACGTGAAGGATGACGCGCGAATGAGCGTTGACGTTAATTTCTGCAATGTTGAGTGTATTAATGAATAAATCTTCTCTTTCTGACCGTCAGAAATTAGCGCGTCTGGCGATAATCGCTGTCATACCGTTACTGCTGCTTGCGCTCTTACTGTGGGCGGGTGGCTGGCTGGACAGGTCGCGGCTGACATCGGATAAGCTGGTCACGGCTTTAGAAAAGTCGGGCGGCAGGCATCCAGGCTTTCGCCGCAATCATGCTAAAGGCGTCTGTATTCTGGGCGACTTTTCGTCAAACGGTAACGCCAGTGCCCTGTCGCGCGCCGCGCTGTTCGCGCCAGGGCTGACGCCTGTGGTGGGTCGTCTGGCGATTGCAGGCGGCAATCCCCATGCGCCTGACTATACGGTGCCGGTGCGCAGCATGGCGCTGGCCTTTTATCAGAAAAATGGTGAACAGTGGCGAACCGGCATGAATGCGATGCCGTTCTTTCCGGTCCAGAGCGTAGAGGGTTTTTACGATCTGCAGGTCGCGACACTGTCGGATGCCCGAACGGGTAAACCCGATCCCGCTAAAGTTCAGGCTTTTGTGCAGCAGCACCCTGAGATTAAACGCTTTTTTGGCTGGGCAAAGCAGGCAGTGCCTTCTTCCAGCTGGATTAGCGATCGCTTTAACAGCCTGAACGCCTTTAATTTTATCGATGCCGCAGGCCATTCCCATCTGGTGCGCTGGAGTATGGTGCCGCACGCTGACTATCAGCCGATAGCGGTAAAAGAGAAGGGGGACGCTGACTTCTTACGGAACGATTTGCAGCAGCGACTGGCACAGGGGCCGCAGCAGTGGGACCTGATCATCACCGAGGCGGATGCAGGGGATAAAGGCAATGATGCGTCGGTGGCGTGGCCAGAAGACCGCAGGAAGATCACTGCCGGAACCCTCACCATCCATACGATGACGGCTCAGCAGGATGGCGCGTGTAACGACATCAATTACGATCCGCTGATTTTACCGGATGGCATTGCAGCTTCGGATGACCCGCTTCTGAATGCGCGTTCATCTGCGTATGCCAAATCTTATAATGCTCGCACCCACGAACAGGCCGGGGCTCACTGATGAAAGAGAAAAACACTTTTCACCCGGCACTGCGCATCATTCACTGGCTGATGGCCGCGGCCATCATGGCAATGCTGTTTATGGGTGTCGCCATGGTCTCCACGGTGTCATCATGGCACAGCCTGCTGGTGGCCATACATAAACCGCTGGGTCTGATGATTCTGTTGCTGGTGATTGTGCGGCTCTGGCTACGCTTCACTACCGCTAAACCTGCGCTGCCGGCCACGCTACCGGGCTGGCAGAAGGGGTTAGCGCATCTGTCCCACTGGGCGCTGTATGCCATGATGCTGGCTCAGCCTCTCATCGGCTGGGCGATGCAGTCGGCCGCTGGTTATCCCATTACCCTGGGTGACCGGGTGCTGCCGGCCATTTTTCCTGTCAGCAACGACGCCTATGCTGTGCTGCGGCCGCTTCACAGCTGGGTTGCTTTGGCCCTTTTCATGACGGTGATGTTGCATCTTGCCGCTGCCCTGTTCCATGGGTTGATACTGCGTGATGGGGTGTTCAGCAGTATGGCTGGCCTGAGTAAGCGTAAAGGAGGCGCGCCAGGCTCGCTTGACAACCCGCATGGCGGTCAGTAGGTTCAGGGCCGTTTACCGATTTGCCGTTAATTGATCTCAACTGCCGGAGCATGCATGAGTACCGAACGTTCACAGAAAGCCGAAGAAATAATGCACCATACCCGAATGCTGCTCACCTCCGGCGGATATAACAGCTTCAGCTATGCCGATCTGGCTGAGCGGGTAAAAATCCGCAAATCCAGTATTCATCACCATTTCCCCGCCAAAGCGGATCTGGTGCAGGCGGTGGTGAGTGATTATCGTCAGCAGGCACAGACAGGCATGGCGGCAATCAGTCAGCACTTCGCCGGAGATGCCCTGGGGGAAATTAACAGCTATGTGAACTTCTGGGCCACCTGCATAAAAGAGAACAACTCGCCTTTCTGTATCTGTGTGATGCTGGCTGTGGAGTTACCGGTTTTACCTGAAGAGGTCGCTCAGGAAGTGACCGGACATTTTAGCGATCTCACCGAATGGCTGACCGCCGTGCTCGACAGGGGAAATAAGAGCCACGTGTTTAACCTGCAGGAAAGTGCAGCAGCAGAAGCGAAATCGGTTATGGCGACGGTACATGGTGCGATTATTGCTGCACGCGCTTTTAATAATCCCGACATATTTTTGCAAATTGTCGAACCGGTAATAAAACGATTACTGAAAAGTCACTAATCGAGTCCGGATAAATAGTCGCTTTTGCGGCACCTGTTACTATTTTCCAGCTTTCATTTAAATTCAGCGCGCTGCTGCTGAATTTTATTGCGGGCTATCCAGAAGAACGGTTAATTATCCCCGGTAATTAAACTAACCGGAATCTCTGCCATGCATCCGCTGGCGGAACAGAACGCTTTTGTCTCAGCAAACACGAGGAAGTTATTTATGACGACAGTTCGTGCTCTGCCATCATTACCTGTTCTCTCTTCATTCTGTTTTAGAATGAGTAACCAGCCTGACGCCATTGCAGCCGGTTTTCAGACGCAGTTGCAGAATCAGGTCCGGCTTTCACTGGCTCAAAAGGGCCCGCTGCCCGCCGGGCAAAAGATAGCAATCGCTGCCACTCCCCAGCGGACGCACATTGATGCCCTTCTTGCGCAACTGCTGGCGGACAGAAAGCGAGTCTCTGAGGCCGTCTGCCATGCGGCAGAGCATCGTGAATCTGCTTCATTGCGGTGCCAGCTGATGAATAAAAATGAACTCGCGTTGAGATGTGACGCTGACGTTTATTCACTGATCCCGGACGTGCCGTTTGTCTGCCCGCCACCTTATCCGCCAGGGAGTGTGAGCCCGTTAACGCCGATTGTTATCTGGACTGCGCCTGAGATCGTCCGGTTCCCTGCTTTGATTACCAGAGGAGGGCCATTGCGAATACGCAGCATTCGTCTGATAAACAAAGCCGGTTATCGCCGGAGGGGAATCAGCGGAAACGACCTGAATGATATTGCCCCGTCTCACTGAAACGCCTGGCTCTGAGTCAGTCAGCGCCTGTGAAAGTATTTACCTTCAGATCAAACCGGAGAGTTATTATGCAGACCCCTCAACCATCTATTACGCACGCCCAGAACCAATGGCTTCAGTCTTATTACTATATCCGTGCGACCGCATCTGTTATCTGGATTTTACTCGCGGTGTTGATTGGTAAAGACCATCCCGGCATCGGAGCCGTTCTCTTTATTCTCTATCCGGCCTGGGATGCCCTGGCAAATTATTTAGATGCCAGTAAGTCAGGCGGATTAGCAGTAAATCCACCGCAGAAGTTTAATCTGATTGTGAGCCTGATTGTCGCGGCGGCGATTATCTGGTCACTCTCCGTCAGCATAAATGCGACCATCAAAGTCTTTGGTATCTGGGCAATATTTTCGGGCCTGCTTCAGCTTTCGGCGTCCCTCCGCCGCTGGAACTCTTCCAATGGGCAGTGGGCGATGATTTTAAGTGGTGCGCAATCTGCGCTGGCGGGCATTTTTATGTTCAGGCAGGCGAGCAGTGATATGCATCTGGATGTCACCACGGTTGCCCCCTATGCGGCGTTTGGCGTCTTCTATTTCCTGATTTCCGCCATCACGCTGACTCTTAAAAATGGTCGCAGGCGTAAAGTGACGGTGTAGCTACCTGATTCCGTAATGACCTGTCAGTCGGGTTTCGGGGCCAGCATCGTTTCTGCAAGATCAAGCAGGGCACGCAGTCGGTCCATATGACGGAGGTCCTGATGATAGCCTGCCCAGATATCCCTTGAAGGCGGCATATCTGGCGTGGCAATGCGCTGCAGGCCCGGCGTGGCGTCGCCCAGTGGCTGAGGCAGCACGGCGACGCCCATCCCGCGCAGGCACATCTGCGCCTGAACAGCCCGGCTGGTGCTTTTGAATGCCGGGGCCGACTGCGGAAACCGTTCCAGAAGCCAGGAAACGTCAGGAAAGTGTGACTGTGCGCTGTTCATCAGGATTAGCCCCACCGACGAGGGGGCGCTTAACAGCGCCTCCGCCTTCTCTGGCGTCCCGTAAAGGGCATAAGGCACGCTCATCAGACGTCGCTGAACGATGTCGGGATCGGTAAAAGGCACAATTCGAAATGCGACGTCGGCATCGCGGCGCGACAGATCGAGCAGGCGAAAGCTGGCGATTACCTCCGGCACGATCGCCGGATGACGGCGCGTCAGTTCGCTCAGAACCGGTGCCAGCACGTAGTTAGTAAACCACTCTGCCGCGGAGATACGTAGAATCCCTTCAAGGCGTTCGTGATTTCCGGCCAGGCGTCGCTCCATCGCCAGCGCCGAATTTTCCATCGCTTCGGCCAGTTTCATCACGCCGTCACCGGCATCGGTCAGCACCAGGCCATCCTGTGTCCGGCGAAACAGTGCCTGCTGCGCCTCATCCTCCAGGGCCTTTATGCGGCGTCCTACCGTCGGATGACTCACGCCCAGACTCAGGGCCGCTTTCCCGTAAGAGCCGTTACGCATGACGGCAAGAAATACCTGAACATCACTCCACTCCACAGCCGCGCCCCTCCGTACAAAAATGAACATCGAATATACAAAAGTGTCAGTTCTCAAACAACTTTGAAGGTATCAACATAGCTTTTATCGGGTCGCCGCAGGCGTCTTTATCAGGAAGCTAACTATGAAGAGATTAAAAGACAAAGTCGCTCTTGTTACCGGTGGTTCAAAAGGTATCGGAGCCGCAATAGCCCGTCAGCTGGCCGCCGAGGGGGCGAAAGTGGTTGTCAGTTACCTCTCAGACAGAGAGGGGGCTGAGCGGGAGGTCGCCGCTATCGACGCGGCCGCGGGTGAGGCGCTGGCTGTGGCGGCCGATGTCACCAGCCAGGCCGGCGTTGAAGCTCTGGTCAGCACCACGCTCGCGCATTACGGACAGCTGGATATTGTGGTGAACAACGCCGGTGTTTATCAGTTCGCTGCCATTGAGGAGAGCACCGAAGCGCTCTATCGCCGCCAGTTCGACATCAATGTTCTGGGGCCGTTGTTAGTCACCGCGGCGGCCGTCCCTTACATGGGCAGGGGAGGCAGCATCATCAACATCAGTTCGTTTGTCACCCGCGTCTTCATCGCCGAAAGCGCCATCTACAGCGGGGCTAAAGGCGCGATAGATGCCATCACGGGCGTACTTTCGAAAGAGCTCGGCCCGCGCGGCATCCGGGTAAATGCGGTCAATCCCGGTCTGATCGAAACAGAAGGAAGTCACAGCGCTGGCGCAATGAATTCAGCGTTTCAGACGTGGAATGAAGCGCAGACGCCGCTCGGCCGTATCGGTCAGGTAGAGGATGTTGCACCGATCGTCTCTTTTCTCGCTTCAGAGGAAGCGGGCTGGATAAACGGTGAAGTGATACTGGCCTCCGGCGGTATGCGCTGATTGTCGCGCCGCTGGGCTGACAGAGGCGACACGCCCCTTCCGATCCCTTGCTTCATGTCCCTGACGGGGGGCGTTTCCATTTTCTAAGGAGTGATTGATGTCCATACATCACATCCCGCAGGCCGAGCCGCGTCGCTGGGCCATGTTTATCATTTTACTTGTCGGCGCTTTCCTGCCGCCGCTCGATTTCTTTATCGTCAACGTGGCACTGCCCGCGATTCAGCATGACCTGGGTACGTCATCCTCGGCGGAGCAGCTGGTGATCTCCTCTTATGCCGCGGTGTATGCGGTGACGCTTATTACCGGAGGACGTCTGGGTGATATCTATGGTCGTGGCAGGATGTTCTTTCTGGGGCTGATCGGTTTTGCCGCTGCCTCTGTGCTGTGTGGTTTTGCCTGGTCACCCTGGGTTCTGATTGCCGGACGCCTACTGCAGGGGGTGACAGCCGCCATTATGGCCCCGCAGGCGCTAGCTTCCGTTCAGGCTATTTTTCCTGAAGCGGAGAGACCGCTGGCGCTGAGTATTTATGGTGCCGTGTTTGGGCTGGCTTCTGTTATCGGGCAGGTGCTCGGGGGCATTCTGATTCAGGCCGATCTGTTTCATCTCGGATGGCGGGCAATTTTTCTGGTTAACCTGCCGGTAGCGCTGCTGGTTGTTCTTTTTGGCCTGCCGCTGCTGAAGGAAACGTGGGCACCTTCCGCTCAGCGACTCGATCCTGTTGGCACACTACTGGCAACGCTGACGCTGAGCGCGCTGATTGTTCCGCTGATTGAAGGCCGGGAGGCAGGGTGGCCCTGGTGGACGTGGCTGCTCTTTGTGACGGTCCCGCTGCTGGCCTCGGCATTATGGCGTTATGAGCATCGCCTCAGCCTGAAGGGCGGAACACCACTGCTGAATCCGACTGTGTTGCGCGCGCCGGGCCTGGGGCAGGGACTGGTCATCGTTCTACTGTTCTATTCGATTGGTACCTTCTTTCTTTTGTTTTCAGTTTATCTGCAGGGCGCGCTGCATCTGAACGCGCTGACAGCAGGCACGCTTTTTCTGCCCTTTGGTCTGGGATTTCTGATCGGGCCATTGCTCACCCCTTACCTGAGACGCTTTGTCGGCAATCTGCTCAGCGCCATCGGGATGGGATGCGAGACCGCGGGACTGGCGGGGCTGGCCTGGCTGATCGCCACGACGCAGACAGGCCACTCTCCCGCCATGCTGCCGCTCGCGGCGCTCCTTTTCCTGACGGGGCTGGGTCAGGGGCTGGCCATGCCAACGCTGGTGCGGATGGTGACAGGCCAGGTTGCGGCGCCGTTTTCAGGGATGATTGCGGGCGTCACCAGCGCCGCGTTACAAATCAGCACGGCGCTCAGCGTGGCCGTCATCGGCGGACTTTTCTATAGCCTGCTCGGCAGTGATAAAAGTGCAGCCGGGATTTCGCAGGCGTTTATCGTTGCGCTTTTGACGATGGCTGGCTGCCTGGCGGTGGGAGCAGGGCTGAGTATCCGCTTAATCCGGCGCACCTCCGGGCGCACGGACGTCTCAGCCAGCGTTTCCCTTCCATCCCGCCGTCGCGGAACCGGTTAGTCATCCGTCGAGCGCGTAACCGTTTCCCAGCGATCGATCTCCGCACTGAGTGCCGTCAGCTTCTGGCGCACTAAGTCCAGGGCATCACTGCCCAGCAACAGATGAGCGGGTGGATTGTGGCTTTCAATCAGTGCCAGTATGGCCCGGGCAGCCTTTGCGGGGTTACCGCGTTGCTTTCCGCTCTTTTCTTCACGGGCCTGACGGATGGGGTCGAATAATGCGTCATAGTCCGGAATCGTGCGCGCGCTTCTTACCATCGAACGCCCCGCCCAGTCTGTGCGGAATGAGCCGGGTGCCACAGCGGTAACCGCGATATTAAAGGGTGCCAGTTCCTTGCCTAAGGTTTCTGAAATGCCCTCTAATGCAAACTTGCTGCCGCAGTAGTAGCTGATGCCGGGCAGGGTGATAAAACCGCCCATCGAGGTGATGTTAATGATATGGCCGCGACGGCGCTGACGCATGCCCGGCAGCAGAACCTTTATCATCGCGACCGCGCCAAAGACATTAACGTCAAACTGCTGGCGCATCTCTTCCAGAGAAGACTCCTCCATGATGCCTTCGTGGCCGTAACCGGCGTTGTTTACCAGCACATCAACTTCACCGAAGGTAGACTCAATCTCCCTGACCACCTCATCAATACGCTCAGCCTCTGTCACATCCAGCAGACGGCCTGCCGCACGCGCAGGATCCAGCGCCTCAAATGCCTCCAGCGCTGCACGGTTACGCACCGTGCCGATGACCCGATGCCCGGCCCTGAGTGCCTCCTGTGCCAGAGCAAGACCAAACCCGCTGCTGACACCTGTGATTAAGATTGTTTTTGCCGTTGTCATAATCAGAACCTCCATGAATTGTCGGAATTGCATGGTATTCTCTGTGGAGCCGGATTTTCAGGCCCTTTCTTCTCGTTTTATTGCCTGATCTTATGAGGTGCAGCGATGTCCGACATGATCACCCTGATAAAAGCCCTTGCCCCGCAGGAGGGCTACAACCTGACTGCGTTATCGGGTGTGCGCATTTTGCGTTCCGATCGCCCGCTGGCCAGAACGCCGGTGCTGTATGATCCCGGGATCGTGATTGTCTGTCAGGGCAGCAAACGCGGTTATTTTGGCCAGCAGACCTACATCTATGATGAACAGCACTATCTGGCGGTGTCCGTGCCGGTTCCGTTTACGATGGAAACCGACGCTTCAGCAGCGCATCCCCTGCTGGCCATTTACCTGCATCTGGATTTTCAGCTGGCGGCTGAGCTTATGTTGCAGATCAATCAGCATGAGGCGCTGCACCCTGCAACCGCGCCACAGAGCATGATCTCCAGCCCGATGGATGAGCCGGTGAGGTCAGCTGTGGAGGGGTTGCTTAAGGTCCTGAACAATCCGCTTGAAGCTGAGATTCTTGGCCAGGCGCGATTGCGGGAGCTCTATTTCCGCGTACTGACCGGTGCGCAGGGTAACGCCATGCGAGCCGCGCTGGCGTTACAGGGGCAGTTCAGCAGGATAGGAAAAGTATTGCAGCGCATTCATGCCACCTATGCAGAATCCGTGACGCTGACTGAGCTGGCTCATGAAGCGGGCATGAGCGTGCCGACCTTTCATCTTCATTTTAAAGCGATCACCCGCTTGCCACCGATGCAGTATGTGAAATCGGTACGCCTCCACCAGGCGCGAATGCTGATGGTTCGTCAGCAGATGACCGCGGCCTCTGCCAGTTTCGCCGTGGGCTATGAGAGCCCTTCGCAGTTCAATCGTGAATTTAAACGCTTGTTTGGCCTGCCTCCGGCAGAGGAGATCAAACGCATGCAGAAACACTTTGCTGTTCCGCCTGCGCAGGACGCCTCAGTTTTCGTTTCTTCACACTGACGCCGGGCTGACACTATTTTCTGGCCACAATCCGCATTTCCACCAGCGCATTCTCCGGAATAAATTCCGACACGCCGATCGCAGACCATGCCGGATAGGGGGCCTTGATATAGGCATCTTTCACGCTGGAAAACAGGGCGATATGTTTTTTCAGGTCGATATGAAAAGTGGTCATCTCCACAATGTGGTCATAGGTTAAACCGGCAGCGTTCAGGTAGACGCCCAGCTTATAAAACGCATCATGAAATTGCTCGCCAGGATCTGTGCTTATCGGTTTGTCCTTACGCGCAGCGGTAACCCCTGAGAGATAGAATGTGCCATCGGATTCGATAACCGGAGAGAAGTGCCAGTCATGGTAATAGTGTTTAAAGTCTTCAGGGACGATGGGTTTTTTCATGATCTCTCACGCTGATGAGCTTAATGGTTCAGGTCTGTTCTGCATCCCGATCTCTGCTCAGAGGTCAAATCCGCTCAGACCGGCTTAATCACCAGGTTAGCGCAAATGCAGGTTGCCGTCAGCTACACTCAGCATTCTTAACTCGCAAAAGGAAGAGAACATGAAAAAGTCACAGATGGCCCTGCTATCACTGCTGGTGGTTATGCCGTTGACGGGCATGGCGCAGAAAGCAGAGATGAACATGACGCACGACATGCCGGATTCTCCCGCATCAAAAGAGTACATGGCGGGCATGCAGAAGATGCATCACAACATGATGGCGGCAATGAAGGAGCAGGATCCTGACAGGGCCTTTGCCAGCGGCATGGCCGAGCATCACAAAGGAGCGATTGCCATGGCTGAAACGGAGCTGAAATATGGTAAAGATCCTGAAATGAGAAAGATGGCGCGGGAGATCATCAAAGCGCAGAAGGGTGAAATCGAACAGCTGGAAAAATGGCTGCAGAAATAATGACTGCGAAGGTGTAAAGCGCATTCACGTGATGATCTTCGCAACGTTGCCGCCAGAGAGTCTTGCTGCTGTTGCTGGTGCTTTATTAAACCCGCAGGGCTGACTTGTGGGTTTAAGATTCAGGAGAGTGTGATGATCTGGCTCGTGACAAAATATGCGATAACGGCCTTTATGGTTGTACTGATCTCAGAAGTGGCAAAGCGCAGCGACCGGCTCGGCGGCCTGCTCGCGGCCCTGCCGCTGGTGACCCTGCTGGTGCTTATCTGGATGAAGCTGGAAGGGCAGGCACAGGAAAAAATTGCCGCTCACGCCTGGTATACCTTCTGGTACGTGGTGCCGACACTGCCGATGTTTATCCTGTTCCCCTTTATTTACCCGCGTGCTGGCTTCTGGCTGACACTGCTCATCGCCTGCGCGATAACCGTCGTGCTCTTTGCCCTCTGGGCAATATTACTGAAGCGATTTGGAATCATTCTTCTCTGAATAAGTCTGCATGCGTTAATAAGCGCTGAAAAAGGCCATTCCACTTGCTGCCTCAATACCGGCATCTGTCACCATGAAGTGGTGGTGAATTAAATCCTCAGACAGAATCAGAATGACTATTTTATGCGGCCAGTTTGCGTTAAAACACCATTTCTTCAATGTCTGTCCGAACATTAAAATAATCTTTTTCTTAAAGCAGGAAACGCTGCTTTGAGAGATCGTGAGATTGTTAACTTTGCCGCGTTAGCTAATATTTCAGAGACGCAATCAATATTAAGGAATTCCATCATGCTTAAGCAACGTACTCTTAAAGCAGCCGTTGCGCTGGTTATAGGTTTTGCCGTCTGTGCTGCACCGGTTTATGCAAATCCTGGCAATGGCAATGGCAATGGCAATGGCAATGGCAACGGTCATGGCGGTGGTCAGGGTAACGGTAATCACGGGAACAATGGAGCGCACGGCAATAAAGGGCCGGGTAACGCAAAATCAAAAAACGAACATGGTCATCGTAAAAATGCCGGGAAACCCGATCGCGTAGACGCTGATATCAACTTCTCTCGTGCACGGAGCCTTGCCGTCAACTATGGCCTGGTCGGCTATCAGTCCCTGCCGCCGGGCATCGCGAAGAAAGTGGCACGCGGTAAACCGTTGCCGCCCGGCATTGCGAAAAAAGCGTTGCCCGCTTCCATGCTAAACGATCTGCCTTACTATCCGGGCTACGAGTGGCGAGCCGTGGGCGACGATTTAGTGCTGATTGCCCTGAGTACGGCAGTCGTGACCGCCGTCATCAACGGTGTGTTTGATTAACTCCGTAACAGAGACTCCGCTCAACGCTGGCGGAGTCTTATCAGCCAGGTTCATCGTCAGGTTGCAAAACGGGTGAGCAGTTGTTTTTGATGTCAACCTGGGAAGGGGTTCAAAAGTCGCGTAGTGGTTGTCGGTGATAATGTCCGCTATGAGCGAAAAGCGGACATATAAATGATGTCGTCAGGAAAATTCTGTCACATTGAACATAACGACCTGAAGCGAAGCATCTTTGTAGTGGCTCAATGCTAATGTCTGCGCTACATGGACTTTGTGGGGGTTCTTGTCATCATTCTTTTTCCGTGAAGTTAAAAGAAAGGAACTCATCGAGGAAATGGCCATAAGTGCATAAAACTCAGGACTATTCACGTTGAAAGAAATTAATCGCATTTAAATATTGCAAGATGTCATCGACCGAAGAATGTCCTCTGGTCGTGCTGCTGAACTGCTCGGTATGACTCCTCGCCATTGCAGGCGTTTACTTAATCGATACCGTGAAAATGGCCCGCTTAGTATTAGTAGCCGCAGTCGTGGTAATCCGGGAAACCGTTTGTTGCCCAAAGCTTTTGCTGATCAGGCTCTGGAGATTATAAAAGGAAAGTATTCTGACTTTGGCCCGACTCTATATCCCACGTCAAGACTTCTTTTTGTACAATTTGGCATCGACTGTGCCTAATGGCCGATATTTTTCGGACCCCGGCTTAAGACTATTACGCCAGACATAATGTCCACTCAGATCGATGTGTTCCCAACACAGGAGAGAAAGATGAGATACCAGTTGCTTACTAATCGGCATGCCTTTTCGTTTCAATGACTGAATGGCTCTTTTAATAGATGCATGGCTGACGATTCCAACGTAGAATCAACCCTAACTAAATAAATTCAACAGATTGATTACCTGTAACGAACCTGAACACGTTCACTCGGAGCCTGCCATTCCAGTGCTTTCGTTATTTTGTGGCATTTCGAGTGGGAAGTAGGCCTTTTAACCACAGCCAGAGAGATACATCATTATGTCATCACCTACCATGGTTCAGGAATATCCGGAACTCAATACCCTGACACCTCTGATGAACAGTATTGTTGATAAAACCGTAGATAATGTTGCACGAAAACTGATCGGTGGTTTCCGTAATAAACGAAATTCTCAACCGAATGCCAAGGCCCCCAACCTCAGTACAACGGTGGATGATACGCTTAACGCCACATCGTCTGCGAGTGTGCTTGCCGTGGCGAATCGGAGTGTTCAGTGGAAGGAAATGATAAGCAAAAGTTTCACTCATGGCATTTCCTCTATTTCCACCATGAAGTTTGATGGCCAGTTCACGATCAAGAATGGTGTGCCGGAAGGCCTGAAAGATGTGCCGAATTCGCCGGGTTTCTATGTGGTTTATGACAGCGTCGGTGAAGTGCGGTATATCGGCGATGCGAAGGATTTACAGAAACGGTGGCATGCCGGGCATCTGAATGAAAATAAAAATGCCGAAAAGAATGGCACAAAATACAAAATGTCGGCGGAGTTTGAAGAGGGCTGCACCGTCAAATTTCTTGTCATGGATTCGGCAGAGACGGCAGCAGCGGTCGAGGCTAACATTTTAAAAAACGAGAAACCTCCGGTAAATAAGAAAGAAGAGCTATCCAAAGAACAGGGTACGCGTTCTAATATCGAAGCAAAAAAAATGAAAGATGCGGCAAACGAAGCGGGAGGTCTGGCCTTCGGCGCAGGAAAAGAGGCATTAAAAAATATCGGGTGGGATGTGTTTCAAACGCTCAGTACCACGATGATTAAAGCATTGAAGGATGAAGTTGTTGATCTGTTTATCACCCAGAAAGCGCAGGTGAAAATCCGCCTAAAACGCTTTTTTGATAAAATATGGCAGGTTATCGTTAACCTGATAAAAGCCCCATTAAGTCTGCTTAGAGGTTTATTCGAGTTCGTGTTAAATGCACTGTCTCAGGCAATCGGGAAAATTTATCAGTTAGCAAAAAATATCTATGATCTGGGCATGGCGGCACTCTCGCTGATGAAGGGGAGCAAAACCATGACTAGGGAAGAAACCATCAAAAAGGTCTCTGAGGTCATTATCACCAGCGGGACTCTGGTGTTCTGGGATGCGGTTGAACCGGTGATTGAATCCGGTATGGTGGCTCTTTTTGCTCCACTGGCTCCCTTTGCCCCTTATATTTCTGCCTCCCTGTGCGCGATGGGATTTGGGCTGAGCAGTTACCTTTTAGCCGATATCGTTCCTAAAGCCGTCAGCCTGATACTCTCAACTGAGCCTGCCTATACCGCAAAAGGACGGGAGGCTTTTCAGCAGTTGATTACTAACCATGAAACCAGTGTGGGTATGGTGGCAGAACTGCAAAAATATGCAGGTAGCACAGTGAATCTGATGAGTGAAACTCGAGAGCATACGGTAGAACTGAACAATGATGCCATCAGACTTACTCGCTTCTCTCTTGCCGAAGAGATTAAAAAGCTGGGAGCGCACTAATATGACCGTTGTCACGATTGTTGAGAAGAACAAAGACTCCAGCATCGCCAGTTTCAAAAAAAATCTCCACGAACTAGGTAAAAAGCTCAAAGAGGAACAAGAAAGAAGTAAAGAGATACAAAAAGCGGCAGATGACTTCAATAATCGGGGTTTTTTGGGGCGTTGGGGGGGCAGTCTCACCTCGAAAAATGATACTGACTTAGCGACGATGATTGCAAGCCTCGGTGGCAGTCTGAATATAACCCAAGAAGTGATCGAGTGCTTATTACAAATCCAGTCAGAAAAGAATGTCGTGCTGAAAGAATTTCATTTGGCGTTAATGAATACGATTCGAGACTTGAAACACAACGACACGATGCTGGATCTCAGCAGCCGTGAAAATTCACTGGCTATTCTTGAACATCTGAAATCCCAGGTGGAAGACAAACTGGAACAGGCACAGCGTGTCGAAGAACATGAAGAGGAGATTAGCCGGTTACAGTCATTGAGCTGGCAGCAGAAGGAGATGCTTCAACGTTTGCATGCAAGTCAGGATGACCACGCAACACAGCTTGCCCTCTTGAAGCAGGTTGTCCCAAAATTTGAGCGACAGCAGCAGGAGCAATGGCAACAGTCAGGGAAGCTGGCTCTGGCACTTGAAGAGCAGGCGGATCAGTACCAGCAACAGTTGGCCTTACTGATGGAAAAGCTGACCGTGCAGGAAAACGTCGCAACAGGCATGGCAGCGCGGGTCAGCGAACTAGAGAAGACGTATCGATTAAAACGTGCAGGACGGCGCGATTACTTGCTGTTTGCGACTAGCGCTCTTGCCGCTGGATTATTCGTTGTCGAAGTGATGCGTTTCAACGGCGTTATTTAACGGCGAGGTTTACCCATCTATCTCCGCCGGGCAGAAGCAGGGGTTTCTGCCCGGGAACTCTGCCGTAATCATGCTATTTCAAACGCTACTTTCTGCATCTGGCGCAAGAAGTTTGGCGGCATGGAAGTTCCTGAAGTGAAGCGGCTTAAGTCATCTGAAAAGGAGAACTCCCGCCTCAGGAAGCTGCTCGCCGAAGCTATATGAGGGCCGTTGATATGCTGAATCACATGCTTTTGCATGGAAGCTACCACCGCGGCGCAACAGGCTGGTTAATCTCGGAGTGCGGTGGTGTTCCGCCAAAAGATGTGCTGACCGTTTTTCTGCGGGATCACAATCACTGACAGGAAGGATCTTCTGGCGGCGTTGATGGCCGCCATACGTCTTCACGCAGCCGGTCTAAATCCCCAGACTGGCCAGCAGATCATCCACATCATCCTGACTGGCGGCAGGTTCTGCTGAGAATGCAGGTGCCGGCGGCGTAGCGCGCGCGGCGCTGGCTGGCGAGGCTGATTTATCGCGGATTACCTGAATTAACTGCTGCTCTGCCTGATTCAGCACCGCCATCATCGCCTGCACGATCTGTCCGGTAATATCCTGGAATCCCTGCGCCATCATAATGGCGTGCAGATGCTGACGTGTCAGATTCGTGGCATGAGGGACATCATCCAGCAGGGCAACGGTATCTGCCGCTAACAGATGTGTTTGCTCTTTCGTCAGGGATTCTGCTGACGTGGCATTCCAGCGCTGCAGTAATCGATCGGCCTTTTCTGTCAGCTGAGTCTGCACCGGCTGAGTGATTTCAACGCTGTTAATAACCTCATCTGCGGCTTCACGGGTCAGTGTGACCACGTAGCCCAGCCTTTCACGCGCGTTGGGGATGCTTCCCGCAACCTCGGCAATGGTTTTATCCAGTCCCAGCTGTTGCAGACTGTCCCGAAGCGTCCGCAGGATAGCGCCCGCACGCGCCGTGATCTCGGTGATTTCCTGTTGCTCACTATGGGTATCGGGTAATGACATGGGTGCTTTCTCCTGCGTAGGCAATGTCGCTATCTGCTGTTATCGGCAGTTCCTGGCGGAATTTGATTTTTTCCTCCTGACGGCAGGGAAGGGGGGATGGGAAGGCGGCTGAAACAGCATGAAGAAACGTCGGCGTCGTGCTTGAGAAAAGCGGTTATGCGGCTATGTGAATAGCAAGCTATAAATAAATCAGCGATTTTATCGCTTGCTATTTACTTTGACATTTTTTGTGGTAGATTGGCTTTAACGATGGGTAGATGACCCTCGAGAGATTTTTTATTCAGCCCTGGCAATCCTGTCAGGGCTTTTTTTTTGGCGGTCTATAGTTACTCACAGAGCGAAAGCCTGGGATTGCGGCATGCGCCTTGTCCCTTTACCACTTTTAACAGGTGAGGCCTTTATGCTGATTGCGCAGGTAACGGATATTCACGCCGCACCCGGTAATGAGAACCTGAGCCGGTTTGACCGGGCACTCAGCTGGCTTACACACCTGCAGCCGGACGTCCTGGTTATCACCGGTGATCTGACGGACGGACAGTGGCAGGAGGGGTACAGGGCGATTGCACACCGCCTGAGTCAGCAAAGATTCCCCTCACTCATCCTGCCGGGTAACGCTGATGATCGGAGTCTGATGCGCGCGATCTGGGGTGAAAAGCGATGGGCTCAGGATGTAAAGGGCGATGCCCTGCATGTGATTCACCACAGGGGTGATCTTCGCCTGATTGGGCTGGACTCAACTGTCGTTCACCAGGATTACGGCAGCGTGACGGAACATCTCGACTGGCTTGAACGTCAGCTTAACAATGCAGGCAATTCGCCCTGCTTTCTGTTCCTGCACCACAACGTCTTCGCTTCAGGCATTGCGCCACTGGATGAGACGATGTGCCGGGGCTTGACTGAACTGGAAGCATTGATCAGACGTGCCCCGGCCAGATTGCTGGCTGTTGCCACAGGCCACGTTCATCGTTCCATAACCGGTGTATTTGCAGGCATCCCTGCCTGCATTTGTGGTTCAATCTGCCCTGCGAATCCTGTCTGGTTTGGGAGCGAGAATGTTCCTCCTGCCGATGATCCCCCGGTGCTGATGGTGCATCGCTACGCCAGCGGTGCTGTCATTACGCATCAGGTTTGTATCTGATGTTTATGGCACGCCATCAGACCTGTGCTTCGGCAGCGTCCATCATCGCTGGCAGGGCGCTGAACAGCGCCTGAATAGCCAGCCTGACTTTCAGCGACTGATGCGGCGTGCGCAGCCAGACGACAGAAACCGGCCAGCTTCCGGAGGTATGTTCTTTCAGTATCTGTTTCAGGCTGCCGCTAATGAGGTCGTCCCGCACCAGCCAGTAAGGTAACCAGGCGATACCCGCCCCCGTCAGCGTCATATCTTTTACCGCCTGCATATCATCCAGGGTGAATCGGGCAGGCGGCGAAATCTCCACCGCGTCACCCCGTTCATTTTTGACCTGCCACTTCAGCACCTGTCCGCTACGGATGTAGGCCACTGCCGCATGGTGCCGGAGTTCATCCGGGGAAGCCGGTTCGCCAGCCTGGCTGAGATAGTCCGGTGACGCGCAGAAGACCATCCTGTGATAAGCCAGCCGCCGGGCTATCAGGCTGCTACTGTCAGCCAGCGCGCCAATCCTGACTGCCAGATCGAAACCCTCCCCGGACAAATCGACCTGACGATCGCTGAAAGATATCTCCAGTTCCAGCTTCGGGTGCGCTTTCGCCAGCGCGGAGAAGACAGGCGAGACACAGAGGTGCCCCAGCAGCACCGGCACCGATACGCGAAGTTTACCGCTTGCCTGCAGCTTGCCGCTCTCCAGCAGATCTTCGGCGGCCTTAAGTTCGTTCATCGCCCGGCGACAATATTCATAATAGAGCGCGCCTTCATCGGTAAGACTCTGTTTGCGGGTGGTGCGGTTAAACAGTGTGACGCCAAGTCTCTCTTCGAGACGGGCGATGGTTTTTGCGACGGCAGAGCGCGTAACGTGCAGCCGCTCAGCTGCCTGAGAGAAACTCATGGATTCAGCCACGGCCACAAATACCGGAATGGTGTTCATTTCGCTTTTCATATTGTCGCCTCAGCGGAATCAATGAAGAGAAATAGTATCGCCGTCGTATCTTAAAAGGCAATGCTACGATTCTGATCTCTGCTCTTAACCCCTACAGGAATCGCGATGAATCACACCATGAAACGCTGGACACTGAATGAGATTGGCCGTCAGCATCTGACACTCACCGAGACAGCCATCCCGCAGCCGGGTCCGGGCGAAGTGCTGGTCCGGGTGAGTGCCGTTGCCCTTAACTTCCGGGATAAGGTCATTATTGAAGGTGGGATGGGAAAAGGAATGCCGATGCCTTTTACGCCGGGTTCCGATATGGCCGGCGTGGTTGAGGCTGTCGGTCCGGGCACGTCTCGTTTTAAACAGGGTGACCGCGTTATCTCCTCGTTCAACGCAGAGTGGATCGAGGGAAAGGCGGTTAACAACGCCAGAAATCCGCACTACAACACCCTCGGCTACGCCTTGCAGGGCGTGCTGGCAGAATATGTGGTGATGAACGAAGCGTGGCTGGTCAACGCGCCGCAAACGCTGAACGATGCGGAAGCCAGCACCCTGGTCTGTGCGGGGCTGACCGCCTGGTTTGCACTGATTGAACGCGGCGGCCTTAAAGCGGGCGAAAGCGTTCTGGTGCAGGGAACCGGTGGGGTGGCTCTGTTTGCACTTCAGATCGCCCGTGCGATGGGTGCAGAGGTCTTTATCACCTCCTCCAGCGATGAGAAGCTGGCGGCAGCAACCGCGCTGGGGGCAACCCATGGCATTAACCGTCAAAAGGAAGAGTGGGTCGAAGCCGTTTACCGCCTGACGCACGATCGGGGTATTGACCATGTGATAGACACCGTCGGCGGGCGTAACTTCGCCGATTCTGTCCGCGCTGTCGCCTCACATGGCCGCATCTCTCTGATCGGGATGATGGACACACACGATACGTCAGCCTCTGGCGGACTGCTGCTGCTCAAGTCTCCGACGGTTCAGGGCATCGGCGTGGGGCACCGGCGGGCGCTGGAGGATCTGGTCCGGGCGGTGGATGTCATAAACCTGAAGCCGGTCATCGATAAAGCCTACCGGTTCGATGAACTGCCTGCGGCACTGGCGCATCTTGACCGGGGCGCATTCGGGAAGATTGTTATCAGCCTGGACTGACAGCGCGCCCGGCCTTAACCAGGGCCAGCACAAAACCATCCCATCCCTTCTCACCCACCGTCTGAATGGCGGTGGCGTCAAGCCGCTCATCCTCAGCAATCATCCGGACAAACTCCCGCAGGCCCCGGACATTAGGATCGTGACTCTCCGCATCAAGCACCTGTCCGCCACGCACCGTGTTATCACCGACGATAACCGTGCCCGGGCGAGAGAGTCTGATGGCCCATTCCAGATAACGTGGATTGTTCACCTTGTCGGCATCAATAAAAATCAGATCAAAGGGCGCCTCCAGGTCAGGCAGGATATCAAGCGCTGCGCCAGTGTGCAGCGTAACGCAGTGCGTCAGCCCGGCTTGATGGATATTCTGGCGGGCGACCTCTGCATGATGCGCACTGTATTCGATGGTGGTCACGCTTCCATGCTGAGGAAGCGCTCTGGCCATCCAGATCGTGCTGTATCCACCAAGCGTGCCGATTTCAAGAACCCGGACGGCCTGAGACATCCGGACGAACAGTGACAACATTTTTCCCTGCAAAGCAGACACATCATGAGCAGGTAAGCCCTGCTTTGCGTTGTTAGAGAGCGCGAAATTTAATTCAGTATCTTCGGGCGCAAGCTTTTCAGAAAACCAGGCATCCACCTGTGCCCACTTATCTGAATCTGTCGAGGGATAGTCAGGGATTCGCATAGGTTATTCACTCTCCTCAGAAAAGGTGTTTTCCCGGCGCGGCTGGCCCGACAGGGCCAGCACAGCCAGCGCGCAACACAGTGTGATGGCTGCCAGCACCCGGAAAAGGCACAGATAGGCGCTGTCATAACTATTCTGGACCACTGTGCGGGAAACGCCGGGTAAAAGTGTTATTGCCTGCTGAAGATTGCCGCCTCCCAGCCAGGCTGCCGCCTGGTGAATCTCCGCTGATGTCAGCCCCTGAACGGTTTTGCTGAGGTTCATAGCGTTCATTCTGGTAAGAAAGGCGGAAACCATCGCCAGCGCGATGCCTTCTCCTGCTACACGAACGGTGTTGAACAGGCCGGCCGCCATCCCGGCTTTTTCAACCGGAACCGCAGAAAGGGCAAGTCCATCCATCAGTCCCCACGGCAGCGCCGCGCCTGCCCCGGTTATCAGCAATGCGACGATAAGCAGCAGGGCGCTGTGACCCTGTAACGCCTGCCCGAGGAAAAGTAACCCGGCTGCCGCGATCATCAGCCCGGATGCTGACACCACGGACGGTGAAAACCAGCGCGTCAGCACGGCGGCGCAGGCGGGAAGAACCAGCATCGGTGCAGTCAGGGCCATAAGGAAAAGCGCACTTCGCGACTCACTGAATCCATTGCCCCCCATAAAGTGCAGCGGAACGATGATCAACAGCACTACGTAGCAGTAGCAGGTTGCCACCGGCAGCAGCAGAATCCCGGCGAAGCGCGGGCTGCGCAGCAGGGAAATATCGAGCACAGGATGGGCAATGCGCTGGCAACGCACAATAAATGCACCCAGAAACAGTATGGCGCAGAGGAACAGCACCAGCGGCAGAGGGGATAAAAACCCGAACGTGGGTAACAGCATCATCGCAGTGGTAAACAGAATCAGCGCCCCCGTAAACAGCGTCAGCCCGGCTTTATCTGCCGGATGAGAGGCGTTCAGCGCCGATAGCGGCAGGTATGCCCTGCCGGCGAGCATCACGCCGCCTGAAAGCAGCGCAAACAGGATATAGACCCAGCGCCAGCCGAGGGTATCGGTAATAAAGCCCACCGCCAGCGGTCCAAACGCTAAGCCAGCGCCGAAGAGGGTGCCGAGCAGGCTGAACATCCGCGTCCGCTCTGTGCCCTCATAGATCCCGGCCAGCAGCGCGCTGCCGCTGGCTAAGAGCATGGCCGCGGCCATCCCCTGCAGGGACCTGAGCAGGCCCTGCATTATCAGGTTGTTCATCACGCCGATGATGAGACTGCTGAGACAGAACAGCGCTGCGCCAGCGATAAAAACAGGTTTTCTGCCGAGGGCGTCTGCAGCAATGCCTGCTGTCAGCAGAAAACTGCCAAACGTCAGCATGAATCCATTCGTCAGCCATGACAGCTCGGCAGGGGAACCGCCCAGCATGTGCTGGATGGCAGGCGTGGTAACCACACCGCCGGTGAAACTCAAGGGCAAAAGCAGCGCCGCCATAAAAACGGTAAGGGCGGCTGGGGTTCTGGTGTGGCGAAAAAGCGCGCGGGCTCTGTATGACATAACAAGACCTTTTATCCTGACAGCGAATGAGTGGAAACTGCTGCGATGTTATTGCGGACATCTGAGCGGATAAATAGACTGGATGGACGGTCTCAATGGACATAAAGTTGATAATCGATGGATAGCCTGACTTCTCTTACCTCTTTTGTACGGACAGCCGAGACGCTGAGCTTTGTTCAGGCTGCGCGACTGCTGGGGATTTCAGCGTCAGCAGTCGGTAAAAACGTCGCCAGACTGGAGCAAAAACTGGGCGTGCGGCTTTTTAACCGCAGCACAAGAAATGTGAGCCTGACGACGGAAGGGGCGGCACTACTCACCCGATGCAAAGCGATCCTGGAACAGCTTCAGGAAGCTGAGTCAGCACTGGCGAGCAGTGCCGCAGAACCTGCTGGCAGACTCCGGGTCTCACTCCCCGCAGCGGGCTACAGATTACTGCTTCCTGCGCTCCCCGCATTTACCCGCCGTTATCCTCAGATCGAACTGGATCTGGATTTCAGCGATCGGCTGGTGAATATCATCGACGAAGGGTTTGACGTGGCGATCCGCAGCGGCGAGTTAGCTGATTCCAGGCTGACGGCAAAAAGGCTGGGTCATTTCCGCTTCCTCCTCTGCGCCAGTCCCGCTTATCTGAACAATTCCGGGGTTCCGGCGTCAGCGGATGATCTGGCTGAGCACAGGTGCATTTTTTTCCGCCTGCCCGCCACCGGCTTGCTACAGACGTGGGAGCTTCAGGGGCTGCGGCCCGGCGCTGAACCCAGAGCGGCATCGGTGTTGACGGTGAATAACATTGAAGCGGCGATTGGCCTGAGCTTATCGGGAATGGGTATCAGCTATCTGCCCGACTTCGCCGTTCGCGACGCGCTGGCTGAGGGACAGCTAAAAGAAGTAATGCAGGGTTGCTGTACACAGCAGGGGCACTTCTCCGCCGTGTGGCCCTCCGGCCGCTACCTCTCCGCCCGGGTCCGCTGCTTTATCGCTTTTAGTGCTGAATCGGGACTGGCCCTTTAAGAACGCGTCACGCCTGCTGCGGCGGTTCAAACCAGGGTGTCACCAGCATATGCGGAAGGGCGAGCGCGGCAAGGGCGGCAAACAGTGACCGGATGCCCGCAGCGTCACCGGGTAACATCATATAAATGATCAGCGAGGCCAGCACTATGGCCGCGGTCAATATCGGCCAGGTCAGATGGAGATAGCCCGCGTACGTGGTAAAGCCCAGCTGGTCACGACGCAGTCGGGTTTGCGGCAGCGCGTGCAGAATCAAAAATCCCATCGAAAAGCCGACGAAAGGCGGCAGCAGCAGCAGCGCCAGTATGCCCGCGATAAGATGTCCATCCCGCCGAAGAAGCCCGGTGAGGGTCAGCCCCAGCGCACCGATGCCACCGAGGATCGCAAGGGCCGCCGTCACAGACCCCGGCATCACGGATGCCAGCCCGGCCTGATGCAGGATAGACCTGAACGCGGGCAGATGAAGGGTGGCCGGGGCCGCTATCATCGTGATCCCCCGCGCCAGACGTTCTGTCAGTCCGCCGTGCGGTGCATCCTCAAGGGCAAAATGGACAGCTGAGGCGATCAGAAAGCCGGGCAACGCCAGCCCTGGCGCGCGGTGCCACCAGAGCAGACAGAGCGCAATCACTGCGCCATACAGGGCAAGAAACGGCAGCCGGCGGCGACGCTGAACCACGTCCAGATCGCTGGCGCCGTGCGCCATGCCGATAATCCCGATAGCGATAACCGCAAACAGCACCTGTACGGACAGCGGGCAGAAGGAGGCAGCCAGGGCTGCCCCCCACAGAGCCATCCATCCGGCCCCTGATCGTGTTATCACTTCACGGTACCCGTGCGGCGGGTATGGTCGAGCGCTTTTTCCAGGTTAGCCGCCGCGTAAAAGGCATAGAAGACCTTCGCGATGATATCCAGTACTAAAAATGCCCAGACCGATGAGGGATCGGTAATGATTTTCAGGCCTTCCGGACCGACGAGGAACACAATCGGATAGATGAACCAGACGACGGTCAGCAGTGCGACATTTTTATTGTAGGCACCCGCCAGTGCACTGCCGCGATTGGCCGCCATGGTGCGAAGCGGTCCCCACAGCAGGTAAACCACTCCCAGAAACGCGGCACAGGACCAGAGGTACCAGACCCATTTCGCCGCCGCCGTTTCAGCCAGTGACGAAACCAGACCGGTGATAATCATCATGACATCCAGCACGATGATGGCAGTGAGAAAACCGCCCATTTCACCGGGCTTACCGTGTTCGTGGAAGGCGAGCATAACCAGGCCTGCCAGTAAAATCGGCGTCGTAATCGACCAGTCAGCGTAACGCGCCAGATAGACGGTGCTGCCGCTGTCCAGCGTCAGATTACCGAACCCGAATGCCATGGCCAGATAGGCGGTGGCGGCGATAAAAGGGACGGATGCATGCATGAGGGTATGATGACGGGAAGGAAATGTTTTGCCGCCGGTGGCGTAAATAACCAGTGACGCAATTGCCATGACCGAAAACCCGATCAAAAATGCGGTTTGATCCATGTTAATCTCTCCTGAGCAGTAGCGCGGAAATGCCGCCTGCTGCGTTGCCATAAATTGAATGCGTTTATATTCCGAAAAGAATATGCATTCAGTATATGGCGATTTCAGCAGCCTGCTCATTGTCAGGACGATTTCCGCCTGCGGATTAAAATAAAGAGGGTGAAAAGCCTTCGTTATCTGATTTAAAAAAGAACGGTGATGTTACGTTCTGTTTCTTAGCGTTTCGTTTTCCGATCGGCTGTCGGGTTGCCGTCAGGCTTAATGGTTATTTTCTGCTTAAAATTCAATTGCCTGAATGCGTTGAGAAACCGAGTTCCTGTTTCACACAAAAAAGAGAAAGTACAAGAAAAATATTTTTATCTGGAAAAATGAACACGCTGTACTAAGTCAATCCCGTGACGACATCAGGATTCAGGTCAGCGATGAGTGAAATAACAGAAGTCAGCACCTCTTATTGCCCGCCAGGATAATCAGAAAACCCGAAACGGCGTGCTGAATAGTGACCCGACAGGAAAGGGAAATATCCTGTAAACGATCGTCGCGGGCTGAGGCGAGGGCGGTAATAAGTGCGGGAAGAAGACGGAAATAATCAGACCCGCATCGTCATTTGTTTATCTGCTTTAGTCTTTCGGTTCACCGCTGCGTGTTGCGCAGACCGCATCTGTTTTGCTCTCTGCGCCATGCTTATGCCTGCGTGAACGCTGCAACCGGTCAGTGATGTCTGGCTCCAGGGCGGAAAGCCTGCTGTTTAGCCAGCAAGGCGATCACAAACGCCACTGCCATCAGCGCCATCAGCGCCCACGGAAACGAAGCGGCACCGGCACGATTGAGCAACAGCCCGCCGAGAATGCCGCCACTGGCGATCGCCAGATTCCAGGCGGTCGTCACCATCGCCTGAACCACATCCACATGGTTGCCTGCCGAATCAGCGGCGGCCGTCTGCATCTGGGTTGATGCCCCACCGAATGACCATCCCCAGACGATAACCGCCAGGAAGATAACAACCTGTTCCCGCATGCCCATAGCCAGCACCACAGAAACCGCAGCCAGTGCCGCCAGGCTAAGCAGCACCAGCCTGCGCAGGTGGCGATCGACCCAGATGCCGGTTATCCCGATCCCGGTTAATGCGGCCAGTCCGAATACCAGCAGGATAAGACCGACAGCGTTGCTCAAGCCCGACAGCGCCAGAAAGGGCCCGATAAAGGTATAAAGAATGTTATGGGCCGTCATCCAGAGAAAGATGACCGCCAGCACCGGGCGAACACCCGGCATCCTGAAAACCTGCCAGACGGGCAGACGGCGGTCTGCCTTCTGTCCCGGCAGATCAGGAACGGCAACCCATGCCCAGATAAACAGCACAATCGCCAGGGCAGCCATCACGCCAAAGGCGACCCGCCATCCCAGCATGTTTCCCAGCCAGGAGCCTGCGGGTGTGCCCAGGGATAACGCAACCGGAATGCCGACCATCGCAATGGCCAGGGCGCGACCCTGTAAATCTGGCGAAACAAGACGCCGCGCATAGCCCGCCAGCATTCCCCAAGCCAGCCCGGCCGCCACACCGGACATAAAACGGGCCGCCAGCGTGAGCCAGTAGCTGGCAGAAAAGGTGGTGATGGTGTTGAAAATCACAAAGATCCCGATAGCGAGCAGCAGGACTTTTTTGCGGCGCCAGCCGCTGGTCAGCACGGTCAGCGGGATCGCCGCCAGCAGTGACCCCAGAGCATAGAGACTCACTAACTGTCCTGCCATCACCTGAGAGACGCCAAGTCCCTGACTGATGTCCGGCAGCAGACCGGCCGGCAGGGTTTCGGTCAGAATGGCGATAAAGCCGGTCATGGCAAAGGCCAGCAGGGAGGCGAGCGGCAGACCCGCCTGAGCGGTGACTTCACGGGGTTCGATATGGGCGGACACGTTAACCTCTTTTAATCTCACTGAAGGAAAGAAGCCGCTGACAGCGGACTTCGTGACATTTGTATCGATTGGTATATTTATCGAAACTAGAGATCGGGTCGTCACTTGTCAAGCACATATGTATCGATTAGTATTTAAGTCTCACAGGCATGAACAGGAGGGGCTATGGCTCAGATGGGACGTCCACGTTCGTTTGACCGGGACGAGGCGATTCGTCAGGCAATGTTTCTTTTCTGGCAGCATGGCTTCGAGTCCACCTCGCTTGCTCTGCTCAAGGCCAGTCTCGGCAACGGCATTACCGCACCGAGTTTCTACGCCGCATTTGGCTCAAAAGAGGCGCTGTTTGAAGAGGTTGTCGACTGTTATCTCTCCTCATATGGTCAGGTTAACGACTGTCTCTGGGACGACGAGCTCAGGCCGTTTAATGCCATAGAACAGGCATTGCGCGCTTCCGCAAAGATGCAGACCGATCCGGGGCATCCCAGCGGCTGTCTGATCGCCTTGTCCGTAAATACCTGTTCCCCTTCAAACGAGCACATCCGCACCTTACTGGCAACGCAACGCCAGCGCACCCGGTCGGGGTTTTTGCGATGTGTCGTCAGAGCCAAAGAGGCGGGCGAGCTGGCTGCCGACACCGATGCGCGCGCGCTGGCACAGACCTTTCACAGTTTTGAGACAGGACTTTCGACGGAAGCGCGGGATGGGGCAACGGGAGAGGAACTGGATGCAGCCGTGACGGCTGCGCTGAAAGTCTGGGAGAGGTTTACAACGAAGGCGGCATAGCCTGAAGCCATAGACGTTTCATCATAAAGCCCGCACCGGGCGGGCTGAATACGCCTACAGGCCGACCAGCGTAATGCGTTTCCGGGCGGTCAGCGTTTCATACAGCGCTTTAGCCAGACGGTCAGGTTCCACCACGCCACATTCCGACTGCTCGCCGTCGGGATCAGCCCAGAACGATTTAATACGCAGTGTGGTGTTGATCCTGGCGACGCGCTCCATCTCCAGCACGGCAAGCACCTGATGCCGCATCTCTCCCCCTTTAACGCTCGATTTAGCCTCTATCACGGCTGCGCGGGTGGCTTTTCCGTCATAGATGACATGGCAGCGTGCGCCGTTAAGGTTGAAAGTATGAAGCACCTCATAAAGGCCCTGAACTGTCTTTGCACTGTAGGATAACGGCATATCAAACATAACAGATCCCTCTGACGCGGAACGGTGTGAGCCCCCAGCATAGGTGAACTGTATCCAGAGGAGAAGTTACTGTTTTTTAATGAGAAATATAGATATCTAAGGATACTGTAACGTCCGTGATTTTTATTCCAGTTCTGGCTGGCACTACCAGAAAGCGAAACGCGAAAAGAGGAGGCCTGGCGGGGGCGGATTTGGGTTAATAAAAAGCCTGCGCGAGGCAGGCTAATCGTTCCAGCAGAATGTATGCACACAATCTGATATTTGTCTGCTTCCGCCATCGTACAGGAGAAATATTAGGATAAGATTAAGAATAATCGCTATCTCAACGCATTAACTTTTGTTGTGCGCGACGTCCTGATTACGCGGCGTGCGGTCAGTTTATTTTTGTGCCTGGGTGTTTTGCTCAGCCTCTTTCTGTTTTTTCTTCGCCATATGATGACCGACTGCGCATCCGGCTGCGGCGCCAGCCACACCATGATGGGCAAGATGACCTGCCACGCCGCCTGCTACGGCACCCTTAAGACATCCGGCGGCGTTAGCCTGCAGGTTGACGGACAAAAACAGACCGGTAGCCATAACGATAACTGATAATTTTTTCATCTCTTCCTGTCCTGGTGTTCATGGTTGTATGTTCATGCCGACAGAGCATAGCCGCTTTTTTTCACTTCAGGCTGGCCCGGTCAGAGTTATCGCGAAGTTAGTTACCGGTCGTTACGCTTTTGGCGTTCCTGACCGCAATGCGTGATTTATTTCAACGGGTGTCATACTGGATCATAATTAAACGCCAGATAAACGAAAGCAGAATGCGATCATCTCTTTTCTCTCTGTTTAACCCGTTGTGAGAATATTGAAGACTGTAATGAAGCAAAAAAAATAAATAGTCCGTTTTTATTTTCATTCCTGAAAATGTTTATTAGTTCAGCGAAAAAAAATTAAAAAATGAGTTGATCCCATATGGCAAAGATTGTTGAAATCAGGCGGCAGGTTCAGCCGGCGGCTATTTAATTATTGTTTAGCTTTCTCAGCTGAAAGATAAACAAAATCTAAATAGATGAGTACGGTGAAATTATTTAACGCCATGCAGGGGAGTTCACTGAACTGAATTTCACTCCTGTTCTGGAAAACATTCTTTAATGCTTTCCTGTGATTAACCAGAACGAATGACACTATCATGAAAAATATACTCATTACCGGGTCAACAGGTTTTTTAGGCGGCGCTGTCGTCGCCCGTTTATTGCAGAACAGTCCCAGGGACAGACTGCTGCTCCTTGTCAGAGGCGAAAATGTTGAGGAGGGGGTAAACCGCGTTAAAACAAACCTGAAAAACTTTGGGTTAGATGAGTCATTAATCAGCACGATAGAGAGTGACAATATTCTTCTGGGCGACCTCGCCTTCACGGAAAACTTTATCCACGACACGCGCCTTGACGACGTGACGCACGTGATTAACTGCGCCGCCGTCGCATCCTTTGGCAATAACCCCTTTATCTGGAAAGTGAATGTTGAGGGCACGTTTCAGTTTGCCGAGCGCATGAGCCGGGTTGCGGGGCTGAAGAAGTTTATCCACGTGGGTACGGCCATGTCCTGCGCCCCGGAACCGGGATCGCTGGTGACCGAGAGCGGGCTGGACTCCAGCCGCGATCAGCACGTTGTCGAGTACACCTGGAGTAAGGCCTCAATTGAAAAACTGATGACGGAAAAGCTGCCCGGGCTGCCGCTGGTTATCGCGCGTCCTTCGATTGTCGTGGGCCATTCCGATCAGGGTTGTCTGCCATCAGCCAGCATTTTCTGGGTGTTCCGGATGGTGCTGGCGCTGGGTAAATTTACCTGCGAACTTGGCGATCGGATTGATGTGGTACCGGTTGATTACTGCGCAGAGGCACTGGTACTGCTGCTTGATGCGGAAGCGGTGATCAATGAGGTCATTCACATTTCTGCCGGGGCGCAGAGCAGTGTCACCTTCGCGGAAATTGACGAAGCGATGGCCAGAGCATCCGGTGAAAAAGCCCTGGGCCCGGATTATCAGAAGGTCTCCTATAAACACCTGGCGGAGAGCAGAAGAACCTTTAAAGATCTGTTCGGGCCCTGTAACGAACGCATCATGCTGCGAGCCATGAATTTATATGGTCATTTTTCCAATCTGAATGTGGTCTTTGATAATTCAAAATTACTGCAGCTGGGAATGAGCAGGCCTTCACGCTTCACCGATTATCTGGATCGCTGTGTGGTGACGACGCGCAATTCAACGATTGCAGAACTGATGCAGGTGGACTTTAAATAGCAGAGTCCGGGCGTGGATGGCTGGGGTATTGAGCTCAGGAGCTGATGTGAAAATGAAAAAGCGCTTCCGGAGGGAAGCGCGTTATTTTCAGAAGGTGAACGTCAGACCGGCATAATAGGCACGACCCGGTTCATTATACGTTGAAGCCCCGTCAGCTTCGCGATACAGCTGTTTATCCAGCAGATTATTAATCCCGGCATTGGCGCGCAGGTTTTTAGTAATATCATAATTGAAGTTAATGCCAAAGACGGAATACGCGCCCACTTCACGATCAGACATCGATCCGTTTTCCGTCCGCGACTCGGCATGGCGGCGCGGTTTCTGACGCCCATACATGGTCCAGTTCAGGTCAGTCGAGAAATCCTGCGTAACTTGCCAGTCGAGCAGGGTATTAATGGTATATTTCGGGATGATCGACAGCGGGTTTCCGGTCTCCTTATCCTTAGACTCGATCATATAGGTGGCATTAGTGCGCCACTCCAGTGTGTCCCGGACCAGCGGGATCGTGACGTTACCCTCCAGCCCCTCAACCACCGCTTTGCCGCCGTTACTCCATTGCAGAATATTATTGCCATTGGAGGCGTAGCCCAGCACCTCGGTACCGGAGACGATTTTGTTTTTATAGTCATTGCGGAACCAGGTGAGCCCCGCAATATACCCCTGCTGGCTGTACTCAATACCCAGCTCTTTGTTAACGCTGACTTCGGGATCAAGATTTTCATTACCCAGCAGATAGCAGCTGCCGCGCGCAACATTGACCGGACAGCCGTTGCCCCGGGTCGCCAGTAAATAGCCTTCACTGGACTGATAGAGGTTGGGGGCTTTAAAAGCACGGGCAATACCCGCCTTCAGCGTAAAACTGTCACCCAGTCCCTGCGAGATATTCAGCGACGGACTCCAGTTCGCGCCGAACGTATCGTGATAATCAAAGCGCAATCCGGGGATCACTTCAGTGCTGTCCGTCAGGGCGATGTTATCTTCAACGTAGAGGGAGCTGAGCGTGGCGCTGTTTTTACTGTTACGACTGCCGGGGTCACCACTGACTCCATTGATCGAAACGCCTGGCGCCCGGGTGCCGTTCATGGAGTTGGGATCGTTCAGCTCATCCCGGTTCCACTCGGCGCCCAGCGTCACGGTCTGTTCACGCAGCAGTTCCAGGGGGAAGCTGATCTCTCCGCCAGCACGATAACTGTCGAAACGGCTGGTCGAAAAGGTTCTGCTGTTGATACGGCCTTCACCTGATCCGGCTGTGCCTTCGTTCAGGCGGGTATTGTTGGTTTTTTCATAGTTGAAGGTGAGTTTCGACTGTCCCCAGTCCCAGATCCCATTGTGGGCAAGCCCCCAGGTCTGACGATAGAGCCGGTTGGTCTCTGCGCCATCGAGCGATTCGATCAGCGCATTACCGGCCCCGTTGCTGTACTGCGTATCACCGGCATAGATATTCCCCTGGCGGCTATAGCCGTAACTGAAATCCAGCACCTGAAGCGGCGTGATTTTCCAGGAGAGCACGCTGTTAATGTCTTTGTTACGCACACCTTCACGACCGGCGGCAGCCGAGCCGTTCTGCGACTGGTTAATATCGAAGGCATCACTGTCGGTTTTGTTGATGTTGCCATAGAGACGCATGGTCAGTGCATCGCCCGCCAGCGGCCCGCTCAGATTGAAGTTGGCGCGGCGCGTTGCGCCTTCTTTATTATCTTCCGGCTGGTTGGTGTAGAGCGACAGCGAACCGCTCCAGTGATCGGTGGGACGTTTGGTAATGATGTTCACCACACCGCCGGCCGCGCCGGAACCATAGCGGGCTGCCGCCGGTCCGCGAATGACTTCAATCCGCTCGACCATTTCAGGTGGCACCCAGTTAGAGTCACCGCGGGAGTCACGCTCGCCGCGCCAGCTGTATCGAACCGAATTGCGCGACGTGGTGGGAACGCCATCGATCAGAATCAGGGTGTTTTCCGGCCCCATGCCGCGAATGTCGATCTGACGATTGTTGCCGCGCACGCCGTTAGCACTGTTGCCGGTAAGATTAACACCCGGCATTTTGCGGATAATATCGGAGAGGTCATTGACCGGCGGATTCTTTCTGATGTCCTGCGCGGTGATCACCGATACCCCCGGCTGCTGCTTTAACTCCTCTTCGGCGGTGACCAGCATGGTCTGATCGTCGGCCAGCTTCTCCGTCTCTTCCTGACTCGCCCCATTGGCAGAAGTACTTAATACGCCAGCCAGCAGCAGCGCAGCAGGGCGCTTATGGACACGCATGGTTACATTCACTTAGAAGTTCTCCCTGAATCGTTAATGTATGTAAGCAAATGCGTATGATAATGATAATAGTTCGCATTGTATATCGCAGCAGGGCATCTTTACATTCCCGCATTCGCGATCGTGCTGTCGCCTCAAAGAGCGGCAAATTCGTGCAGAAAGCGTACAGACGGGAGGCGTCGGGTTCTGTGTCATGGCCCGTTATAATTCTCAGATTTCATCAGAATGCGTTTCTGTGACTCCAGACTTAATAGGTCTGGAGTCACAGTGCCTGAGTCAGTAGAATGGCCCGCCTGTAGAGTGAAAGGGAGAGTAATGTGATCGATCGGACATCCAGCCCGGTGCGCTCCGCACATGTCGGCCAGCACGTCATGATCTGGCTGGAGCAGGTTAAAGCAGCCTCGTTAGGTGAGCTGGATAACTTTGGGGATGAAGGAACCGTAGAGCAGGTCATGAAGGTCTGGGTCAAACTGTCGCTGCTGATCAGCCGCCGCCGCCCGGAGATTGCCGTTTCTTCCCTGCTGAAACATGTTCTGCCCGGTATTGGTTCTCAGCCGCTGAAAAACCTGACGCGTCTGCGTCTCAACCGGCTCTATAACATCCTGATTGCGGAAGGGAAAAAGGAGGAGGCGCGGCGGGTCTTTGCACTGACGAAACAGTTTCTGGCCTGGGCCGAGATGCAGGGCTATCTCGATCACTCCCCGATTGCCTCAATGAAAAAGCGCGATGTGGCGGGCCGGGCATCACCGCCGCGCAGTCGCCAGCTGAGCGATGCGGAGATCTGGGTTTTCTGGCACGGGCTGGATAACTGGGCACTGTCGGAACAGGCGCGATGGGCGCTGCGGTTGTGTCTGGTCAGCGCCCGGCGACCGGATGAGATTGTGCAGGCGCAGAAAGCGGAGTTTGATCTGCAGCTGGAACTCTGGAAGCAGGGCACCCGTAATAAATCGCAGCGGGAGCATGTGCTGCCAATCTCACCGCTGATGCGTCAGTGCATCGAGGCTCTGCTACAGGCCGCCGATCCGGACTCCCCCTGGCTGGTGCCCGCACCCCGCGATCCGCAGCAGCCGCTCTCTAAAGGTGCGCTCAATCAGGCGCTGCGCCGGATGATCCGCGCCCCGCGCGGGCTGGGACTGGAAGCCTTCACGCCGCGCGACCTGCGCCGCACCGCGCGATCCAAACTCTCTGCGCTCGATACGCCCAACGACGTTGCCCGCAAAATCATGAACCATGCGCTGGAAGGGATCGATCGGGTTTATGACACGCATGACTACCTGAGCCAGATGCGCATCGCCATGAACCGTTTTTCTGCTGCCGTTGAGCAGATCATCGCCTGCGAAAGTTATCATCAGCTGCAACACCGCTATGAGGGTGAAACCCTGTTACTCGACGAGCGCGCCATCATGGCGATGGCGCGCTGACCGGACCGTCAGAAGTGGTAACGCAGCCAGGCAAAGTAGACGTTGCCGTTATTGTGCGTGCCGGGGATGTAGGTCATCTGGAAATCGAGATCGCCATAGCCGATGGCGGCAAGCGGCAGTATCGCCGGCACCGGGATGTAATCCCAGTTGTGACGTGCCGTCACACCGGCGGTATAACCCGCGCCCCAGTGGAAATTCTGATCGGCCAGCGGACGCCACGTCGCCACCCAGCCGTATCCGCCAAAGGGCTCCCACTTATTAAAGGAGTCCTTGAACGCCATTAAGTAGATACCGTTCCAGTTACCTTTCTCATCGTAGCGGGAGATACCGCCACCGGCGCCCCAGGGTCTTTCATTATATCTATCAATATGTTCCCGGTCGTAGGTCGCACGGTTGTGCCACGTGATAGCGGGCAGGTAAAAATCGATACCCTGTGGCTGCTGCCAGGTCGTGGCAACGTTATTGCTGAAGGTGTTCCAGCCAGCACTGACATTCTGCACCAGCGTGGCAGACCAGGCAGAAGGGGCTGAAAACAGACTCAAAACGGTCGTCGTCATCAGCGCATTGAAAAGGGATGTTTTGCGCATGTGCGAATTCCTGCAATCTCTGGTGTTTAATAAGGTAATAAAAGGGTTAAGGCGGGTATTGTGGCATGAAGAGTGACAACTTCAGGTCAATGAACGGCCCTTACGGGATATTATAGTGACGGTAAGCGAAACGGCACCCGAATTTTTCTGATAAAGCCGCTGGGATTTATCGGGCAGCTTATCCCATCTCCCTCTTCCCGGCTTCTCCGGCACCGATCATTTCCTGAAAAAACCGGCATCATCTGTTAACAAAATCTTGCAATGAAAATCGCAATGCGTATATTTCTCATTTGCTTTAAAGGTTTATCACACCCGCCTCAGGCGCACAGGGAAAACGTTTCTGGTTCCTCAAACCAAAAGCAGGGCAGCGATGTCCGCAGGATGCACGGTCGTGACAGTGGCAGATAAAAATCATAAAGATAACTGAGGAATAAATGAACGCATTTGAATTTCAGCGTGCCGGGGAAACGGGCGCCACGGCTTCGCACCGCCTGTTCCGCCTCTCCCTGCTGGCTGCCCTGGTCGCCACCTCACTGGGACAGAACGTGGCCCGCGCCGCAGAAAGCGCGGCGCCCGCCGTCAGCGATGAGCAGACCCTCACCGTCAGCGCCTCTGCCGATGACGGCGTGACAACGTCACCTGCCACCGATTACAGCGTACCGGTTACCCGTGCAGGCACAAAGATGCTCGGTACCGTGCGGGATGTGCCACAGTCTGTCAGCATCGTCAGTTCGCAACGGATGGCTGACCAGCAACTGCAGTCGCTGGATGACGTTCTGGCTAACACCACCGGTATCCGCGGCGTCAGTGTCGATATGGATCGCACCAGCTACTACTCCCGCGGCTTTTTGATCGACAACTATATGGTCGATGGTATCCCGACCGCGTTTGCCGAGCGCTGGAATCTGGGTGACGCGCAGACCGACATTGCACTCTATGAGCGTGTTGAAGTGGTGCGCGGGGCAACCGGTCTGCTGACCGGTCCGGGCAATCCCTCGGCCGCCATTAACATGGTGCGCAAACATGCAGACAGCAAAACGTTCGGCGGCACCGTCTCCGCCAGCTACGGCAGCTGGAACAAACAGCGTTATGTGGCCGATCTCTCGGCACCGCTCAGTGACAGCGGCAATGTCCGTGGCCGGCTGATCGCGGGCTGGCAGGATAACAACAGTTTCATTGAGCGCTACGGCGCTAAAAAACAGTTTATCTATGGCGTGGTTGATGCCGACCTGACCGACTCTGCCACGCTCTCGGTCGGGTATGAGTTCAGCCAGGTTAACACCGATTCCACGATGTGGGGGGGCGCGCCGCGCTGGTATACCGACGGGACGCAGATCCACGCCCGTCGCGGCTATAACACCGCGCCTGACTGGGCCTACAACGACAAAGAGAACCGCAAGCTCTTCGTCAACCTGAAACAGGACTTCGCTAACGGCTGGAACCTGACGCTGAACGGCACGCACAATGAGATGCGTCTGGACAGTAAGCAGATCTATCTCGATGGCTTCTTCGATCGCAACAGCGGCGCGGGTGTTTCCTCCTATGCCAACTACCCGGTGGTGGGCGGAACCGGCTACAACACCGGCAAACGCAAGGTGGATGCGGTCGATGCCTTTGCCAGCGGACCGTATGAGCTGCTGGGACGTCAGCATGAGCTGATGGTGGGGGTCAGTTACAGCCGTCAGGATAATAAATATTTCAGTACGTTTGAGAACATCTCGCCTGAATCGCTGGGCAACTTCAACGATTTTAACGGCCAGTATCCGGAATCGGCCTGGACACCGCGCCTGCCGGCCAGCGATACCCAGCTGGTGCACCAGAAGTCGACCTATATGGCGACCCGTCTGTCGCTGGCCGATCCGCTGCATCTGATCCTCGGCGCCCGTTACACCAACTGGAATCGCGAAACACCCGGCGGTGAGATGGAGAAGAACAACACCACGCCGTATGGCGGTCTGATTTATGACTTCGCCGAAAACTGGTCTGCCTACGCCAGCTACACCTCGGTATTCCAGCCGCAGGATTATCGCGATGTCAGCGGGGCCTATCTGTCGCCGGTGATCGGCAAAAACTATGAGGCCGGTCTGAAATCAGACTGGATGAACAGCCGCTTCACTACCTCACTTTCCGTGTTCCGCACCGAACTGGATAATGTCGGTGAAGCCACCACGCAGATCGTTCAGGGTTCCGGCGATGTAGCCTATATTGGCCGCAAAGGCGTGGTAAGTCGCGGCGTGGAGTTTGAGGTCAACGGCGCATTAACCGATGACTGGCAGATGACCTTTGGCGGCACGCGCTACATCGCAGAAAACCGCGATGGCACGACGTTCAATCCGCAACTGCCGCAGACCAGCTTCAACCTCTTCACCAGCTACCGTCTGCCTGCTCTGCAGGCACTGACGCTGGGCGGCGGCGTCAACTGGCAGACGCACATCTGGAACGATGTCGGTGCACCGGAAGGCAATGGCACCTGGCGGGCACGTCAGGGCAGCTACGCGCTGGTTGATCTCTTTGCCCGCTATCAGGTGAATAAAAATCTGTCGCTGCAGGGTAACCTGAATAACCTGTTCGACAAGGCGTATGACACCAGCGTCGCCAGTTCGGTGGTCTACGGCGAGCCGCGTAATTTCTCGGTCACCGCCAGCTACACCTTCTGATCGCACTCCATGAAAACGCCTCAGACGGGGCGTTTTTTTTCGGATCACGCCGCCTTCAGGCAAAACGCAGCGCCAGATTAAAGCCCTCTCCGGACGCCACGACAATCGCCTCAGCCTGCTCGTGGAACAGAATATTCCCCGCCACCAACGCGTTTTTCACCAGGGCGAGATCCGTTGTGGCAAACCCCAGCGCTACCATCCGGGCGCTGCCATCATAATCCTCCGGCAATGGACCGAAGCGCTGTTGCGCATAGTCAGCGGAGGCAAAGCGCACCGTGGCAGCCCCGGCGCGCAGCACGAAAGCGCCTTCCGGACAGGCGAGAACCTTTGCGGCACCAAAAAGCCGGCTGTAGACCTGCGCCGCATGCGCCGGATCCTGCGCGACGATGACAAACTCACTGATATTCTGCACCCCATTGGGATGGCGCTGCCAGGCGGGCTGCCACACCGTGTCCGGCGTTAAATGCTGGCAGAAAAAGGATCGTCCATTGGGGATCAGTGAGGCACGCAGCCGCACGGTCCGGAAGTGCGCTTCACTGACCGAGCCATCCGGCAGGGTCACCGGCCGCCAGAAGGCAGCAGGCGGATCGCCATCCAGATCCTGTCTTTCCAGGTGCAGAAACTCACTCTCTGCATCGCTGCTTTTCCACACCAGTCCGCTTAGTCCCAGCGGTGGATTCCACAGGTCGGCACGCTGGCTGCCTTTGCCGGGCTCATAGCCGAGCAGCTCCAGATAATTTTCGCCAAAAATAGCCAGATGATTGCTCGATCCCAGCGAGTGGTGGCCCCGCTCGGTGAGCTGAAAGCCGAGCCGCCGGAAGCGGGCGCTGGCGTTATCCAGCTGGTCGGCCACATTAATGACCGCGTGGTCGAGAACCGGTTGCGGCACCGGAACAGCGATCGTCGTACGCTTTTTTTTCGTCATTGCGCTACCACTCTCTGCAGCGCGCGCGGCACCAGCCGGGTAAAGTACGCCACGGCCGGGCCTATAAGCGCCTCATCCGGATCAAAAGCGGCGTGATGCAAACCATACTCGCTGGCACTGCCGATGCTGACAAAGGCGCCCGGCACCTGTTGCAGGTAGAAAGCAAAATCTTCGCCACCCATCTGTGGCGTCTCCGCCTGTTCAGCGAGATAGCCGCTCTCGCGGGCGACGTCCAGCGCCACCTCCACCCACGCCGGGGTATTGATCAGCGCAGGCGGGCCAGCCGTCCACACCAGTTCTGCGGTCGCGCCAAATCCGCCAGCAATACCCTGAATCAGCGCCCGGATGCGATGCGGGACCTGCTCGCGGATCGCGCTATTGTGGGTGCGCACGGTTCCCTCCAGTTCGACGGTCTGGGGCAGCACATTCCAGGTATTCCCGGCGGTAAAGCGCGTGACGCTCAGCACGACAGTTTCCAGCGAGCTGAACACCCGACTCGGCAGGGTCTGCAGGGCCGTCACAATATGGCTGGCCACCACAATGGAATCGATGCCTTCCTCGGGGCGGGCAGCATGCGCGCCTTTGCCCGTAACGCGGATCACAAAGCGATCCACATTGGCATAAAACGCGCCCGGCCTGCTGCGCAGGGTGCCCAGCGGCAATTCGGGGGCATTATGCAGGCCAAATATCGCCTTCACGCCCTCCAGCGCACCCGCTGCGATCAGCTGCTGCGCGCCATCGAAGGTCTCCTCAGCAGGCTGAAACAGAATCCGCACCCGGCCTGGCAGCGTGCTTTCCTGCTGCTTCAGCTGCAGGGCAACGCCCAGCATGACGGCGCTGTGAACGTCATGACCGCAGGCGTGCATCACACCCGGCTGGCGGGATCGCCACGGGCGGTCGGTGATCTCCTCAATCGGTAGCGCATCTATGTCAGCACGCAGGGCGATGAGCGCTTCACCGTGACCCATTTCTGCCACCACGCCCGTTTTCAGCCCCAGCGGCAACAGCCGTATCCCGGCCTCGGTCAGCCAGCGGCTCAGGCGTTCCGTGGTGGCAAATTCATGATTGGAGAGTTCAGGATGCTGGTGCAGTTCACGCCGCCACTGCACCAGCTGTTCGGTTAAAGGCAATGTCATGGTTATCCCTGTTTTTCCGGCAGAAAAGGCTCGCCCGGCGTCAGCATCAGGCGACTGGCCCAGGCAAAAAAGGTTGGGCATGAATCAGAGCAGGCAGGGAGAGCATGGCGCAGGGTGAAATAACGTCTTCATGATAAATTCCTTTGTTATTAATTGCCTCAGCAGGCGGAATCATCAACGAATGACGCAGGGCGCAGATAAAGAAACGAATTGGTCAAAGCTTATCTGAAAAAAATAAATGCGGATTACTGTCAGCTTCTCTTACCAGTCGAATCATCCGCCACTCTCTATGATAGTGGTTATAATTGTGCATATTTTGTTCGTAGTTAACAGATAACCCTATCCCGATGGAGTTTCTATGAATAATCTGCATGTTGCTATCATTGGTGCTGGCGCAACCGGCGTGGCCGCGTTTATTGCCCTTGTCCGACAGGGGGCCTGCAAACGCATTACACTGCTGGATGCGTCGGGGCCCGCCATCGGGCAGGTTTATGCCAGTCAACATCCGGAACTCCTCTGTAATACCTCTGTTGAATTAATGTCTCTGTTACCGCCGCACTATCACGATTTACTTCATTACCTGCATGAGCATACAAATAACGAGATTACGCTGGCAGATTTTGTTTCCCGTAAAATCATCGGAGATTATATTCAGGATCGATATACCCGTTATCTCTCCCTGGCTTATCAGCAGGGCATAAGCGTCTCCTTTATCAGGGATGCGGGGAAACAGGTTATGCGTCAGCCGGGCGGAGATTATCTGATTGAAACCCGGCAGAGCGGCACCATTACTGCCGATGCGGTAATCGTCTGCACCGGTTACACGCATCCCGCGATTCCTGAGGCCCTGGCATCCTATCAGGGCGATCCTCTGTTTTTTGCTTCACCCTATCCGGAAAAACTGATGCTGGAAAAGATCCGGCCGGATAGTCATGTCCTCATCGTGGGAACACGGCTCTCCGCGATAGATGCGGCATTAGTTCTTTGCCGACAGGGGTGCCGCGTCAGCCTGGTTTCTCCCTCCGGCGACCTGCCGGCGGTGCGCTCTGCCGTCATGCTCAGACCCATTCAGGCTTCGCGACTCGCCTGGCTTACAGACAGCGCGGTAATCAGTGAACAGGTCAGGCCGGACATCAGAAAATGGGTGATCCGGCTGCTGGCTCACGCCTCGGCGACCTCCCTCAGAGAGCAGTTTGTCGCAGAGGCGGAGAGTATCCAGCGACTGCGGCAAGAAAGTGAACTGGCGCGTCATGACAAAACGGAATGGCAGTACAGGATTGTCGGAATGATTAACGCGATCAATCAGCATTCGCACACACTCCCCGAGGCGGTTAAGCACTCCCTGAGCGCCTTTCTGCGGGCAACGGGACGCTATATCAGCGCGATGCCCTTAAAGAATGCCGAAAAATTGCTTGGTTATGTTGATAGCGGGTTATTAAGCGTTGAAAAACTGAGGGCTGACTCTCTGCAGAAATCTGATTCAGGCTGGACCCTCAGCAACCCGCAGGGCGAAATCACACACTTTGACGCCCTTGTCTGTGCCACCGGTTACGCTCCGCCCAGACATTCGATGACCCATAATGGGCTGATCCTCGCGGATGCCCGTGACGCTTCAGCCGCACCGCCCCGGCTGAATAACCATTTACAGCTGCACCTGGCCCACAGCGTGTCGCCTGAATCTGTCTGGCTGGCAGGCATATCAACGCATCTGTCCGTCCCGGTGGTGAATGCGCTGTTTGTCGCGGTCGAACAGGTGAACAGAATTGCACAACAAATCAGAAGTTTATAAGGATTGAGTCACTGCGTTGTGATGCCGTCAGAGCAAGAGGCCTGCGTCCGGCCCCTTACCCTGACGAGACGCTACTCAGTACAGAGTGCCTGCTGGCGACACTGACTTTCGCGCAGAAACGCGCTGACCAGAACGAGCCACAGCAGACCGCAGGTCAGATTCACCAGGCTAAAGCCGCCGGTGCCGAAGCTGAAATAAGCCGTTTTCGCGGCTTCAATGCCCAGCGCAATAATCAGGATGCTCACCATGCCCAGCAGTGCCGCGACGCTGCCTTTTCCGGCGCTGCTGGAAAAGAGCGTCATACGGTAAAGTCCGGCGTTAATCAGCCCGGTGCCGAAGCCGTAGAGACTCATTCCGGCCGTGAGCCACAGATAGCTTTGCGGATTCAGCAGGGTGGCAACCACCGCAACGGTCAGTCCGCAGACCACTGGCCAGGCACCCAGCTTTACCGGCTGTTCAATCGGCAGACGGCTGGATAAACGGCCCAGCGTCAGGTTGCCCGCAATCATCGCGGCAAAAACCGGCAGCTGAAGCAGGGCATAGTCGATGCGGCTCAGTTGCGCGCCGTGGATCAGGATGACGGGTGAAAGCGCCACCCAGGCAATGCAGGGGACGCTGACCAGTCCGATAGCCAGTGAACCGCGCATCACCTGACGATCCTTCAGCAACCCCGCGTAACCGCTGATAATCGATCGCAGCGACAGCGCTTTTTGACGATCGCCTGCCGTTTCAGGCATGGCATACCAGAGCCCGGCCAGCGCCAGCGCCGCAACAGCGCCAATCAGCCAGAACAGCGTGCGCCATTCTCCCACGGTCAGAAACGCCGCGCCCGCCAGCGGCCCGGCCAGCGGAGCCAGCAGGGCGACGTTGGCCATCAGCGCCATCATTTTGATGCTGAGCGACTCGGTAAACGCCTCCTGGATCGCCGCATAACCCACTGCACCGATGAAACAGAGGCTGATCCCCTGCAGGAAGCGCAGCAGAACGAACTGCTCAATGCTTTGTACCCAGTGCGTTGCGACGCAGGAGAGCATAAAAAAGGTCACGCCACCGATCAGCACCGGACGCCGTCCGATGCGGTCCGAGAGCGGGCCAAGCAGCCACTGCAGCAGGATGCCACCGGCCAGGTAAGCAGTCAGGGAGGTGGAGACCCACTCCGGCCCCACCTTAAACTCCTGAGTCACCAGCAGCATCCCGGGCTGGATCATGTCATGGGCGATATAGGTCGCAAACTCAAACAGCACCAGCGACAGGGGAAAGATCAGATGCCGCCGGGTCAGCTTTGCGACCGGAATAAAAGAGGACATTACAGATTCCTGCGATAACTCATTAAAAAAAAGGCGATCACCCAGGTGACCGCCTGACTATTACGTGACAGGGTAACGCTTAGCGCCAGCGCGCGATCGGATTGACCAGGGTACCGGCAAATTTCAGGTTTTCCGCCGGGTCGGTAAGGTTGATCATCTGCTGGTTGTTGGCCAGCTGCAGGCGGTTGAGGCAGGAGCGGGTGAACTCTGGCGCAAACATGTCATAGCGCGCAAACTTCGTCGCCAGTTGCGGATGCGCCTGCTGATAATCCTTCACGCATTCCGCTACCGACTGCCAGAACTGCTCCTCAGACAGTGTGCCTGACTGGTCGAGGATCGCGCTGATAAAGCGGAAAATGCAGTCAAAGACGTCGGTGAAGATCGACAGCAGTTTGAGATCCTCCGGCACATCCACCGCCAGTCGCTGCACACCCTCCGGCAGCACGGCATCCGGGTTCATCACCGCGATCTCCTCGCCGATATCCTTCATATAGGCGCTGACCGGTACGTTGTTTTCCAGCAGCATAATCAGGTTTTCGCCGTGCGGCATAAACACCAGGTCATGCTGATAGAAGCAGTGCAGCAGCGGACTGAGGTAGCAGGTCAGATAGCGGTCAATCCACTGCTTCGCGGGTAAACCGGAATCGGCAATCAGCGCGGGCAGCAACGCCTGCTGATGGTGATCGACGTGCAGGAACGAGGCCATGGTCATCAGACGCTGACCGGGTTGCAGGCTGGCCGCCGGATTATCCCGCCACAGGGCGGCAAACATCTTCTTGTAAGCGGAGTCGCCTTTAATCGCCTGCTCGTAATAGCGGTTGTGATAGCCGACCGAAGCAACTTCGCGCAGGATGCGGAAATCGCACTTCTTCAGCCAGGCATCGCCTGTCACCAGCTGCTCCAGCCAGCCGTTGATGGCCGGTGTGGTCGCCATGTAGTAGGGCGACAGACCGCGCATAAAGCCCATGTTCAGAACCGAAAGCGCGGTTTTCACGTAGCGCTTTTCCGGCTGACTGCGGTTGAAGAAGGTGCGGATGGACTGCTGCGCCTGATAAGCGTCGTCGCCCGTGCCGAGCCAGACAATATCGTGATTCGCGATGTCCGCGGCGAAAACCGTCAGCAGTTTGTTCTGCCACTGCCACGGGTGCACCGGCATCAGGATATACTCCTCAACCGCCAGCCCTTTTTGCTCCAGCTGCGCATTAAACTGCTCAACGGTGTTCTGGCCCAGCTCATCACGCAGCAGCTGCTCGTAACTCAGCTCGCTCAGGCTGGCGAAATGCGCATTGCGGCGGTGGACCGCGACCCAGATAAGGTGAACCGGCGCGGCGGCTTCGGGTGCATAGGCCAGGTAGTCCTGCGCATCAAAGCCGATGCGGCCGTTGTTCGCGACAAAGCAGGGATGACCTTCGGTCATGGCCGCCTCAACGGTCTGGAAATCCGCGGAGACCAGCGCCTGACTGTCCGGATTGTGCTTCTGCAGCTTATAGACAGCGCTGCAGAGGGTGCTGCTGATCTCTTCCATGTAGGTTGCCAGCAGCGCCTGGGGAATGCCGATCTCCCCGTTGAACTCCACGATAAACTTCAGCGCATCCAGCGGCAGATCATGGCCATTCTCCTGCTTACGCAGCGAACCCGCGTCAATCTCCCAGTGATCCAGCGCCAGCCGCGCCGCGCGGAAATGGTAGCTCGCCTCGCCACCCGGCACCGCCAGCTGATAGCTGCTGTTGCCGGATTCCTGCGGCGCGATAATTTTTTCATGCGCAAACTCGGCAATCGCTTTGCGGATCAGCATGCGGTTTGCCTGCGCCCAGTTGTCGCCCGTCAGATGCGTGCCGTTCATCAGTGAAGAGGGGGTGGTCATAGTCTGCGACTCCTGCAGTAACGCGTGTTGATAATCTTCCCGCTGGCAGAAGGCCAGCCAGGCGGTTTTATGGCCCAGGTCGAGGGTATGCTGATAGCGGAAACCGGCACGCCTGTTCAGAACGTGGATCTTCTCGTTGCGCACGTCCGGCTCGACCACCACGCGGTTCACTTCGGGACGGCTGAACATATAGTCCATCACCAGCGAAAAGACCTGCCAGCTGAACGCGCGGATCGGCTTGCTGGCCGGGGCAATCAGGATGTGCATGCCGTAGTCATCGGGCGCAGCCGGGTAAAATTTTCCAATCTCATCATCACAGGCGCGATAGCACTCAATCAGACAGATCGGCTGATCGTTGCAGCAGCCAATCAGTGCCGCTTTGGGATCCTGTGCCGTCAGTGTCTGATAGAACGCCGCAACCTGCTCCAGGCTCTGCTGCTGCATGCCCCAGAAGCGCGCATAGTCGCGGGTGACCCAGCTGTGGATGAGCGGCGCATCGCTGGCCTGCATCGGCCGGAGGGTGAACAGACCCGCGGGACGGCGGGCGCTGAACAGGACAGATGAACTCATTTCAGCGCTCCGTTTTAGCCGGGAAAGTCTGGAAGGCGATCTGACGCTCGATCGGGTAAACCTCGCGTCCGGTCAGTTCGCGCAGCAGCACCGAGTTGCGGTAGCAGGCCATCCCCAGATCCGGGGTGACAAAGCCGTGGGTGTGTAGCTCGGCGTTTTGGACAAAGACCTGATTGTGATGGTCGATGCTGTAGTTGCGCTGCACGTCGTAGCGACCTTTCTCATCCCAGCGCAGACGCGCGGTGATCCCCTCCAGAAACATCGGTGGCCGATAGTGATAGCCGGTTGCCATCACCAGCCCTTCGGTGCGGCGGGTAAAGGTACAGTCCTGCTCCTCCTGATGCAGCGTCAGCTCAAATTCCCCCTCCGGCAGCCAGCGCATCGCGGTCAGGGCCGAGTGGGTGAAGAGATTGACGTTCAAATCGCCATCGAGCTGTTTAACGTACATCAGATCGTAAATGTCATTAATCAGGCTGCTGTTGATCCCCTTGTAGAGGTTCTTATGCCGGGCATTGAGTTCGTCGCGGGTGCTGGCAGGCAGGGCGTGGAAGTAGTCCACCCACTCCGGCGAGGTCATCTCCAGCGTCAGCTTGGTGTACTCCAGCGGGTAAAAGCGCGGCGCTCGGGTGATCCAGTTGAGCTGATAACCAAAGCGATCGATATCGGTCAGCAGGTCATAGTAGATCTCCGCTGCACTCTGACCGCTGCCCAGCACGGTTATCGACCGCTTCTGCTGCAACGCGGCTTTGTTCGCCAGATAGTGACTGGAGTGGGTCAGGCGCTGACGATGCGGCTGGCTGCATTCCGGCATCCAGGCCACCGGGCCGGTGCCGAGAATCAGATGGCGCGCCTGATAACGCTGTTTCTCGCCGCTGCGGGTCTCCCTGACCTCCAGCTGATAGAGGCCGGAGGCCTCATCGTAGCTGACATACTCGACGTGGCTGTTCCAGCGCAGATTCGACAGCTTTGAGCTGGCCCACTGGCAGTACTGGTTGTACTCCTTGCGCATCAGGAAGAAGTCTTCCCGGATGTAGAACGAGTAGAGTTTCCCCTTCTCCTTCATGTAATTAAGCAGGCTGTACGGGCTGGTCGGATCGGCCAGCGTCACCAGGTCAGCCATGAACGGGGTCTGCAGATGGGCGCTTTCCAGCATCATGCCGGTGTGCCAGTCAAAACCCGGATTCTCATCCAGGAAAAGACCGTTCAGACCCTCAACCGGCTCACTCAGGCAGGCGAGACTCAGGTTAAAAGGGCCGATGCCGATGCCAATAAAATCGTAAACAGGACTCTTCATTTCACATCTCTCCCTGGTTCGCCGCGCGCAGCGCAGACGCCCGGACCTGCTCGCGGCCATAGTGCGCAATCAGGCTCAGCACATCTTCGAGGTCGGCAGGGGTCGTGGTCGGATTTAGCAGGGTAAATTTCAGGTACTGACGGCCGTCGACTTTGGTGCCGGCAATCACAGCATTTCCGGAGCGGAACAGCGCTTTGCGGATCGCGGCATTGATTTCGTCGATCTGCGCATCACTGGCGTGTTTGCCCGGCACGTAACGGAAAATCTGGGTGGTCAGCTCCGGGGCGTGCAGCACTTCGATAGACGGGTGATCGCTCAGCAGCTGATGCGCCGTCTGCGTCAGCGCGATCAGGGTATCAAAGGCCTCACCCAGCGCCGCCGGCCCCATGACGCGCAGCGTCAGCCACATTTTCAGGGCATCAAAACGGCGGGTGGTCTGAATGCTCTTGTTGACCAGATTTGGCGTCCCTTCCTGCTGGGCGCTGAGCGGATTCAGGTAGTCGGCATGGTGGGTGACATGCTTCAGGTTCTGGCTATCCCGGACGAAGAAGGCCCCGCAGCTGACGGTCTGGAAGAAAGATTTGTGATAATCGACGGTGACGGAATCCGCCCGCTCAATGCCGTTCAGACGTGAGCGATGCTGCTCAGAGACCAGCAGCCCGCAGCCATAGGCGGCGTCAACGTGCATCCATAAACCATAATCGTCACAGAGACGGGCGATTTCCGGCAGCGGATCGATGCTGCCAAAATCGGTGGTGCCGCTGGTGGCGACAACCGCAATCGGGATTAGCCCTTCGCTGCGGCAGCGCTCAATCTCCTGCGCCAGCAGGGCCGGGTCCATGCGGAACTGCTCGTCGTGATCGATAGCGATCACCGCATCGTAACCCAGCCCCAGAATCGCCATCGATTTCTGGATGCTGAAGTGGCTGAGCTTCGAGGTAAAGACGCGCCACTTCGGAGCGGTCTCTGGCAGGCCGCGCTGCTTGATCAGATGACCGGGATGATGCGCCGCGCACCAGCTGTCACGCGCCAGCAGCATCGCCATCAGATTCGACTGGGTGCCGCCACTGGTGAAGATCCCGTCTGACCCGGCGGGCAGGCCGATGCGGCCCAGCGTCCAGTCGATCACCTTCTGCTCAATGAGGGTGCCGCCTGCGCTCTGATCCCAGGTATCCACCGAGCTGTTCACCGCCGCCATGATCTGTTCAGCCATCAGCGAAGGCAGCACAACAGGGCAGTTGAGGTGTGCCAGATATTTCGGGTGATGGAACCAGACGGCGTCACGCAGATAGAGCTGACTCAGCTCCGCCAGAGCGTCATCGTTGTTACCCAGAGGACGGTCAAGATCGACATCGCTGAATTCCGCCGCCAGTTCATGAGGCAGGATGCCGCTGAACGGCTTCTCAACACCGGTGACGGTGCGGGTCATCAGCGCCAGCACCTCCTGCGTCTGCTGCGACCAGGCAGCCAGTTGCCGATCGTTGAAAATCGCCGTTTCGGCCGTGCAGGCAGTGGAGGCCGGTTCGAAGTCCTGTGCCGATTGAATAGATGAGCGTAAAAGCATGTTCAGTTCCTGTGCGTTAAAACCATAACCCTGCCGACCTGAATCAGCAGCGTGGGATATCCGCTCAAAACTCCAGTAAACATAAAAATGACTAACCAGATAAAAGCCCTGACAATCCTGGGGACCAGGGTTTTCATCCTGAAACAGGTAAATACCGCATATTTTTTGTGGATTAGGCCGCGTTTATCGCGTTGTTATATGCGGATGAGAGTGTAAATGTTAATCATTATCATTCAAATGTTTTGTTGTTAAATTTTATTTATTAGCGCATCTAATGTTGAAAGTGTGACTCAGATCACTTTTCTGAATCGGAATAGTCCTTTTTTTGCGGCTTTCAGGGCCAGCAGAAGGCAGTGAAACAGGCAAAATAGCGGCTGCAGGCGGAGCAGAAGAGACCGGAGAGGGGTTGAAAAAGGGGCGTCTGACGGGTCTGAGAAGGGCGGCACTCACCTGAAAAGGAACAACCAGAAAGTCACGCTTGCCCTTTCTGGTTGGGATCAAAAATGGAAACTAACCGGCATCGGTTTCGGCAGGCATTTTCTTTCTGGCGGTGAAGTTATAGAGCACTAACAGGGCGAAAATACCGGTAACGATCAGGGTAATGGTGCCCTTATCCATAAAGTGAGCCATGTTGCCCAGCAGAATGCCTGTGACGCCGAAGTCGGTGTCCGAGAAGGTGGTGTTGGTCAGCCCGATCTGTCCAAGCACGGGCAGCAGCGCCACCGGCAGGAAGGTGATTAACAGCCCATGGGCAAAGGCACCGCAAATCGCCCCGCGTTTGCCGCCGGTCGCATTACCAAACACCCCCGCGGTGGCACCGCAGAAGAAGTGAGGAACCACACCTGGCAGAATCAAAACCCAGTGCAGCTGGCCAAGGACAAACAGCCCCACCAGCCCCCCGGCAAAGCTGGAGATGAAGCCAACCAGAACCGCGTTCGGGGCATAGGGGAAGACAATCGGGCAATCCAGCGCCGGGCGGGCTTCCGGCACCAGTTTTTCTGAAAAGCCGGTAAAGGCCGGAACAATTTCAGCCAGGATTAAGCGAACCCCCTGCAGAATGATAAAGACACCTGCGGCAAAGGTAATGGCCTGAATAAACGAGTAAACGAGGTAGTTCTGACCATTGCTGAAGGTGGATTCCACATAGGCTTTACCGGCCGAGATCGACAGGATTAAGTAGATAATCATCATCGTCAGCGAGATGGAGATGGTACTGTCGCGCAAAAAACTCAGGTTTTTTGGCATGTTCATCTCTTCGGTCGAGCGCGAGCCTTTGCCTACCAGAGAGCCGATCCAGCCCGACAGGACATAACCGATGGTGCCGGTATGCGCCAGCGCCACCTGGTCACCGCCAATGATCTTCCGCATATAGGGCTGAGCGATCGCCGGAAACGTGGCCATCAGCATCCCCAGTGCCAGCGAACCGGTATAGATGAGCTGAATGCCTTCAAAACCCGCGACCGACAATATGATCGCGATCATGCAGGCCATATAAAAGGTCACATGCCCTGACAGGTAAATATATTTAAGCCGGGTGAACCTGGCGACGAGGATATTGGCGACCATACCAAAGGCCATAATCATCGTGGTCGGCGCACCATATTTTGCCAGTGCGATAGAGACCATCGCCTCATTATTCGGGATAATGCCCTGAACATTGAACGCATGTTTAAAAATGTCGCCAAGCGGCGTCAGGGAACCGACCAGAACGGTCGCGCCACCGGCCAGCACCAGGAAGCCCAGAATCGTTTTTACCGTGCCCTTAATCACATCCGGGAAGGGTTTCTTCTGCGCAACCAGGCCGAAAAATGCCACCAGTCCGACTAATATAGAGGGCACTTTCAGCACGTCGACGACGAACTGCAAAAGATTTTGAGTAAACATATTAACCTCAAGGGTAAGTGTTTATCGGCTTATAACTGTCCGTTTTTCTCAAAATAGTCTCGTATTTTTTGCTCAATCTCTTTCAGGTCAATAATGTTATTGATGATGATGATTTTCTCTTCCGGAAGATTGGCGCTGTAGGCAATATCTTTTGCCATCACAAAAATATCCGCCACGTCGGGCGTTACCGAGCCGAGATCGGAATGTTCAACCTCAGCCTCTACACCTAATGTCTTCAGCACTTTTTTGATGTTCATTTCCATCATGAAACTGCTGCCCAGACCTGAACCACACACTGCCATCATCTTCATATCCGACCTCATTCTCTGGTGATCAAAATTAACGTGTTAACGGGTAAATCAGACGCCTGACAAAATTGCCAGCAGCGCTTCATGGCTGTCTGCATTAAAAACCTGCGCCATGATGTTCTCATCGGAGAGGACTTCCGCCAGCTGGGAAATCATTTCGATATGGCTGTTACTGTCCGGTGCGGCAAACATAAAAAGCACTTTCACCGGATCGTTCTCTTCAGAATCAAATTTCACCGCCGTTCCCAGCAGCAGCACCGACAGCCCCAGTCCGAGCGCGCCCTGTTCAGGACGAGCGTGAGGCATGGCAATCTGCGGAGCGATAACAAAAAAGGGTCCGATCGCCTTCTTTTGCTGAATGATGGCATCAATGTAAGCCTGTGAGATGACGCCTTCGCTGAGCAGAGGACGCCCTGCCAGCACAATCGCTTCCTGCCAGTCAGCCACGCGCTCCACGTACTGAATTCGCTCGCTATTCAACCAATCCGCCAGATGTGACATCGCTGTAATCCTGTCTCTCGTTGCGCGTTCAAAGTTAACGCCACGCAGATGCCGTTTGCGCGTCGCCGCGCTCATCGGAACGGCTGCGTTCGTTAACTCTCCCTGAACCTGTACAGACACTTTCCAGAGATTCGCCCTGACGACTTCCCGCTGTGAGGGGGCCAGCCGGTGGATGAGTGACCCGGCAACACATCTGTACAGGTTAAAGATGTCTAGTCATCCTGATGATGTCCTTCGACGTGTAGGGACACAACCGCTAAAATTAAAATATGGCTACACAGGCTTAACATCTGTGCCAATTTGATAGGTTGGTCACATATTCACCTGACCGGAGTAGTACTTCTCCGGCAATGTCAGGCAGAAAGGGAGTGGCACGGATACAGGGAGTCTCTCCTTCACGCAAATGGGAAGAACGTCGATGGCTGATGGCATGACTGAAAAGCAGAAAGAGGTGGTCGATTACATCCTCACGCGGATTAAAGATGACGGCCTTCAACCCGGTGAAAAGCTGGATACGGAAATAGCCATCGCAAAGTGCCTCGGTATCACCCGCACAACGGTGCGTGAAGCGACCCGAATTCTGGTGGAGCAGCAGCGTATTTATCGGGTGAAGGGATCGGGGATATTTGTGGGTGCGACGGAGATCAGTAGCCAGGCTCACCGATATCATGTGCTTTCCCCGTTTGATTATCAGGCGCAGAGAAACGGGCACAAAGGCGTCCGTAAAATTATCTCTGCCAGCATTATCCGGGTGCCATCGGCAGAGATGGCGCAGGCGCTGCGCATTAAAACCAGCGATCCGATCTACAAAATATTACGACTGATGTGCTTCGATGAGACGCCGGTGGCGCTGGAACATATCCATCTGCCGGTGAATATGTTTAACAGCATGGAGTTCAGCAAGCTGGAAGTGTCGAAATATGCCTATATCGAGGAAGTGACCGGAAAAAAAGTGCAGCTGCGCGACCAGCATTTAACGGCCATTAACCTGACGCAGGCTGAGACGCTGGCATTACTGAAATTAGGGGCAGGGGATGCGGTTATCCAGATTAATGAGACGGTTTTTCTCGATGATGGCGTTCCCTGCGAGGTTAATGTGGCGATTATCAACACCCGCTTTTTTCCACTGAAGCAGAACTCTCAGCGCCCCTGAATAAAGCCGGCAATTCAGCGCTTCACATAAGACGATTTTGTGCAATCCTTTGCCACTCTGCACGTTATATTCATTCTGAACCCCCCCTGATGAGGCGATAACAGGCCCGGCCTCTGGGCTTTCGTCGCTTATTTGCCTTTTATTTCGCCGCGCCCCGCCAATATGACGAATTCAATAAAGCATAAAACAATATGATGTTTTACCAATAATCGCCTGCGCAGCACACTGGTCAGCAACCGGAATCAATAAGGACCAGGTGAATGGCATATCAATTAAGTCTGTTAGACAAAGCGCCCATCCTGCAGGGCGAGACGCCTACGGCGGCGCTTCAGCGCACGCTGCAACTGGCGCAGCGGGCAGAGGCGTGGGGCTATCACCGCTTCTGGCTGGCGGAACATCACAACACTGCACAGCTTGCCAGCCCTTCACCGGAGCTTCTGATCGCCTGGATCATTGCGCAGACCCGCCATATCCGGGTCGGATCGGGCGGCGTGATGTTGCAGCACTACAGCCCCTATAAAGTGGCCGAAAACTTTAACCTGCTCGCCTCACTGGCGCCGGGGCGCATCGATCTCGGCGTCGGGAAAGCGCCAGGCGGATTACCGCTCTCCACCCAGGCGCTACAGCGGGGTGTTGATGCCGCCAGCAAAGGCAGCTTTGCCGAACAGCTTCAGCTGCTGGATAGCTGGCTGAAACCGGATCAGCCGAAACCGGATGAAGAGGGGCTGGCGGCGACACCGCTGCCTGCGCGTCCGGCTAGCCGTTTTCTGCTGGGGGCCAGCGAAGAGAGCGCGCGGCTGGCTGCCTCGCTGGGCTGGCAGTTTGTCTTTGCGGCGCATCTGAATGGTGACCGCGCGTTGCTTGAGCATGCGCTGAGTACCTATACCCGCCTGAGTCACGGTCAGCGCGCGCTGGTTGCGGTTCAGGTGGTGGTGGCTGACTCGCCCGCCGAAGCTGACCTGCTGGTTGCCTCTCTGCGCCACTATCATGTGGCGGTGAAAGGGGGCCCGGGTGTCAACGTCGCCAGCCTGGAGCAGGCGGAGCGCTTCGTGCGCCAGGGAGGCTATCGCGACTATCAGATTGAACCTCGCACCCCGTCACTGCTAAAAGGCACGGCGGCGCAGGTGCATGCTCAGCTGGACGCCCTGCATCATCATTTTGCTATCGACGAGTTCGTCATCGATACGCCCGTCACCGATCCGGTTGCCCGCCAGCGCTCGCTGGAACTGCTGGCCACCCATCATCTGATTGCGGCCTGATCCCCAGCCAGCGGAGAGTCATCATGTACCCTGAATCACAACTGATTGAATGGCGACGCGAACTGCATACCTGGCCGGAGCTGTCCGGTCAGGAGTTTGCGACGACCGCACGGCTGCGCGGCTGGCTGCAGGCCGCAGGCATCCGGTTGCGCGATTACCCGCTGGAAACCGGTGTGGTCGCTGAAATCGGCCAGGGTGAAACGGTGATTGCTCTGCGCGCCGACATTGACGCGCTGCCGATCCATGAGGCGAGCGGGGTGCGCTTTCACTCCCGTCATCCCGGCGTGATGCACGCCTGCGGTCACGACCTGCACAGCGCGGTGATGCTGGGCGCGGCCCTGCAGCTTCACGCTCAGGCCGACACCCTGCCCGGACGGGTGCGCATCCTGTTTCAGCCCGCCGAGGAGATTGCGCGTGGTGCCCGGCAGTTCATCGGGGCGGGCGTGCTGGATGAGGTGCAGGCTATCTTCGGGATGCACAACGAACCTTCGCTGCCGCTTGGTACGTTTGCCACCCGCAGCGGCGCGTTCTACGCCAATGCCGACAAATTCATCATCCGCGTGACCGGCAAAGGTGCGCATGCCGCCTACCCGGAGCAGGGCGTCGACAGCATCGTGACGGCCAGCCAGATTATTCAGGCACTGCAGGGGCTCACCAGCCGCAGTTTTAACGCCTTCGACAGCCTGGTGCTCAGCATCACCCGCATCGACGGCGGCAAAAGCTGGAATGTGTTGCCGGCCGGGGTGGAGTTTGGCGGCACGGCACGTACGCACGACCTGCAGGTGCGCGCCGACCTGGAGCAGCGGGTGCGTACCCTGGTTGAGCAGTTTGCCGCGGCCAATGGCGCGCAGGCGACCCTGACCTGGCAGCCTGGCCCGCCGGTGCTGATCAACGATCCCCACTGGGCAGGATTCTGCAGCGATGTGGCCCGCCAGGCGGGTTACCGGGTCCAGACCGCCGAACTGCATCTGCTGGGTGAAGACTTCGCTTTTTATCTGCAACAGGTGCCCGGCGCCTTTGTCAGCATCGGCAGCGCCAGCGAGTTTGGCCTGCATCACGCCAGCTTTACCCCCGACGAGGCGCTGATTGCGCCCGCCGCTGGCTACTTCGCTCAACTGGCCCGCCAGGCGCTGCAACATCTCAGTGCGCGATGTCAGGCATCCCTTCCACTCTGAATAGCATTTATCTGCTGCCGTAACCGCACGACGGTGCTGAACAGCGTCGTCAGGCACCGCGACGACTAAAAAAGAGAGAACATCATGACCACAAGACAACTTCGGCTGGGCACCATTCTGCATGGCGCCTCAGGCAACATGTCCGCCTGGCGCCATCCGGCGGCCCAGGCCGATGCCAGCATCAGCCTGGATTACGCCAAAAAAATCGCCCGTAAGGCGGAGCAGGGCAAACTCGATTTTCTGTTTGTCGCCGACGGGTTGTTTATCAATGAGAAATCGATTCCCCACTTTCTCAACCGCTTTGAGCCGCTGACGCTGCTCTCGGCGCTGGCCGGTGTCACGGAGCATCTGGGGCTGGTCGGCACCGTCTCCACCTCCTACAGCGAGCCGTTTACCGTGGCGCGTCAGTTCGCCAGCCTCGATCATCTCAGCGGCGGGCGCGCAGGCTGGAACGTGGTGACGTCACCGCTGGAAGGATCGGCAAAAAACTTCTCCCGCCAGCAGCATCCGGAACATGCGCTGCGCTACCGCATTGCCGATGAGTATCTGCAGGTGGTGAAAGGGCTGTGGGATTCGTGGGAGCAGGATGCGTTTGTGCGGGACAAGGCGAGCGGGCAGTTTTTCGATCCGGCGAAGCTGCACACCCTGGATCATCACGGTGACTTCTTCCAGGTGCAGGGGCCGCTGAATATCGGCCGTACGCCGCAGGGGCGTCCGATTATCTTCCAGGCGGGCGCATCCGAAGATGGCAAAAAGCTGGCGGCGCGCCATGCCGACGCCATCTTTACCCATCAGCCGACGCGCGAAGAGGCGCAGGCCTTCTATCAGGATGTGAAGCAGCAACTGGTGGCCAATGGCCGTCAGCCGGAAGATCTGCACATCTTTCAGGGTGTCAGCGTAATTGTGGGCGATAACGCCGATGACGTAGAACAGCAGTACCAGACCACTGCGGCGCTGGTTTCGGTGACTGATGCGCTGAACTACCTCGGACGCTTCTTTGATCATCACGACTTTTCGCAGTACCCGCTGGATCAGCCGTTCCCCGATATCGGCGACATCGGACAGAACAGCTTCCGCAGCACCACCGATGAGATCAAACGCAAAGCGAAAGAGCAGGGGCACACCCTGCGTCAGGCGGCACTGGAAGCAGCCACCCCGCGCCCCCTGTTTCACGGCACGCCTGAAGAGGTGGCGGATGGCCTGCAGCTCTGGTTTGAAACCCACGCCACTGACGGCTTCATCATCAATGGCGGCACGCCTGACACCTTTGAACGCTTTGTCGATCGGGTGGTGCCGATTCTGCAGGCACGCGGCCTGACGCGCCGTGACTATCCGGGCACCACCCTGCGCGACAGCTTCGCCCTGAAATCCCCCGTTAATCAGTTCACCTCACAATAAGAGTCCGGATCATGCAAAAACCCTTACGTCTCATCGCTCTGCTTATGCTGGCCGCCAGCAGCCACGCTCTGGCAGAGGGCACCAGCGTCTCCTACAACGGCCAGCGTGTCAGCGTGGAAGCCAATAAAACGCCGATCAACACCGCGAAAAATGCGGAGGCCATCGCGCAGCTGCCCGCCGGTCACCATTTTGTGGTGCCGGGCGCGTTTACCGTGGCGGTGGCCGCGCTTAACTCTCCGCCGCTTACGGTCTTTTCTGACGACAACAAAACCCTGCTCGGCAGCGAGGTGGATATCGCCCGGCTGGTCGCCGACAGCCTGGGACTGAAGCTGAATGTCGTCCCGACCTCCTGGGAGGACTGGCCGCTCGGCGTCGCCTCGGGCAAGTATGACGCGGCGATCTCGAACATCACCGTGACGAAGCCACGTAAAGAGAAGTTCGACTTCGCGACCTATCGCAAAGACTCGCTGGGCTTTTATGTCCGGACCGGCAGCCCGATTCAGTCGCTGACCAAAGCGGAGGAGATTGCCGGACTGCGGATCATCGTGGGATCCGGCACCAATCAGGAGGCGATCCTGCTCGCGTGGGATAAAGAGAATCAGGCTAAGGGCCTGAAACCCTTTACGCCGATCTATGCCAAAGATGATGCCGCGCAGACGCTGGCGCTCCAGTCGGGTCGGGCAGACGCCTATTTCGGGCCGAATGTCATCGGGGCCTGGAAGGCGGCTCTGACCGGGAAAACCCGGCTGGTGGGGAGTGTGGATGGGGGCTGGCCAAAAGCGGCTCACATTGCGGTGACGGTGAAAAAAGGCAGCGGTCTGGCCGAACCAATTAGCACGGCGCTGAATGGCGTGATCGGCAATGGCGACTATCAGAAGGTGCTCAACCGCTGGGGCGAGGGCGTTGAGCAGATTGGTCATTCTGAAGTTAATCCCGCCGGACTGGGCGATTAAGGAGCTGAGATGAGTGAATTAACGTTTCGCGAGGTGTCGCCCGAGGCGCCGGAGCTGCAACCGATCCTGGGCGGCCTGTTCGGTGAATATGCCGCACGCTACGGCGACTATTTTGCCCGGCTTAAGGAGCAGGAGCTGACAGAGTGGTATCTGCCGCCGCAGGGGCTGTTTATTGTCTTGGAGCGCGACGGCGAGATCATCGCGATGGGCGCCTACAAACCTTATGACCTGCAGACCGCCGAGCTGAAGCGCATCTGGACCCGCAGCGATCTGCGCCGTCAGGGTCTGGCGCTGGTGGTCCTGCAGGAGCTGGAGCGTCGGGCCCTGCAGGCGGGCTACCAGCGGCTGTTTCTCACCACCGGCTTCCGTCAGCCTGAGGCCGTCCGGCTCTACACCGGCCACGGTTATCAGCCTCAGTTCGATCTCAGCGGCGATCTGGAGCGTTACGGTCAGCCGCCCCACGACGGGCGACTGCGTTTCATTAAAGTGATTGGCGTGTACAACGTCGCGGAAGCGAGTTAAGGATTGACGATGAGTAAACCTCAGCATCAACAGTTACAGGTGGTGCCGGCCCGTTATCCGGCACGCACCGCTGGCGCGATCGTTGCGCTGTTTATCCTGGCAGGCGTCGTGCAGTCGGTGGCCTTTAATCCGCGCTGGGAGTGGGGGGTGTTTGCACGCTGGTTCTTTGATCCGGTGATCCTGCACGGTCTGGGACAGACGCTGCTGCTCACCCTGCTGGGGACGATCTTCAGCCTGCTGGCTGGCGGTCTGCTGGCTCTGGCGCGCCTCTCCTCCTCCTGGCTGCTGAGCACGCTGGCATGGGGCTACATCTGGCTGTTTCGTTCACTGCCGCTGATCGTCGTGCTGATTATTCTTTATAACTTCTCCTATCTCTATGAAACGCTCTCGATAGGGATTCCGTTTACCGGCCTGTCGTGGGGCGCGTTTCAGACCATCAATGTGCTGGGACAGTTTCCGGCCGCAGTCATCGGCCTGACACTGGTGCAGGCGGCCTACAGCGCGGAAATCATTCGCGGCGGCATTCTCGGTGTCGATCAGGGGCAGGTGGAGGCGGCTTCTGCGCTCGGCCTCTCTGCCACGCGCCGCACCTTCCGCATCATTCTGCCGCAGGCGCTGCGCACCATTATTCCGACCACGTTCAATGAGATCATCAGCCTGGCGAAAGGCACGGCGATGGTTTATGTGCTGGCCATGCCGGAGCTCTTTTACACCATTCAGATGATCTATAACCGCAATCAGGAGGTCATCCCGCTGCTGATGGTGGGTGCCGCGTGGTATCTGATTATCACCACCGTGCTCTCCGTCATTCAGTATAACGCAGAACGCTGGATGGCCCGCAGCGTAACGCGTGAACCGCAACCCTCTCGCTGGCGTCAATGGCGCAACCGCGTCTCGCCACTTCAACCGACCGAGGAGATCAGCCATGTCCGAAGCCATTGATTATCGTCTTTCTCACACCAGCGGGGCCATCAGCATCACCGGCGTCAGTAAACGTTTTGGCAAACATAAAGCGCTGGATAATGTCTCGCTCTCCCTGCCGCCTGGCTCGGTCACGGTGATCCTCGGCCCCTCCGGCTCCGGTAAATCCACCCTGCTGCGCACCATCAATCATCTGGAGCGTGTCGATGAAGGCTTTATTCAGATTGATGGCGACTATATCGGCTATCAGCAGCGAGGCAATAAACTGTATGAGCTGAAGGAGCAGGCGATTCTGCGGCAGCGCATAAACGTCGGCTACGTCTTCCAGAACTTTAACCTGTTCCCGCACCTGAGCGTGCTGGATAACCTGATTGAAGCACCGATTGCGCATCGCCAGCTCTCCCGGCAGGCGGCGATTCAGCGGGCCGGTGAACTGCTGGACATTGTCGGCCTGCGCCACAAAGCCGATGCCTGGCCGCGCCACCTGTCAGGCGGGCAGCAGCAGCGCATCGCTATCGCGCGGGCGCTGATGCTCAATCCCAGGGTGATGCTGTTCGATGAACCCACCTCGGCGCTGGACCCGGAACTGGTCGGCGAAGTGCTCGATGTGATCAAGAAGCTGGCGCGCTCCGGCACCACGCTGGTCATTGTGACGCACGAGATCGGGTTTGCCCGCGAAGTGGCTGACCATGTGGTCTTTATGGTGGATGGCCGGATTGTGGAGCAGGGCACGACCCAGCAGGTGCTCAGCAATCCGCGTCACGAGCGCACCCGTCGCTTCCTGGCGCGCGTCTTATGAGGCGCCTGACTTCCCTGGCGCTGGCTTTCGTGGGGCTGATCCCGGCGCTCTCCATGGCCGCCCCGGAAAAGCCCGACATCCGCCGCAACGAAACGCCCATCCATGCTCCGGCTAATCCGCTGGCGATCGCTAAAATTCCGGCGAACTATCACTTTATCGAGCCGGGCACCCTGACCGTAGCGACCTCAGCCACAAACTCGCCGCCGCTGGCGCTGCTGGCCTCTGACAACGTGACCCGCATCGGCAGCGACCCCGACATCGCCAGGCTGCTGGCTGACAGTCTGGGGTTAAAGCTGAAACTGGTGCCGGCCTCCTGGGAGGACTGGCCGCTGGGGATCAGCGCCGGGCGCTATGATGTGGCGATGTTTAATATCGCCGTCACCGAAGAGCGTAAGAAGAAGTTCGACTTTGCCACCTATCGTGCTGACAACCACGCTTTTGCGGTGAAAAAGGAGAGTCCGATCAGACAGATCAGTGTCCCTGCTGACATTGCCGGGAAGCGCATTATCGTGTCGTCGGGCACCAATCAGGAGCGGATCCTGCTGAGCTGGGATGCGCAGAACCGGGCAAAAGGTCTGCCTGCCGTGACGCCAATCTATCTGACCGATGATGCCTCTGCGACGCTGACGCTGCTGTCGGGACGGGCCGACGCCCTGTTTGGCCCGCACTCTATGGCCGCCTGGAAAGCCGCGTCGCGCGGCCAGACCCGACTGGTAGGCAACGGGCCGTTCCGTGCCTGGGTCGCCGTCACCACCAAAAAGGGCAATGGCCTGGCCCCCGCTCTCCAGACTGCGCTGGATGGCACCATCGCGGGCGGCCAGTATCAGCAGGTGCTGGCCCGCTGGGGTGAACAGGATGAGGCCGTCGACCACTCCCTGATAAACCCGCCGGGTATCGTTTACTGACACCGCCAGACCGGTTGCACTGCGCTAACCGGTCTGGTGCACGGCATGCTGATAACCCGATAATTGCACTACACTCTCCGGCGTGACTGTTTTATCCTGCCCCCTCAAACTCATAAAAAATTCTGTTGTGTGGCGGAGTACCAGCCCTGGAAGCCCATGAAAATCAGATTCCTTTCTGCCAATGAGCAAAAGCTGGCGGAGGTGCGCAAGATACTCGAACCTGTCGGGGTCGAAGTGCTGCCCATCGCCCGTCGCATCGAAGAAATACAGACAGAAAACGAGCTTGACCTGGTGCGTGACAAGCTGACCAAAGCTTTCGCGCTGATCGGGCGGCCGCTGTTTGTTGAGCACACCGGCCTCTATCTGGATGGCCTGAATGGGTTACCCGCGGGTCTGACCCGCATCTTCTGGAATCGCCTCGACGCTGAGCGCTTTACGGCGCTGGTGCAGGGACTCGACAGCCAGGCCGTCACGGCCAAAACGGTGCTGGGTTACTGTGACGGCCGCAAGATGTATCAGTTTTCAGGCGAGCTGCGCGGCACCATCGCGGCAAAACCCGCCGGCACGCGCGGCTTTCAGTGGGACTGCGTCTTTATTCCCGAAGGCTATGAGCAGACCTTTGCCGAGATGGGTGAACTCAAGAATGAGATCTCCATGCGGCGTATCGCGCTGGATCGCTTCGCCACCTTTTTGAAAACCGCCCGGGGAGTGGCATGAAACCTGAACTCAAACGCGCCTATGATTCCGGCAAACTGATCCTGTTTGCCGGTGCCGGTATCTCACGCAATTTCGGCCTGCCGGAGTGGCATGAGCTGATTGCTCACCTCGCGCATGAACTGGGCTACGATCCAAAAATCTTCAATACTTACGGCACGCATCTGTCGCTGGCGGAGTATTACAAACAGAAAAAAGGCTCGCTGGGTCCGCTGCGCAGCTGGATGGATCGCGAGTGGCACCGGCCCGATATTGATGTCCGCTCTTCTGAAATTCACACCATGATTACGCAGGGTAATTTCTCGCGTATCTACACCACTAACTACGATCGCTGGCTGGAAGCGGCGCACGACGCGCACGGGGTCCCCTATTATAAAGTGGCGAACGCCGCCGATCTGGTGTCGCTGACCGAAGAGAAGCGACACATCATCAAACTTCACGGCGATTTCGACGACGATACTTCCATCGTGCTGGATGAAAGCAGCTATTTTGAGCGTCTCTATTTCGACTCGCCGCTCGACATCAAACTCACCCACGACGTGATGGGCAATTCGGTGCTGTTTGTCGGCTACAGCATCAGTGACTTCAACATTCGCCTGCTCTTTTACCGCCTGACGAAAATGTGGGGCCGCACCGGGCTGGCAACGGCCCGGCCAAAATCGTACCTGTTTACCAACCGCAACAACCCGGTGGCAAAAGAGGTGCTGGGGCAGTGGGGGATCGAAGTGATCGTCTCGGAAGAGGATGATCCGCGTAAAGCGCTGGCACAGTTCCTGGAAGAGTTGCTGGTGTAATGCCTGTATCGCCTGCTCAGAGAGTGGCTGCTTAAAATCAATCAATGCGTGGCGTTATGATCAGAAGTGTTGTGAAGGGTACAGTGATCGGTTTTACGGGGCTTGTTCTGCTGGCCCTGACAGGGACAGGAACGCTGATCTATCTGAAAACGGGTGACCAGTACTACAGTGAGGAAAACCTTGCGGCGTGCAAACATTACACGGTTGAGCAGGCAAAACAGACCGTGCTGAGTGCCTGGCTGAGACAGCCCAACGACTGGCAAAACTGGCATGAAGCAGCCGAAGTCGCCCGCCAGAAGGGCATACGGTTCATTGACGCAGAGATAAGCGGCCCGGCTGAGCAATGGCTGGTCCCTTTTTATGCAGAACGCGTTACGGGCAGAAAGCAGTACGGCATGCTGGATTGCGGCAAACTCACCGTTGAGTTCGCTTCTGAGTGGTATACTGAGCAACGCGACGATTCAGGCCATTGAAAACGGCCACCTTTGGCGGGTTGTTGCGATAAAACAGCCCGCTCAAAGCGGGCTGTCAGGTTAAAGGTCTTATCGTTTTATAAACTCTTCGAATTTTTCCTGATTATCTACCAGCCAGGCCGGCATATATTCATAATCAATAGGCCGGATGACCATCTTCCTTGGCCGGTTCCAGATATCTATATTTTTATCAACACAGCGCCGGATGTGATCCGGATTATTGAACTCGGGAAGATTATTTTCTGTATGCGAAATTGTCTCCATCTTCTCGCTGATGCGTGCATCGGTCATTACCCAGGAAAAATGCCAGCCCGCGTTCATGACAATCCGGGTGCGCATCTTAAGAAGTCTCCAGCGCCACCAGCTATCCCGTATTGGGGTGCCTTTACGCTTCACGTTGCGTAACAACTCTGGCTGTCCCTGAAAAAAGCCCTTGAGGTTTTTCATCGTCGTCATTTTCGGCAGGCGACATAAGCGCGCCGAGCCATCATCGTTGAGTACCTGAACATTAAATTTATAGTTAAAAAAGTTCTGATACAGCGTCGTGCACAGATGACGGCGACTGAACTGCGTGAGGGCAGCAGGGTGAGGAATTTCATCAACGTCGGAAATGATGATGATGTCGTCGTCCTGAGCATGGCGCAGACCACGCATAATGCTGTTACGCGCAATGGTTTCATTTTCCCACGGATCGGATTCCCCGACTTTCACCACAGAACTGCCGGACAGGAATTCATGTTGATAAATGGTGGGAACGGAATCATTTATCACATAGATGATCTTTTCGCGAAACGCGGCGAACCGGTCAATATTGAAATTAAGTTTTTCTCGTCGCTTGCCCGTGAAAGTATAGAGAGATTCAACGATGACAAAGCGGTCAACATGCTCATAAAGTGTATTTAAACGCAGTTCAAGAAGCATATCTTCATCGTAGTACAGGAAACAATCGTAAATCATTGGCGAACTAATCCTTTTGCCATCATCATCAATTTTATTTTTTGCGGATTGTACCTGCTGTTTTACGCTTTCCATACACTTTCCAGCGTTTTTACTGCCACCCTCCTGACAGAATCTTTCTGCCCCCCGCCTGAAGCTGCGTCAGACAGGGGAATCTGACCCCATCGCCGGATTAACGTCCTGATCGGAGAAAAGCCTGCGCGATGATAAGGTTCAATTGCACGTCTCCGTTAAACTCCATTCTCTGCTGGCAAAGCAAACTGAGCATGATATACTGTATGTATACACAGTACCTGAGGGCGAAAAGATGGCTGTTGAAACAAAATTTGTAGTAGTCAGAAAGGGTGAAGAGAAGATGACGTTTGCCAATAAGAAAGAGGCCGATGCCTACGACAAAATGCTCGATATGGCCGAAGCCTTCACCGACTGGCTGTTACAGCATCAGCCCGCGATGGACGAAGCACAGGCGGAAACGCTGGGCCTGCTGATTGCTGAGCAGAAAGAGTCGGTACAGCATATCCTTCGCACCAGCAAACTGCCGGAGGCGACGACCCACGCTTCCCGCTCAGACGATGCTGACAGCCAGGCTGATGAGCCTGCGGCGAAGAAAGTGCGCGCAGTAAAAGCGGCCTAATCTTCACTACAACGCCGGAAGCGAACCTTCCGGCGTTGCTGTTTCTGACTTAAGATTCTCTTCCCGTCTCATCCGTATTAGCTCATTAAATGAGCCCCATCGTTCATCGTTATTCCTGAGCGCTCTGATTCTGACAGAACAGGCGGGGGGTAATGCACATTAAAATTCTTTTCTGAAAAATATAAGCTCATCAAAATTCTTTGCCCGCACTCTCCCTCTGCCATTCTGTGCGACCCATCAGTGATGACAGTAGTGCTCAGACAGGGTCAGAATACCTGTTCCGCCTCTATCAATCTCTCCTGGCAGTAAATAAGGCATCCTGAAACAGAGTAAATCCTGCTTAAGTCCGGAAAGAAAATGTGAAAACCCTTCCCCAGTCATTGACCAGGAAGATACTACTGAATTTTTTAATTCTTTTATGAACCTGTACGTTAAAAAAGCGCTTTCCAAAAAAATTATCATATTGGACTTTTTTTTAATTAACATCTACCGCCTGTCATGTATAGAAATCATAAAAACGGAGAGGAGGTTCGATTTTGATTATACTTATTAATAAAAAAACCAGAAGCCTGTTTTGTAAAGGAAAGGTAATTTCCCTGAGCAGGAACGAATTCACACTTTTTATTTTTATGATCAAAAGCAGGAAGGCAAGGGAGATTGATGTTGCCGATTTAATTTTACAGGTATGGGAAGCAAGATATAAATCCATCTCTGCTAATAATATCTCTCAGCTCTTCTATCTGCTGAGAAAAAAAGTTCAGATTATAGACCCCCTTTTGAATCTGACTTACTCAAAAAGCAAAGGCGTTCAGTTTTTTATACCCAAAAACCTCGTTTTTATCACCTGTAATGAAAAGCTCTACTTCTTTTTACAAAAGAAAATCACCTGGTTCAGAAAATTTACACGCCGCACTCTATTTTTTATTTGAGCATTGCGCTGATCTTCATTATCACTATATCCACTCCAGGTACGACAGGAGGCGTTAACATGTCAGGGGAGATATATGAGAAATGAACCTGAAACAATCTGGCTGATGATCTTCTTGCTGATATCCTTTTTCGGGGGCGTAACAAGATATCTGTTAAGTGCTTACGCAGGAAGAGCAGCGCCAACTATACAAACACTTTTATCTGCGCTGACCATCTCAATTTTCTGGGGACTTCTTGGAGGTATTATATGTGTTAATTATGGATTAAGTCTGTATGAAGCCATTGTTATAAGTGGGTCTGTCTCATTTTTCTGTGGTGGATGTGTTTACCGTTAAATCTGAAGAGGTTAAATAAGGACATTCTATGAGCAACCAGATTACAACTGCATTCCCGTTAAAAACGTTCCGCACTGATTTTTTAAACTGGTCAAAAGAGACATCCGGAAAAAACATTCTCTCATGTTCACCTAAAACCAGTGCTGAATTACTCGATGTCATTAACTGGGCTGTTGATAATAAATTCAAAGTTCGCCCGGTAGGTATTCAGCATAACTGGTCAAGATTGACTATTGATAATAATGCTGACAACAGCGATGTTGTCCTGGTTGACATGACGAAACATCTTAATGCTGCAACGATAGTTAAACATGGTGATTACGGCTATGTCACGGCTCAGACCGGCATTCAGATGGAAGCTCTTGTTACTCTGCTTGAGAAAAAGAAATTGGGCTTTTATAGCATGCCTGCACCAGGCGATCTGACGCTTGGCGGTGTCCTCGCAATAGGAGGACATGGAACCGGCATCGCCTCTGTCAATGAAGAACGCCCCGCAGGGGGGAGTTGGGGAACCGTCAGCAATAACATTGTCGAACTCAAAGCCATTGTGTGGGATGACAAGCTTAAGCAGTACGTGTTGAAAACGTTCGAAAGAACCAACCCGGAGATATCAGCCTTTATGGTGCATGTCGGGAGAGCATTTATTTATGAAGTTAAACTTCAGGTGCCGCGCAACAAGCGTTTACGCTGCCAAAGTTTTGTCAATGTTCCCGCCGTCGAATTATTTGGTCAGGAGGGTGAAGGTATCAGAACCTATACCTCCTATCTGGATAAATGCGGGCGTGCTGAGATCATCTGGTTTCCGTTTACTACCACACCATGGTTAAAAATCTGGACAGAGTCTCCAGCCTACAACAGGATATCTAAACCCGTCCATTCTCCCTTTAACTATCCTTTTTCGGATAATATTCCTGTTCAGGTTTCCGATTTGGTCAGGAAGATTCACAATGGCTTTCCGGAACTCACACCTTCATTAGGAAACCTGATGTTCAATCTGGTCAATATCGGACTTGGTGCGACAATCAGTAGCGACCTGTGGGGGTGGAGCAAAGATGTCTTGATGTATATCAAGCCAGACACGCTTCGGGTGACGGCTAACGGCTATGTCATCATCACCCGCAGAGAGAACATTCAAAAGGTACTCAGTGAATTTAAGGCGAAATATGAGAGCATGGTGGATATCTACAAAAAATCTAACGCTTATCCCATGAATGGTCCGATTGAAATTCGTGTGACCGGTTTAGATAATCCAGCTGATACCGATATTGCTGGTGCTGTTCCTCCTGCACTCTCCGCAGCCCGGCCTGTTGATGCTCACCCTGAATGGGATGTTGCAATCTGGCTGGATAATCTGACAATGCCTGGTACTCCTGACTCACTGAAGTTTTTCAGAGAGTTGGAAGAGTGGGTGTTCAATCACTATTCTGGCGATTATGCAACGGTACGCGTTGAGTGGAGCAAAGGCTGGGGATATTCAGAAAAAGATGCCTGGGATAATGAGACGGTTATCGACACCCTTATTCCTGATAGCTTAACTCAGGGTATCACCGATGGGTATGACTGGCGTTTTGCAAAAGCGACGCTCGATAAGTATGACCCTCACTACCTCTACTCTTCACCTTTAACCATGAGGCTTTTTAAAGCGACCCTGTAGTGATCTTTCGGTCACTGTGAATGAAGCCACATAAACTGTGGCTTCATATCCGGATAGCTTATTTTTAATCACCCCATTCCTCATTGAAATGGTAGTTAATCTGACTGGCATCGCCACCCAGAGCACTGCCTAATGAAGCAATCGTTGTAAATATAGCAAAGCCAATCGAGTCAAGGGCGTGATGGATGCTTCCTAAGCCGATGGCATCCAAAAGTCTCCCTGGAAAAGAGAGCAGGGGGGTATTGAATAAGTCGTTAATCAGCTTTACACCACCAACAATAATTTCACCAACGTTGCCACCTGAGACTGAGTTTACTTCGCTTATAGTAAGTTCACGCATTGACATTTCCTTATCACAATAATAAATGGAAAATTTATTACAAAATAATTCCGCCTTCAATTGATGGTTGCATAAGCCAGACAGGCTGTCAATAATCCGGAAGCCAACCTCTTTTCATGATAAAATAATAAATCTTCTCCAGCCTGATATCCGGAAGGAGTCGTTTAAATTATTTGTCATTATTCAGGGTGTCTATTTCCGGTTTTTTATTGTGCCGTCGCGATCTCAGTATCGGTGGCATGTTAATTCGCTCACGCTTTTCTCAAACAGAAATTCCCCGGCTTTTCACTGCCCGCGTTCGATATTAGTGTGGCCCCATCATCTGCAAAGGGTTATTACTGGTTAACAGGAAAAACCTGAGCGTTTCACGGTTTCTGCCACTGTGAGGCGCTCAGGTTTTTTTTGCCTTGCTCGTCCCTTCAGCTGGCTGGAACTGCAGCCCGGCATTCAGTACTGGCATCACCCGGCGGGTATCGCCCGCACTCAGGATGCCTGGGTGACGGAACGTAAAACCGTGGTGACATTTTAAGTTTCCCTGTGGAGCAGGATCGCCGTCACGCTTTTCACCGAGGCAGATTGAGGTCCGTCTCAAAAATGGTAGAGTGCGCGTACTGGATTGTTACTGCTCAGGCAGGCAAAACCTGATTTCTGGCATCAGCCGGAGGTCAGGTTTTTTGTTTTTGGGGTCTGGATGAAAATCGCCAAAGTGCTTAATAACAATGTGGTGGTGGTTCAGGACGAACAGGGACGTGAGCAGGTCGTGATGGGACGCGGACTGGCTTTTCAGAAGCGTGTCGGGGACAGTCTTGATACCGCGCAGATTGAGAAAGTATTCGCGCTGCAAAGCGATCTTCTGGTGCGCCGTCTTGAGGAGTTACTGAACCAGATCCCTGCTGAGGTCATGACGACCTGCGACCGGATTATCAACCTGGCAGCACAGCGATTAGGGAAACTGCAGGAGAGTCTCTACATCACATTAACGGATCACTGTTTCTTTGCCATCGAGCGGCAGAAGAAGGGGCTGGCGATAAAAAACGTGCTGCTCTGGGATATCAGGCGACTCTATCCCCGGGAGTTTGAGCTGGGTCAGGAAGCCCGCGCCATCATCGCCCGTCGTCTGAATGTGGAACTGCCTGAAGATGAAGCCGGATTTATCGCGCTTCATCTGGTAACGGCTCAGCTCAACAACGAAATGCCGGAAGTGATGGATGTGACGCGGGTGATGCAGGACGTTCTGCAACTGGTGAAGTATCAGCTGCAGCTGGACTATGACGAGTCATCGCTGAGTTACCAGCGGTTCGTCACCCATCTGAAGTTTTTTGCCCAGCGGATGCTGACACGAACCGTCGTTGATGACGATGATGTGTCACTCCATACCGCGGTCAAAGAGAACTATCCCAAAGCGTGGAAATGCGCGGTGAAGATCGCGCAGCATCTGCAGCAAAGCTATCAGCGCGATCTGACAGCGGAAGAGATGATGTTTCTCGCCATTCATATCGAACGGGTGAGAAAAGAGGGGCGTTAACCCCCTGAACCTGGATTGTTACTGCGTAGTGCAGGCAAAACCTGAGCGCGGCCTCTGAAAAGAGGTCGTTCTCAGGTTTTTTTATTTTTGGCTCCCTCAACGGATGTCTGCGGACATCGCTTGTAAGGAAAGAGAGATGGAATATCAGAAACTGGCGCAGGAGATCCTCAGCCATGTGGGTGGTAAAGCGAACATCGTCAGCCTGGAGCATTGCGCCACCCGGCTTCGTTTCAGACTGAAAGAGAGTCAGAAGGCGGATGCGGAGGCACTGAAGAAAAACCCGGGTGTGATTATGGTGGTTGAAAGCGGCGGTCAGTTCCAGGTCGTCATCGGCAACCATGTGCATGCAGTCTGGCAGGCGGTTCGCGCTGAAGCGGGACTACGCGATGACGCTCCTGTCGCAACGGACGAAAACGACAGTGGCGGTAATCTCTTCAGCCGGCTTATCGACATCATTTCAGGTATTTTCACCCCCTTTATCGGCATTCTGGCCGCTTCGGGCATTCTCAAAGGCCTGCTGGCCCTGGCTGTGGTCTGCGGCTGGCTTTCCGTTGAGAGCGGCACCTATAAAATCTGGTTTGCTGCCAGTGATGCGCTGTTCTTCTTTTTCCCGCTGGTGCTGGGTTATACCGCCGGTAAGAAGTTTGGTGGCAATCCCTTCATCACCATGGTAATCGGCGGAGCACTCACCCATCCGACCATGATCGCCGCCTTTAATGCCAGCCAGCAGACCGGCGCAATGGCGGACGCGTTTCTGGGTATCCCTGTCACCTGGTTCAACTACAGTGCGTCGGTCATTCCGGTGATTCTTGCCGCGTGGGTGAGCTGCTGGCTGGAAAAGCAGAGCAACAGGCGGCTTCCTGCCTCCATGAAGAACTTTTTTACGCCCCTGATCTGCCTGGGCGTTACCGTGCCGCTGACTTTTCTGGTGATTGGCCCCGTGGCCACCTGGCTGAGCATGATGCTGGCCAACGGCTACCAGTGGATTTATGCGCTGGCCCCCTGGCTGGCTGGCGCCGCCATGGGTGCGCTGTGGCAGGTCTGTGTGATCTTTGGTCTGCACTGGGGGCTGGTGCCTCTCATGATCAACAACCTGGCGGTGCTGGGGCACGACTCAATGCTGCCGATGCTGCTGCCCGCCGTCATGGGTCAGGTTGGCGCCGCGCTGGGGATTTTCCTGCGCAGCCGTGATGCCCGGCAGAAGGTGCTGGCTGGCTCGTCCGTGACGGCAGGGATTTTTGGAATTACCGAACCGGCTGTGTATGGTGTCAATCTGCCGCTGCGCCGTCCCTTTATTTTTGGCTGCGTGGCGGGTGCTATCGGCGGGGCGATTGTCGGCTTCAGCCACACACACGTTTACTCCTTTGGCTTTGCCAACGTTTTCACGATTGCTCAGATGATCCCGCCCGGCGGGGTCGATGCCACGTTATGGGGCGGGATTGCCGGAACAGTGCTGGCGCTGGTTCTGAGCTGTGGCATGACCCTGCTTGCCGGTATGCCCAAAGCCGCCCCCCCTGTGGCGGCGACACCCCTCTCCTCAGACGAAAACGCGATCCTTTCCCCGCTGTCTGGCACCGTGCTGGCGCTCGATCAGGTGCCGGACGCCACGTTCGCCAGTGGCCTGCTGGGGCGCGGTGTCGCCATCATTCCGCTTGATAACAAAGTCATCGCGCCGTTTGCCGGTGAGGTCGCCTCGCTGTTTCAGACCCGGCACGCCATCGGCTTACTGAGTGATAGCGGCGTCGAGCTGTTAATCCACGTCGGCATCGATACGGTGAAGCTCGACGGCAAGCCGTTTATCGCACACGTCAGCGCAGGCGACAAAATTCAACCGGGCGATCTGCTGCTGGAATTTGATCGTCAGGCGATTCTTGATGCCGGCTATGACCTGACCACCCCCATCATTATCAGTAACAGCGATGACTACGCTGATGTCATCACGGCTGCAGCCAGCACCGTGACGGCCGGACAACCGTTACTCAGCCTCAGCCATCAATAACAGGAGAACAGCATGAAAACTTTCCCGGATTCATTTTTATGGGGCGGCGCCGTTGCCGCAAATCAGGTGGAAGGGGCCTGGCGTGAGGCGGGTAAAGGCCTTTCGACCTCCGACCTTCAGCCGCAGGGGATTTTTGGTCCGGTTTGCGAGCGGGGCCCAGGCACTCACAGCCTCAAGGATGTGGCGATTGATTTTTACCACCGCTATCCGGAGGATATCCGCCTGTTTGCCGAGATGGGCTTCAGCTGCCTGCGGGTCTCAATTGCGTGGACACGCATCTTTCCGCAGGGTGATGAGCAGCAGCCTGAAGAGGCGGGTCTGGCTTTTTATGACCGGCTGTTTGACGAGCTGGCCGCCCACAACATCACGCCGCTTGTGACGCTGTCACACTATGAGATGCCCTGGGGACTGGTGACGCAGTATGGGGGCTGGGGCAATCGGCGGGTGATTGATTTCTTCAGTCACTACGCCCGCACCGTCTTTACCCGTTACCGGCATAAAGTCAGACTCTGGCTGACCTTTAATGAGATTAACATGTCGCTGCATGCTCCTCTGACCGGGGTGGGTCTGCCGGAAACCGCCAGTAAAGGAGAGGTGTATCAGGCGATTCACCATCAGCTGGTCGCCAGCGCGCTGGCGGTAAAAGCCTGCCATGAGATTATCCCTGACGCCCAAATCGGCAACATGTTGCTGGGTGGGCTGGTCTATCCATTGAGCTGCAAACCCGAAGATGTTCTGGAAGCCCTGCAGGAGAACCGGACATGGCAATTCTTTGGCGACGTTCAGTGCCGCGGCGCTTATCCGGGCTACATGTTGCGCTTCTTCCGCGACAACCATATTGCCCTGGAGATCACCGACGCCGACCGTGAAGCGCTGAAATCGACCGTCGATTTCATCTCTTTCAGCTACTACATGACCGGCTGCGTCACCGCCGATGACGCGCTGAATCAGCAGTTGCGGGGCAATATCCTGAGTATGGTGCCGAACCCCCATCTGCCCGCGTCTGAATGGGGCTGGCAGATTGACCCGATCGGCTTGCGCACGCTGCTCAATCTGCTGTGGGATCGCTATCAGAAGCCGCTGTTTATCGTTGAGAATGGGCTAGGCGCAAAAGATAAACCCGATGCCGCCGGGGTCGTGCAGGATGACTACCGCATCAGCTACCTCAACGATCATCTGGTGCAGGTCCGTGAGGCGATTGAAGATGGCGTGGAGGTTATGGGCTATACCAGCTGGGGCCCGATCGATCTGGTCAGCGCCTCGAAAGCCGAACTCTCTAAACGCTACGGATTTATCTACGTCGATCGCGATGACAACGGTGAGGGTTCACTGGCGCGCAGCCGTAAGAAAAGCTTCTACTGGTATAAAGAGGTCATCGCCACCCGTGGAGGATCGCTGAAAGGGTGATCGCCGCGGGAAAGCGACATCGCGCTGCCTGCGATCTCTTTTCCCTCCGTGCAAAACCGGCTGAGTCAGGGTGTCTCGCCGGTATTAACCTGATAGCGGGTGCTCCTGCCGCCGCCTTCCAGACGGTAAAGGCACCCTTTTTCGACCAGATCCGCCAGATGTCGGGTTGCAGTCGCTTTACTGACTTTTGCCACCTTCTGATACTGACTGGCGCTGATCCCCTGTTCAAATCCCTGCTCGCCGCCATCCAGCAGCCTGTTCAGCACTTTAACCTGCTCCTGACTCAGTCCCGTTCCCTGATAGCGCAGCCAGAATCGCGCCTTGATCTGCGTGCGGTCAATCACGCTCATCGCCTGTTGCAGGCTCTCATCAAGGATATCCAGAAACCACACCAGCCAGCGGGTGATGTCGGTGTCGCCTTTTTGCGTCTGTTCCAGAATGCGGTAATAGTCCGCACGGTGCGCCAGAATGGCGGGAGACATGGCGTAGAGACGGATACTCTGACTGTCGGCCTGCGCCAGTGCCAGGTCGGTAAGTGCCCGCGTGATGCGGCCGTTGCCGTCATCAAAGGGATGCAGGGTCACAAACCAGAGGTGACAGATCGCGGCCCGCAGCAACGGGTCGAGCATGACGTCCTGCTGGCTCTGGTTAAACCACGCAATAAACTGTGCCAGCTGCGGCTCCAGTCCGTCACGCGGCGGGGCTTCAAAATGGACGGTGGGCCGGTCGATACGCCCCGAGACCACCTGCATCGGCTCGCTGCCACGCAACATCCCGACGCTCAGACGCTGCACCGTCCATTCATCTGCCGGAAACAGCCAGTGATGCCACTGATACAGCCGCTCCATCGTCAGCGGCTGGCTGCGGTTGTTGATCGCGTCCAGCATCATCGCCGCCAGGCCTTCTGAGCGGTCAGAGACCGGCCAGGGCTGCTCTTCCGTGACGCCCAGCCGCCGCGCCAGCGACGAGCGGACCGACTGCACGTTAACCCGCTCCTCTTCAATGGCCGATGAGGAGAGGATATTACTGAGCAGGGTATCCAGCGTCTGACTTTCGCTGTCGGGGTGCAGACTGGCGCGGCCCAGCAGCAGGCCGCGCTGCTGCTGCAGATGGCGCAGGCGCGGTAACAGCACAGCATCCTGCCAGTGAAAGTGGGGCCAGTCGGCCTGTTGCCAGATCCAGTGGGTGTTCATAGTCAGCTCAGGGTCAGAGAATGAGCCGAATCACGCATCTTATTCGGCTCACAGAATGAGGCGATAATAACAAACAATCGGCTCACAGAATACGCTGGCGAACCTGAAGACAGAAAAAAGGGCCCGAAGGCCCTGTCTGTTTAGCGGGAGAACTGAATAAAGGTGTCTGAGTAGTAATGTACAATCCAGGCAACATAAGCCAGCCAGATAATTAACCCACCTGTTAAACCGAATTTACCAATCATTGATTTCTCTCCACAGTGATAAGGGTCTGCAGCAATGTTTTACATAAACTGACAGTTGTGGAGAGCGGCTGTATTGTCGCAGATCAAAAAAATCCCGTTCACCATTCACGACATAATCCCTTAGCGATCAATTTCCCCGAAATAATCAGGCGGCGTTCTGCGTGCCGCAGGCTGAGCGCAGGGTAAAGTTCAAAAAAACGCCGCCGATAGATGATCTCAGGAGCACTATAACCACAAGGAGGTAAAGAGCAGGATCATTTCCAGGGGAAAAAATTATGTCCAGTTCGTTACTAAAAAAGAAAAAAATGAGTACCCGTGCGCAGATGCTGCTCATGGGCGGTTTAACCATCACGCTGGGCTTTACCGTCACCATCGGTGTTCTCAGCTGGCAGTCCGGTAAAGAGCAGAAAGCGCTGGCAGAGAAGTATCTGCAGCAGATTGCCCAGAGCCGGGGTCTGCAGGTGCAGCAGGAGCTGACACATGCGCGCGATGTGGCCAGTCATCTTGGACAAAGTCTGATCGCTTTACCGCATGCAGGCATTACCGATCGCAAGGCAGCGGACAAAGTGATGGAATATGCGCTGCGCGCCAATCCGGAGTATCTGTCGATGTCAGTGATATTCGAACAGAATGCGTTCGATGGCCGCGATGCGGAGTTCGCCACCCAGCAGGGTCAGGCGCCTCAGGGCCGCTATGCCTGGTTTGTTGACCGTGATGCCTCAGGCCATTACGCCATGCATCCTCTGCTTTCTTACCTCACGCCGGGACAGGGCGACTACTATCTCATCCCGCAAAAGTCTCAAAAAGATACGCTTACCGAACCCTATAGCTACGCCTATAACGGCGTGCCGACATTACTCACTTCGGTGGCTGCGGTGATTATGGATCAGGGCACGCTGAAAGCGGTCGTCACGTCAGATATTTCGCTGGCCTCGCTGCAAGCGAAAGTGAACCAGATTAAACCCTGGCAGGGCACCGGCTATGCGCTGCTGCTCTCCAATGGCGGCAATGTGGTCTCATCGCCGGTTAAAGAGGAGGCCGGCAAACCCTGGAAAGGCCAAACCGATAACTTTACCTCGAAGGTCGTGCAGCATTTTGATGGGGTACTGGGTGAAGAGGCGCTGGTCACCTGGCAGCCGGTCGTGATCGGCAACAGTGATAAGCCCTGGTATCTGGGCGTGGTCGCGCCGGTCAGCCAGGTGATGGCCGCCGCCAACCGCCAGCTGATGTGGGCGGTGATCCTGATGGTGGTGAGCATTCTGCTGGTCGGTACGGTGCTGGGTATGCTGTTCAGCCGTAAGGTGCTGCGTCCGATTGGCGGCGAGCCGATTGAAGCGGCGCAGATCGCGCTGGCGGTAGCCGATGGCAAACTGGATAACGCGATTGCCGTGCAGAAGGGCGATCGCAGCAGCCTGTTCTTTGCCCTTGAGACCATGCAGACCCAGCTGCGACAGATTGTCGGACAGATTAAAGATGCCAGTGAATCGGTGCGTCAGGGGGCGGGGGAAATTGCCAGCGGCAACCTCAACCTGGCGTCGCGCACCGAGGAGCAGGCTGCCGCGCTGGAGCAGACCGCCGCCAGCATGGAGCAGATTAGCGCCACGATTCGTCTGAACGCCGACAACGCACAGCAGGCGACCAGCCTGACCGAAAACGCCACGCACATCGCCAGCCGCGGTGCCACGCTGGTCGGTGAGGTCGTGCAGACCATGGCGCAGATCGATGACAGCTCGAAAAAAATTGGCGATATCACCACGATGATCAACAGCATCGCTTTCCAGACCAATATTCTGGCGCTGAATGCGGCAGTGGAAGCGGCGCGTGCTGGTGAACAGGGACGCGGCTTCGCCGTGGTCGCCAGTGAGGTGCGTAATCTGGCCCAGCGCAGTGCCAACGCTGTGAAAGAGATTGGCGCGCTGATCGAAGAGTCAAGCGTGCGGGTCGAAAGCGGCGTCCGGCTGGTGAACGATGCCGGTAAGACCATGCAGGAGATGATGCAGGCGGTGAACTCAGTGCAGGGGATTATCGGTGAGATTGTCACTGCCTCTGACGAACAGGCGCGTGGCATCAGTCAGGTCACGATTGCCGTCAACGAGATGGATGGCACCACCCAGCAGAACGCCGCGCTGGTGCAGCAGATGTCCGCCGCCGCCAGCTCACTGGAGGATCAGGCGCAGCAGCTGGCACAGACGGTGGAGCAGTTTCACCTGGCATAAAACGCACTGACAACGCCGTCGCTGCCGGACAGGGCGACGGCGCAGACCTCTTCCGCAAAGTCGCAACACCCGCCATCCCTGGCGGGTTAGCCGTCTGTGTGGGCTGTCTGATGCAGATTCATTACGCCTCTGTCAGGCGCTCACCGCTGACGGCATCGAACAGGTGCATCTTGTCCGGATTAACCGTGACCGGCAGCGTGCCACCCGGCACGGCATCACTGCGGCCGCTCAGCTGCATATGCAGCAAAAATCCCTGCCACGTCAGATGTAACAGCGTCGACTCCCCCGTAATCTCAACGATATTCACCGTCGCCGGTTGCCCGCTGACATCGGTGATCAGATCGTGAGGGCGCACGCCCAGCGTGACCGGCTGACCCGCCTGCTGCTGTGCGGCACGGTGCCAGCGGGAAGGGAGCCGCAGCCACTGCTCACCACAGCAGACGCCAGGCACGGCGTCCCGCACTTCAAAGCGGGCATCCAGCAGATTCATCGGCGGTGAACCGATAAACCGCGCCACGAAGGTGTTAACCGGGCGATCATAAATCGCCAGCGGCGCACCCTGCTGCACGATAACGCCATCCTTCATCACCACGATCTGATCGGCCAGCGTCATCGCTTCGACCTGATCGTGGGTGACATAAACCATGGTGGTTTTAAAACGCTGATGAAGCGATTTGATTTCGGCGCGCAGCTCCATCCGCAACTGCGCATCCAGGTTCGAGAGCGGCTCATCGAACAAAAATACCTGCGGGTTGCGCACCATCGCCCGGCCCATCGCCACGCGCTGCCGCTGTCCGCCCGATAAAGCCCGGGGATAGCGCTGCAACAGCTGATCGATGCCAAGAATGCCCGCAATCCGGGCGATTTTGCTCTTCTGCTCCTCGCGCTTCACCTTTTTCACCTGCATATGAAACGCCAGGTTCTCAGCAACCGTCAGGTGCGGATAGAGCGCGTAGCTCTGAAACACCATCGCGATATCCCGGTCGGCGGGGTCGAGATCGTTGATGCGCTTTTTGTCGAGCAGGATGTCGCCGTCAGAGACGCTATCCAGACCGGCAAGCAGCCGCAGCAGGGTGGATTTACCGCAGCCGGAGGGACCGACCAGCACGGTAAAAGTGCCGTCAGGAATGGTTAAATCCAGCGGCTGCAGTACGTTCTGTTTACCGTAGCGCTTCGCCACCTGTACAAGTTCAACACTGGCCATGGTCAGCGCACCTCATTTGAAAGTTGGAGTTGTTGCCAGCTGGGATAGCGGCGCGGTGAGCTACTGATTGCCTGTGACGCCACATCAATGCCCCAGCGCAGGGCGGTATGAGAGGAGTGCTGATAGAGCAGGGCAGTGAGAAAACCGGCATTGAAACTGTCCCCCGCACCGATGGTGTCGACCACCGTCACCGGTTGTGCGGCGGCAAATTGCACAGAGGCGGCAGACCAGAGGCGTGCGCCCTCCGCGCCGCACTTGATCACACATCCGCCGCGGCCGCTGAGCCGGGCTGACAGCTGTTTGCCGCTCTGCTCCAGCAGCTCTGCGCCCGCCAGACCCAGCGCCTCCACCTCATTCAGCAGCAGCCAGTCGCAGTCCGCTAACCATGCCGCAATCTGTAAGCGAAGGGCATCGCTCCAGCCCGCTGGCGGCCAGCCGGTGTCCACCGCCACACAAAAACCACGCTGCTGTAAGGTGGCCAGCAGCGCGGGATAGTGTGCATAAAGTTCCAGGCAGAGAAAGGTGCCGCACAGCAGCACGATGTCACCCGGGACGGCCTGGGGCGGCAGCTGAGCCAGCACATCGTCGACGGTCAGCAGGGTGATGTGCCCGTAGTTGCTGAGAAAGGAGCGTTCGTTATCGGGGTGAGTGACGCCCACCGTCAGTGACGTCTCGCAGGCGTAGCGCGGCCACTGCTTCGCGCTGTGCGGAAAATGGCTGGCCAGCCAGTGACTCAGACCATCATTACCCTGGTTAGCGATAGCGCGATGCGGCACCTGCATCGCCTCCAGCGCCAGCGCGCAGTTTCCGGCCGAGCCGCCGGGACGAAGCTCACTGTGCTGCAGCATCACTTCGGTGCCGCGCTGCGGCCAGTCACTGAGCGTACTCATGATTAAATCGACATTGATATTGCCCACCACATAGAGGGTGGCGACAGTGGAATGGTTCATAGTTATCCCTTACTTCCCCCGCTGGTGAGACCACTGACCAGCGTTTTCTGCAGCCAGATGGCGATAAACAGAGGCGGTACCGATGCCAGAATGCCAATGGCGGCAATCAGCCCGTCATCCGTCGCCCGTCCGGCGGTAAAACCGGCAATGGCGACCGGCAGGGTCTGGGCCGACAGATTGCTGGTGAACAGCAGCGCGTAAAAAAACTCATCCCAGGCGAGCAGCCAGCCAAACAGGGCAGCGGCACCCACCACCGGTTTTGCCAGCGGCAGCGTGATGCGCAGCAGAACCTGCCAGAAGCGCAGGCCATCCAGCCGGGCCGCCTGTTCGATATCACGGGGCAGGGCGTCGAACTGATTCTTCAGCATCCAGGTCAGAAACGGCAGGATCAGCGAGCAGTAGACCATCACCAGACCGGGACGGGTGTTGAGCAGACCCAGCTGTTGCAGCAGGAAGTAGAGCGGCAGTACAAAGGCCACGGGGGGCACCATATAGATCGCCAGGGCGCCGGAAAGCCAGGCATCGCGACCGCTGTAGCGCGAGAAGCTGAACGCCGCCGGGATCGCCAGCAGCAGGGAGATCGCCGTGGCGACCGACGCGACCAGCAGGCTGTTTCCCAGCGCATGCAGGAAAATCGCGCCCGGCTGGCCAGGTGCCAGCGAAATCAGCCCCTGATAGCGGCTGAAATCCCACTGGCGCGGCAGCCATTCTAACGGCACCCGGGAGAGATCGCTGGCGGAACTGACGCTCATCAGAAACAGCCAGCCCATCGGGGCGAGGATGCTGAGGGCGACCAGCAGCGCAGCCCCGTAACGCAGCCCCTGGCGCAGTTTAGTTTTCATAGGCGGAACTCCGGCGGCGCTGATGCCATAACATCAGCAGATAGAGCGTGATCAGCAGGGCGCACATCAGGGTCATCAGGATCGCGTAGGCAGCGCCGCTGCCCGCACGCAGGTAGCTGAACGACTCCTGATAGACGAAGAAGCTCAGGGTTTTGGTGCTGTCCACCGGCCCGCCGCGCGTCATCACATAGATGATGTCAAAAATTTTGAAGGCATCGATGGTGCGCAACACCAGCGCCACGCCCAGCGGCGCGACAATCGCCGGGAAGGTGATCGCCCGGAAACGACGCCAGGCGGAGGCCCCATCCAGTCGCGCCGCCTCAAACAGATCGTCGGGGATCGACTGCAGCGCAGCCAGCACCAGCAGGGTCACCAGCGGATAGTTTTTCCAGATGTCTGCAAACATCACCGCATTCAGCGCGGCATCCGGCGACCCCAGCCAGCTGCGATAGCCGTCAATAATGCCCAACTGGGTGAGCAGGGCGTTGATGCTGCCGTAGTCGGGGTTGAAGTTCAGCCGCCACATCATGGCGTTGACAATCGTGGGCAGCGCCCACGGCAGGATCACCAGCACCCGCAGCACGTTGCGTCCGTGGAATCGCTGATTCAGCAGCAGCGCCACCAGCACGCCGATGATCCCTTCACAGACCACAGAAACCACGGTGAAATAGAGGGTACGCCAGATCGAAGCCCGGAAATCGGGATCGCTCAGCGCATAGAGGTAGTTTTCCAGCCCGACCCAGCCTGGCGTTTCCCCGCTGCCAATCAGCGCAGCATCGGTAAAGCTGAGCCAGATTGTGCGCACCAGGGGCCAGGCGGTCAGCAGCAGCATCACCAGCAGCATGGGTGCCAGCAGCACCCATGCCTGACGCTGTTCGCGTTGACGCAGACTCAGCATCATCACTCCTTAACGCAGCCGGGCGGCGCTTTTATCGACCGTCGCCATCGCATCCTGGGCCGACGTTTTGCCCAGTAACACCTGCTGCAACTGCTGCTGGAGCTGGTTCGACAGGCGTGAGTAGTCGGCCGTCTCAGGACGTGACAGCATCACGTTAAGCGATTTATCCGCCGCGGCAATCAGACTCTCCTGACCTTTTTTCACCGCCTCATCCTGATAGGACGATTTCCAGATCGGCAGGCTGAGTTTCGCATACTCATTCTGCACCGGCTGAGAGGTCATATAGCGGATGTACTGCCACGCTTCATCCGCATGGCTGCTGCCTTTGGTGATACCCAGTCCCATTGAGCCGTTGACCGCACCCACTTTGCCCGGTGCATCCCCCGGCGCAGGCATGATGCCTACCTCCCCCGCCACTTTGCTCTGCTTGGGATCGTTGGCCATGTTGTACATGTAGGTCCAGTTCAGCGCGAACGCCGCATCGCCATTGGAGAACGATTTACGCACATCCTCTTCAAGATATTCACGCGACGCCGGATTGCTCAGCCCCTGATCGAGTGAGCTTTTCATCAGCGCCAGCGCCTTCAGAGAGGCCGGGCTGGAGAAGCTGAGCTTACCGTTCTGATAAAACTGGCCGCCAAAGCCGGAGACCAGCGTGGTGTAATCGCACACCAGCGCTTCCGCCTGAGACCAGCTCCAGACGAACGGATAGGTGACGATCTTTTTCTCTTTAATGATTTTCGCGTCATCCAGCACCTGCTGCCAGGTCTCTGGCAGCGTCGTAATGCCCGCTTTCGCCAGCATCGCTTTGTTGTAATAGAGGTACTTGGTGTCGAGGATCCACGGCATGCCGAGCGTTTTGCCTTTGAAGATCACCGTGTTCATCGCACCCGGGAAAACCTTCTCTTTTTCGTCGGGGGTAATGCGTGATGAGACATCCTGCAGCAGATCGAAACGGCTGAATTCTGCCGGCCAGATGGCATCGAACAGCACCACGTCATAACCATTGCCGCCCGCACCGCGCGCCGCCACGATCTTGTCATGCAGTGCTTCATAGGGAACAAACTCCAGATTGACGCTGACATCCGGATGCGCTTTCTGAAAGTTCTGCGTCATGGCGCGGATATCATTTTCGCTGTAGGCGGCCTGCGTCATAAACAGGGCATTAATCTGCGTGGCCGCCGCAGCGCTGCCTGCGCTTAACATCAGTAAGGCGACAAAGCCGGCTTTGAGTCGGGGGGTATAACGCTGTGACATGGTCTTCTCCACTATGCAGCAACAGGCTGTCAGTTAATTAAATCAATTTGATTGATTTAATCAGAGGCGTAATGGTCAGCGGGCAGGCTGACCTGTCAGGAATTAAGCAAAGGACGTGCCAGTAAAGGGCAGTAACATTAACAACGTCGTAACAACGCTGGCGCCCAGCCTGCGCTTTTATCGCCGCCTTGCCTATCCTGAACCGCGGAAATTGCGTACACGATCAAAGATATTGTTTGCCTCCATTGCTCCGCATACCAATACTGTGAGGTCGCGCTGTAAGGGAAAACAACATGAGAACCTCAGGCACCAACCTTGAACATGCGCGGGCGCATAACCGCCGTGTGGTGATTGAAGCGATTCGTCTGCATGGCGAGCTGACCCGTGCCGAACTGGCACGGCTGACGGCGCTGACGCCGCAGACCGTCTCCAACATCGTGGCAGAGCTGGAGCAGGCTGAACTGCTGACCAGCCGCCAGCCACGCCGCAGCGGGCGTGGTCAGCCCTCCATTCCAGTCACGCTGAATCCGACCAGTGCCTGGTCGATCGGGATTCACCTCGATCACCAGACCCTGCTGCTGGTTCTGGTCGATCTCAGCGGCGAAGTCCACTTCCGCCGCCTCCTGCTGGTGCAGAAGCCCCAGCCTGCTGCCACCCTGGCGTGCATTGCTGACGTGCTGACGGAGATGCGGGCCTTTCTCGGCGCGCAGTGGCAGAAGGTGTTAGGCATAGGCGTGGTGATGCCGGGACCGTTCGGCGTAGAGGGCATCTCATCGGTGGGACCGACCACCCTGAACGGCTGGGAGCAGGTCGATATCGAAGCTGAACTTGGCGCGATCAGTGGCCTGCCGGTGACGCTGGAGAATGACGCCACCGTGGCCGCCATTGGTGAACGGTTTCATGGCATCGCCCATCAGCTTAACTCCTTTATCTATCTCTATATCGGCACCGGCCTGGGCGCGGGGATCTTCACCGATGGCCACATCTACACCGGCCATGCCCATAACGCGGGGGAGATCGGCCACATCGTGGTCGAGCCGGGCGGGCGCGACTGCTATTGCGGCAATCAGGGCTGTCTTGAGCGTTATGTCTCGTTACAGGCTGCCTATGAGTTCTGCGGCCTCGATCCGATGCGGGCGCTGCCTGACGACCTGCTGCAGATTGATCCTGCGCGTTTCAGTGCCTGGATTGAAAGCATAAAGACGCCACTGCGCCAGGCAATCAATATTCTGGAGTCGGTGTTTGATGCAGAAGCGGTGATTATCGGCGGGATGATGCCCGCGCCGTTGCTGGAGCAGATGGTCGCGCAGTTACCGCCGCTCTATCAGTCGGTACGCGGACGCTATCTGAATGCGATGCGACTGAAGACCGGCATGACCGGCAGCGATACCGCCGCGCTGGGTGCCGCCGCGCTGCCCATCTTTGATGAGTTTAACCCGCAGTTTCAGGTGCTGATGAAGTAAAGAGGAAATGGCGCTGTTGCAGACAACAGCGCCACCGGGATCAGCCCGGATAGATCCCGCGATCTTTACGCGCCATCAGGATACGCTCACACGCCACGATGTAGGCCGCGGTGCGCAGCGAGCACGCTTTCTCTTTCGACTTGTCCCAGACGTGAACCATCGCTTCTGTCATGATCTTGTCTGAGCGACGATTGATCTCATCTTCACTCCAGAAGAAGCTGGCCATGTCCTGTACCCATTCGAAGTAGCTGACGGTTACGCCGCCCGCATTGCAGACCACATCCGGCACCACGATAATGCCGCGCGAAGCGAGCATGTCGTCGGCGTCAGGGTAGGTGGGGCCGTTCGCGCCTTCCAGCACGATTTTGCAGCTCAGCACCTCAGCACGCTCACGCGTAATCTGACCCTCCAGCGCCGCCGGGATCAGAATGTCCATCTCCGTCGTCCAGAACGCCTCTTTCTCAATGCTCTGTGCGCCCGGGAAACCAGCGATCTGCTTGTGCGCAATCTGCCATTCCGTCAGGGCTGCCATGTCGATACCGTCGGCATTGAACAGGGTGGCCGTGTGATCCTGAATCACCACCACGCGCGCGCCCGCCTCGTCAAACAGTCGGGCCGCTTCACTGCCGACATTACCAAACCCCTGAACCGCCACGCGGGCGCCTTCAATTTCAATGTCTGCGCGACGCGCCACTTCGCGTCCGGTGATAAAGACCCCGCGGCCGGTGGCTTTCTCACGGCCCAGCGAGCCGCCCAGATGAATGGGTTTACCGGTGACGACGCCGGTAACGGTGGTGCCGAGGTTCATGGAGTAGGTGTCCATCATCCACGCCATCACTTTACCGTTGGTGCCGACATCCGGAGCCGGGATATCTTTCTGCGGCCCGATGATGATGCCAATCTCACTGGTATACCGGCGTGTCAGACGCTCCAGCTCGCCCTCAGAAAGTTTAAAAGGATCGACGCGGATGCCCCCTTTAGCGCCACCGTAGGGCAGGTTAACGGCGGCACACTTGATGGTCATCCAGGCGGAAAGCGCCATGACTTCGTTAAGGTCGACATCCGGATGATAGCGAATGCCCCCTTTGCCGGGACCGCGTGAAAGGTTGTGCTGAACGCGATACCCTTCAAAATGGCGAATTGAGCCATCATCCATCTGCAGGGGAATGTCGACAATCAGTGCCCGCTTGGGATGACGTAAAGTATCTATCCAACGTGAAAGATCGCCCAGATAGGGCGCCACCCGGTCGATTTGCTGCAGGTAGGTTGACCAGGCAGATGTGCTGCTTTCAGACGCATAAGATAACTTATCCATAAAAAACCTTTCTTAATGAAGTTATTTATTGTGTGGAGCCGTGGATGACGCGCGTACTGTTTTGCGCCGTCATAATCTAACACTCCTGAAACAAATAAGATGTGGCAGGCGCCCGTTCCCGACCGGGTTATGCCCCATTCTGGGGCAGAGAAAGTGAATAGTTTGCTGATTACACCCCCTGCGGGGCGAATAATGATGCGCACGAAGTGCGTATTTCGTGCATAGCGCGAGAAAACTCGCTATCTTTCAATTCTTTGAAGGCGTTCAAAAAGTTAAAGAATTGATCGACGCGATATTGACTTTATTGCACCAATTAAGTGCATGAGAATAAGTAATCAACCGATTACATTAAGTAATGGATAAAAGGTGAATAGCGGTGATTATTCAGCAGGTTAGAAAACAGCCGGGAAAAATTAAAAAATAAGAGGCCAGCATCGCTGGCTGGCCTTATCAGATTAGTGCGTCAGCGCCTGTTCCGCTTCCTTCAGGTCCTGACGCGCCTCAGCAAGCTTCTCTTCACGCTTGCGGATTTTGCTGGCACTGCGTTCTTCGGCTTTCGCCTGAGCCAGTTCCTGTTCGCGCTCCTGAACCTTGCTGCGCTTTTCGGCCACTTTTTCCTGTCGCTGCTTCAGCAGGCCGCTTTCGGTGCAGTGCTCTTCAACCTCACGCCGCGCTTTTTCCAGCCCGGCAATCTGGTGAGAATTATTGTGCTGTCGGGCAAAGGAGAGCTGCGTCTCAATCTCCTGCTTTTTTGCTGCACAACCGGTTAACGCAGAGTCGGCATGCGCCGCCGTGAAGGTCAGGGGAAGCAGGCAAAGGCTGAAGGCCAGTAAGGTCTTTTTCATTGTCGTCTCATCTATGAGTCAGGAGGTGGAGACAACAGTATACGAAGCCGCCTTAAGCGGTTCTTAACAGAAAAAAATATTCACTGGCGCGGAAAAAGCGGAGAGGGGGAAAGGCTGCCTGCTGTCAGGCAGCGCTTGAGGCGTTTGACCGGGAAAGGCTAAGGCGGCAATCAGGACCACTGAGCATGACGGGATGCCCCTGCTGACTCTGCTGTCTGAAATAGTCCTGCATCACCTGACTGATGCCGGCACCACACCACATGACATGATGCGCATGGCGTCCGGTGTTAAACGCCGGTTGTCCGCTGGCACTGGCATCCACCTCGACACTAAAACCCATCGCGGTCAGACGAATGGCTTCCAGCCAGATTTCGGTTTTGTCCAGGACGCTCACGGCTTCCAGAAACAGCGGAACAGAGGCGTGGTTTCGCGCCGCGTCACGCATCATCAGGTCAGCCTGCTGCTGCACCGTTTTTTCAAACCGGGCAAGACGGCGTGTGGCCCCCTGACGCCGGTCTGCGTGAAGCCAGACACTCAGAGGGCGCAGCAGATTAATAATGAAGTCATCCCCGCTGTAGTTACCGGACATATTGTTCATCTGACGCGAAAGCGACAGGGGTGTCCCGAACTCAAGCTGCCAGAGCATGTCACCTTTACGCGCCGCCCAGCCGTTGGTCATGATCGAGGTGGCGGTCTGCTGACCCTGTCTGATCTCCTCGGGCGTCGCGCCCGTGGCAGTTAAGTCAACCAGCGTGCGGATTTCACTGAGCTGTGCGTCACTCCAGTGTTCAGCGTGTTGTCTGGGCGTCAGTAACCCCTGCTTCACCCAGCGCTTCAGGTTCGCAGGATGCGTGCCGGTTATTGCACAGACCGTTTCCGTTGTATGAAAAAGCATATTGTGCCCTCTGTTGAGGGAATGGCCGCCGGGGTTAACCGGGGATGAACGTCTACTATGAACCTGATAACTGCTAATGAACAGGGGGGGTCCGGAGGAAAAACAGCGGCCACGCGGCGTGACGCTGCGTTTATTCGTCGTGAGCAGCCGGGTAAATCGAGGCTGATCAGCAGGTTAAAAAATCTGCGGCTCGTGAAAAAAAAGACTGTTTATTTATTCAGTAAAAATTCTTTACGCAACTATACCGGGCAATCCAGGGATATTTTAACTTTTTTAAGAGGATACCGATCTCTCCTCCTCTTTTATCTGCCAGGCAAACGACTAAAATATGGGGTTCTGATGATCAGGAGAAAGAGTGCCCAATGCCTTATCGTTTTACCTTCGCCGCGTTGACGGTTACTGCGTTATTAACCGGCTGTGCGAAACAGACGCCCAGCGATACGCCAGATGAATTTGCTGCGGGTCCGACGCAGATTGATGTTTCACACGTTAAAACCCGTGCCGATGATGGTTCAAGCGTCTTCCTGACGGTAGATGGCAAAGATGCCGGTAAATTACCGAATGGCGAAAGCATGCTGCTGCACGTTCCGGCCGGAAAACACCAGATTGGCGGTTATGTACCGACGCTGTTCGGGATGGGGCGTGTCACCATCGCACCGGTGGAAGTGACCACGTCACCTCAGGACGTCAAAAAAGTGGCCTATACGGTCACCCGTAACAAAGCCACCTTTGTCGAGAACAAGGACGAGCAGGGCTGAGCAGAGGACAGCGGAGAGCAACGCTCTCCGCTGAACGCGCCACGGTTATAAGCCGAGTTCACTCAGGGAAGGGTGATCGTCAGGCCGGCGTCCCTGCGGCCAGTGGAAAAGCCGCTGCGCTTCGCTGATTTTCAGATCGTTGATGCTGGCAAAGCGCTGCTTCATCAGACCCTGCTCGTCAAACGCCCAGTTCTCATTGCCGTAAGAGCGATACCACTGCCGCCGCTCATCGTGCCATTCATAGGCAAAGCGCACCGCTATCCGGTTTTGATCGAAACTCCACAGCTCCTTTATCAGCCGGTACTGCTGCTCCCGCTGCCATTTTTGCTCCAGAAAGGCGATGATCTCACTGCGGCCGGTCAGAAAGGTATCGCGGTTGCGCCACTGGCTGTCCACAGAATAGGCCAGGGCTACCCGCCCGGCATCGCGGCTGTTCCAGCCATCCTCAGCCAGACGCACTTTCTCTGCCGCCTCTTCAGGCCGGGTAAAAGGGGGTAAGGGCGGACGTGAAGTTTCCAATGTTTCTCCTTAACGACGCAAAGGCCCGGATGTTATCGCTCCCCGGGCTCTGTTACGGCCATATTAAAGTTCAAGCGCGTGGATCTGGCAGACGGCACGGGCCGCTTCCTGACCTTTTTTCACGAAGTGCTGGGTGTAGAAGTCGATAAACTCCGCCGAAGGCTGGAAGTTATGCGGCGTCAGGGAGACCGAGAAGACCGGCACGTTGGTGGCCAGCTGGGCCTGCATCAGACCACTCACCACCGCCTGAGCCACAAAGTCATGGCGATAGATGCCGCCATCCACGACCAGCGCCGCGCAGACAATCGCATCAAAGTTGCCGGTCTGCGCCAGACGCTGTGCCAGCAGCGGCATCTCAAAGGCGCCCGGCACATCCCAGGTTTTGATCTCATAGGAGGTTCCCCGGCTCTCCAGCTCCTGTTCGAATCCGGTCAGAACCTGAGAAACGATTTCGCTATGCCAGTTAGCTTTAATAAAGGCGACTTTCAACGGCTGCATGACTTACTCCAGTAAAAGGTAATATCCCGTGGTAATGAGCGCGATGACGTCCCTGAACCCCGGATGAAACGTTAAGCCGGACAGGCCGGTAACCTGCTGACTCTCATCACTATACTGTAATGTAAACAGTCTGTGTCCACCATTGTCATTATGTGTGAATAACCTTTCCTCCCTTTGCGGGCATTAAACCCTGTCAGACAACCGCCAGAGCCGTTCAGACGCCTGATCCTGCCCGCAAAATCCCTTTCACCGCCCGGTTTGCGTAACAGATTCCGGTTATGAAACTGCTTAAATAAAATACTGGATATCTGAACAGTGTTTTGTATAATAAATGGACTGCCCGCCGGGTATTGGTAGCGTTAGCGAGGGGGTGAACCCATGATGATTTCGACTGAAAGCCTCAAATCTCTGGAACAATCGGTCACAATGAGCAGCCGTGAGCTGGCTCAGATGACCGGTATTACACATGGAGAAGTGAAGCGGTTAATCAAAAGTCTGGAAACGGCTCAGCGTCTTTCTCAGCCGCTCAAAGTGAATGACTATGAGCGCGAAGGGGAGGTGCGTCAGGAGTACCGCCTGAGCAAGCGTGACTCCCTGCTGGCCGTGGCACGCCTGTCGCCAGGCTTTACGGCCGAAGTGCTGGATCGCTGGCAGGACCGGGAAAGAACCACCCATCTGCCGGACTTTACCAACCCGGCTGAGGCTGCACGTGCCTGGGCTGAGCAGTTTGAACAGCGTCAGGCGGCGGAGCAGCAGCTGGCTCTCTCCGCGCCTAAGGCCGCCTTCTTTGATAACTTCGTTCAGGTGGATGACTCGCTGGGCTTTCGTCAGCTCTGCAAAATGCTGAAAGCGAAAGAGCCGGAGTTTCGTCAGTTTCTGCTGGAGCGCAATATCATGTACCGCGCCAAAGGTACCCTGACGCCGCAGCATTACCATCTGCAGGCCGGCTACTTTACGCTGCACACCGGCACCGGCGAAAACCAGCACGCCTTCTCACAGGCGCGTTTTACCGCAAAAGGGGTGAAATGGGTGGCCAGCCTGTGGGCAGCGCATCTTTCCGCTCAGCCAAAAGGGGCCGCTGCGTAGCGGTGCCTCTGGCCTGGCGGGCTGGCGCGGCGTGACTGGCAGAGGTTAAAGCGCAGGCATCCGCTCATACATACTGTGCTGACATAAAAAAGGCCGCATCGGAATGCGGCCTTTTTTGATTTTCCTGATCCCAGGGATGCGTTGCGGGCGATTACCAGCCTTTAATTGCATCGCCTTTATAAACTTCTTCCGCTTTAGCCGCGACTTCAGGCGACTGCAGCGCCGCTTTCAGCTTCTGAATTTTATCGCTGTCTTTATTGTCTTCGCGTGAAACCAGCGCATTGACGTAAGGCGAAGAGGCGCTTTCCATAAATAAACCATCGCGGTGAGCGGATAATCCCGCCTGAGCCGAGAAGTTCGTATTAATGATCGAGAACGCCACGTTCGGATCATCCAGCGTGCGGGTCAGCTGCGGCGTATCCACTTCAACCAGTTTCAGGTTTTTTGGATTTTCGATGATATCCAGTGAGGTGGGTAAATAACCCACACCCTCTTTCAGCTTAATCAGGCCCTGCGCCTGCAGCAGCAGCAGGCTGCGTCCCAGGGTGGTAGCTTCGTTAGAGATGGTCACTGTCGCACCATTCTGCAGCTCACTGATGTTCTTGATTTTGTGCGAATAGGCTGCAATCGGGAAGACGAACGTCTTGCCAACTACCGCAAATTTATAGCCGCGCTCTTTAGACTGATCTTCCAGATAAGGCAGGCTCTGGAAAGCGTTGGCGTCGACTTCCTTGTTATTCAGCGCTTCGTTCGGCAGTACATAGTCATTGAAGTTCAGCACTTCGACATCGAGCTGATATTTATCTTTTGCAACCTGTTTCACCACCTGCCAGATCGCTTCGTCCGGCCCGGTATTAATCGCCACTTTGACTTTGTTATCGTCATCTTTAGAGCAGGCGGATAATAATAAAACAGAACTGGCCAGTAATGCGGCAAACAAACCTTTCATTATCAGAAATCCCTCAGAGAATTGATGGCTTCAAAGATAATACAGAAATGTCAGGTTGCGAACTGACGGAGGGATATATCTTATAACCACACACCGGATATTGTTCATTAATTCACCATGCTGGCGGCTTATGCCCGTGAATTAACCGATGCCATTCACGGCTGTCCGGGCGGTTTTATTCCTGTGGCGCACTCATCCGGTCAACATCCCCTCAGCCAGTCCGCGCATTCTCTTCTACGCTTAAAGCCTGCGGTTCGCAGCATTGCATTGATTGTTAACAGGGAATACTGATGTCAAAAGATGAAAAGAACGGGATCGAAGCGGTTGAAGTCATGCGCAGCGGGGAAGCCTGGAACGGAGAGGTCATTGAATCCTATCCGCACGGCGAGCCGGAACTGACCGTAATGCGCCTGTCACTGCCTGCCCATACGTCATTGCCGTGGCACACGCATCCGATGCCGAATGCGGCGTTTATCCTTTCAGGCACCCTGATTGTGGAAGACAAAGCGAGCGGGGAGCAGCGTACCTTCCACGCCGGAGAAGCGCTGAATGAGACGGTCAACAGTGCGCACCGCGGTTACACGCTGGAGGAGCCCGCCGAGCTGGTGATTACCTATGCCGGGGTCAAAGGACAGGCGCTGACCGAACCACTGCCGGGAGAACCCGAAGAGTTCTGACGCCCTTGCAAAACGGCGGTGCAGCGCGCTGCCGTTATTCATCCCGCCCGTAGCGCCGACGCTATTCACTTCCCTGATAAACGATTCGCCAGAACCTGCATATCCACATCCTGAAACCGCTGTTTTAGCGACAGGCGAGGCGCGTCACAGCTGAGTTCACCTGCGCTCAGAAATGGCATCGTGAAGAGGAGTGAATCCCGGCACTGATTATGTGCAACGCACGCTGCTGACTCACCATCACGGGGCCTGTCGTTTTACAGCCTTTATAAGCGCATGATTAAATAGAATTTAAATTCTGGTACGCCAATTGCAATAACCCGTTCAGTAAGCAGCGCACTACACAACTGATACTGAATAGCTGGCTAGGGTTCCGGTTCACGCAGGTGAATGTCTGGTCCGAGAGCTGGCGACCTCTGCGAGGTTACACGGCGGGACAAAAGCCCGGGAGACAGCGGCACCATCTGGTGTCTTGCGCTGCTCCCGTTTTTTTGTGCCAACCAGAGGTCAACCATGAAGACATTTTCCCTTCTCCGCACGCTCATTCTCTCCCTGGCACTGCTGACCAGTGTGCCCTCTTTCGCCGCAGTTAAAAAAGAGTTCAACGTCTGCTGGACCATCTATGCGGGCTGGATGCCCTGGGGCACGATTGCTAATGAAAAAATCATCGATAAGTGGGCCAGCAAATATGGCATTAAAATCAATATCGTCCAGCTGAATGACTATATCGAATCGATCAACCAGTACACCGCAGGGCAGTTCGACGGCTGCACCATGACAAATATGGATGCCCTGACCATTCCCGCCGCGGGCGGCGTCGATTCCACGGCGCTGATCACCGGCAGCTACTCCGAGGGTAACGACGGCATCGTTCTGAAAGGCGTGAATAAAAAACTCAGCGACCTGAAAGGCATGTCGGTTTATCTGCCCGCGCTGTCCGTATCGCACTATCTGCTGGTGCGAGGTCTGGAAAAGGCCGGACTGCAGGAGAAGGATGTTAAGGTCGTGAACACCTCCGATGCCGATATCGTCTCCGCCTTCGGCACCAGCGGTGTCAAAGCCGCAGTGGCCTGGAACCCGCAGCTTTCCGTCATCAAAAAGAGTCCGCAGACCACAGAAGTGTTCAGCTCCTCCGCCGTGCCGGGCGAGCTGATCGATATGATGGTCGTGAACACAGAAACCCTCCACGATAACCCCGCACTGGGCAAAGCGCTGACCGGTGCGTGGTTTGAGATGATGGCAAAAATGCAGGCGGGCGATACCCAGGCGCTGAGTGCGATGGCTGCGGATTCCGGCACTGACCTCGCCGGTTATCAGGCACAGCTCAAAACCACCCATCTGTTCCCGACTCCCGCCGCCACAGAGGCCTTTGTCGCCTCGCCCGACCTGGCAAAAACCATGCAGCGCGTGGCCGCATTCTCTTTTGATAAGGGTCTGCTCGGCGAGGGTGCGCAAAGCGCTGACTTCATCGGTATGGCCTTTCCCGGCAACCAGACCCTCGGCGACAAAGCCAACATCAGACTGCGCTTTGACGACAGCTATCTGAAGATGGCCGCGGCAGGCCAGCTCTGAATTCCGGGCTGAGGAGCTTACGCCATGCGCCACATTAACCGTTATCCCCGACAGGGAATGCGCCTGACGCTGATGCTGTTGCCGTTTGTCTTGCTGATCGCCGCCTGGTTTATCAGCTCGGCGGTGCGGCTGGAAGCAAACCCGCAGGATAAACTGCTGCCCGGTCTGTCGCAGATGATCGCCGCGGTTGACCGGATGGCGTTCACGCCCGATAAACGCAGCGGTGAGTTTCTGCTCTGGGCGGATACGCTGATCAGTCTCACCCGTCTGCTGACGGGCCTGATGATCTCTGCGCTGATCGGCCTGGGCATCGGTATTGCCGCCGGGGTGTTTCCCATGACCCGCGCGGCGCTGTCGCCGTTTATGACCGTCGTGTCGATGATCCCGCCGCTGGCGCTGCTGCCGATGCTGTTTATCGTCTTCGGGCTGGATGAGCTGTCAAAAGTGATGCTCATCGTCATCGGCATCACCCCGATGCTGGCCCGCGACCTGGAACAGCGGGCGCGGGAGATCCCCATCGAGCTTTTCATCAAAGCCCAGACGCTGGGCGCGAACAGCTGGACAGTGGTATTGCGGGTAGTGCTGCCCCAGCTGCTGTCGCGACTCATTACCTCGCTGCGCCTGCTGCTGGGTTCGGCGTGGCTGTTCCTGATCTCCGCCGAAGCCATCTCTGCCACCGCCGGGCTGGGTTACCGCATCTTCCTCGTCCGCCGCTACATGGCGATGGACGTCATCATTCCTTATGTCATCTGGATAACCCTGCTGGCCTGGCTGATGGATCTTGCGCTGCGTCAGCTGCACAAAGCCTGTTTCCCGTGGGCGGAAGGAGGCCGGGAATGAGTTTTATCGATATCAAAAACATCTGGCAGGAATATGGCGACCACGTGGTGCTGGAGCGCATCAGTCTGCAGGTCAGGGAAGGGGAGTTCTGCTCGCTGGTGGGCGCCTCCGGCTGCGGAAAATCGACCTTCTTACGACTGCTGCTCGGTCAGGAGCGACCAACGCGCGGCACCATCACGCTCGATGGTGAGCCGCTGCCGGCGGAGCCCGATCGCAGTCGCGGCGTGGTCTTTCAGCGCTACTCGGTTTTTCCTCATCTCAACGTGCTGGATAACGTCACCATCGGTCTGGAACTGCCGGCGTCACCGCTGTGGGGCCGGCTGCTGGGCGCCCGAAAACGTCAGGCGCGTCAGCAGGCCAGAGAGATGCTGGAGCGAGTGGGGCTGAGCCATGCGCTCGACAAATATCCGGCACAGCTGTCAGGCGGGATGCAGCAGCGGCTGGCGATTGCCCAGGCGTTTGTCATGCAGCCACGCGTGCTGCTGCTGGATGAGCCCTTTGGCGCACTCGACCCCGGCATCCGCAAAGATATGCACGCCCTGCTGCTTCAGCTCTGGAGCGAAACCCGCATGAACGTCTTTATGGTCACGCACGACCTTGCCGAAGGGTTCAACCTGGGTACCCGGCTGCTGGTTTTTGACAAGGTGCGCCTCGATCCCCAGGCACCCAATGCGTGGGGAGCGCGTATCACCTATGACATTCCGCTCAACGAGACGCGGCTGTCCCAGCTGGCGACCGGCCGCAAAGACAACATTTACCCCCTAAAGGAGAACGCTCAATGACGGCACTTTTTCACTCTGGCCCTAGCCTGCGCGAAGAGCAGCTTCCTGGCGGCGCGCATACCTCGCTGCTCCTGCGTAAGGGCGGGATCCTGCGCCTGACCGATATCGACGGCGGGGCTAACGTCAGCGCCATGATGCTCAATCCGCACGAAAAAAGTGAACGGCTGAACCTGCCCGACACCCTTAAGGGTCAGCACACCGCGCGGCTGACCACTGGCCACTGTTTTTACTCTGATATGGGTCGCGTCCTGGCGGCTATCGTGGCGGACAGCTGCGGCTGGCATGACCCGTTCGGCGGCGTCCTTAACGCCGAAGAGACGCACGACAAGTACGGCAGCGGACGCTATCAGGAACTGCGCAACGGTTTCTACCGTAACGGCGTCGATAACCTGCTGGTGGAGATGGGTAAATGGGATCTCGGCCTGCAAGACCTGCTGATGGTGGTGAACTTTTTCAGCAAAGTCACGGTGGATGAGGCGGGGCGCTTTGCCTTCATTTCAGGCAACAGTCAGCCCGGCGATTTTGTTGAGCTGTATGCGCCGATGGACGTGCTGATCGTCCTGACCGCGCTGCCACACCCTCAGGATCCCGCCACTCAGTATCTGCCGCGCCCGATTCAGCTGCACTGGTATCAGGCCGATGCGGGTCAGGCCCTCAGCGACGCCATTTTCACCCGCGATGAAAATCAGCGCGCCATGCAAAACACCCAACACTTTTCCCTGTAAGGAGGCTGTGATGACAGCGATTACCCCTGATTATCATCCTGAAACGGCAGTCTGGCGTCATGTGATCCCGGCCGGGGAGCCCTGTCTGTTCGAGGTCAAAAAAGGGCAGCGGCTGCGGCTGCTCGACCTCGAAGGTAACCAGGCGATCGATACCCTGTTCTATCGCGCCGATAACCCCCGCGAGCGTTACGATCCCCAGCGCACCCTGCGTCGTCAGGGAAAGGTCTATCTGACTACCGGCAGCGTGCTCTACTCCAATCTCGGTAATCCGCTGCTGACCCTGGTTGCCGATACCTGCGGACGCCACGACACCCTGGGCGGGGCCTGCTCCCAGGAGAGCAACACGGTGCGCTATGCCCACGATAAGCGCTACATGCATAGCTGCCGGGATAACTTTCTCTGCGCCTGTCTGCATGATGGCCGCCTTCACAAGCGCGATATCGGCGCCAATATCAACTTTTTTATGAACGTTCCGGTGACGCCGGAAGGGGGGCTGACCTTTGAAGATGGACTGTCAGCCCCCGGCAAATATGTTGATCTGATCGCGGCGTGTGACGTGATGGTGCTGATCTCGAACTGTCCCCAGCTCAATAACCCCTGCAACGGCTGGAACCCGACGCCTGCAGAGGTGCTGGTGTGGAACTGAATCTGCACCCGACAGCGCGACAGCCGGGCCTGACATTCCCGCTCTGATCGATCGCCTGTCTGCCTCTACCGCCGCTGCACTGTTCAGGTGCCGGTCATCCCCGGGGACGGCCCCAGGGAATAGCGAATTCTGCGGGACGACCCGCCTCCCTGTGAGCATCACCTATGTTTGATACGTTACTGATTGCCAATCGCGGCGCGATCGCCTGCCGCATTCTGCGTACCCTGCACGCCATGCAGGTGAAAGGCATCGCCGTTTACTCTGAGGCTGACCTGAGCAGCCTGCATATCCGTGAGGCGGATAGCGCGATCAGCCTGGGCGACGGGCCCGCCGCGCAAACCTATCTGGTGGTGGAAAAGATCATCGCCGCCGCACGGCAGAGCGGGGCGAAAGCGATCCACCCCGGCTACGGTTTCCTCTCGGAAAATGCCGCCTTTGCCGAGGCGTGCGAGGCGGCGGGCCTGATTTTTGTCGGCCCCACGCCGCAGCAGCTGCGTACTTTCGGCCTGAAACACACGGCACGCGCGCTGGCAAAAGCCGAAGGCGTTCCGCTGCTGGAGGGAAGTGAACTGCTGGCGGACCGCCATGAAGCCCGCCGGGCAGCGGCCCAGGTTGGCTATCCGGTCATGCTGAAAAGCACCGCAGGCGGCGGCGGCATCGGTATGCGCGTCTGCCGCGATGAGGATGAACTCGCCGACGCGTTTGACACGGTGCAGCGTCTTGGCCAGAACAACTTCAGCGATGCCGGGGTCTTTCTCGAAAAATATATCGAACGCGCCCGTCATCTTGAGGTGCAGATTTTCGGTGATGGCAAAGGCGGAGTGATCGCGCTCGGCGTGCGTGACTGCTCGGTTCAGCGCCGTAATCAGAAAGTCATTGAAGAGACACCTGCACCCAATCTGCCTGACGGCATGGCAGAGGCACTCTGTTCCGCCGCCATCGCGCTGGGCAAAGCGGTGAACTATCGCAGCGCCGGAACGGTGGAATTTGTCTATGACAGCGCGGCGCAGCACTTCTATTTTCTGGAAGTGAACACCCGCCTTCAGGTCGAACATGGGGTCACCGAGCAGGTGTGGGGGGTTGACCTGGTGCAGTGGATGATTGAACTGGCCGCCGGGGAGCTCCCGCCGCTGGATCGTTTAGCCGCCACGCTGAAACCACAGGGCCACGCCATTCAGGCCCGGATCTACGCGGAAGATCCGGGACGGCAGTTTCAGCCATCACCCGGTCTGCTGACCGATGTTTTTTTCCCGCCAGCCGGAGGAAAGACGCTGCGTATCGACCGCTGGGTGGAGGCGGGCAGTGAAGTGCCGCCCTTTTTCGATCCGATGCTGGCGAAAACCATCGCCTGCTGTCCCACTCGCGACGAAGCCATTGCCACGCTGGCTCAGGCGCTGGCGGAAACCCGGTTATATGGCGTGGAGACCAATCGCCTCTATCTGCTGCAGATACTGGCTTTTGCGCCATTCACCACGGGGGAACCCTGGACCCGCTGTCTGGAGCAGCTCGGTTATCAGGCGGCTACGCTGGAGGTGCTGAGTGCCGGAACCCAGACCAGCGTGCAGGACTATCCCGGCCGTCTGGGCTACTGGGCGGTGGGGGTGCCGCCTTCGGGACCGATGGATGACCGCGCGCTGCGCTTCGGCAACCGCCTGCTGGGCAACGCTGAGGGCGACGCCGCGCTGGAGATCACCCTTAACGGCCCGACCCTTAAACTGAATACCGATGTGCAGGCGGTGGTCTGCGGAGCGCCGCTCCCCGTCACGCTGGATGGGGTCGATCAGCCGATGAATACCGTCTTTACTGTTCCGGCGGGCTCAACGCTGAAGCTGGGCGCGATCGCCGGTCCAGGCGTCAGAAGCTACCTCTGCCTGAGCGGCGGGATTCAGGTGCCGGACTATCTGGGCAGCAAAAGCACCTTTACGCTCGGCCAGTTCGGGGGACACGGAGGCCGGGCGCTGCGCAGCGGCGATGTGCTTCACCTGGCACCGCGCCCGGCAGACGTGACGGGCACAGCACTGCCCGCCTCGCTCTGCACGGGGCTGGCCGCGGTGCGCACGCTGAGGGTAATTTATGGCCCCCACGGCGCGCCGGAGTTTTTTACGCCCGACTATATCGGGACTTTTTTTGCCACCGAATGGGAAGTGCACTTCAACTCCAGCCGTACCGGTGTTCGCCTGATTGGACCGAAGCCGATCTGGGCCCGCGAGAGCGGGGGTGAGGCGGGACTGCATCCTTCCAACATTCATGATAATCCTTACGCGATTGGCGCAGTGGATTTCACCGGCGACATGCCGGTCATTCTCGGTCCCGATGGCCCCAGTCTGGGCGGCTTCGTCTGCCCGGTGACGGTCATCGAAGCGGATCTCTGGCAGCTGGGGCAGCTTAAAGCCGGTGATAAAGTGCAGTTTGTGGCGGTGGACATTCCCACCGCCCGCCGACTGGCCGCAGGAGGACGTGCCGAGCTGGCAACGCTCGAGCCACAGGCGATCGCCTGGCAGCCGGCACCGCTCACGTCGCCTGTCGTGATGACCTGCGGTGAAAAGGATAAGCGTCTGGTGGCGCGTCTCTCAGGCGATACGCATCTGCTGCTGGAAGCTGGCGAGCCGGAACTGGATCTGGTGCTGCGTTTTCGCATCCACGCGCTGATGCAGGCGATGGAAGCGCAATCCCGTCCGGGGGTCGTTGATATCACGCCCGGCATCCGCTCCCTGCAGATCCATTTCCAGCCGGAAACCCTGACCCCGGAGGCGCTGCTGGCGTGGGTGCGGGAGGCGTGGGAGGGGGTCTGCACAAGTGATGACCTTCAGGTGCCGACGCGCGTGGTGCATCTGCCGCTCTCCTGGGACGATCCCGCCTGTCAGAAAGCGGTCGAAAAATATATGACCACCGTGCGGCAGGACGCCCCCTGGTGCCCGGACAACCTGGAGTTCATCCGCCGGATCAACGATCTGCCGGATAAACAAGCCGTATGGCAGACGGTGTTTGATGCCCGCTATCTGGTGATGGGGCTGGGCGACGTCTATCTCGGCGCGCCCGTCGCCACACCGCTGGATCCCCGCCATCGTCTGGTCACCACGAAATATAATCCGGCACGCACCTGGACAGCCGAAAACTCGGTGGGCATTGGCGGGGCTTATCTCTGTGTCTACGGCATGGAAGGGCCTGGCGGCTATCAGTTTGTTGGCCGCACGCTGCAGATGTGGAATCGCTATCGCGATGTCGCCGATTTTGGCGGTAAGCCCTGGCTGCTGCGCTTTTTCGACCAGATTCGTTTCTATCCGGTTTCGGCTGATGAGCTGCTGCAGATCCGTCGCGATTTTCCCGTAGGACGCTATCCGCTGCGCATAGAACAGGGCACGCTGCGGCTGGCGGAATATCAGCATTTCCTCGACCGCGAAGCCGGAAGCATCAGCGCGTTTCGTCAACATCAGCAACAGGCGTTCAATGCTGAGCGTGACCGCTGGATAGCCAGCGGACAGGCACATTACACCACTCAGGAGAGTGAGGTGGCGGAAACGGGAGACGCGCCGCTTGAGGCCGGGGAGCAGGGCGTTGAGAGTCCGGTTTCCGGCAACCTGTGGCAGGTTCAGACCGCAGCGGGATGCCGCGTGAGGGCGGGCGATACGCTGGTGGTGCTGGAATCGATGAAAATGGAGATTCCGCTGCTGGCCCCCTGTGACGGGGTGATTCAGCAGGTCAGCGTGCAGCCGGGCAGCGCCGTGCGGGCAGGACAGCGGGTGGCCATCATCCTTGAAGATCGGTCTTAACAGTTCTGCGTGACAGGGTCACCTGTCACGCAGAACGCTTCTTAGCCTGCGCCCGCTTCACGTAGCCAGGTAATCAGCGCCTCGCTGCCCGGCTGACTCAGCGTGCGCTGCGGCCAGGCAAGATAATAGGGTTTGCTCAGCGGCAGACTGAAATCGTCGACAATCACCAGTTCGCCCCGCGCCAGCTCCGCCGCGATCAGGCGGCGCTGCCCCAGCAGCAGACCGGCCCCCGCCACGGCAGCATCAATTGCCAGCGAGGTCAGATTGAAACTGAATGCGGGCTGCGGAGCCGGTTCATCCACGCCTCTGGCCTGAAACCAGCTTCGCCAGTCCGGCAGGAACCGGCCCTCATTGCCCCAGTCGAGGTGAATTAAAGGTGCCTGACGGAAGATCGTTTCTGACGTATAGCGCTGGAGTAAGGCGGGGCTGGCAACCGGCAGCACCTCATCATGGAATAACCACTGTTTGTCCAGCTGCGGATAGCGATCTTCGCCAAAGCAGATGACGAAGTCTGCAGGCATCGCTGTGAAATCAACCTGCGCGTGCGTGCCATGTAACGACAGATCGCTATCGGGGCAACAGGCGCGCCAGCTCGCCAGCCGGGGCAACAGCCATTTGGACGCCAGCGCTGGTAAGGCATAGAGCGTGAGTGTCGGCGCTTTCGCCGCATGGCGGATATTCTGCTGACCCAGGTGCAGGATATCAAAGGCTTCGGTGACGTAACGCAGATAGGCCTTGCCGGTGTCAGTCAGCATCACGCCGCTCTGGGTGCGTAAAAAGAGCGCGCTGCCGAGCTGCTCCTCCAGCTGACGAATCTGCTGGCTCACCGCCGCCGGCGTCAATGCCAGCTGGGCCGCCGCTTTCGCCAGGCTGCCCAGTTCGGCGGCCACTTTAAAGGACTGGATAACACTGATTTTAGGCAACCGGGGTGAGTGGGCAGGCATTAACGCTTCCTTATCAGGGTATTAAGTTTTTATCGTTACACAGGCTTAGCAGGCGACAGGTAGAGTAGCATCACTCCTGCTCATGATGAGAACTGTTGCTATGACTGACTCCCTGGTTCGTCTCGATCTTCATCCGCTGGCCGATCGTGGCTGGCGTCACCGCTGTCGTGAACAATTGAACCACGCTGGCGCGCTGGTCCTGCGTCAGTTCTTACAGACCGCCGCTCTGGAAGCGATAGTTCAGGAGGGCAACGCGCAGCGTCACCTGGCTTATCACACGCTCAGCAAACATAACGTTTATCTGATGAAACCTGATGCGGCCTTCAGCGCCGATCATCCGCGCAATCGTGACGTAATCAGCACCAAAGGCTGCATTACCGATGACGCTATTGCGACCGACTCCCCGCTGCGTCAGCTTTATACGGATGAGCTGTTCAAACAGTTCCTGTGCGACGTGCTGGGAGAGAACGCGCTCTATCCCTATGCCGATCCGCTTTCGTCGATCAACCTGCATTATGCGCCTCACGGCCAGGAGCTGGGCTGGCACTTTGACAACTCCTCTTTTGCTATCACCCTGCTGGTGCAAAAACCGCAGGCGGGCGGGGTGTTTCAGTATGTGAAGGATCTGCGGGATGCCGATGCCGGTGAGATGAATTATGCAGGCGTCGCGGCGGTGCTGGATGAACGCCAGCCGGTCGAGGCCCTGGCGATTGAGCCCGGCGATCTGGTGCTGTTTCGCGGGCGCAACTCCCTGCACCGCGTGACCCCGACCGAAGGTGAGGTGACCCGCATGCTGGCGGTGCTGGCTTACAACACGCAGCCCGGCATTGCGCTATCCGAAACCGCGCGGATGACTTTTTACGGCAGACTGTGAAATCAGGGCATGACAGCCGCGCTCAAAGATTTGCTGCGTGCGGAAAGCCACTAACGCCCGCCAGTCTGCATCGCAGGGCCAGAATCCTTCGACAAGGTTTGCTTTGATCCTCTGGCCCTCTGCACTGGCGGGGTCGCCAGAGAGATGAAGCCAGTGATCGTCCCGCACCCGCCGATGCATCTCTTCCCCTTCATAAGTTCCGCATTCGACCACCAGCGGTAAAATCAGCGTGCCGTCGAGGGCGGTCAGCAGATACTGTGACAGATAGCCTGTCGCGGTTGCCGTAATGCCGGTGGCGCTGTCCCGCCCGGCGCCGGTATAGAGCAGCGTCAGCCACTCGCCATAAATGTCTTTGCCCCACTCATGGGCGGCATAATGCTGCTCTGCAATGGAGAGCAGCATGGGATGGCCCCAGGCTCCGGCTCCGGTGTGGAGATCGAAGCTGATGATGGTTTTCGCCACGGAGAGATGCTGCGCAACGATCTCCGCCATCGTGTTAAAGGACCAGGCGGGCTGTGTTCCGCCAAAGAAAAAGCCTTCAGCAGACGTATACTGTCCCGCTTCTGCGATGCGTTTTACTGCCTGCCAGCCGGTGTCACGCAGGACTTCGGCCAGCTGCCGATCAGCGCTGTCACGGTCGCCATGATAAAGGGAGTGTAACCCGGCGTAGGCGGAGTTAGCGGGCAGCGGCTGGCTGAAGTCGATAAAATGACGGTTAAGATCGATATTATCTTCATTGACGCGCCGCAGATGGGCCGCACCCCAGGGATTAAGCAGATGCACCAGCACCAGCGCCGTGTCAGCAGGGAGCGCGTTTTCGTCGCGCGTCTCCAGCCAGGCTATCTGGCAATCCGAACCATAATAACCTTCGACGCCGTGTATGCCGGAGATAACCAGCATCACGCGTGACGCGTCTGCAGGACCCCGTCGGGCCACATCCGTATAGAGCGCCTCGCCCTGCGGGCCAGGCAGGGGATGGCGGTAAGAGGTCACCACCGCGCCTGTACGTTCTGCAGCCACCAGAAAGCGTGCGCGCTGAACCAGATAGTCGGGCAAGGCCATAGTATCCAGACGCCTGCAATCGTCGCGCGGGACCGTCACGGGTAAACCCTGAATCTGAAGTACTTTCTGGTCAGCTGGTCGTAGGTGCCGTTGTGATGAAGCTCCGCCAGCGCCGCGTTGATCATCTTCAGGTTAGCATCATCGCCTTTGCGTAACGCGATACCCACACCATCGCCAAATATCACTTTATCCACCAGAGTGCCTTTAATGGCGTAGGGCTTGCCTTCCTGAGTGGTGAGAAATCCCTGCTCAGCGGAGACCGCGTTGGCCAGGCTGCCATCGAGACGCCCGGCAACCAGATCGGGATAGACCTCCATCTGATTAGGGTAAGAGATGACTTTCACGCCCTGGCCTTCCCATTTAGTTTTGGCGTACGTTTCCTGAATGGTGCCCTGAGCCACCCCGATCGTCTTGCCGCGCAGTGAGGCAACGTCGGTCGTCAGATTACTGGCCGCCGGTGCCAGTAACGCACTGGGGGTGTTATAGAGCATGTCACTGAAAGCCACCTGCTGGCGACGCTTATCGGTCATCGACATCGCTGACAGGATGGCATCAAATTTCTTCGCCTGAAGGGCAGGGATGCTGCTGTCGAACCCCATCTGCACCCACTGACACTTCACCTTTGCCTGCGCACAGATGGCATTACCAATATCAATGTCAAAACCCTGCAGCGACCCATCTGCCGCCTTAGATTCAAAAGGGGGAAATGTCGGGTCAACCCCGAAGCGCAGCGTCTGCTGCGCCAGAGCCACCTGTGAGAAAGCGGTGAGCGAAAACAGTAACGCGAGAGAGACGTTCTTTTTCATATTTATTTCCCGGAGTCAGGTGAATGTCATAGTGACCTCAGATTTAATAGCATGGGGGTTCCCTCATCACCAGCGAATAACCGCACTGAACCAGAGCAAAATCTTATAGTAATAAAGGGGTTAGCGGGTTTTTATACGGTATTAACTTTTGCTTAATGACGGACCATTACCCTCTGAGGGACGTGAGCCGCTGATGCAGGAAATCGATAAACGATCGGACTTTCTCAGGCACATGGCGCGTATTGGGGTAGAGCGCATAAATCCCCTGCTGCGGAAAGTGATGATCGGCCAGCAAGCGAACTAATCCGCCATTCGCAATGTCATCTGCGACAAGCCACTCAGGCAGGATCGCCACGCCTGCCCCTGATAACGCAAAAGCCCGTAAAGATGAGGCGCTGTCGGCGACAATCCTGGCGGGGTGACGGGCGCTCAGAAGCACACTCTTTCCGTCCGGGGTCACTATCTGCCAGCTTAAGGGCGTCGACAGACGACTGTGCGCTATCCATGTTGCTGACGCGAGCTGTTCGGGATTCTGGATGGCGGAGTCAGCCAGGGTGTTGAGGTAAGAGGGCGCTGCGACCGCATAAATCGCAAATTGATCGAGGCGTCGCGCATGATGAGTCGAATCGGCAAGATGTCCCAGTCGTATCGCCACATCAAAGCGCCCGGCAATAAGGTCATCGGTCTGAGACGATGACACATGCTGTATCCGCAGCTGAGGATGTTTTTGCGCAAACGCAGCCAGGGCTGGCACGATGACGCGCGCACCATACTCAGGGGTAGTCGTAATCCTGAGTGAGCCGCTTAACCCTGTGTGATCGCCGCGAACATCCTCCAGAACGCTTTCCGCATCCTGAAGCAGCTGAAGGCAGCGATGATAAAATCGTTCGCCGGTATCGGTGGCTGAAACACGTCGGGTGCTTCTGACGAGTAAGGAGACACCCAGCTCTTCTTCAAGCTGTTTGATGTTGAAGCTCACGACGGCCCGGGTAAGTCCGAGCGTCTGAGCGGCCCCGGTAAAACTGCCAGCCCCGACGACGGCGACGAAGATTCCCAGCCGCTGCATATTGATCATTGTGCTTCCTTTGGGTGAGACCATTGTCAAAATAATTTTGACAGTGTAACAAGCGGCAGTGAATTTATCCCCATACTGGCTCCCCCTATACTGCGTGCCTCCTGTTCTCTACGCCGGAAAAAATATGAGTTATCGCGGGCGCGTGGCCAGCCTTTATCTGCTGGGTTTTTTCGTCGACTTAGTGAATATGTTTATCGCCAATGTGGCATACCCTGAGATCGGCAGACAGTTTGATGCACCGGTAAGCCAGCTGGCGTGGATAAGTAATGGTTACATCCTGGGTCTGACACTGGTCATCCCGCTGAGTGGCTGGCTGGCCAGACGTATAGGGTCCAGACGCCTGTTTATGCTTTCACTGCTGGTTTTTATGGCTGGCACCTGTGGCACAGGCGCATCAACCTCAATGGCTCAGCTCATCCTGTGGCGTTTCATCCAGGGTCTCGGTGGCGGACTGTTGATCCCTCTGGGTCAGACGATGACTTATCAGCTCTACAGGAGCAGTGAACGCGCAAAGTTATCGTCTGCCGTCATGCTGGTAGCTTTACTCGCACCTGCACTTTCGCCTCTGTTGGGGGGTGTGCTGGTTGAGAGCCTGAGCTGGCGCTGGGTGTTCCTGATCAGCCTGCCACTCGCGGGTGTGGCGTTTGTCCTGGCGGCATGCTGGCTGAAAGCAGAGAGGGCGGAGGAATCATCTGAAGCTCTGGACCTGGTGGGTTTAATCAGCAGCTGTACCGCGCTCACGCTAATCCTTCTCGGGCTGACCGCGCTGGGTGAAGCTGACCGCTTTGCTCTGGGGGCAGGGATGCTGCTTATGGGTGTGATAACGCTGGCTGGCTACGTGAAGAACGCGCTGGGAAAGCGCCATCCCCTGATTAACCTGCACCTTGTCAGGGAGCCGCTTCTGCAGACCGCCATGCTGATTTATCAGTTCATACCCGGGGTGTTCACCGGGGTCAGTATGCTCACCATGCTCTATCTGCAAAACCAGCTTGCTATGCACGCAGGCTTTGCGGGCGCACTGATGCTGCCATGGTCACTGGCTTCCTTTGCCGCCATCAGTCTGACCGGCAGGCGATTTAACCTCTGGGGACCGCGCCCGCTGTTTATCGCTGGATGTCTGGTGCAGGCTGCAGGCATTGGTATGCTGGCAATGACAGACCAGACAGCAGATGCCGTTGTTTTTGTCATCGCATTCACGTTGATGGGATTGGGTGGCAGCTTGTGTAGCAGCACGGCTCAGAGTTCTGCATTTATTCAAATCACCCATAACGATCTGGCTGATGCCAGTGCCATATGGAATATCAACCGGCAACTCAGTTTTTGCCTGGGTGTCACACTGGTCAGCCTGCTGTTTAACCTGCTGGTGGATACAGGCTTCCCGGTGATGCGCGCTTATCATCTCTGTTTTGTTATAGCAGCATGCAGCGCTGTCGTTCCTGTGCTGTGCTGTTTTCGTATTTCAAATCAAAAGGTTGTCAGTGCACTTAATGAGGAGTGAAAAATGAACCGTTACTGTCAGGAAGTTCTGGATGCCCATACGCTGATCAGCCGCTGGCTCGGCGATGAAGCGGCTCACGATGACGTTTGCGAGAAACTGCTGGGCCGTTTTAGTCCTGCATTCTCCATGGTGACACCGGGCGGCGCCGTGCTGGACTTTGCTGCTCTGAACGCTTTTTTCCGCACGCAGCGCGGGGCAAGATCGGGCCTGAACATTGATATCGGCGATATGCAGGTCATTGCCGAAGGCGAAAAATCTGCCACCGTCGTCTATAAAGAGTGGCAGCAGCTTCCCGGACAAAGCGCCACGCTCCGTTTTTCTACCGTGGTGTTTGAATCAGAGGATGATGGCAATATACGATGGCGCCATCTGCACGAGACAGCGTTGCCGCAGGCATAAAATCAGATGGCTGCTAAATGCGCATAATCTATCTTATGTTAAATAAGGTCTCTCAGACATTCAGGGGGGTCGATGCGACATCAACTCACCTGCTGTTCAGGTTCTTTAGTCACATGGAGGCAGTAGCGTTACTACTCCGGAAGAGTTTTTATGATTAATTTCAGCGGTGATGTACTCAGTTAGTCCGGTCAAAATTAGCTTTCTGGCGGCTCCCGCTCAGATAAAAGCGTAATAACATCCCGCGAGCTATGCAGAAATCTTTCTATACGTACTTCGTAATCCATCACCCTGAACACAATAAGATATCGTCCGTAAGCACAACTTCTGATGCTCTGACCCAGTTCCGGTCTTTCCCGGTAGATAGCTGGGGACTCCGCTATCAGCAGACACTGCTGATACAGTTCTTCCATAAAACTTATCGCACGGATCGGGTTATCCTGCGCAATATAGTCACCGATGGCCTCCAGATCCTGTTCTGCCAGAGGCGACAGACCCAGTTTCATTACGCTTTACCACCCTCGGCCTGCCGCCGATATTTCTGCGAAAGGCGACTAAACACCTCTTCCGCGTTTTTACTCTCGCCGCTCTCTATGCCAGCGCTGACTGCTTTTTGCAGAGCATCAAGTTTCATCTGTTGCTCACGTTCTTCAAGCGCTCTGAGTCCCGCACGGATCACTTCACTGGTGTTGTTATATCGCCCGCTTTCTATCTGGTCTCGTATAAATGCTTCAAAATAAGGGCTTAGGGCTACGCTTGTTGGCATGATGACACTCCCTCCGGGTTACTATCAGTTAATAACTATTAGTATTTCAGAGTTATCTTTCCCCATCAACTTTCGGCTTCATGAGTTCCGGCAATTTTGCCGAATAAGTAACTTTGCATCGGCCAACGGTGTGCTCTCGCAATGGCACTGCTGATACATAACGTTAAACCCCGGCAATTTAGCCGGGGTCAGAATCACGCGTTACTCTTTCGCGATCGGCGTCTCGCTCTCGTCAATCTTCGTCTCGCCCTGAATGCTCCTGATGCGTTTCTCTACGTCACTGACCTGCTCGCTGCTGTGCAGCAGGGTGTAAGTCAGATCAAACGCGGTGCTGGCACCCGGCTGCAGCTGCTTCACGCGCTTCTGCTCACGTTCAATCGTCACCGGATAGGCATAACTGGTACCGGGTTCAATGCCGGTGACATAACCCTGTTTCAGGGTGTCGGTATTTTTCCACAGGGTCAGCAGCGGCAGCTGGCGGGTATCAAACTGAATTGAGGCACCGCCCGTCCCGGCTTTATTGATGACTGCGGCAACGGTCTGGTGATTGCTGTCCGACAGCGGCTTGATGTTAAACACCATCTCATCAAAATCTTTGGTCGGACCTTTATAGGTCTGCCACTCTTTTAATCCGGCTTTGGCATAGTCGTTGAACGGACTGATACCGGACATCGGTGCCAGGAAGCGTGCGCCCTCTTCCAGAATCGGCGTGCCGAAGTTGCTGTGATAGATGATCTGATAGTCGTGCGGATAGTCAGCATGGTTGGTCAGCACATCATGCAGGCTGAAGCTGTTACTGCCCGGCACATAGCGCAGTTCGGTCAGGGTCTGCAAATCAGCTTTCTTAAAGGTGCTCTCTTTAATCAGACCCCGAATGCGGATCTCATGGGGTGCCGCGTCAGCCACCTCAACTTCCAGCTGAGAGACGGGTGTGTTACCGGCTTTGCCGTGCAGCGTATAGATGCGCCCTTCGTCCGTCACCGGATGACCGGTCCATTCATAGCCGCAGCGCACCATCATCTCATTAAAGCCATCCAGCCAGCCCAGGCCATTACGGCTTTCAAGATTGATGTAAGCCGGGTTGACCACCTCTTTCACGGGAGAATCCCAGCCCATACGGGAACCAAAACCTTCCACGCGCAACAGATTCATCCCGCGGGTCGGACTCAGCGTAATGGTCAGGCCATCCTGACTGCGAATCGTCAGGATCTTACTTCCCTCCTGCTTACCGCCATGAAGCACTTTCTGTTCGATGCTGAACGGTTTACCCTGCAACTTCAGCTCACCGCTGGAAATCTGCCAGTTTCCCTGCTCAGTGCCCTTTTCAGCACTCGTCAGCACCCAGGTTTTTGCCGCAGCAGAACCTGAAACCAGCACCGCCAGTACCGTTAACGCCAGTTTAATCTTCATTTATAGCTCCGTTAGCTGAATCGTTTTTTCATAACATAAGTAAAATTTACTTACTGAAGGTTAAAAGAAACGTGACGATGCTCACCTGACGTGAAATGGCTCTGTTTTAGCGACAGTAATGCGGGCTGAATCACATAAAAAGCGTCCGGAAATGAATAATCACGACGGATTTTGTGAAATTGAACTTGCCTGGCTTTACTCGATTCAGCGTGTGACACGCACTGTTCGCATAACCGGCAGATAACAGTGGATTAAAAAAACGATAAAAAAACTTTCAGACGCCGCAACTTTTTCCAGTTTTAAACGAACCTGTTAACAGGGACGTCAGACAACCCCGTCTGATCGTCAATGGAGAGAGTAAAGCCAATGAAAAAGACCCTGAAAACCCTGGCTGTCGCGACGCTGCTGGCCCTGAGTGTTCCGGCAACCTCCGCCTTTGCGGCATTACAGGCTGGAGAGAAAGCGCCAGATTTTAAACTGGATGCGGCCCTGGCGGGTAAATCCACCACCTTTTCACTGCAACAGGCCCTGAAAAAAGGCCCGGTTGTGCTCTACTTTTTCCCTGCGGCCTTCAGTGCGGGCTGTACGCTGGAAGCGCATGATTTTGCTGAAGCGACCGACGAGTTCAGTAAACTGGGTACGACCGTCATTGGCGTGACCGCGGGTAACACCGATCAGATTGCGAAGTTCTCTCAGCTTGAGTGCCGTGACAAGTTTACCGTTGCCGCCGATCCGGGTGCGAAAGTGGCCGCAGAGTATAAGAGCACGATGGAGATGAAGGGGCAGAAGGTGTCAGACCGCACCTCTTACGTCATCGCGCCCGATGGGAAAATCCTGCTGAGCTACACCGATAAAAACCCTGACGCGCATATCCAGAAAGCCATGGATGCCGTTAAGAAATATCGTCAGGCCAACCCGGCATAACTTCATCATCTGAGCAGGTAAATCATGCTGACTGCGATTGCAGCCGCCTTTCTGGGCGGCATTATTCTGAACCTCATGCCCTGCGTGTTTCCGGTGATTTCACTGAAAGCGCTGAGCCTGATCCGCCATCACGCTACCCCTTCGCACGCCAGAGCGGAGGGCGTGGCGTTTCTGCTGGGCGTCGTGGTGACCATGGTCGCCCTGACGGCGGTGCTGCTGCTGGCACGGGCAGGCGGTGCATCGGTGGGCTGGGGCTTTCAGCTGCAATCGCCACTGGTCATTGCTGCCCTGATTCTGGTGATGCTGGGTTCGGCGCTGAACCTGCTCGGACTGTTTGAAGTCGGGCTGTCGATACAGCGGGTTGGCGGCGTGGGAAGCGACCGCGGTGGTCTGGTGGGGTCGGCACTGACCGGCGCGCTGGCTATTATCGTCGCCACGCCCTGTAGCGCACCTTTTATGGCGAGCGCAGTAGGCTACGCGCTGACGCAGCCCCCGCTGGTCAGCCTGGTGATCTTTATCGCGCTGGCGCTGGGCTTCGCTGCCCCCTTCACCCTGATCTCCTTTTTCCCGGTACTGGCGCGGATCCTGCCAAAACCGGGCGCCTGGATGAACACGCTCAAACAGGGCCTGGCCTTCCCGATGCTCGGCGCGGTGGGCTGGTTGATCTGGGTACTGGAACGTCAGGCAGGCTCAGCCGCTCTGGCCGCGATCCTGGCCTGCTGCCTGCTGCTGAGTTTTGCAGCGTGGCTGTATGGCATGGCGCAGAAACGCCGTATGATGGGTCAGCGTCACGGGATGCTGCATGTTGCCACCGCTTTTTTCCTCGCGCTGGTCGTGGTGCCTTTGATGAACCTCAACAGTTTTGCCGCCGCACCTGCCGACACAGATACCGCCTCACAGGCGGCCGCTGCCGTTGCCTGGTCACCGCAGAACGTTGACGCGATCAAAGGCCAGGGCAAGCCCATTTTAGTTAACTTCACGGCCTCCTGGTGTATCACCTGTCAGGTCAACGACCGCACCTCGCTGTCGACGCAGGCGGTAAAAGCCGCGATGGCGCGCACCAGTACGATCTACATGGTGGCGGACTCCACCCAGTACAATCCTGATGTGGAACAGGCACTCAGCGACTTCGGTCGTGGCGGACTTCCGCTCTACGTGGTCTACCCGGCGGACGGGGGGAAACCGGAAGTGCTGCCACAGGTGCTGACACCGGGGATTGTCATATCAGCGCTGGATAAGGCGACGGAAAAAGGAAAGAAAACCTGAAACGACTGAACCAACACGCGCCTGGAGCGCTGACCGGCTGATGTCCGATGCCAGAAACTGATCGGCGCGCACAGCAGTGGCCAGCGCTGATGGCACGCGCACAGGCGGGCGACAGAGCGGCCTATAACCAGTTACTGAAAGCGATGGTTCCGGCCATCCGGGCGCTGGTGTGCAAAAAAATCCGTGACGAGGCCCTGGTTGAGGATGTGATTCAGGAGACGCTGCTGGCGATCCACCGGGTGCGGCATACCTACGACCCGCAGCGGCCTATCCTCCCCTGGGTAGCGGCTATCACCGCTGCCCGGACCATTGATGCGCTGCGTCAGCATGGCCGACGTCAGGAAGTCCAGGATGAGGAGGTGCTGCAACGCCAGCCTGCTGCAGGGGCTGACACCGCCGCCGATGCCGATATCCTCTCGGGTTATCTGGACACCCTTCCGCTGCGCCAGCGGGAAATTGTTGAATCCGTACATCTGCGTGAGCAGAGCCTGGCGCAGGCGGCCGCTGAAACGCATCAGTCGCTCTCTGCGGTTAAATCCCTGTTGCATCGCGCAATGGTTAATCTTCGTAAATATGGACGGGGTCATCATGAAAAATCATGACCAGTTAATCAATCAGCTCAGCGCCTCTGCGCAGCCGGTACGACGGGTGTGGCCAACACCCTGGCGCGTGGCGGGCTGGATCGCGCTGGCCCTGCCATGCGGTGCGCTGAGCAGCTGGGCATTTCACACCAGGCAGACAGACTGGTCCCAGCCCGGCGCGTTACTGGCGCTTGCCGGCCTGGTGCTGTCACTTATCATCGCGGGCAACATGCTGGCGGCAGCCTTTACACTGAGCATTGCGGGCAGGAAACCCCTCAGTCTGCGCGGTTCGGCGGTGCTGACGGCGATCTGGCTGGCGCTGAATCTGATCAATATGTCATCGTCGGAACCGCCAGCGGCAGCAGGCCGGTTTGGTGAAGGGATACACTGCTATCTGTTTATGCTCTCTGCCAGTATGCCGATGATGCTGATCTCTGTGGTTGCCCTGCAGCGCACCCGATCACTCCATCCGGCGCGCAGTCTGGCCCTGACCGGCTGCAGCAGCGCATTCACCTCATCTATGCTGCTGTCGCTATGCCATGAAACCCACCTGCATGCCATCGACTTCTCCATGCATCTGGCCGCAGGCCTGACCATCGTGGCTCTGACGGTGCTGGCGGGCCGCCGCTGGGTCAGGCTGGAGAGGTAACCGCGACGGCGTTCACACTCTGCAGCCGCTTTACCCCGCGCTGACCACCCCCGCTCTCCGTGTTAGCAACAAATCCGGCGCGGAGGCTGCCAAAACTCAGGCTTTGGCGTAGGCTGAAAGCTGGCTGGACACACGACACGGGAGAAGGCAATGCACGAAGAACTAACGGCTCAATGCCACTGTGGCGCAGTGGCATTCAGGGTGACGCTGAAAGATGGGTTTAACACGGTGCGCCGCTGCAACTGCTCATTTTGCCGGATGCGCGGCGCAGTCGTGGTATTTGCCACCCACGTGGCGTTAACGCAGGGTGACGCGCAGCTCACGGAATATCGCTTCAACAGCAAACAGGTGGGACACTACTTCTGCTCGGTCTGTGGCATCTACACCTTCCATCAGAGCCGTTCGCAACCCGATCAGTTCGGCGTGAACGTCGCCTGCCTGGACGGGGTTTCGCCCTTTGATTTCACCGACGTGCCGGTCTCCGATGGCATGAATCACCCCAAAGATGGCGGTGCCGGTGGGATCGCGGGTCATCTGGTTTACACGCCGACCCGCTGAGTCAGCCGGGAAGCACTATTCCCGGCTCGGTTTGCCGCTGAAACGGGTGATCGGCTTCTCCTCTTCCCTGTCGATCTGCTGAGAGAAGACATCCAGCGCCGTCAGGAGAGGTCGCAGGCCGCGCCACAGCTCCTCATCATTGAGCAGACGGATGATGCCGCGAATGCCCGGCGCGGCTTTTTCCTGACGGGCCTCTTCCCGCGCCGGTTTGACGGCCATGGCCGCATCACGGATCGCCTGCAACAGATGATTGAACCGCTCAGGCGGTACGCTGCCCAGCGTCATCATCAGCAGCGAAATATTCTGAAGGGCATTCTGCGTGCCCGGCTGATTAAGACCCGACACCAGAATCTTACCCACCTCGCTATTCGACTTCACCAGATCGTTCGCCAGGCGCAGAAAACCGTGCTGGTGGAGATTTTCAATCAGCTCATCCATCGCCTCTCTGGCGGTCGGTTCGGTTCGCGCAGGCGTGACCTGATATTTTATCCGTTCAGCCATTAAAATTTCTCCGGTTTTTCAACATGTTCAGGTGGCTCACGATAGCCGGCCTGCTGCCACTTTTGCTCAATGGGCAGATGATCGAGTGGGGTCCGGCTGCCGTGCCGGAGTTGTGAAGCGGCATCGGATCGGGCTGCGGCCGGCGGTCAATACGCTTCATATTGACGGCAATCTCTTTATAGGCGGGTGTGTTGACGTCAGGATCGTGATGTTCCCCGGTCAGGGCATTAACGCCATCCTTTCCGTGGTGGATTGGCATAAAGAGAATATGACCGGCCACGCGTTCGGTAATGACAACCGGCACATCCACCGAACCGCGCCGCGAGGTGATACGCACCCACTCCCCTTCGGTCAGGCTGCGCGACGCCGCCAGCGCCGGTGAGATCTCCACAAAGGCGTTGGGCGAGAGTGAGAGCATGCGTCCGCCCTGCCCGGTCTGATTCATCGACTGAAAATGCTCCAGCATCCGGCCGTTATTCAGCAGCAGATTATATTCCGCATCCTCCTGCTCGGCGGGAGGCTGCCAGCTCAGCGGATAGAGCCGGGCTTTGCCATCCGGGAAGTTAAACCGCTCGGTATAGAGCAGAGGCGTACTTTCGCCTGCCGCGCTCACCGGCCAGAGCTGCGACTGCCAGCCGACCAGCTGTTCATAGCTGACGCCCGCAAAGATTTCTGCAATCCCTGCTGCCTCCGCCATGATCGCCCCGGGATTTGGATAGTGCCATGGGTGGCCCAGACGGGCGGCGAGTTCGGTAAAAATCTGCCAGTCAGGCCGGCTGTCACCCAGGGGTTTCATCGCCGGAGAGAAGTGCTGAATACGCCGCTCGGTGTTGACATAGGTGCCCTCTTTTTCGACGCTCGGGCAGCCGGGTAAGACGACATCGGCAAATTCGGCGGTGCGCGACATAAAGATGTCCTGCACCACCATAAATTCCAGTTTACTGAAGGCAGCGTGCACCGACGCGGAATCGGCATCGGCAAACGCCGTATCCTCCCCGGTGATGTACATTGCGCGAATCGTGCCCTCACCCACCTCTTTCACCATTTTAAAGTTATCGGCACCGACTTTATCGGAGAGCGCTTCCGGTGCCACGCCCCAGGCGCGCGCCCATTTTTCACGCATTGCCGGATCGGTCACTTTCTCATAGCCAGGGTAGAGATTACTCAGACAGCCAAAGTCACTGGCGCCCTGCACATTGTTATGGCCCCGCATCGGATAGCCACCGGTGCCGGGCCGGCCATAGTTGCCGGTGACCAGCAGCAGATTCGACAGTGCCGTGCTGGTGTCAGCGCCGTGGCTGTGCTGCGTGATGCCCATCGCCCATAAAATACAGGCACTGCCCGCCTGGCCGATCATCTCTGCGGCTTCGATCAGCGCCGGTTCGCTCAGGCCACAGATCTCGCTGGCAAAAGCCAGGGTAAAGGGAGCCAGTGAAGCCCGGTACGCCTCCACCTGATTAACCCGCTGCGCCAGAAATGATTCATCGGCATAACCGTGGTCAAACATATATTTCGCCATCGCTGAGGCCCACACCAGATCGGTGCCGGGACGGATGCGCAGATAGCAATCGGCACGCTCTGCCATTTCATGACGGCGCGGATCGACAACCAGCAGCTTCTGACCGCGATGTTTGTGACTCTGTTTGATGTGAGAGGCGATGACCGGGTGGTTTTCAGAGAGGTTACTGCCTACCAGGACTATCAGTTCCGTCTGCTGCAGGTCTGCAATCGTTCCGGCGTCACCGCCATAACCCACGGTGCGAAACAGTCCCTCTGTCGCCGGGTTCTGGCAGTAACGGGAGGAGTTGTCGACGTTGTTAGTGCCGAAGATCAGCCGGGCAATTTTCTGCGTCAGATAGGCTTCTTCGTTGCTGGCTTTACTGGAGCCGATAAAGCCAATCGCATCCCCGCCGTGACGCCGCGCCACGGCCTGCAACCCCTCCGCCACCCTTTGCAGCGCCTCATCCCAGCTGGCGGGCCGGAAACGTCCGTTCTCACGGATCAGCGGGGTGGTCAGTCTTTCAGGACTGTTCACGAAGTCCCAGCCGAATTTGCCTTTCACGCAGGTCGAAATACCGTTGGCGGGGGCCTCTGCCACCGGCTGAATTTTCAGGATGTGGCGATCGCGGGTCCAGATTTCAAAACTGCATCCGACGCCGCAGTAAGTACAGACCGTTTTAGTCCGTTTGATTTCCGACTGCCGCAGTGCCACATCAATTTTTGAAACGCCGGTGATCGGCTCCATGCCGATGCTGTTCTCCAGCGCTTTTACGAAGTCGATAAGCGGGCGCTTCAGCCCTTCATCCATCGCCGTGAACGGCCCCGCATCGGGCTGCATGGTTTTTTCCAGCAGCGCATTACAGGGGCAGACGGTGACGCAGTGACCACAGCTGACGCAGCTGGAGCCGGCGATTTCGGTGCCGCCATCCCACAGCACACGCGGGTGCGCCTGGGTGTAGTCAATGGAGAGCGTCTCGTTAACCTCGACATTCTGGCACGCTTCAACACAGCGGCCGCACAGGATGCACTGGTCAGGGTCGTAGGTGTAAAACGGATTAGAGTGATCTTTCGCGTAGGGCTTGGGCTGATGAGGATAGTACTGAATCGGAATATGCATATCGGCCACGGCGTTATGCAGCGTGCAGTCCCCGGTATTGTGTTCGCAGACGGTGCAGTAGAGTTCATGACGATTAAGCAGGCGATCCATCCCCTCCTGCTGCATCGCCTCCAGCACCTGGCCTTCACTCTGCACCGTTAAGCCCTCTTCGGTTCGCAGCGTACAGCCCCGCACCCGCTCACCGTTGGCTTCCACCCAGCAGACATCACAGCTCTGTAAGGGCGACAGCGCCGGATGGTAACAGACATGAGGCAATTTTTTTCCCCGGGCATCCAGAAAATCGATCAGCGGCTGGTCGGCCAGGCCCTGCATCCGTTCACCATTGAAAACAATAGTGCAGTAATTTTCACTCATATAAGCCCCATGGCGACATTGCAAATAGCTTTCGGCTGGAAAAATACCCCTGAATTTATAGGGTTGCCTCACAAGCTTAGTGAGGATTAGCCACTACGCCATCTGTACGGCTACGCTTATCCGGGTTAATCGCTGACAGTTAAGGCTTTTTTTAAATGTAATGACTTTTTACCAGCCAAAATCAGCGCGCCTGATGAGGCAGGCGTCGGACGATGCCCGGCTCAATGGGGTTCCGCTGCTAAGCGACATTTATGCCGCTGCTGAAGAAGGGTGTTCAGGCCTCTTATCAGGTATGTTGTAACTATGAAAAAGTGAGAAGCCATTTATCTGAAACGTCACGCGCGTTTTATCCTGCCTTGCATAACGCTTTTTTCGGCAGAAAACGTCTCCGTGTTTATCTGACAGGTGCCGGTTTACCGTACCGCTTATTAACTGAGTATAATAACGCACCGTCACTTCATTATTTCAGACGAAATAAGGCTGAAACGATTTTATCGTCTCGGCCGCTCTATGGATTATTATGATGCCGCAACAGCCCTATTCTCCTGCCCGCTGGTCACTCCTCTCAGCCTGTTATAAACAGGAGGATGAACTGAGCCTGTCCCGATATTGCCCACCGTGAAATTCGCGATCACATCAGGCGTGGGCGCTCATCATTTAGCCATATCAATCAGCCATTTATCCGAATCAGTGCGCCCCTGTAATAAAAGGATGATAATGATAATTGTTATGGTAATATCCTGTTAACCCTGCCCGTGACTTTCTCATCAGGGCCTTCTGGTACGTCATGATTAATTAACTGACCAGTAAACAACTGGCTGGAATGAGGTTCCAATGAATCCCATCGTATATATCGTTGACGACGACGCAGCAGTGACCTCTGCATTGTGCAATCTCTTTATTGCTGACGATTACACGGTTATCGCTTTTTCTTCTGCGCAAGCGTTTCTGGCGCATACGCTGACGTCCCTGCCCTGTTGCCTGATTCTGGATATTAATCTGCCGGACGCAGATGGGTTTGATATCGCCCGGTCGTTAATCGATCGCGGATATGCCATTCCCACCATCTTTCTGACCGGCTTCGGCACGATTCCGGTCACGGTGCGGGCGATGAAAACCGGCGCGTATGAGTTTCTGACCAAACCGGTCGATCCCGACCGTATATTGCAGGCGGTCTCGGAAGCCTTACGCATCGCTGAGCAGAATATGGCTTCCTCCGAGGAGCGGCGTGAGTTACTGCAGCGACATCAGACGCTGACCCCGCGTGAAAGTGAGGTGATGCTGCTGGCAATCAGTGGCCTGCTGAACAAGCAGATTGCCGCCGAGATGGGCGTCAGTGAAATCACGGCAAAAGTCCACAAGCGGCGGGTGATGGAGAAGATGAATGCGCGTTCGCTGACCGATCTCGTCCGGGCGGCAGAACGGCTCAACATCGATCATACCCGGCGTCGCTGAGTGCCTGCGCAGCGACGCCGCACCCTTATCCCAGCGGAAGCGTGAACCAGAAGCGGCTGCCGCCTTCCGCCCGGTTTTCCGCACCTAACTCACCGTGATGCTTTTTGATGATCCCTTTGCTGATGGTCAGCCCCATCCCCATGCCGCTTTTTTTCGTGGTGTAGAACGACTCAAAGATCCGCTCACGCACCTCATCCGGTAAGCCGCAGCCGCTATCCTGCACCTCAAACCGCAGCGTTTCCGGCGTCGGGTTTTCGGAGGTGAGACGCAGCAGGGCTGCGCGGGGTAATTCATCGGACATGGCATCGATAGCATTGATCACCAGATTCAGCAGCACCTGCTGAATCTGCACGCGATCGCAGAAGATATCCGCTTTTACGGCCCTGAACTTCAGCTCCAGGGAGATCCCCCGTCGCTCCAGTTCAATCCTGGAGAGCGCCAGTATATCCCGGGCGATCAGATGCAGATTCTCAGAGGCGAAGTTCGATTCGTTGTTGCGGGTCAGCGCCTGCAGACCACGAATAATCTCTCCGGCTCGCTTACCCTCATTGATAATCTCATTAAGGCCGCTGGTAACATTTTCCAGCATCAGCGGTTCCCGCTTTAACCAGCGCAGGCTGGCCCCGGCGTTAGCGACTATCGACATCAGCGGCTGATTAATTTCGTGCGCGATGGACGCAGTGAGTTGCCCGACCGTGTTAGCGCGTGTTACCCGCGCCAGATCCGCCTGCGCCATTCGCGCACTATCTTCAGCCGCGCGCTGTGAGGTGATATCCGTAATCGTGCCGAAGTACTCTTTAACGTCGGGGTAGTTTTCCACCGGTTCGCCGATGCCTTTGATATAACGACACTCACCGTCCGGTCTGAGCACGCGGAACTCAGCCTGCATACTGCGTCCCTGACTGACGCTGTGCGTGACGAGTTCGCTGATACAGGTGTGGTCATCGGGATGCACCCGGGTCAGAAAGTCAGCCATCGACAATCTTTTCTGGCCGACGGGGAGGCCCATAATGCGGCCATACTCATCGGATACCCGCATCATGTCCTCAGTGACCTCCCAGCGCCAGGTGCCGGTATGGCTGATCTTCTCGCCGAGCATCAGCGAAGTTTTACTGGCGCGCAGCTGTTTCTCTACCCGTCGCCGCTGGTTGTTCTCCTCCAGCAACTCGGCATAGAGTCGTGCCGTCTCCAGCGAGACGGCTGCCTGCGCACTCAGGGTTTTGACAATGTGCGAGTGTTCAGCAGTAAACGCGTCGGGCATCAGGCGATTTTCCAGATAGAGCACGCCAACCAGCGTCGCCTGCCTGAACATCGGCACACACAATACGGCGGCACCCGACGCCACCAGATAGGGGTCCTGACTGAAGGGGCTGAACGCTTCCGGTTTGCCGGTGCGGATCTCCTGACCGGTGCGGATGACGGCAGAGAGAACCGACAAAGGGAGATCGGTCGCGACAGGTCGCTCTTTGACTATCTGCACCCGCACGCCATCGGCCGTACTTTCGGCCCAGGCCTGCGTCTCCGGAAGACTGCCCTCCAGAACCCGGATGAGCCTGCAACGCTGGGCCCCGGCGCGTTCCAGCAGCATACGCATCAGGGTATGCACCAGCCGATCCAGATTGATCTCCTCGGTCAGGGCACGCACGGCCGTCAGCATGCTCTCCAGATCGTAAAAAGAGGCATTCTGCTTAAAGGGGATGGTGGTCAGTGCACTCTCCGGCACTGGCACGGTCTGATGCGGAACGTGCTGCTCCAGCTGGTGCACCAGCGCCTGCGCACCCCAGTTTTCCCAGCTCGCCATCGCCGCTTTAAGATAGGCGTCCGCGGCGGTATCAAGCTGCAGGGCTTTGCAGCAGCGGCCCGCCAGCTGATTCGCCAGCGCATGAATGTGCAGATAACCCGCCTGGCGTGAGAGCCGGATCGCCTCCTCATACAGCGTCAGCGCATCACCTGTCTCCTGCCTGTGGCGCGCGCGCTCTGCCCGCAGCAGGGCAACTTTGTCAGCAAACAGTCCCGGGTTGAGGCGAGCCCAGCCCGAAAACGTCTCCAGATGGTGATCCAGCGCCGCGCGGTCTGCTGACCGGCGCTGCTGACACAGTGATAAGGCGCTGTAAAAATGCAGATCCATCAGATAGATATAAGCCGGAACCGCGCTGATCAGTGGGCGAATCTCCGCAAAACAGCGCAGTGCGTCATCATATTCAGTAGCATAAAAATGCGCCATTCCCTGATAGAGACCGGCCCAGAAGCGCACCATCGCTTTAGGGCCAGCGATCGGGCCCGGTTCACTGCCCGCCACCAGCGGCAGAGAGACCGCGCGATCCCCGGCCCTGAACCCATTGCGGTCACGCAACTGCACCACCAGGTGCTTCTGCATCACCAGCACGTTTTCGACATCGGGATAATGCGTTTCACGCGTAAAGGCGAGGCCCCGCTCAATGGAGGTCTGCACCGACTCAAGATGATCGCCCCGCGTCAGCATGTTCATAATCTGATGACGCAGCGCAAGGCAGGCAAAGGAGCGATCGCCATGCTGCACCGCAACACGGAAGCTCTCCCGGGCAGATTCCACCGCAACGTCAATGGGCTGTGTCCAGATCCCGACCTGATCCAGCGGCAGCATCGTGCGCGCTTTATAGCGGGCAAAATCATGCTGCTCCACCAGTTCACGGGCCACCCGGCCACAGGCATAGGCAAACTGCCACGCCTGATAGCGTTCGCCAATCAGCACGCTCAGCCAGGCCAGGCTGAACGCAGAAGCGCCGGTCATGCCGTGATCCAGCGTCATCTCCAGCATACGGCAGACCAGTAACAGATGCAGTTGCGGACAGTCGTAGGCGGAGACATAAATGGTGCTGGCCATCAGATCGAGCACCGCTTCAATGTCACGATTCTCGTTCAGCGGCAGGCGGGAAAAGGCGGCATGCGGCGAGTCGCCCATTCTCGCCCTGAGCGCCTGCCAGGTGGCGTCAATCTCCGACTCATCCGGGTCACGCCTGAAGTGCACGCCGGAAACTGCCAGCCAGGCGAGTGCGGTTTCCAGTGCGAGATGGTTGTCAGACTGCCGCATATGGATTTCGGTAGCCAGACAGGCTGCCAGCGATTTCTCACTGAGCGTGCCCGGTTTGCTCAGCAGCTGGCTACAGAGCATTTGCGCGGTGGCGAGATTGCCCTGTAAAAACTCGCACTCCGCCTCATCGATACGCAGCATAAAATCACTCCCGCTGACGCCCTGCTGACCCAGCCGTTGCGCAGTGCGCAGATAGCGCAACGCTGAAAGATAGTCCCCGGCGCGTTTCGCCGCCTGTGCGGCACGCAGGCAGAGCGGATAATAACGCTCGCAGTCGGTGGCGCAGAGCGGCAGTTCAGCAATTCTGTCCACGTGATAAACCGTTCTGAAGAGCGCCTCATGACTTTCAGCGGTAACGGCGGCGGCTGTCAGCCAGGCCGCGGCTTGCTGATGAAGATGCTGTTGCTGCCGGAGATCGAGCAGTAAAAACGCCGCGTGATGGACCCGGTCATGGGTAAAGGCGTACTCCCCGCCCGTCAGGGTAATGAAGCGACCGCTGACGGCCGGTTCAAGCCATTCGATAATTTGCGCCACAGGATGCGCGCTGATATGAGCGATCAGGGCGAGCTCACCACTGGCACCCAGACAGGCCAGCGATCCCAGCAGCTGGCGGGTGATCGCCGGGAGCTGCGCCAGCTGATCGAGGACCAGACCGGCGACATTGTCAGTGTACTGTCGCGCAATCAGCTGCCCGCGGTCGTAATGCCACTTCAGCGGGCTCTGACGCACCGCAATCACCCCATCCTCAACCGCCTGCCGAAAGAAGGTCTGAACAGAAAGCGGATTGCCGCCGGTTTTCTCATAGAGGATCTGTGCCAGTTCGCGATGGCCGCAGGGGCGGGAATGCAGCATGTCAGCCAGCCAGCGGGCGATGCCTTTAACGCTGAGCGGCTGGGGCGTCAGCACCACCACCCGCGCCGCGGAGGCTCTGATCCGCAGCAGAAATCCGGCCACCATCGGACAGGGCATCGCGTCTCCCTCCCGGAAGGCCAGCACCAGCATCCAGGGCAGATGGGCATTACGGGTGACCAGATGCTCCAGCAATTGCAGCGTGGCATTGTCTGCCCAGTGAACATCATCAATCAGCAACACCAGCGGCCGCTCAGGCGTGGCAAAAGCGTCAATAAGCGCAGAAACCATCAGATTGAACTGATCGCGGGCCTCCTGGGCAGGGCGCACCACCGGTTGCACCGCCCGGAGGGTGAGCAGCTGTTTCAGCTCCGGCACCAGTTCAATGGCCAGATCGGCATAGCCGCTCAGGCGCTGCCGCAGGCGAATTCGCCATTGGCTGACCTCCGGAGCGGACAGTCCTGACAGGTAAAGCGTTACGCTGCGCAGCGCGGAGGCGAGAGGGGCATAAGGGGCCATCGGCGAAAGCGGGTCGGCCTTGCTTGCCGCCAGCAGTACCTGTCGGCGCTGCAGGTTTTTCAGAGCAGAGGCGATAAGGGCCGATTTGCCTGAACCGGGCGCGCCGCTCAGCATGACCAGGCGCTGCGTACCGCTGCGGCTGACGTCATCCAGCGTTCTCAGCAACTGATGCGCCTGCGGATGCTGCATAAACAGACCCGTGGCGCGAAACCCGGCGATAAACGGTTCCTGCAGGCCGGGCGTGAATGGTTCGATGGTGTTCTCTGCTGTCAGCGTCGCCTGACAGCGGCGTAAGTCAGCCATCACGCCCTGAGCCGTCTGGTATCGCTCAGCGGGTGATTTGGCCAGCAGGCGCAGCAGAATGGCAGAGAGAATGGCTGGCACCGCCTCTCTGACCTGATCGGCGGGCCGGGGAGCGGTGGCAATGTGATGGTGGATCCACTCCGCCTCACCCGCACAAGGAGAGCCAAAGGGAAGCCTGCCGGTCAGGTATTGATAGAGCACCACGCCCAGGCTGTAGAGATCGCTGAGCGTGCTGACCGGATGGGGTGTCCGCCCGGTATGTTCAGGTGACATGTAGGCCAGGGTCCCGCCAGAGGCGCGCAGACCCTCCGCCGACTGCCCCGCCAGGGTGGCGAGCCCGAAATTGCCCAGCAGAAAGCGGTCATCGTCACCGATGAAGAAATGGTCTGGCTTGATATCCCCATGGACGATGCCCTGATGATGCGCCTGACTGAGCGTGGCGCAAAGTCGCAGCGCCACCTCGAGAAAATCCGTCAGGGTGCCAGGAGGATGCGCCAGCCTGTGCGCCAGGGTCTGAAAGGGAAAGGCGGGATAAACGAGCGCATAACGATTCTGGTAGCGGGTGGAGCCTGTGGTGGTGATGGCCCAGCGTGGCGAAAGATATCCCGCCAGCGCCCGTTCATTCTTAAGCCGCTGCGTGGCCTGATACGTGACCTCGTCACTTTGAGGCGTCGCGATAATGAATGCATCGCCGGAAGGACGGTGAACCGCTATCCAGCACAGGCAGCCATCCTGCGCCAGCGTGGTCAGCGTGTCGGTTTCGTCAGGGGTGGAGCCCGCGTCGTCACCCTCATGAACAGTGAGTGAAAGAGTGCTCATCAGCGCGCTTCTCCCTGAGATAACGCACAACGGATCAGCGTCAGCAGCGTATCAACATCAATGGGCTTGCGCAAAAAGGTCACGGCACCCAGTGCCACGGCATACCAGAGCGTTGTCTCTTCCTGATCGGCCGAGATAAAAATGACCGGCGGCAGACCGGGCCGCTGTTTCAGAAGCGTAAACAGCTCAAAGCCGGACATCCCCTTCAGTCCGATATCAATAATCAGCATCGCCGCCCCGGCCAGCGCATCATCATCGTTCAGCAGCGCCTCACCTGACTCAAATAATCGGGTGGCGTAGCCGTCTGAATGCAACAGATTGCTCAGTCCACTGCGGACCGCGCGTTCATCATCAACAATGATAATACGCTGTGACAGCGTCATGCGGATATCCTCTGGAACGCCTCACCCTGTGGCAGGCGAGGACTTAGGGCGTTTTATCGCCGTCGGGCGGCGGTGTGCCACTGATTTTTGGCACACATTCATGGCGAAACCACCTCAGCGTGACGGGCTGGCGGCGGCACAGACGCGTCGCCAGCGGAACCAGCTGTTCCCCCACCAGCATGCCAAAGAGTCCCAGTAGCGCCATGACAGGCGGTGCCGGTGAATTGACGTTGATCAGGGCATAGATTACCCCAGCCAGCAGACCCACCGCGAGAGAAATAATGTAGGATTTCAACATGATCGGCTTATCCCGTTGTGGCTGTCACAGACCGTGCAGGACTCTGCAGCTGGAGAGTGGCAGGCTGCTCAGCAGGCAGGATCGCATCGATCAGCGCCCCGCCCAGCAGCATCCCCAGCAGTCCCACCAGCGCAATCGCTGGCGGAGCGGGCGAACGCACCTTAAGCAGGCCATAAAGCACGCCGATTACACTCCCTGCCGCCAGAGAAAGAAGAAAAGGATTCATCACCGGACTCCTGTTTTGCCACGCTGCTGACCGGAACAGGGGCACCGATCAGCAGCACGCGACTTAGCGGACGGGTGCGTGCACCGGGGCCAGGGTACGGTGTTCACTCTTCTGACGGGATGGCGCTTTGTGCACCATGGTATAGGCGTAATCCACACCAATGCCGTAGGCTCCCGAGTGTTCTTTGGCAATGTTCATCACCGCATCGTAAGTGTCACGGTTGGCCCAGTCACGCTGCCACTCCAGCATCACCTGCTGCCAGGTGACCGGCACCACACCCGCCTGAATCATGCGTTGCATGGCGTAGTCGTGCGCTTCTTTGGTGGTGCCGCCAGAAGCATCCGCCACCATGTAGATCTCGTAATCCCCTTCCAGCATCGCGCACAGCGCAAAGCTGTTATTGCACACTTCCGTCCAGAGGCCTGACACCACCACCTTTTTCTTTCCGTTTGCCGCCAGCGCGTCACGCACTTTCTGGTCATCCCAGGAGTTCATTGAGCTGCGCTCCAGAATATCCTGTCCCGGGAACACATCCAGCAGCTCCGGATAGGTATGACCGGAGAAACTTTCCGTTTCGACCGTCGTGATGATGGTGGGGATATTGAAGACTTTCGACGCCTTCGCCAGGGCGACCGTGTTGTTTTTCAGCACCTGACGGTCAATGGACTGCACACCAAAGGCCATCTGCGGCTGCTGGTCGATAAAAATAATCTGGCTGTTATGTGGCGTAAGGACTTCAAGCTTAGCGTTGGACATGCGTTCACCCATAGAGGTTAAGTAACGGAATTCCGCCAACCGGCGCGGAGCAAAAGGAGCAGCCTGTACCGGGTTAACACCCCGCTGCTGGCTGTCTGAACCCAGTTTAGGGTGAGCTGTCACGGCAAACTATTATCTCTGCGTATAACTATACGAAGGTATAGGTATCCCTCTGTATAACTAGACGCGCCCTCAGCCCGCTCACCATAATCCGCCTGATTCGTGGCCGCCTGTCTGCGGCACTTCCTGTCCGGCGCGATGCCGGACAACCCCGTTGAGGAGGATCTATGGTTACGCTGGGTAAAGCTGAACTGATACTGACCCATGGCAAATTTCATACTGTTGACCGCAGCAATCCGGTGGCAGAAGCCGTTGCGATTCGTGACGGAAAATTCGTTGCGGTGGGAACGCTTGCCGACGCGATGGCGTTTCACTGCGACGGCACCCGGGTGATCGATCTTAAAGGTCACACCGCCGTGCCTGGTCTTAATGACTCTCACCTGCACCTGATCCGCGGTGGCCTGAACTACAACCTTGAGCTGCGCTGGGAGGGCGTTCCCTCTGTCGCTGATGCGCTGAGGATGCTGAGAGATCAGGCGCTGCGAACCCCGACGCCTCAGTGGGTACGGGTCGTGGGCGGCTGGACGGAATTTCAGTTTGCCGAGCGGCGCATGCCGACGCTGGATGAGATCAATGAAGCCGCGCCCGACACACCGGTCTTCCTGCTGCACCTCTATGACCGCGCCCTGCTCAACCGCGCCGCGCTGAAAGCGGTCGGCTACACCAGAGAGACGCCCAACCCGCCGGGGGGAGAAATCCAGCGCGACAGCAACGGTAATCCTACCGGCCTGCTGATCGCCCGTCCCAACGCCATGATCCTTTACGCCACGCTGGCGAAAGGCCCGACGCTGCCACTGGAGCAGCAGGTCAACTCAACCCGGCAGTTTATGCGTGAGCTGAATCGCCTGGGGCTGACCAGCGCCATTGATGCGGGCGGCGGCTTCCAGAACTATCCCGAAGATTACGAGGTGATTGCAGAGCTGCATCAGAAAAAGCAGATGACGGTGCGCATCGCCTATAACCTTTTTACCCAGCGTCCGGGCCATGAGCTGGAGGACTTCGAAAAGTGGACTGACATGCTGACGCCAGGTCAGGGCAGCGACTATTTCCGTCACAACGGCGCAGGTGAAATGCTGGTCTTCTCAGCCGCCGACTTTGAAGACTTTCTGGAGCCGCGACCCGACCTGGCCCCCGGCATGGAGGATGAGCTGGAGCGCGTGGTGCGTCATCTGGTGGAACATCGCTGGCCTTTCCGCCTGCATGCGACTTATGACGAATCGATTAGCCGGATGCTGGATGTATTCGAGAAGGTCGACCGTGACATTCCGTTCAACGGGCTGCACTGGTTCTTCGATCACGCGGAGACGATCACGCAGCGAAATATCGACCGTATCAAAGCGCTGGGCGGCGGCATTGCCGTGCAGCACCGCATGGCCTTCCAGGGGGAATATTTTGCGGAGCGTTACGGCATTGAGGCGACCCGCCATACGCCGCCGGTGCAGAAAATGCTGGAAACCGGCGTTCCGGTCGGACTCGGCACCGATGCGACCCGCGTGGCCAGCTATAACCCCTGGACCGCGCTCTACTGGCTGGTTTCCGGCCGCACCGTGGGCGGCATGCAGATGTATGACGTCAATGCCCGCCTTGACCGCGACACGGCGCTGATGCTCTGGACCCAGGGCAGCGCGTGGTTCTCCAGTGAGCAGGGCAAAAAAGGTCAGATCCAGGTCGGACAGCTGGCGGATCTGGCGGTGCTGAGCAAAGACTACTTCGGCGTGCCGGAAGAGGAGATCAAGGGCATCGAGTCCGTGCTGACCGTGGTGGATGGCAATATCGTCTATGCCGCCGGTGCATTCAGCACGGAGGCACCGCCCGCCATTCCGGTTCTGCCAGAGTGGTCGCCGGTGGTCAGGGTTCCCGGCCACTATCGCAGCGCGCCGCCGGTGGCACAGAGCCGTGCCGGGATGATGCCTGCCGCGCACCATTGCAGTGGCCCGTGCGGTGTCCATCGCCATTCGCACGAAATTGCCCGTGGTGCCGGCGTGCCGGTCGCTGAGGATAACGCCTTCTGGGGGGCGCTGGGCTGCAGCTGCTTTGCATTCTGATGATGAAGAACGTATCTGCTTACTCGCCCCGTCTTAATGCGGGGCTGTTCTTCCTGCGCCTGACCGGCAGCCTGCTGCTGCTACAGGTGCATGGCGTGCCGAAAATTCTGCATTTCAGCGAAGAACTGACGCGTATCGAGGACCCGTTTGGGCTGGGCCCGATGATGAGCCTGCTGCCGGCCATTCTGGCGGAAGTGATCTGCCCGATCCTCATTATCTTCGGCTGGGGGAGTCGGATTGCCTGCCTGCCCATCATCGGGGTTCTGCTGGTCGCGATGCTGGTGGTGCATCCGGACTGGTCACTGGCGGAGGGCCAGTTCGGCTGGCTGTTGCTGATCATCTTTACCACGCTGGCACTGACCGGGCCGGGCGACTGGCGGCTGGGCGCGGCAAAACCCCGGGAGGTTCGTCATGGCGCAGGCTAAGGATATTCAGCTGTCTGAACAGGCCCAGCCTGGTGAACAGCCCGCTGGCGAGGTGTCGCCCTTAGCGCCACTGCGCCAGCCGGTGTTCCGCATGCTCTGGATTGCGACCGTGGTTTCCAATATCGGGTCATGGATGAACGATGTGGGGGTCAACTGGAGCATGCTGACGCTGAGTGCTGACCCGCTGGCCGTCGCGCTGGTTCAGGCGGCCAGCAGCCTGCCGATGTTTCTGTTCGCGCTGCCTTCCGGCGTCATGGCCGATATCATTGACCGTCGTAAATACCTGCTCTTTTCTCAGCTCTGGACATTTATTGCCGCCGCCGGCCTGACGCTGCTCGCCTGGACCGGACAGGTGACACCGGAATACCTTCTGGCCGCCGCATTTTTACTGAGCGCCGGGGCTGCCATGAGTTCGCCCCCCTTCCAGGCAATCGTGCCGGATCTGGTCGCCAGGAAGGAGCTGAGTGCCGCGATTGCCCTTAACTCGCTGGGTATCAATATCAGCCGCGCGATAGGTCCGGCGCTGGGCGGCCTGATCCTGTCGTTTACCGGCCCGTGGATGGTCTTTCTGCTCAATGCGCTGTCGGTGCTGGGTGTCACCTGGGTGCTCTGGCGCTGGAAAGCGGAGCCGGCCATTCAGCGTCTGCCCCCTGAGCACTTCTTTTCGGCGGTGCGCGCCGGTCTGCGTTATGTTCACGCTGCACCGGTGTTGCGAAACGTCCTGGTTCGCACCCTGGCATTCTTTCTGTTTGGCAGTGCGGGCTGGGCACTGCTGCCGCTGGTGGCGCGGCGTGAACTCGGCCTCGGCCCCGGCGGCTACGGCATCATGCTGGCCTGCATTGGTGTCGGCGCGATTACCGGCGCGGTGCTGCTGCCGCGTCTGCGGCGTCATTTCAGTTCCGATCGCCTGATGGTCATCGCCAGCCTGATCTTCGCCCTGACCCTGCTGGCACTCGCCCTTGTGCGCCACTTCTGGCTGCTGAATGCGTGTGAGTTCTTCACCGGGCTGGCCTGGATTACGGTGCTGTCGACGCTGAATCTCGGCGCACAGCGCAGTGCCGCGAAGTGGGTGAAAGCGCGTGCGCTGGCGGTCTATCTGACGCTCTTCTTCGGTTCCATGACCGCAGGCAGCGCAATCTGGGGACAGCTCGCCTCCCGCTTCAGCATTCCACTGTCACTCTGCATCGCCGCGGCAGGGATGGTCATCGCCAGCGCGACCGTCTGGCGCTGGCGGCTCGATCAGGACCCCGATCTCAATCTCGACATAATCGGGGATGGCGTCACACCCCCCGCACTGGATATCCGGCATGAACGCGGACCGGTGATGGTGAATTACGAATATCGGGTTACGCTTGATGATGTACACGCCTTTACGATCTGCATGCAGGATATGCGGCGGGTGAGGCGTCGCGGCGGCGCCATCAGCTGGTCTCTTTATGAAGATATTCTGCAGCCCGGCATTTTCGTGGAAACGTTTGTGGTGGGCTCCTGGGTCGAACATCTGCGGCAGAAGGCGCGCTACACCATGAACGATAAAAAGATTGAGCGGCGGGTTTTCGCCTTTCATCAGGGTGAAACCGCCCCTGAAGTTCGCTATCTGGTGGCCCCGGTTTAACGGGCGCATCACCGACATATCATCCATCACGTCAGACAGAGGGCAATATCATGAGCACCTTTAAAGCAACCGACGGCACGCAAATCTATTTTAAGGACTGGGGCACCGGTAAGCCTGTTCTATTCAGTCACGGCTGGCCGCTGGACGCGGATATGTGGGATAGCCAGATGAACTTCCTGGCCGGGCGCGGTTATCGCGTGATTGCCTTTGACCGCCGCGGTTTTGGTCGCTCCGATCAACCCTGGAACGGCAATAATTACGACACCTTTGCCTCAGATATCAACGATCTCATCACCCATCTGGATCTGCAGCAGGTGACGCTGGTCGGTTTTTCTATGGGTGGCGGCGACGTGACGCGCTACATCGGCCAGTATGGCAGCGATCGCGTGGCGGCGCTGGTGCTGCTGGGTGCCGTCACACCCATCTTTGGTAAAACGGCAGACTATCCGCAGGGGGTGGATATGTCGGTCTTTGACGGTATCCGCGACGGCCTGCTTAAGGATCGTGCCCAGTTTATCAAAGAGTTTGCCACCCCCTTCTATGGCACCAACGCCGGGCAGACCGTTTCTGAGGGCGTCCTGACGCAGACGCTGAACATTGCCCTGCTGGCCTCGCTGAAAAGCACCGTGGATTGCGTGACGGCCTTTGCCGAAACCGATTTCCGTGCAGACGTGGCGAAGGTGAAGGTACCAACGCTGGTGATTCATGGCAGCAACGATCAGGTCGTTCCGTTTGAGTCTACTGGCAAAGTGGCGGCGGAGATGATTGAGGGGGCGGAACTGAAGGTTTATGACAATGCGCCGCATGGTTTTGCGGTAACGCATCAGGATCAGCTGAATCAGGATCTGCTGGCCTTCCTGAACGCACTCTGACCCATACAGGGCGCAGCCGCGACTGCGCCCTTTTCACCCGCCTGCGCGCCTTGCCTGCGGCAGCCGGTTCATGCCGGATTGTCTCCCGCTGTCGCTTCACCTCACGTCATTGTGCCGGAATCCGCATCTTTAACCACTGGCCCGCACCACCAGCTCAGCCGGCATCACTACCCGCTGCGGCGGCACATCGGGCTGGGCGATTTTTTGCAGCAGCAGCTCGCAGGCCCGGCGCCCCATCACGCCTGAAGGCTGTGCCAGGGTCGTTAACGGAGGAGACACCATCTCCGCCAGGTCGCTGCCATCGAACCCCACCACGGCAATATCCTGCGGGATCCGCAGGCCCGCCTGCTGAATCGCCGCCATCGCCCCTGCCGCCAGCGTGTCAGACACGGCAAACACCGCATCGGGCCGCGTCTCCCCGGCCAGCAGCGCAAGCATCGCCGCTTTACCGGCGCTAAAACTCAACGCGCTGGCGCAGATGATGGTCTGCCATTCCCGCTGCTCCTCTTCCAGTTGCCGGAGGTAGCCCTGCTGCCGCAGCCGGGCATATTTGTAGCTCAGATCATGATTGATCAGCGCAATACGCTGGCGTCCCTGGGCGGCCAGATGTCGCACCACAGCCTGCGCGGCACGCTGATCGTCAATGCCGACGCAGGAGACCCGCCCCTCATCATCGTGTTCGGCGCACTGCACCCAAGGTGCAGCGCCAATCAGCTGACTCAGCTCCGGCAGCTTACTGAAAGCGTCCATGGTGATGATGCCATCCACCATCTTGCCGGAAAGCAGTTGCAGACTGGAACGCGATCGGGCGATATCGGCCCCCGAATTACAGAGCAGAATGCGATACCCCTGTTGCTCCGCCTGCGCCTCAATGCCTTTCACCACTTCAGCGCAGAAGGGGTTAGAGATATCGGAGACCAGCACCAGAATCATCGAGCTGCGGGCGGTGCGCAGCTGTCGCGCCAGCAGATTGGGCTGATAGCGGCTCTCTTCTATCGCCGCCAGCACTTTCTCCCGGTTGGCCGGTTTAACCCGGTCGCTGTTATTCAGCACTCTGGAAACCGTGGCGACGGACACCCCGGCCATCCGGGCGATTTTCTGAACAGACATAGCGCTCCCTGTTTTAATCCTGTGCGGTTCCGGTTATCCGCGCACTTCACGCGTCGCGATCCAGCCCCAGCTGCTGACGCACTGACGGGCGGTTTTCACCGGACGCGGCAAAATCATCAAAGGCGCGATCGGCCACCGGAATAATATGACGCTGGATAAACGCCGCACCTTCCCGCGCGCCCGTCTCACCCGCCTTCAGGCAACACTCCCACTCCAGTACCGCCCAGCCGTCATAGTCATACTGCGCCAGCTTACTGAAGATGCCGCCGAAGTCTATCTGGCCGTCGCCCGGCGAGCGAAAACGCCCGGCGCGCGTCAGCCAGGGCTGATAGCCGCCATAGACCCCGCTACGCCCGTTAACCTGATACTCCGCATCCTTGACGTGAAAGGCTTTGATGCGTGAATGGTAGTGGTCGATGAACTGCAGATAATCGATGTGTTGCAGATGAAGATGGCTGGGATCGAACAGGATATTGCAGCGGGGATGATGATTGACCTCAGCCAGAAAACGTTCAAACGTGACACCGTCATGCAGATCTTCGCCGGGATGGATCTCATAACAGAGATCAATACCGTGCTGGTCAAAAACGTCCAGCAGCGGCAACCAGCGGCGCGCCAGTTCGGCAAAGGCTTCTGCAAACAGCGCGGCATTGTGGGGCGGACAGGGATAGAACCAGGGCCAGGCAAGCGAGCCGGAGAAGGTGGCGTGAGCGCGCAGGCCGAGCCTTTCCGACGCGGCTGCGGCACGTCTGAGGGTGGTCATCGCCCACTCCGTGCGCCGGGCCGGATCGCCACGCAGCGTCGCCGGTGCAAAATTATCGAAAGCGCTATCGAAGACGGGATTGACGGCAATCAGCTGTCCTTCCAGATGCGTCGACAGTTCGCTGATTTCGAGGCCAGAATCGGCCAGCACCCCCCGCACGTCATCGCAGTAAGTCTGGCTCACCGCCGCCTGTTCGAGGTCAAAAATGGCGGGCTGATGGCAGGGGATCTGCAGCGCCCGGTATCCCAGTCCCGCCGCCCATTCCGCCAGTCCGGCCAGCGAGTTGAACGGAGGCTGAGAGGTAATGAACTGTGACAGGAAGAGTCCCGGCCCTTTAACTGTTTTCATCTGTCGCTCCTGCGCGCCGCCAGCGCTTATTCACGGTAACGGAAAGAGAAGAAGAAGATAATCGCGATCAGCGCGGCGGCGCCCGCCGGGATCCACCAGAACAGCGCCCAGTTCTGCGCACTCACCTGACCCGCAACCAGATGGTTGTAGAGCGCGCCGGAGATTTGCGAACCCAGCAGCATGCCGATGCCATAGGTGAACATCACCACCATGCTCTGCGCCTGTCCCTTGACCTTTTCACCGGCGATGCGATCGGTGTAGATAAATCCCACCACAAAAAAGAAGTCGTAGCAGACGCCATGCAGCAGAATGCCGAGGTAGATCAGGGTGCGCGTCTCATCACTCATGCCCAGTGCAAACAGGGCATAACGCACAAACCACGCTGACATGCCAATCAGCAGCATCGCCTTCACGCCAAGGCGGCGAAACAGCAGCGGGATGATCAGCATGAAGAGAATTTCAGACATCTGGCCCAGTGACATCAGTGTGCTGACGTTGCGGACACCGGCATCCGCCAGCCAGGAGGCGGTGAAGGCGTAGTAGGTGCCCAGCGGAATCGAGATCAGGGTGGCGCACAGCGCGAAGACAAAGAAATGACGCTGTTTAAGCAGGGCAAAGGCATCCGCGCAGAAGAGATCGCGGACTTTCAACGGCAGACCTTTAGCCGGCGCTGGCGGGTGCGGCAGCGTCAGGCTGTAAAGAGCGAGCAGCACGGAACAGAGTGCGGCCAGCTGGAACACGGCCACACTGTCGGCGATCGCGGCGACGCTAATAAAGATCCCCGCCACAATCCAGCCGATCGTGCCGAAAACCCTGACGATGGGAAAACTCTTCTCACTGCTGGCGAGGCTGTGAAAAGCGATGTTGTTTGCGAGCGCCAGCGTCGGCATAAAGCAGAGCGTGTAGCCAAATAACAGCGCGATCAGCAGCGCCCCGTTCTCTGCCATAAGTGCCTGTGGCACAAACCAGAGAATCATCGCACCGGCCAGATTCATCACCGCCATCACCTTCTGGGAAGGGAAAAAGCGATCCACCAGCATGCCGAGCACAAACGGCGACAGAATCGAGGCGATAGGCCCGGCAGAGAAGGCATCCCCGATCAGCAACGGCATGTTGTGGCGGGTCATGACCAGGCCCAGCGTCACCGACCAGCTGCCCCAGATAAAGAACTGCATAAACATCATCAGAGAGAGGCGCGGAACCAGCAGCTTATGCTGCACCCGCTGGCCTGCACTCTCCTGCACCGTTGCAATCATAGGAACCTCACCTGTGAGTCATCGATTACCTTGTCTGAGTGTAAAAGTAATCGATTACAAAATGAGCTTCTCTCGCCGGGATCACAAATTATTAACGCTGCGTTATCATTGCGCGCTTTATACACACGCGCCGGACGCTGCAGATCACGAGCTGACATTCGCCATCTGCGTTTTGCGGAAACGGTAACGCTCATAGAGCACGGCGTAGAGACCGCCTGTTACCACCAGGATCGCACCGACCACGGTGGCAGAGTCCGGCAGGCTGCCCAGCAGCAGATAGCCCACCGCCACCGACCAGATCAGGGTGGTGTAGTCAAACGGGGCCAGTAGTGAGGCCTCGGCGTAGCGCAGACTCAGCGTCATCAGAATCTGGGTGATGCCGCCCAGCAACCCGCAGCCCACCAGCAACGCCAGTTGATTGCCCTGCGGCACCTTCCATCCGGCAGGCAGCGTAACCAGCGACGTTAAGGCGGTGGTGATGGCGAACCAGAAAGCAATAGCGCCCGGTTTCTCTTTGCCGTTAAGAAAGCGGATCTGAACCAGCGCACAGGCGGTGCAGAATGCGGCCATTAACGCCAGCAGGATCCCGGCCGACGCGGAGAGCGAGAAGCTGCCCTGCTGCGTCAGCGAGAGATGCCCGGAGAACATGACCAGAATGCCGGTGAATCCCATAAACACGGCAACCCAGCGGTGATGACGGACTTTTTCACGCAGCAGCAGCGCCGCCAGCAGCACGGTAAACAGCGGCGCGGCATAGTTGATCGCGGTGGCATCGGTCAGTGAGATATAAAGCAGCGAAAGATAGCTGAAATAGAGCCCACCGGTCCCCGCCAGCCCACGCACAACGTGGCCGCGAATGTTACGGGTGCGGATGCCGTCCAGCACGCTGCCCTGGATACGCAGCCAGATGAGCAGCGGCACCAGCGCCAGCAGCGAGCGAAAAAAGATCACTTCGCCAACCGGTATCGCCCCATCCAGTTGTTTCACACAGGCCAGCATCAGCGTGGAGCTCAGCGCAGCCATGACCTTCATTGCGATGCCAGCAGAGGCGTTCATAGAGCAGATAACCTTCCGGGTGGTAAACGTCAGCAGGAGAAGTTCTTTGCCTCTATAGTCGCACAGTGATAAACGGCTATCTGCCGCGATAAGCCTGCTGACGGCATTTTATCTTTTTTTCTCACCGTTTTACGGCATGAAGAGGTCAGCGGCTCATCCGCTGTCAGGAGGGAATGGCTTAATGGCAGGCTTGATGACGTTTACAACGAAACAGGAGTCAGTGAGGTGTGTGCTGCGGTTGGATCGATTCGCCTGACCATTTTCACAGGTTTTCTTTCAAAATGAATCGTTTGTTGATTGCAGGCACGAGGGCCATTGACAGAAACACGTAGCTCACGATGATTCCACCCATTGCGCTTTCAGACAGGTTAAGAGCGGCACATACCATACCTACAGGAATGCAAAATAAAAGAAACAGCAGTTCGATAAACAGCAGTGAAGCAAACTTTTTCATCGGTTAATCCCTTTTATTATCGTTACTTCAACAGGTCAGGAACATCATCGGTAAGCGGTGACATGGCCTGATTGATAAAATACAAATCCTCACCTGGCTTCGGGAAGCAGATAAGGGTAAACAAATATTTTTACGCGTCTGTGTGCATCCCCGGCATTGAGCACATCTTCATTAACGCAAAAAACCCGCACAGGGCGGGTTTTTTCAATCATCAATGCTCGCTTAACTGCTCAGGCTGTTGCCGTCATCGCTATCGTAAGCCGCATTGATCATCAGATGTTACATCGGGACAACGTTTGCCGCTGATGGGCCTTTCGCGCCGTTTTCAATGGTGAATTCGACCTGCTGACCTTCATCAAGGGTTTTATAATCGTTGCTCTGAATGGCAGAGAAATGAACAAATACATCTTTGCTGCCATCCTGCGGGGAGATAAAACCAAAACCTTTGCCCGCATCAAACCATTTTACTAACCAGTCATTTTATTCGACATCGATACTTCCTTAATAATGAGCCACAAGGTGGCAGAGATGGCCTGTCTTCCAGAAATAAACTTACCAGGATTTTAGGAGGAGACTCACGAAGAAGGGGTATCTTGAGATATCGCTTGCACTGAGGACTGCTTGACTAAAACTGCTTTGATAAGGTCTGTGTTCCAAACCGATGACGCTATTAAGTCATGCCTGACCGACATTAGCAAACATTATTTTAATTTAATTTTAACATCCAGACGGCCAGGCATCTTTACTGATTTGTCTGGCCTTTTTTATTTCCGGGATTGCGGAAAAGATAACGAACGCTGAATCTTCATAGCCGCAACCCGGTTCTGAGGCTGGCTGCACCCCGTTTCCCACGGGTTTCAGCCAGCCACGCGCAGCGACAAACCCGGCTGCCGCTGCGCCCTGCCCGGCGGCTATCAGGCCAGTTCAGCCTGCTGGCGGGCGGCATGCCGCGCCGTCATCACAAAGACCATCAGGCCGCCGACCCCCAGCGCCACGCCAACCCACGCCGTTGACAGCCAGCCATAACCCAGCGACACCGTCTGGCCACCGAGATAGGCGCCCATCGCATTGGCGATATTCAGCGCCGAATGGTTCATCGCGGCTGCCAGGGTCTGTGACTCATTGGCAACATCCATCAGGCGGATCTGCAGTGATGGCAGCAGCACTGAACAGGTACCGATCAGGAAGGTCGCCAGCAGGCCGGTTGCCACATGCTGGACCAGCACCGGGAAGGCCAGCATCACCAGCACGTTCCAGAGCAGTGTCCAGCCGATAATGTTCAGCACCGGCCCGTCCGCCAGACGGCCACCGACCAGATTACCGATGATCATCCCCAGCCCGAACGCCACCATCGCCCACGGGATCAGCGAGGGAGAGATACCCGCAATATTGATCAGCGTCGGCGCGATATAGCTGAAGATCGCAAACATGCCGCCAAAACCGACGGCGCCCACCAGCAGAGTCAGCAGCACCTGCGCGTTTTTCAGCGCACCCAGTTCACGCAGCGGATGAGCCTCTGTATCGCCAGGTGTATAAGGCACATAGCGGCCAATCAGCAGACAGGTCAGCAGACCAATCGCGCCGACAAAGGTGAAGACCACGTGCCAGCTGAACAGCTGACCTATCCAGGAGCCGAGCGGCACTCCGATCAGGGTGGCCACCGTCAGTCCCAGCATCAGCGAGGCCAGCGCACGGCCCCGCCGCGCCGGCGACACCAGTGACGCCGCGACCAGAGAGGCCACGCCAAAGTAAGCGCCGTGCGGCAGGCCGGTCAGAAAACGCGCCACAATCAGGCCGTGGTAACTGTCGGCCATCGCGCTGGCGACGTTGCCGATACTGAACAGTGCCATCAGGATGAGCAGCAGCGATTTACGCGCCATCCGCGCCGCCAGCACCGCAATAAATGGCGCGCCAACCACCACCCCCAGCGCATAACTGGCGATAGCGTTGCCCGCCTGCGGTTCGGTGATGGCGAGCGAGCGCGACACGTCCGGCAGCAGGCCCATCATGATGAATTCGCCGGTTCCGATGCCGAAGCCGCCCAGTGCAAGGGCCAGCAATGCCCAGCGGACAAAACCGGCATCGTCGGTTTTATGATCTTTTCTTAACAAAATGGATTCCCAATGGCCTGAGCTGAAAAACTGAAGTGAGCCGGAGGAAGGAAGCAGAGCGTGTTCCGTCCGGATGAAGCGGCCAGACTATAAAAAGTCAGGCCGCGCATGGCAACCCATTTTGTGATCTGGCGCACGTTCCATCCGCACAGGCGACTACGGCATGCCGGTATTCACCCGACGGCCGATGTCTTTCAGCTGGGAATACTTCTCCAGCAGCTGAGGGCCATCATCGAGGCTCATGGCAAACATCCACATATAGGTCATCACCGAATAGATGTGACCCGCGCTGGTGCCACCCCGGCCCGCCATTAACGCGATGGTGCCAGCAAACAGCAGCGCGGCCATAATGCCGATAGCCAGATAACCGCAGGCTTCCCGATTAGAGAGACGGATACGCAGGCTGGCTAAAACCCCATAGTGACGGCCGAGTGAAGCGGCGTTCGCATGGGTAACGAAATTCACCTCTTTCTCCAGCCGGTTGTTAAGTCGATTAAACAACGCATCATTTTTGCGGGTAAAGCCTGGCAGAAAACAGGCGAAAAACAGCAGGATCGCCAGACACCCTGCGCCAGTCCAGAACTCAATGGCCAGCAGCATCACCGCCGCCCCGGTCATCGACGCCAGCGAGGTAATAAGCACCGGCAGATGCTTCTCAAAGAAATCGACAAACTCGCGTGATAACGCCACCCTTGCCGCAATCGTCGACGCGCTCTGATTTTCGCTGCGCTGCGCCACAATCACTGGCACCGCCAGCTCCGCATAGATGCGGGCAAAGGTGTGGGTGTCGACGCTGCGCCGGGCTGCGCCAATCGCCCACATGGTAAACACCATCGCCGCATAGAGTATCGCCTGCCAGGTTCTGCCGGAGAGGATGGCATTGATAGCAAAGCCCGCCAGCAGCGGATAAAGCAGATACATGACATTTTCCGCGACCACCAGCAGCAGCGTGAAGAAGAGCTTGCGGCGATGGCGACGGCCAAGTGCTTTCAGTGTCAGAATAGCGCTGCGGGGAGCCGCAACGGGAAGGATAAGTTTAGAGGAAGACATCGTTTCAGTTTCTGATAGTGTTATCCTTGAGCGGTTGCTCAAGTATGAAAAAGAGTCTATTTGAGCATTTGCTCAAAGTCAATGTGAGAGTCATGATGAAAGCGTCAGCAGAAGCACTGAAGACAAAAATCCTGGATGCCGCGATAGCATTATTTATTGAGAAAGGGATAGAAAAGGTCACCACCCGCGAGCTGACCGAGTCGGTGGGCATTTCACGCAGCCACATTTATCACTACTTCAGTAACTGGCAGAGCCTCTGTCTGGCCGCACTGGAGCGCTTCATGCGGCAGGATTATGAAGCCTTCGCAGATTCCCTGTCCGGCCTCATGCCGCGTCAGAAACTGCTGCGCCTCTTTGAAAGCCATCTGCCCGCCGCACCGGATGCCACCTGGCAGCTTTATGCCTCCTTCTGGCAGAGTGCGGCACACTATCAACCCTATGCCAGGCTGGCGGAGACGATGACGGCAGAGTGGCAGGAATTGACGGAAACCATTATCCGTGACGGCGTCACTGACGGGACACTGCGCTGCGCCGATGTTGCCCGCACCGCCAGGCAGATCAGCGCCATGCTTAACGGTTATGCCGACTTACTGACGGTTAATCCCTCAGAAGCGAAGGCGCGTGAAGCGCTGGCGGATTTAAACCAGTTTATAGATTGTGTGCTGGGATAAAGGGATTTAAACGCGCACTGACCCAACTGCAACGGGACGTTTTTAATTAAATGTTAAAAAAAGGTTTATTATTTTAATTGGTCATTACATCTATAGCGGGATATATGCAGCTTCGCTAATTAAACTGACTTATGCTTTTTGTGTCTGAAAAGTGCCCTTTTTGATAGCGTTTCGGCTCCGAAACAGCTGTTTACACAGATTATTATCATTGACTTAGCACAGGCTGTGAGCTGTAAGCCGGTGTTTTTTCGCCATTTATTATTTAACCATTAGCGAAGCGGCAGTAAAGCATGCGGTCACAAACTCAACAACTGGTTGATAACTATAGCAAAGAAGTACTTTTTTTCTGATCAAATTAATCATTGAGTCGGACCTTAAAAACCCCTATATTGGCCGCGCTTTAAACATACCCATGACTTTTTTAATTCATTTATTCAACTGAGACGTTACTCCCGTCGCGGTTGTAGGAGAGATATGATGACGGATAAAGTCCGTATTGACAGTTCGAATGCACAGACATTAAACGCAACCAATGAGACCTATTTAGCCCGTCAGGCCGAATTTGAATCTAACGTTCGAAGTTATCCGCGCAAATTGCCGTTCGCTATTGCGAAAGCACAGGGTGTCTGGATCACCGACGTCGAGAACAATCAGTATCTTGATTGTCTTGCGGGTGCCGGAACGCTGGCATTGGGCCATAACCACCCAGACGTTCTGCAGAGCATTCAAAATGTCATTACCAGCGGCTTGCCGTTACATACTCTGGATTTAACCACGCCGTTAAAAGACGCGTTTTCTGAGTACCTGCTCTCCCTGTTACCAGGCCAGGGCAAGGATTACTGCCTGCAGTTTACCGGCCCGTCCGGCGCCGATGCCGTGGAAGCGGCGCTGAAGCTGGCGAAAAAGCACACCGGCCGTTCCGGTGTTATCAGCTTCTCCGGTGCCTACCACGGTATGACCCATGGCGCGCTGTCAGTGACCGGTAACCTGTCACCGAAAGAAGCCGTTGACGGCATGATGCCGGAAGTGCAGTTCATGCCTTATCCGCACCTCTACCGCTGCCCGCTGGGCATTGGCGGCGAAGCGGGCGTGAAAGCGCTGACCTACTATTTCGAAAACCTGATCAACGACGTTGAGAGCGGTGTACGTAAACCTGCGGCGGTCATTCTGGAAGCCGTTCAGGGTGAAGGCGGCGTGAACCCGGCTCCGGCGGAATGGCTGCAGCGCATCCGTAAAGTCACCCAGGAGCACGGCATCCTGCTGATCCTCGACGAAGTTCAGGCAGGCTTTGCCCGTACCGGCAAATTCTTCGCCTTCGAGCACGCGGGTATTGAGCCAGACATCATCGTGATGTCCAAAGCTGTGGGTGGCGGTCTGCCACTGGCCGTGCTGGGCATTAAGAAAGAGTTCGATGCCTGGTCACCGGGTCACCACACCGGCACCTTCCGCGGAAACCAGCTGGCGATGGCAACCGGCCTGACCACGCTGAAACTGCTGAAAGAGAACAACATCGCAGATAAAGTCGCGGCACAGGGCGAACTGCTGAAAGGCAAATTGAACGAACTGCAGCAGCGCTACCCGGTGATTGGCAACGTCCGTGGCCTGGGTCTGATGATCGGTATCGAGCTGGTGAAACCTGACGAAGCCGCTGATCACATGGGCAGCTTCCCGGCTGACGGCGAGCTCTCTGCGCTGGTACAGAAGAAATGTTTCGAGAACGGCCTGATCCTGGAGCGCGGCGGACGTCACGGTAGCGTATTGCGCCTGCTGCCTTCCCTGCTGATCACCGATGCTGAACTTGACGTGTTTATGGATAAATTTGAAAACGCCCTGCTGTCAGCTGGCGTGAAACCAGTATAAGTGGAGTGAATGCAATGTCCCGGTTAAACCCAATCCTGGCGGCCTCATCTCAGAGTACCGAGGCCTACCAGCAGGCGATCGCCCAGAGTAGCGCGGCGGTCGTTAAGTGGCTGGAACAACCTGAGATGTATCAGGGAAAAACCGTCGCAGAGCTGCGCGAGCGTATTACGCTGGACTTCAATCCTGACGGCCTGGGCAACCAGGCTGCGATTGAACGTGCCATTGAGTACTTCCTGAAAGACAGCCTGTCGGTGCATCACCCACAGTGCGTGGCGCACCTGCACTGCCCTAGCCTGGTGATCAGCCAGGCGGCGGAAGTGCTGATCAACGCCACCAACCAGAGTATGGACTCCTGGGATCAGGCTCCCTCTGCAACCCTGATTGAGATGAAGCTGATCGAATGGCTGCGTACTCAGGTGGGTTATCAGCCGGGCGATGCCGGTGTCTTCACCAGCGGCGGCACTCAGAGCAACCTGATGGGCCTGATGCTGGCGCGCGACGCGTGGTATGCCCGTCAGGGTCATTCTGTTCAGCAGGATGGCTTAACCGGTGACCTGAAGAAGATGAAAGTCTTCTGTTCAGAAAATGCGCACTTCTCCGTTCAGAAGAACATGGCGCTGCTGGGTCTGGGTTATCAGTCCGTCACGCAGGTGAAAACCGATAGCTTTGCCCGCATGGATATGGATGACCTGCGTCACAAGCTGGCCGCAGCTAAAGCCAACGGCGAGCATATTCTGGCGATTATTGCCACCGCAGGCACCACCGATGCCGGTGCGATCGATCCGCTGCGTGAAATTGCCACGCTGGCGGCTGAAGAGAACATCTGGGTTCACGTGGATGCTGCGTGGGGCGGCGCACTGCTGCTCTCCGAGCTGTATCGCGACTATCTGGACGGCATTGAGCTGGTGGACTCCATTACGCTGGACTTCCACAAGCAGTTCTTCCAGACCATCAGCTGTGGCGCTTTCCTGCTGAAGGAAGCACGTCACTACGAGCTGATGCGTTACCAGGCTGCGTATCTGAACTCTGAGTTTGACGAAGCGCAGGGCGTACCGAATCTGGTGTCGAAATCCCTGCAGACCACCCGCCGTTTTGATGCACTGAAACTGTGGATGGGTCTGGAAGCCCTGGGTCAGAAACAGTATGCCGCCATCATCGACCACGGTGTGACGCTGGCACAGCATGTTGCAGCATATGTGGATGCGCAGCCGGCGCTGGAGCTGGTAATGAAGCCGCAGCTGGCGAGCGTGCTGTTCCGCTACCGTCCGGCGCATCTGGCGCACCTCAGCGACGCGGATATCGCGCTGCTGAACCAGCGTATCGGGGATGCCCTGCTGGAGTCGGGCCGTGCTAACGTCGGCGTGACCGAGCACGATGGCGTGACCTGTCTGAAGATGACGCTGCTCAACCCGACCGTGACGCTGGAAGACATTAAAATCCTGCTGACGCTGGTAGAAACCACGGCTCAGCAGCTGGTTTAACGGTTCTGCTAAAACTCTGAAGGGCGCCTGAAGGCGCCCTTTTTTTATGCCGCTGTTTCCCTCTTTTCCCGCTTTCCGGTCAATTCAGTATCAGGATCAAAGAATGCGATCCCGCCATCAGGCACTCTCTATGGGTGTTGTAATTAAAGCCGCGCTGGCCAGCCGTTACGGCCCCGGTATCAGACCTCACTGAACTGTCAGGAATACACATTTACTATCATGCGTAAAATTTTCATCCTCCTTCTGGCGTTAGCGATGGCCGCCATCATTCTGATCGCCGATAGTCACGGGACCAAGGTTCACAACCGCGATCAGATTTTCAGCCTGAATGCCCCCTCCGGGCGCTGAGCCTGCGGTCACCCCTCATCCAGCGCTCGCTTATGATCGTCTTTGTTCAGCGTCATCAGCGCCACAATACTGACCAGTGCGGTCGCCATGACATACCAGGCGGGAATATCGGGATTGCCCGTCTCTTTAATCAGCCCGGTGATGATCAGACCGGCACAGCCGGAGAAGAGCGCGTTAGAGAGTGAATAGGCCAGGCCCAGACCGGTATAACGCACCCGCGTCGGAAACATCTCTGACAGCATCGCCGGTCCCGGCCCGGCCAGCAGGCCCACCACACCCCCTGCGATAAAGACCACCAGCCCTTTCAGCCCGGTTGCGGTGTTCTCAGCCTGCAACAGGTTGAGCAGCGGCAGAGAGAGCACCAGCAGCAGGATCGCCGCCGAGACCATCACCGTCCGGCGGCCTATCCTGTCGCTCAGCATTCCCGCCGGAATAATCGTGACGGCAAACCCGAGGTTCGAAATCACCGCAATCAGCAGCGCCTCATTAAAGCCGGTGTGCAGTGAGGCCTGCAGGTAGGTCGGCATAATCACCAGCCAGGTGTACCCGGCCGCCGACCACACCATCAGCCGGCAGATACCGAGCAGAATCGTTTTCAGGGTGTCACTCAGGCTGGCGGTCACTTTTTCGCGGGGCTGCGCCTGCTGCCGGATAAACGCCGGGGTCTCCTCCATGCCAGCCCGCAGCCAGAGCGCGATGCCCCCCAGCGGCAGGGCAATAAAGAACGGAATCCGCCAGCCCCAGCTCTGCATCTCTTCCGGCGTCAGCAGCCGCGAAAGCAGCGCAACGATCGCTGCACCCGCCAGCAATCCCAGCGCAACGGTAAAGGATTGCCAGGCACCATACAGGCCACGCCTGCCGGGCGGAGCAAATTCGGTCATCAGCGACACCGCCCCGCCATACTCGCCTCCGGCAAACAGCCCCTGCAGAATACGCAGCCCGGTAACGATCAGGGGAGCCAGCACGCCCAGCCGGGCATAGGTCGGCACCAGGCCGATAGCCGCGGTGGCCAGCGTCATCATGATCAGCACAAAAATCAGGGTAGGCTTGCGCCCAATCCTGTCGCCCATCCGGCCAAACAGCACGGCGCCAAGCGGACGGAAGAAAAAGGCGATGGCAAAAGAGGCGTAGGTCAGCAGGATACCGGTCAGCGCGGATTCGCCCTGAAGCCGGAAGAAGTTCTCCGCAATCAGGGTAGCCAGGAAGCCATAAACGGCAAACTCATACCATTCAATGAAATTTCCGACCGAACCGGCAATCAGGGCACGTTTGCGGCGGGGGGAGCTGAGCAGATCAGTATCGGAAGCGGACATGGCAGGCGATCCTCAGTCAATCATGGGTCGCTTATGATTAGCACAATCGCTGCCCGGCTGCGCACGCTTCTGCCCGTCACGTTAGCGCGTACACAGAAAAAAGGGTGATAGCACGGTGTGACAGACCTTTTTCATCCTCAGCCCTTGCACATCCGCTTTACCGTTGTCAGGATGTGCGCCATTGACTGAATCAGGCGAAAAGATAATGAACGCGCACACCTCAAAAGATCCTCTGCACGGCGTCACCCTGGAGATGCAGATCAACCATTTAGTCGCGCAGTATGGCTGGGCGGAACTGGGAAATCGGGTCAACATCAACTGCTTTAAAAACGATCCCAGCGTGAAATCGAGCCTGAAGTTTCTGCGACGCACCCCCTGGGCGCGGGCGGAAGTGGAAGCGCTCTATCTCGCCTCGCTAAAAGCGTAACGCGGCAGAGGACGCGGCCCCCTTGTCTCTCTGAAGCAGAGCCGGGGTGAGTCTGAGCTTATCCTCTGTTGTTACTGATGCTGCACCTCCAGGCATTAACAAGCCCGCGGGTGAACATTATGCGCAGCATTACGTTCAGCGATAGCCCGGACAAGGGCAATCCTTCGCCCTGCCAATCTTAATCCTGACGATGAGCAGTCTCTCTGGCTTTCCACAACGCGAATAGCGTAATCGCCAGTGCCAAACTGACGTACAAAGAGACCCACAGCGTGCTGCCCATTTCTTTAAATAACGTGGTGATGATCAGGGGCGCAAAGCCCCCGCCGACAATGCCCGCCAGGGTATAGGCCAGGGATGAACCCGCGTAACGCACATGTCCCGGAAACTGTTCAGTGACAAACGCGGCCTGCGGCCCGTACATCATCGCATGGATCAGCAAACCGCCAATCACTGCCAGCACGATCAACACCGGATGCGCGCTATCAAGCAGCACAAAGAACAGAAATGACCATACAATCGCCAGCAGCGCGCCGGTAATATAAACCGGGCGTCGTCCCCACCTGTCTGAAAGCGCGCCAAACATCGGCACCGTAATCGCGTTAACTATTGCGCCCAGCATTGTAGCCATCAACGCCAGCGGTCGCGGTAATTGCAGCACGGTGGTGACGTAGGTCAGCGTAAAAACGACCACCAGCGCGTAAAGAACATCCGAGCCGATACGCGATCCTCCGGCAATAAATAGCTGTTTCGGATAGTTTACGAAAACCTCTTTTAACGGGGTGTGCGTGGTTTTCTCCTGTTCCTGCATTGCGACAAAGGTGGGTGTCTCTTCCACACCACGACGCAGCCACAGGCCAAATATGACCAGTACCAGGCTTAGCAGGAACGGAATGCGCCAGCCCCACGCCTGAAACTGATCGGCGCTCATCATCACCGTAACCAGCGTAATAAAGCCCGTGCCGATCAGCGTGCCGCAGGATGGACCAACCTGCGCAAAGGAGGCGTTACGCCCGCGTTTATTCGCGTCACCATGCTCCATCGATAACAATACGGCCCCTGCCCATTCGCCGCCCAGCGCGATGCCCTGCACAAACCGCAGTGCGACTAACAGAACCGGACTCCAGATGCCCCAGACGGCATAGCCCGGCAGCAGGCCCATTAACGCCGTGGTCACGCCCATTATCACCAGCGTGATGATCAACACCGCTTTGCGCCCAGCGACATCGCCAAGGTGACCGAACACGAAGCCCCCCAGCGGACGTGAAATATAGCCTACCGCGTAGGTCGAAAACGCCAGAATGGTGCCGACCAGCGGATCGAAACTGGGAAAAAAGATATGGTTAAACACCAGCGCGGCCATGATGTTGTAAACGGTAAAGTCGTACCACTCAAGCGCGGTGCCAATCGAACTGGCAGCAGCCAGACGCCCGGTCTTCGATTTGGTGCGCACGGCGCCTGCTGCATGTTGCAGAGAATCGGTATCAGCCATGGGTCAGCTCCTGTTTTGTTAACTGCCAGTTGAGGGCATAACGCTGTATCTCTCCCGCAAACAGCTGTGCCGCGGCCGCAGCGAGGCGATCGCAGCTCCGTGCATCGCTGCAATGAATCAGCAGCATCGGCTGCATTTTCCGCTGTTCCTGGCTTTCCTTCGGTAACGGCGAACTCAGGACGCTGTCTGGCATCAGCACGCAGGAGGAGATGTAGCCCGGCGTCTGGCTTATTTGCTGCTGCCAGGCGCTTAGCGCACTGCCATCGATCGCCTGTAGCGTCAACACCGCTAACTGATTGCCCGTGCCTTTGCCATGCTTGTGCACGACCGTGCTCACCCGGCGCATGGGGTTAACCATTTTTTGCAGATTCTGCACCGACCATGCTGTCTGGTGCGTGAATGCGGCGTGATAATCGGTGCTGGTAAAGGCGTCCAGCGAGTCGGTTTCATATAAACCGAGATATTGATACTCAGCGTTAACTGCCTGATAGCGTGTACCGCTCAGGAATCCCGTAATGGCTACACGCTCCTCTACGTGTTCATGGTCATACCACTGGTTAAAGTCAGCCTCATCTTCAGCGCCAATGTTGGTGGCGACATACAGCATGCCGTGGGGTTGAGTCATCATCAGGATCTCCGGTTAAGGGCAGTTTCCACGGCAAGCGACCAGCTGATTAAGCGGGCGTCATCACCATGAATCGAAGCAAGGCTCAGGCCAACCGGAGCAGAACCCGGTTGATGGCAGGGTAAAGAGAGCGCACAGCCGTCCAGCATGTTGATAATGCTGGGGTTGCGCAGCATCAGCGCGTTGATCTCCATATAGCGCTGCGCATCACTGAGTGACGCGATAGTGGGCGCGACAAGTGGAACTGTTGGCATGTGTAACGCATCAAAATCCCCTAGCGCTGCGTTAATGCGCTGTTGCCATGCAGCACGCTGCTGGTAAAGATCGGTGGCATCCTGCACGGTGAGATGGCTGCCGCGCTGGATGCGGGCCAGCACCTGGGGATCGTAAGCTTCGGGGTATGCCTGCGCGCTTTTTTTATGCCATTGCCAGGCTTCATAAGCCGTAATGCCGCCACGCGCATTCATAGCATTCAGTTCATCCAGCTCAGGCAACGTGATGTCGGTAACTGTCGCACCCGCCTGCATCAGAAGCGTGATGGCTCGCTGCCAGGCCTGCGCCACATGCTGATCCAGACCATCCAGTACGCGCGTTTGTGGCACAGCAAAGCGCGCGTTTCGCAGATCCAGCGACTGTAACGCCAGCGGCCGATCGGCAATGACGCTATCCAGCAGCCAGCAGCTGCGTACGTCGTCCGCGATCACCCCGATGCTGTCGAGTGAGGTCGAAAGCGGCAACGTTCCCCGCTGGTTGATGCGCTTTGCCGTGGGTTTGAAGCCGGTCAGGCCACAGAGTGCAGCAGGGATCCGCACCGAACCGCCGGTATCGGTGCCAACAGCAGCCAGACACATGCCCTCAGCAACCGCCACGGCCGCGCCAGAGGACGATCCGCCGGGGATACGCTGCTGTTCGCGCTGCCACGGATTGACTGGCGTGCCGTAATGGGGATTGATGCCTAAGCCGGAAAAAGCGAACTCCGTCATCGTGGTTTTACCAACGATGGCGGCGCCCGCCAGCAGTAGCTTATCGACGACGCTGGCATTGGCAGCCGCCACGGGCGCATCGGCCAGTAAGCGTGACCCGGCCGTGGTCGCCTCTCCCTCGACATCGAACAGATCTTTAATGCTGACTGGCAGTCCATCGATGGGACTTAGCGCCTGCTTTGCCTGCCAGCGGGCGTTTGCCGCGCTACAAGACGCGGCGTAGCGTTGCGTGAACACCAGTGCACCCTGTTGTTCAGGATCCTGCGCGGCCTGCAACGCGGATTCAGTAAAGGCTTCGGGCAGAGCATCGCCGCTCTGCAACTGCTGACTGGCTTGCCAGAGTGTGGTCATCGGCTCTCTCCTCATGCCACCACCGGCAGCGCGCCGGTGGTGTAAGTGTGTTCCAGCGTGCGATTAAGCACCGGGTCATGCAGCGCCATGCGGAACTGGCTGGATGGCCGGATGCCGCCAATGGCGCCCAGCGTGCCGCAGGACATAGCAACGCCCTCTTCCACGACACCGCCAGCAAAATAGCGCGCGAGCAAATCCTGTGGTGTCAGCAGTGAGGCCAGCGTGCCCTGCTGATAAATGACCCATTTACCCTGCTCTTTAATCCATGAGCTGAGTTCAAGCACATCCCAGTGTTCGGTAACGTCGCTCATGCGCCACGCGGCGCTGGCAACCGGCTTGATGCACGCCTGCTTAGATAGCGCAACGCTGAAGGTTTCCAGATGGCGGTCGGTATGATCAGACGTGAGGGACACCCATAATTCGCCGCGATGCGAGAAAACGAAGGGTTCGGCTTCGCCGGAGGTCTGCTCGCCTACCACTTCAAGCTCTGATTGCTGGCTGAGCTGATTAACCGCAACCCGGTAAAAAAGCGGAACTGCACCGGGTGCGGGCACGCCGAGGGCTTCTAATTCACGAATATGGTGCAACACGGCTTCCTTATCGCGGCCGGCCCAGCCAGCAATAATGAAATGCGTAATGTCCACGTTCAGTGTGGTCGCGGCTTTGTCGCCCGTAGAGAATCGCAACTGCATGAGAAAACCTCCGGTTGAAAATCACAGTGAAATTTCACAGTAATTTTAAACTAGCGATTTTCATGCCAGATTTTTGTGTAAGATGTCTTACAGGTAAAAAAAGGAACGTGGTGATGAGTGAATCAGTGGCGGAAAATGTGAACCCAGGCCGTGCAGATAAAAGCCTTTCTCTTAATGAACAAGCCTATCTGGCTTTCAGGCACAAGCTCATTACGTTGCGTTATAAACCTGGCGAATACCTTAATATCGCTCAGGTGATGGATGATCTGGCGATAGGCCGCACACCGGTTAATCAGGCGGTTCATCGCCTCGCAACCGAAGGTTTACTGCAAATTATCCCGCGTAAAGGTGTCATGGTGGCGCCATTATCGATTGATGATGCACTGGAGTTGATTGAAGTACGGCTGGTAAATGAAACGCTCTGTGTTGAGCTTGGCAGCCAGAAGGTAACGGATGCGCAGCTTGAGCGTCTGCGTCATCTTAATCAGCAAATTGATGAGGCGAGCCAGTTACGCAGCCGCGAACAGATGATGCTGCTGGATCGCGAGTTTCATCAGGTCCTGGCTGAGATTGCCGGTAATCGCCATCTGGCCGATATCCTTAGCGTGATTCATGCACAAGCGCAGCGCTTCTGGGCCACCACCCTTTCCAACGTGGCGCATATGGATGAAGTGATCGCTGAGCATAATGAAATCATTGCCGCGCTGGAATCAGGGGACACGCAAAGTGCAGCCGAAGCCGCACGTGCGCATATTTTCTCATTTAAGCGCGCCTTACTTTCCGCTTAAAGACCAGTCCGCGTGCCGTCGCAAGTCCCCTTCCTGACAGCGCCTGATCGATTTCAGTTTATGCATGACCCGGTTGCTGCGGACGGCGCGCTAATAATGGCTGGCGGCTGATACCGTTTTCAGGGCAGCAGCGGTGCTCGCGAGCATGATATGCCTGTCGGGAAGTGTTGACGGTTCGCTGTTTTGCCTGGGGTAATTGCGTTGAAGCGGGGGCACGTCCGCTTTGGGCCAGAAGCGGACATTGCTTGCAACATGGTATGTTAGTTTACGGAGGGCTGGTCAAAAGGGCTTATCCTCCCTCACCACCTGTCTCAATACTGTGGCGGAAGTGATATGTGAAAGTAATTAGCAGGCTACCTTCACCGTACAGATTTAAACAAATTTCAGGACCATATAAGATCCCTGGGTTTTTTTGACTGCTTCATCAATATAATGCTGGCGAACAGCATCAGTCACAGGTTCACTTTCATAGGGGGGTTCAAACTGTTTCATGGTGCTTTTTTCAGCCACAAAACCACCCACGACCATTTCACCTTCTGCCCTGATTTTTTTGCCCTCGATATCAAGCATCACATATGAACTTGTGCCTGTAATTTTCATATCAGTTATCCCTTACAAAAATGACTTTTTCCGTCTGTGATATCGGATCGATTGTACTGATTTTCGTGACATTATCATTGCCCATCAGGCGCGGTAACTCAACGTTTTCCCATATATTACCTTCACGCAGGGACTGCCCCACTACGGCCCTGACTTCTCCAGAGACCTGTTTTGCATAAGACGCGGAGACATCCTCCCAGGCCTTGATGCTCTGCGGGTTATCGAAATCCCATTCAGGCATTTTAATATTTTTATCTTTGATTGTGGATTCGAGCGTGACACCGCCCCGGGACTTCGCGATGGCTTCTGCGACGTCAGGACCGCCGACACCTTCAGTACGTCCTGACCAGAAAAAGGCACTGTCCGGATCAGTGGCCAGTTGGGGTTCTATTTCTTTAAGGTTGATGAGGCTCTTAGGCGTGTTACGCCACGCATTAAAGGCTGCGCCTCCTTTTGCACCTGCAAGGCCGCCTGCAAACGCACCGCCTAATGAAAGCCACTTCTGACCGTCAGAGCCTTCTCCCCATAATTTCCCGCCTATGTAAGCGCCGCCATAGCCTCCACCAAGACCTCCCGCAAAACCCAGCAGGGCTATCGCCGGTCCTGCCAGAACGGTCGTGGCCGCAAGGCCCACGCCCAGCAGTACTCTGTCCACCCAGTCAGGAATTTCAGGACTGATTACGTCAGTCTGCTCTTTAATGCCACCAATAATGACGTTAGTAGATCCGCCGCTGATGACCCCACTGCAAGTCAGGCGGTCCCCCATCCTGGCAGCGGGCAGTCCGTTAATATAGACGCGTGAAGATCCTTCTGCCACCCGCTGTAAGGCCGGGCCATGCTCGTCACAGTCACCTACAGACATATGCGACATCACCGCCGGTCTTCCGTTGATGAATACGTTTGATGAACCAGTAACCAGATGGCCGGTTTCGTGGTGGGGTGCCCATGACATACTGCCC